>ODAK010000230.1_pt1 | contig 63822 bp, 60 predicted proteins | sample 1539591 | NCBI WGS metagenome assembly ODAK01 (sample SAMEA3539303, study PRJEB22396) | soil metagenome | biome: tundra; feature: field; material: soil | place: USA | collected 2010-05 | depth 0.15 m | reverse complement strand
AGCAGCCGCGCGTCGAGTTCCGCATCCGGCGATCGATAGCTCCAGTGCACTGCAGGGGGCATAGACATCAGGATGGCATCTGTGCGCCCGCCTGACTGCAGTCCGAATAGCGTACCGCGATCCAGCACCAGGTTGAACTCAACGTAGCGGCCGCGCCGGTAGAGTTGATAGGCGCGTTCGCGCTCGCCGTAAGCAACGTGGCAACGCCGGCGCACGATCGCCAGATAGGCTTGCCGGTAGTGGGCGGCGACGCTTTGCATGAATGCGAAGCACTGCTCCCAGGGCATGCCGATCTCGGCCGCCTCGGCATTCAAATCGTCGTAGAAGATGCCGCCCACGCCGCGTGCTTCGCCGCGATGACGCAGAAAGAAATACTCGTCGCAGGACCTGCGCGCCAGTGGGTACAACGCCGCATTGAAGGGCTGGCAGGCCGCGGCGGCGGCTCGGTGCCACAGGACCACGTCCTCCTCGAATGCCAGGTACGGTGTCAAATCGAAACCGCCCCCAAACCACCAGACATCGCCGGCGCTGAAGAAGCGCACATTCAGATGACTGGTCGGTACGCAAGGATTGCGGGGGTGGGTGACCACCGACAGCCCCATGGCGCGAAAGCTGCGTCCGGCGAGGTGCGGATTGCGTGCGGTCGCGGCGGGGGGCATCTTGGCGCCGTTGACATCTGAAAGTGCTACCCCGGCACGCTCGAAGACTGCACCGCCTTCCAGTACCGCGGTGGTGCCGTGTCCTGCAAGGCCGGCATCATTACCGTTGCGCTCCCAGGCATCCTTCAGAAACTGCCCCGTGGCATCTTCTGCCTCGAAGGCGCGGCATAGCTCCTCTTGCAGAGCTACCAGGTATCGGTGCACGCTCTGGGTCGGCGCTTCATTCATATTCGCCACGGAGAGAGGCAATGATCGCATTTACCCGCACAGCATCGATCGCACCCGGCAAGGCCGCCAACGCCATGCGCTTCGGCCACGAAGTGGCCAAGTACGTTAAGGAGAAACACGGTACGAACCTCGAGGTGCTGCTTCCGATCGGCGGTAATCCGAGTCGCATAGCGTGGTACTGCCGCTTCGAGGGTCTGGCGCAATGGGAGTCTTTGATTGGCGAGCTGATGGCGGACAAGAAGTATATGGACCTCGTGGCGAAGAGCAGCGATGCGTTTCTACCCGGATCCCTCCATGACGAGCTCTGGCGAACCATCTGATGGGTATCATCGCGCGACTCGCACGCCTAGTTCCCTGACCAGGCGGGAGGCTTGGTTTGACTTTACGCTACGTCCGATCGCTGCGTATCTGATTTTATAATGTTCGCTACGGCGCCGATGCCGGCGCATTGCTATGATCTTCGTGCTTCGAACGGAGGCGGAGCAATGACATCAAGCACCACACGAGACGCCAAAGTGACGGACGCCGATATCGGCGCCTTTCAGAGCGATGGAGCGGTCTGTCTGCGGCAACTGCTGCGACCACACCAGATCGAATTGCTGCGCGCAGGGATAGAGGCCAACCTCGCGCAACCGAGTCCGCGCGCCAAAGTCGCGAGCGGGGCCGACGATCCCGGTCGTTTTATCGGGGATTTTTGTAACTGGCAGCACAACGAGTACTACCGGCGCGTTATTTTCGAATCCTCGCTCGCGCAGGCCGCAGGACAGCTAATGCACAGCCGCACGGTGCGGCTATATCACGATCACATGCTGGCCAAGGAGCCGGCAACGCGCTAGAGAACACCGTGGCATCAGGATCAGCCGTATTACAACATCGAAGGCCGAAGCAACCTCAGCATGTGGATGCCGGTGGATGCGGTCAGCCGTGCGGCCACGCTCGAATTCGTCGCGGGCTCGCACTTGGGACCGTGGCTCATGCCGCGCACCTTTCTCGACCAGCAAGCGAAATGATTCCCGGAGGGCAGTCTCGCCGAGCTGCTGGACATCGACACGAATCGCGTTGCCTACCGCATACTCGGCTGGGCTCTGCAGCCGGGCGATGTCGACGGCATCGAGCGGCGCCGCGTGTTTTCGGTCCGTTTTCCGGGCGACGACATCACTCATGCGCCGCGGCCATGGCGGACCTTGCCTGAGTTTCCGGGCCTCGTTGACGTGCTCCCGGCCGGCGCGCCCATGGATCATCCATTGTTGCCGATGCTGTGGCCGAGCGTCGAATCCCGCGGCTATTGATGCGCCGTGCTCGCTTGCTGTGCGCGGTAGGCTATCCAGCTTTGGTCGATCAGATAGGCATGGATATTGTCCGCATCCTCTTCACTGATCAGGTCATCGAACCGTTCCATACCCGTCGGGGCCAGGACGCCGTGCAAAACGATCTCGTTGAACGCCGCGTGCAACTCGGCACCAAGTCGGCGAAGATCGGGTGTTGAACTCGGACCCAATACGTGGCAGCGGGAACACTCCTCGATAAATTTAATCTCGCCGGCACTGATTCTCGCCGCGCTCGCGGTTTGAGTCGGTGGCACGTGAAATGGTCCATCATCACGCGGCGCGGGTTTGGGCACTTCGCCGCCGCCGAGCCTGAAGGCGATGATACGGTTGCTGTTTTGATATTTCAGCGCGGCACTGCTGGGCGGTATGGGACCGACCGTGATGGCAGCGCCGCCGTACCCCACCTGCACCGCGACGAACTGCTCGCCATGGATGGCATAGGTCATGGGCGCGGCCAGGATATGGCTGCCTGTTTGAATCACTTTTAGCACTTTGCCGGTGTCGGCCGCGTAGATCCACAGCTCGCCACTGCCGCGTCCTTGAAACACGAGGTTCGCCGCGGTGGACATGACCCCGCCGTCGTAGCCGCGTATTCCCGCTGAAGTTTCAACTTCCCAGACGCTCTTGCCGGTGCTTGGGTTCCAGGCGCGCAGCAGTTCACGTACCGGCTTTTGGGGGCGCGATGCTTTAATGGCCGCCATGTCGGGCACCGGCCCGTAGAGCCGCTTCAAGTCCTCGGAGTCGTAGGTATCGTCGGCAATGATGCCGTTAACGGTGAAGAAGCCGTCGATGTACTTGACCGAACCGCCGTTATGCAGCAGGTCGACCCATACGCTCGGCACGTCCAGGACGGGGATGTAGACCAGGTGGGTCTGGCTGCTATAAGACATTGGATTCCAGGTGTGTCCGCCGGCCCAGGACGGATAGATCGTCTTAGGTCTGGCATACCAATCCGCCTGCTTGGTCACCAGCGGTCGACCGGTCTTCATGTCAACGCCCGAGGCCCAATTGACGTAGGTATAGTTTTTCGCTGACAGCAGCTGTCCGGTCTTGCGATCCAGCACATAGAAGAATCCGTTCTTCGATGCCTGCATGATGACCTGGCGCGGCTTTCCCGCAATATCCAGATCCGCCAGGATGAATTTCTGAACGGCGTCGAAATCCCAACTGTCTCGCGGCGTGGTCTGGTAGTACCAGGTCAGGCGTCCGGTATCGGCATGCAAGGCCAGGATCGAGGCCGTATAGAGGCTATCCAGCTTCGCCGAGCCCAATTGCCGCAAATCGTAGGGGGCCGCGTTGGCAGTGCCCAAGTAGATCAGATTCAGCTTCGCGTCATAGGCCAATCCGTCCCAAGCCGTGCCGCCGCCGTTGAACTGCGGCTGGCGATGCGGATCCCAGGTCTTATCGGCCGCGGCCAGCTCCGGATTCTCATAGGGCTGCCCCACTGCCGGTGGCACGGTGTAGAACCGCCATTTAAAGGCGCCCGTCTGCAAATCATAGGCCGCGACATAACCGCGTACCGCAACGTGGCCCATGTCGGCTCCGCCATTGCCGATGACCACGACATCGCCGGCGATCTGGGGCGCGCCAGTGCTGGAGTAGGGCAGCTTGTGATCGAGAATGGTGTCGGCTTCCCAGATCTGCCGGCCGGTGGCTGCATTCAAGGCGTGCAAGTGCCCGTCGACTGATGCAACGTATACCTTACCGTTCCAAACGGCTACGCCCCGGTTGACCAGGTCGCAACAGGGATTTCTCGCGTAGATGTTTTCAACCTGTGGCACGAAACGCCACAGCTCGTGCCCGGTGGCGGCATCGAGAGCGTACGCGTAGCCCCAGGTGCCCGAGGTATACATGACCCCATCGACCACGATCGGCGTCGCCTCCTGACCACGGTCAGTCCCGAGATCGTACTGCCACGCGAACCCCAGCTGCCCCACGGTCTTGGCGTCAATGGTCGTCAAAGGGGAATAGTAGCTGCCGTCCTTGTCGCGTCCGCCGGTGAACCAGTTCTGTGGCTCGCTGTCCGCTGCTTGCAAACGCGCCGCGTCGACATCACCGGGCTCACGCGCCGCGCAGAGGTCAGCGCCGCCGATCAGCAGCGCGCCGGCGGCGATCAGCAGCACACGGTTTCGTGCAGCAGCAGTGCACGTTATCGTGCTACGCAAGATTCACTCTCCTTCACGGGGCGCGAAATGATAACACCCATGTCGCTCGCGCCACGCAGTGGCGACTACAGGGTCGCATTATTGTCGGACGCGCGCGCTCTTGGGGTCGTACATCGGTGTCAGCGAGGCCCGCGCCGGTATCCGGCGTGTATCGATCTGAATTTCATAGCGGCCGGCATTGGCGTAGTCGTCGCTGGCGCCCGCGGCCGCCTCAACCTAGCCCATGGCGACGGCAGCGCCGAGCGTGTGGTAACCGCAATGCCGCAGGCCGTGCGCGGATCCGGCGGTGACCAGGGCGTCATACACGGCCAGCGCAAACGCAGTTGGTAGGTACAACTTCCAGCCGAGTTCCCCGACATACGTCAGGCGAACGGCCAGCGCGCTTTGATACCCGATCTGAATTTCCCGACAGGTTCCAAACGGAAATGCGGCATTGGAAAAATCCGTAGCCGATAGGGTCGGCAACAGGGCGCGGGAGCCAGGCCCCTGAATATTGAGCATCGCGTAGGCGCCGGTCACATCGGTCACGATGCAATGCGCTTGGGCCGCGTACCAGTTTGGACGCTCCCAACCTGCCGATTCGCCAAAGCACGCACCCGCGGCAGCCAGGCACCCGAGGCGCGTCCGTGCGACACCGCACTGATCAGCTCCAGCGAATGGGCTAATCTCCGTTTTGGGTCATCAGCCCGTTCACGGCTGATCGCAGACCCGATGCACGGAAATCGCTCTGCGGATCCGGCACTCCCATTCACCAGATTTCAATCGAGAATCATCATGAAACTTAAGGCTCTGACGGCCGTAACCGGCCTGACGATCCTCGGTCTTGTCGCAAGTGGCGCCTGCTTTGCCTCTACCAAGGCGGAGCTCAGAGCAAGAGCGGACAGGACCCTGGAGCATTTCTATCGGCTCAACCCCACGAACAAGGACCTCGCCGGCAAAGCCACCGGCATACTGGTGTTTCCGCGCGTTACCAAGGGCGGTGTCGGCATCGCCGGCGAGTACGGCGAAGGAGTGCTGAAGGTCAACGGCGCGACCGTCAGTTACTACAGCGTCGGTTCCGCCTCGGTCGGGCTCACGCTCGGAGTCGGCCGGCACAGCGAGATCATCATGTTCATGACGCCGGAATCGCTCGGCAGATTCCAGAGCAGCGAGGGCTGGTCGGTCGGTGCGGACGCCGCTGTCGCCGTGGTCTCGCAGGGAGCAGGTGGTCAGTACGACGTTGCGACTTTAGACAAACCGATCCTTGGCTTCGTCTTTGGTCAGAAGGGTCTGATCGGAGATCTGTCGCTCGAGGGATCGAAGATCACCAAGATCAAGCCCACCGGTTAGGTGCTGCGCGCTGGCGCGGTCCCGCGCCAGCGGTTTCATACACCTTTATCGGCACTGAGCCGACGCGATCGCATGATGCACGATCAGCGCGGCGCGGCGCTGGCCGGTCGCTCTTTGCCTGGCGAGCCATTGCAGCTTGGGCGAGAGCCGCTGGTAGTAGTGCAAAGCCTCAGGTTCGGGCAATGTGTAGAGGGGCGCGATCAGCGTCTCGCCTTCCGTGACCTCGAGCGCTATGGAGTCCTGGTATCGGTCTGCGTTGGCTGGCATTGGTTGGGCCTACGGTTTCCTCGACTGGACCATGCTAGGCCGGAAGCGCCCATGGGGCTTGTGTTCTGCTGCGCATTTCTGCTGATTGGTCGGCCCAGGTAGGGGGAATGAGCTGGAGTACGCACCGTCAGGGCCGTGCGCGGTGAGCCGAAGCGGAATGGGTCCGTCGTCGATTCCTCTTAACGGCCGAATGCGATCGATCCCATATCCTACCGCGTCGCCTGAGCCCCAGTGCGCGTCGGCCGCTACCGCGTCGAGGCGCTTTTGCCCAGTATCTCTGCGCGAATATCGGTGATTTCGCGCGCGCGCGAAGGCACAGCTTCCTCACAGCGGTCCGGACGCGGACAGTTGGCGCTGCGTGGACAGATGATGCGCGCCGGTTGCGCCAGCGCCTCCTCGACCCAGGCAATGTTGAGCACGCCCGCGGCGGCGCGCAGTGCCGTGGCGGCCTCACGCGGAATCGGCGCGTCGGCGCGCCGTCGCAGGCAGTCAGCGGCGATGCTGGCGACGATGTCCGCGGAATTGGCGCCGTTTGCGTCCAGCACCGGGGCCAGATCAATGCCGACCGACAGCACGTGCGGGTTGCCCGCCATGTCACGCGTTCGCATTGAGTAGCAGCAGTAGAGCAGGGATCGCTCGTGATCGCGCAGCACCGATATCTGAGAGCCGGATTCCTTCTGGTGGCCGCCGATCATTCGAAACACGGCCCACTGCGGACACGGATCCGATACCCGCGCCATGTTGCCCCAGGGCAGCGGAATGCCGTTGCCGCGATAGACGGCGCGCAGATAGCCCGGCGGATAGGCATCGAAGAAATGCCAATAGGGATAGGGCGAAACCTTGGTCATGCGGCGCATGAGGACGGCGGGGGTCAATTCGAGCTTCGCCGCCGACTCGATGCGGTAGCGCTCGCGTGCCAGAAATCGCCGGAACGGAATCTTGGGGCATAGCAGGGCGCCGGCAAAAAAACTGCATTCAAAGTCGCGCCAGGCGTGCAGCACGTCCTGGGCGCGCAGGCCGGCGGCATCTGATCCGCCTTCGGGACTGCCGCCCATCTCCCCGCCCGTGGCGTGCGGGGATTTCATGCCGTCGCCGCCGTGCAGCACCTTGTGCCCGATATGCGTGGCCAGATCGAACTTCAGCCGCGCCGGATCTGAGCGCAGCGCGCGGTTCAGATAGACCGTGCCTGGAGCCTCGAAGAAGGAGCGCACGGTGCTGCGTACTTCCTGATCCTTGTCACGCACCAATACCGGGCGGCGATCGAACCAGCGCAGCTTCAGGTCATGCTGGCCGGCCAACTGCAGCAAGTCATCCACCGACAGCGGGAATCGGCGCTCGCCGACACGCTCGGCGCTGCGCTCGAGATCGGGAAAATCGTTGCGCGACATCTCCTGGTGCGAACGAATCAAGAGATGCGCAAACTGCCGGCCGCTGGTGCCGGTCTGCGACAACAGTTCGGGAATTGCCGATTGCAACAGCTCCTTGGAGAACAGGAATCCGGGCTCGAGCGGTATGCGCGCGGCGCCACCGCCACGCACCGCGGGCACCGCTTCCACCACATCGGCGCTTTCGTCCAGGAACCATGCCACTTCGCGCTGGAACACAGCGGCCAGCAGCGCCAAGAGCTCTTTGGACGGGATGCGTTTGCCGCTCTCAATCATACTGAGGTAGGACACGGACGGGGCAACCTCGGCGTCGATCTGCACGCACCGGATTGATAGCTCCTCGAGCGTCAGAGCGTTGCGCTTACGGATATTGCGCAGCTTGGCACCGAGGAAATGGCCCTTTCGCAGCAAATTTGACATGCTGGTGTGAAATTAACACTGTGAAGTTTTTAAAGTCAAATATTCACAATGCAGCGGTTATGCTGATTTCATGAACACCGCCCTGTCACATTATGACCGCCTGGCGCCTGCCGCGACGGCCGTGGAAGTCGCGCGCAGCAGGGTCGAGCGCGCGGAGGAAGTGCTTACGCCCGAAGCACTTGGGCTGCTGATGCGCTTGCATCAGCAGTTCGATCAACGGCGGCTCGAGCTGCTCGCAGCGCGGCAACTGCGGCAGCTGGAGTTCGACGCCGGCGAATTGCCCGACTTTCTCCCGGCATCAGCCGATGTGCGCACCGCCGACTGGCGCGTCGCGCCGGTGCCGGGAGACCTAATCGATCGGCGCGTCGAGATCACCGGACCGGTCGACCGCAAGATGGTCATCAATGCGCTGAATGCGCCAGTGCGAACCTTCATGGCCGACTTCGAGGATTCGTGCTCGCCGACCTGGGATAACCTTTTGCGTGGGCAGGTGAATCTGGCCGACGCGATACGGCGACGAATCAGCTATACCGATTCGGCCGGCAAACTCTATCGCCTCAACCCTCGCACCGCCACGCTGATCGTGCGCCCGCGAGGCTGGCATTTACCTGAAAAGCACGTGCGGATCGGCGGCGAGCCGGTGTCGGGCGCTTTGTTCGATTTTGCGCTCTACCTGGCCGTCAATTACGAAGCGCTGGCACGCAGCGGCACGGGTCCGTACTTCTATTTGCCGAAATTGGAGAGCCACCTCGAAGCGCGCCTGTGGAACGACGTCTTCGTCGCTGCACAGGATCATCTGGGTATTCCCCGCGGCACCATCAAGGCCACGGTGCTGATCGAGACCATTCTGGCGGCTTTCGAGATGGACGAGATTCTGTTCGAGCTGCGCGAGCATTCGGCTGGACTGAATTGCGGGCGCTGGGACTACATCTTCAGTTTCATCAAGAAGTTCCGCAACCGGAATGACTCAGTGTTCCCGGATCGATCCGCCGTGACGATGGATCGCTCACTGCTGAAGTCCTATGTGGACCTGCTGATCCAGACCTGTCATCGCCGCGGTGCGCACGCGATCGGGGGCATGGCGGCGCAGATTCCGATTCGCAATGATCCAACGGCCAACGCGGCTGCGATGGAGCGCGTGCGCGCCGACAAGCTGCGCGAGGCCCATGCGGGGCACGACGGCACTTGGATCGCACATCCCGGGCTGGCAGCCATTGCGATGCAAGCCTTCAATGGCGTCATGCACGGCCCCAACCAGCTCGATGTGCTGCGGGCGGAGGTGCACGTTACGGCGGCTGATTTGCTGCGCGTGCCTAACGGCACGATTACAGAGGCGGGAATTCGTCTCAACATTCGTGTCGGCGTGCAATATCTCGAAGCCTGGCTCGGTGGCAATGGCTGCGTGCCACTGTACAACCTGATGGAAGATGCCGCGACCGCCGAGATCTGCCGCGCGCAGCTTTGGCAATGGCTGCGTCACGGCGAGCGCACCGCAGAGGGCAAGATCATCACGCCGGAACGATTCCATCAGTTGCTGGGCGAGGAGCTCGAGCGCATTCATCTGGAGGTCGGTAGCGCGCGTACCCAGTCGGGGGTGTTTCCGACCGCAACGCGACTGTTCGCCGGCATGGTGACCGGCGATACCTTCGATGACTTCATGACACTGCCCGCGTACGAGCTGCTGTCGTAGCGGGGCCCCGATTCACTGGAGAGCTCAAGCATGAACCCGCCACGATCCTTGCCAACCGCTGAAGACCTGCGCAGCTACTGGCGCGAGAGCCCGCGCTGGCGCGGCGTGAGGCGCGCCTATGAAGCCGAAGATGTGGTGCGCCTGCGCGGCACCGTCGCCGTGGAGTATTCCATCGCACGGCTCACGGCAGACAAGCTCTGGCGGTACGTCAATGAGAAACCCTTCGTCAACGCGCTCGGCGCGCTGACCGGCAACCAGGCATTGCAGCAGGTCAAGGCGGGGCTCGATGCGGTGTATCTCTCGGGCTGGCAGGTCGCCGGGGATGCCAACCTGGCCGGCCAGATGTACCCGGATCAGTCACTGTATCCGGCCGACTCGGTGCCTGCGGTCGTGCGCGCCATCAACAATGCGCTGCGCCGAGCCGATCAGATTCACCATGCCGAGGGCGATGACTCGATCGACTGGCTCAAACCCATCGTCGCCGACGCCGAAGCCGGCTTTGGCGGCGTGCTCAATGCCTTCGAGCTCATGAAGGGCATGATCGAGGCAGGTGCGGCGGGCGTGCACTTCGAGGATCAGCTCTCTTCGGCCAAGAAGTGCGGGCACATGGGCGGCAAGGTACTGGTGCCGACGCAGGAGGCCATCCAAAAGTTACTCGCGGCACGCCTGGCTGCGGACGTCTGCAACGTTCCGACGGTGCTGGTCGCACGCACCGACGCTGAGTCAGCGACGCTGCTGACGGCTGATATCGACGAGCGCGATCGGGCGTTCATCGATACCGCCAAGGGGCGCACGGCGGAGGGATTTTTTTACGTGCGGGCGGGGTTGGGCCAGGCTACGGCGCGCGGTCTGGCCTACGCGCCGTATGCGGATCTACTCTGGTGCGAAACTGGGAAGCCGGATCTGGAAGAAGCCAAACATTTCGCCGAGGCCATTCATCGGCGGTTTCCCGACAAGCTACTGGCCTACAACTGCTCGCCCTCGTTCAACTGGAAGCGCAAGCTCGATGACGCCACGATTGCCAAATTCCAACGCGAGCTTGGCGCCATGGGTTACAAATTTCAATTCATCACCCTGGCCGGATTCCACGCGCTGAACTACTCGATGTTCGATCTGGCGCGCGGCTACAAAGCCAGTCAGATGACCGCGTATGTAGCCTTGCAGCAGGCAGAATTCGCGGCCGAGGCGGCTGGTTATACCGCGACCCGGCATCAACGCGAAGTCGGCGCGGGTTATTTCGATGCGGTGACGCAGGCGATTTCGGCCGGCAGTTCCTCACTGGGGGCTCTGAGCGGTAGCACTGAGGAACAGCAGTTCCGTTCGGCCTGAGCGCTGCGACGCTAGGGGCACGGTCAGCGATTATGCTCGTCGAGGAACCTCAGGCCGCTGTAGCCCTGGGCGAGCCAAGCGGGGCCGAACCGCGGCGCTCGGGCGGGGAAATCGCTACGGCGTTCGAGTCCGCGCTGTACGCGGTGCGCTGCGCGCAGCAGGTGGTCGAAGCGTTCCTGCATTACAACGCCCGCTTTCGCGCGATTACACGCCGTGCTCCGGATCGCTTTGCCGCTCGCGACTGGCACGCCAGCCAGCAAGACGCGGTTGAGCGCATCGATCTGTACGATAAGTCCGTACGGGAGACCACCAAGGCGCTTGAGCTCACACTGCAGCAGGACGTGCGGCGGCGCCAGCTGTGGATTGAGGTCAAGCGCCATTTCGCCAACCTGATCGACGGTTTACCGGACAGCGAGTTCTGCAAGACTTTCTTCAGTTCAGTCACCCGACAATTGTTTGGAACCATCGGCGCCGCATCCGACATCGAGTTCATCGCCGCCGACCTGGATCCACTGGCCTCCGTTCACGATCGTACCGTGACGCGCAGCTACGCCAGGTCAGGGACCCTTCCAGCGCTGATTCAGCAACTGCTGACGGATCGGGCCATCGGCGCACCGTGGCGCGACATCGAGCGCTGCGCGCGGGCCAGCGCATTGGCGGTGGAGCGATACCTCAGCGCGCAGGGGGGACGCCGCGACATCGAAGGCATCGAGATCATCGACGCGGTGTTCTATCAACACACGCGCGCCTACCTGGTGGGCCGCATCGCCTGCGGCGGCGGATCGGTGCCGGTGGCCCTGGCGCTGCGCAACAGCGAGGCGGGTGTAATGGTGGATGCCACGATGCTGGACGAGGACCAGCTGAGCATCCTGTTCGGCATCGCGCGCTCGTATTTTCACGTTGATCTGGAACGGGTCGCGGAAACCGTGGCCTTCCTCAAGGAGCTCATGCCACGCAAACCCGCCGGGGAAATCTTCACGGTACTCGGACGAGCCAAGCAGGGTAAGACCGAGCGTTATCGCAGTCTGATGCGGCATCTCATGAGCAGCCAGGACGAGTTCGTGCATGCGCCGGGCGAACGTGGTCTGGTCATGATTTGCTTTACGCTGCCTTCCTTTGACGTGGTGTTCAAAGTCATTCGCGAACACATTCCCGCGGTCAAAGAGGTCTGGAGGAAGGAGGTCATGGCAAAGTACAGTTTTGTTTTTCGCCACGACCGCGCCGGACGATTGATCGATGCCCAGGAGTTCCGCCGGCTGCGCTTTCCGGTGGATCGCTTTGCCGCGCCATTGTTGCAGGATTTGCTGGCGGAAGCCGGCGACAGCGTTCATCTCGATGGCGAGGATGTGATCTTCGACCATCTGTACATCGAGCGGCGACTGATACCGCTCAATCTGTATCTGCGATCCGCGCAGGACCCGGAAGCGGTGCGCACGCTTCTCGACTATGGCCAGGCCATTCGCGATCTGGCGCTTACCAACGTGTTTCCGGGCGATCTTTTACTGAAGAACTTCGGCGTGACACGCCATGGCCGGGTGATTTTCTACGACTATGACGAACTGTGTCGCGTGACGGATTGCAGCTTTCGGGATGTCCCCACGGCCAGCTGCGATGAGGATGAGATGAGTGCGGAGCCGTGGTTTTACGTCGGCGACAAGGACGTGTTTCCGGAGACTTTCGCAAACTTTCTGGGCATGGCCGGCGCACAACGTGCGGCCTTCCTGCAGGCGCATCAGGACCTGTTCGAACCGGGCTTCTGGCGGCGTACGCAGCAGCGCTTGAACGCGGGAGAAATCCTGGAGGTGTTGCCCTACGCGCCGGCGGGCGCCTAGCGGGGCGCTGCGCCGCGCCCATCGCATCAGCTCAGATCATTGGCTGCCGTCTGGATGGCGCCATAGACGAGGCTCAAGTCTTCTTGACTCACGCAGTACGGCGGCAACACGTAGATAGTATTGCCCAATGGCCGCAGCAGCACGCCGGCAGCCCGGGAGCTGGCCCTTAGCCGCGGGCCGATCTGCGCGAGATAGCCGGAATCGGCGGCCTTGAAGTCCATGGCCGTGATCGTTCCAATCTGACGGATGTTCTCAAACCGCCGATCGTCCCGGAAACGGTTCAACTGCAAGCTCTGCTGCGCACTCAAAGCCGCGATGCGCTGCCCATCGTCGGTCGACTCCGAGCTGCGCGCTGACACTCACAGCGTACTCGGTTACACTTATCGATCGCTCAGACGCCCGACTGCTGGCGCGTTGACTGCACTTGCGGTGCGCGGGGAAAAAAATTGCCGATCATGCCGCTCCGGACTCAGGTCTCGTTTCACGCCTCGCTGTTGACCGCCATCCTGATGGCCGGCAGTACGCGCATACTCGCGGACGCGCCGGATACCGCACCCGTTCCGGCGAACCCACCGCCCGAACTCACGAGCGTCGTGATCACGGCCACGCGCGTGCCGGAGTCCAGCATCGACCTGCCGGTCTCGATTGATCGTGTCGACGAGCGTCAGATCACGCAGGGACAAATGCAAGTCAATCTGACGGAAACATTGGACATGGTTCCCGGGATATCGGCGCAGAACCGACAGAACTTTGCCCAGGATCTGCAACTTTCGGTCCGCGGCTTCGGCGCGCGCTCGGCGTTCGGTGTGCGCGGCGTGCGGCTGTACTCGGATGGCATTCCGGGCACGATGCCCGACGGCCAGGGACAGTTTTCCAACTTTGACTTGGGCTCCGCGGAACACATTGAGGTGCTGCGTGGACCGTTCTCGGCTCTCTACGGGAATTCCTCAGGCGGCGTGATTTCGGTATTCACCGAAGACGGCAAACCCGGCTTTGAGCTCACGGCTACGGCCGAGGCGGGCAGTTTCGATACCCAGCGCTACGCGCTCAAGGGCGCCGGGGACAACGGCAGCGTGAACTACGTGGTCGATGCGACGCATTTCCAGACCGATGGTTATCGCGACCACAGCGAGGCAGAGCGCAATATCCTCAACAGCAAGGTTCGATTCGATCTGGACGATGCCTCCAAGCTGACGTTGGTCGCCAATGCCATCCAAACCCCTTTCATACAGGATCCGCTTGGATTGACCCGCGCCCAGCTTAGCGAAGACCCGACCCAGGCTGGCGTCAATGGGTTGGCCTATAACAGCCGAAAATCCCTGAATCAGGAGCAGATCGGGGCGATCTACCAACGCCAGCTCAGCCCGAGCGATGCGCTCGAGGCCACGCTGTACGGCGGTCATCGTGCCACCACGCAGTTCCAGGCCATTCCGGCCTCGTCGGAATCCTTGCCAGCCAATCCCGGCGGCGTCATCGATCTGAATCGGTTTTTCGGCGGAGTGGACCTGCATCTGACCGATCGCCGCACGCTGCTTGACGGCCCGCTGCAGTGGACTGTGGGGGTGAATTACGATGATCTGCAAGAAGCCCGCAAGGGCTTTCTGAATTTTATCGGTACCGACCTGGGTATCGAGGGTGCGCTGCGCCGCGATGAGAACAACCGCGTCTACGACCTCGACGAATACTTGCAGCTGCAGTGGGATCCGACCGATCGCTGGCGGGCCATGGCCGGCGTGCGCAACAACGTGGTGGATGTCAGCTCACACGATCTGCTGTCCGTGCTCAACGGCAGCCCCGACAGCGGCGTGCGCTATGCGGCCACAGACCCGGTGGCCGGGGTCATCTTCCGGGCCGCATCGAAGCTCCATCTCTACGGCTCCTATGGCAAGGGCTTTGAGACCCCGACACTCAACGATCTGGCGTATCGCTCGACGAATGGCAGCATTCCCGGCTTGAACCTAGGGCTTAAGCCCGCCCGCAGCGACGATTTTGAGGTCGGCCTGAAGGCCGGGGATCCGTCTTTGCGCGCCGATCTTGCCGCCTTCTACATCAGGACGCGCGACGAACTGGCAGTACAGGCCAACGCGGCCGGCCGCTCGGTCTACGAGAACATCGGTGAAACCGAGCGCAAAGGACTCGAGGCAGGCCTGGATGCCGCCCTGGCGGGCGGCTTCAGCTCGCGCCTGGCCTATACCTATCTCAACGCCGTGACCGTGCAAGCGTACGCGACTTGTGTCGGGACTCCCTGCAAGCCGGTCATCATTCCGGCCGGCAATCATCTGCCCGCGGTGCCGGAAGATGCGCTCTATGCCGGGCTGACTTGGGCGTATGCGCCGCGCGGATTCTCGGCCACGCTGGAAACAATCAGTCGAGCCCGGATATTTGCCGATGATCGCAACAGCCAAACGGCATCAGGCTATACGGTGGCTAACTTACGCTTCGGTTTCGATCAACAGTCGAGCCGCTGGCATTTCACCGAATATGCGCGGGTCGACAACCTGACCAACCGCAGCTACGTGGGCTCGGTCATCGTCAACGAGACCAATTCGCGGTTTTTTGAGCCCGAGCCCGGGCGGACATTCGATCTGATGTTCACGATCGCGCGCCGCGACTAGCGCTGAATCCCTGGCATGCAGAATACCGCCCGTGCCCGTATCGACCTGACGGCCTTAAGCCATAACCTGGAGGTAGTGCGCACGCTTTGTCCGCGCAGCCGTATCATGGCGATGCTCAAGGCGGATGCCTATGGGCATGGCGCACTGCCTGCGGCGCGCGCATTGACGGCGGCCGACGGGTTCGCGGTGGCGCGCCTGCAGGAGGCAATGCTGCTGCGCGAGGCGGCTATCGCACATCGCCTGCTGTTGCTCGGGACGCTGCTGGATCAGGCCGACTTGGCGTTGTGCTCAGAGCAGAACATCGATGTGACGGCGCATGACGAGAACTCCGTGGCCGCTATTGCTGCCTGCGCCCGGCACTGGCCACTGCGGGTGTGGCTGAAGCTCGATTGCGGCATGCATCGCTTGGGACTCGATGCCACTGCATTTGTTGCCGCGGACCGATTACTGTCGGCGCATCAGGGGGTCTCCGAGCTGGTGCACATGACTCATTTCAGCAGCACTCGCGACATGACATCGACCGTCATGGCACAGCAGATCGCCCGCTTTGTTGCCTGTCATGAGGTCAATCCCAAGGCTCAGGTCAGCGTGTCCAATTCGGCCGTACTCATCGCCAAGCCAGCCTTGCGCACCGACTGGGTACGCCCCGGTATCATGCTCTACGGCGAAAATCCGCTAGGCGATCAGCAGCCCCTACCGCTGCGTGCCGTCATGACATTGCGCGCGCGCATCATTGCCGTTCGTGAGATCGCGATCGGTGAGTCTGTCGGATATGACGGCTGTTGGACCAGCCAGCGGCCCAGTCGAATCGCGACCGCGGGTATCGGTTACGGGGACGGTTATCCGCGCCAGGCCGGCAATGGCACGCCCGTGTGGATCAATGGGCAACGCGCTGCGTTGGTGGGACGCGTGTCGATGGATTCCATCGGCATCGATGTCACCGATTGCGCCCGCGTGACAGTCGGGGATGAGGCCACGTTGTGGGGGCCGGAACTTCCGGCGGGCACCATCGCCGAGTGCGCACGGACCTCCTCGTACGAGCTGTTCACGCGGCTAGGTTCGCGGGTCAGCCGCGAATTTATCAACTAAGATGTTTCGAAGCATGACAGGTTCGTGCACATGAACATCAAGACCTCCACCTTCGATGGCGTGGCCTGTATCGAGATCGCGCGCCCCGAGAAAAAGAATGCACTGACCCAAGCGATGTACCAGGCCATGGCCGATGCGCTTGCGGCCGCGTCGGCCGACAGCGCCGTGCGCGCGCTGCTGATAACCGGGCAGCCGGGTGTCTTCACCGCTGGCAACGATCTGGAAGATTTCATGCAGCCGCCGCCGCTGGACGCGGACTCTCCTGTGGGTCGATTCATGCAGGCACTGCTCGCCTGCGACAAGCCGGTCGTGGCCGCGGTGAACGGTGTGGCGATCGGCATTGGCGCGACCATGTTGCTACATTGCGACCTGGTCTATGTCAGCGATCAGGCGCGGCTGGTGCTGCCGTTCGTGGGCCTGGGGCTGGTGCCGGAGTTCGCCTCGAGCCTGCTCCTGCCGCAGCGGATGGGGCATGCCAAGGCGGCCGAGAAGCTGTTGTTGGGCGAACCGATCACCGGCGCCGAAGCGGTCGCACTCGGCATGGCCACTGCCGTATTGCCCGCCAGTGACGTTCTGACGCACGCGCGGCGAATGGCAGAGCGCTTCAATGCGCTGCCGCCCGGCGCTGTGCGCGACACCAAGCGGCTGATGCGCGCCGGATCCAGTGGCGGCATTGCGCGCGCGGTGCAGGCCGAGCGCGCGATTTTTGCCGAACGGCTGCGCAGCCCCGAGGCGAAGGAAGCCCTCCAGGCGTTCTTTGAAAAGCGCAAGCCGGATTTCAGCAAATTCTGACGCGAACGAGGCGAGACCATGAACCACACGCCGGTACGATCGCTGCAGGGCAAGACGCTGTTCATCACCGGTGCCTCGCGCGGCATTGGATTGGCGATCGGTACGCGAGCCGCTCGCGACGGTGCTCAGATTGTGCTGGTAGCCAAGACGGTCGAACCCAATCCCAAGTTGCCAGGCACGCTTCACAGCGCCGCAGCGCAGATCGAGGCGGCCGGCGGCCAGGCTCTCGTCGTGCCGACCGACATTCGCATTGAGGCCGCGATTGCCGATGCCGTCCGGGCCGCGATCGAGCGCTTCGGCGGTATCGACATTCTGATCAACAATGCCAGTGCGATCAGTCTGACGCCGACGCCGACCACGACGATGAAGCGCTTTGATCTGATGTTCGACGTCGACGTGCGTGGAACTTTCGCCTGTACGCAAGCCTGCCTGGCGGCGCTGATCCGCAGCGCAGAGGCAGGACGTAACCCGCATATTCTGAACCTGTCGCCACCATTGTCGATGAAGGCGCGCTGGTTTGCGCCGCACGTGGCCTACACCATGGCCAAGTACGGCATGAGCATGTGCACGCTGGGCCATGCGAGTGAATTCCGGCGCCATGGCATTGGCGTCAATAGCCTATGGCCCCGAACCTTGATCGCAACGGCGGCGCTGCAAATGATTCCGGGCCTGGACACGCAGAAATGCCGCAAGCCCGAGATCCTGGCCGACGCCGCGTGGCTGATTCTGACCAGCGATGCCCGTGCGGTGACGGGCAATTTTTTCATCGATCAGGCGCTGCTCGGCGAGCACGGAGTGACCGATCTTGATCGCTACGCCGTGGCGCCCGGCACGCAGGATCTGATGCAGGATCTGTTCGTCGACTGATCCGAGGCAGCCCCTCGGCTCAGCTCACAGGTCCGCGCGCAGCTGGGCCAGTTCCGTCTCGAGCAACTCCAACCGTGAGAGCGCCGCGTACATGCGATCGACCGCCTCGCGCACGTCAATGGATTCGGGCGCCAAGGCTTCCTTGAGCGCGTCCACGGCGTGGCATGCGCGGATGAGCGTCTCGCGGACGGTGCGGTGCTGGCCAGTCTCGAGCTCGGCGATGCGCGCCAGCGCCGCGGAGCGCTTGAGTCCGACCGGGCGCTGCCATCGTTTACTGGTTGGATTCCACTCATGTTTGGGCGAGGGCGGCGGTGGTCGGTAATCGGTCAACTGCCCGGTGGCGAGGTCCATCTTCTGTGACAGCGGGTCGACGTAGCCGACGTAGGCGCCATGGCCTGGAGGCGTATTCTCGGCAATGAAGGCTTTGATCGACTTGGGTGTCGTGAGGTTCGTATGCATCGAGACGCCGGTGAACAGTCCGGTGGCCGTGTCGTAGAACTGGACGTAGATGCTCATACTGTGCGCGCGCTCAATCGTGGTTCTCGCCCGCGGCCTCGCCGGCGTAAACCTGCGACGATGGCCGCGGCTCAGCGGCGGTGCGCGGTTCCGAGGCGGCTGCCAGATCGTTGAGGCGAGAGATGAAATGCAGCACGGCCACGCAGCCGATCGGAAATACGATTTCGTTCACGGCCAATCCCAGCAATCGCGCCAGCGGCATGACTCTGCCCGGTGCGTGCCAGATATTCACGCCGACAATGGCGGCGCCGAATACCACACCGATGGCAAGGCCGACGAGGAAGTGTTGAGCGAGCGTTGATCGTTGGCGGCGAATCAGCTTCGCCACCGCCAGAGCGAGCAGCGTGTACTCGACCGTCTTGAGTACGCCAACCTGTAAGACAGCCACTCCCAGCTTATCGGCCGGGGCATCGAGCATCGCCAGCGTGCCGTGCTGAACGCCTTTTGCCAGCGCCCAGGCGAGCGGCGCGCACAACAACCCCATCAAGCCCATGATCCGCTCGCGATGGCGCGCTGCCGCGCTGCCGAGTGAAATACCGGTGCAGACAATGACCGCCCATGTGACGCTGCTGGCGAACTCCGCTACCGTTTGCACCAGATTTGGCGAGACGCCAGCCGCTGCGCGCGTCATCAGTACCGCGCATTCCACCACGATGCCGAGCAGTATCGACATCCACGCCGCAGCGGCCATCAAATGCAGCGTGTTCGCATGGATCCACAGTGGGCTGCCGTGTGTCGGCACGGTGGTGTCGCTCATGATGGAGTCAAGGATCCGCAATCGGGTGGTATTGGGCAAATACCCTAGCCGAACGCGACGCAGATGTCGCGACGCGCTGGCGGGCGCGATCGGTAGCGCGATGTCGCTGAATAATTTCCATTCGAGATATATGTCTTAACTATATAATTTAACACAAGTTATCTGACCTATCCGGGACGAATGACCTGGGCGCCGCCGAGGCTGTCGCGATGCACGATTTCGCCCTCGAACAGGTAGGTCACGCTCGCCAGGCCAATATGCGCGTGTGGACGCACATCCAGCCCCGCGCCAGCGTGAACGGCGGTTGGACCGAACTGATCGAACAACACGAACGGTCCGACCATGCGACACTCGGCGCCCGATAGGGCGCGCCGAACGTGGAAGCCATCGCCCAGATCGTGTGGCCGGAACGATGACGCGCTCGAATGCGCTATCCGACACCGAGCGCCTCATGCTCGAGCTCCAGGACAAACTGCCGCGCGTGTTCACGTGTGCACACGTGGCCATCCACCATGGCCCGTAGCAGGCCGCCTAAATGCGCGCGCAGCGCGAAGGCAAGGACCGGTGGTGCATAGCGATCGAGTTGCTCGATGAAGTCGTCGATTTCATCAACGCACTCCTCGATCGTGCCATTGCTCGACTCGTCGGGGTTACGGGACATGCGCTTGCGCTCCATCGCTTGGAGATTCAGACGATACACCATAGGCCGCAGCGCTAAGGCCGGAGTTTCTGCACGAATACCCGCGTTAGCCACGGCTCCCTCATAGGCGCTCGCTCGCTAGACTCGCTGCCACCTGGTCCACCGCGGACCGTATCAGCACCGAGGAGATCGAGCATGAACAGTTTTACCGTCACCGCAATCGGCAATCTTGCCAAGAATCCAGAGCTGGTTGCAAAGGGCGACACGGCGTACACGCGCTTTTGCCTGATCGGCAACGACTACGCGGGAAAAGACGAGGACGGCGCGGCGCGTGAGGTCGTGACGAGCCTGTGGTTTGTCGCTTTCGGTTCAATGGGCGAGGCGATCGCCAGGAACGCCCGCAAGGGCGATCAACTGATTCTCGATGCCCGCATCCGTGCCAACAACTGGACCGATCAGCAAGGCGAGCGGCAGTACGACTACTCCTTCGTGGTCGAGGGCTTTCGTTTCGGTGCGCCAGGCAAGACCAAGCGGGAAGAGCTGGACAACCGGCGTGAGGACAGTCCCTCGCACGGAACGGTCTCGAGCGCGGCCTGAGGAGACTGCGGTGAAGGAGTTGCAACGCGTTTGGATCCGGAAAACCTTAGGCACCAGCGCTGTGAGCCTCGCACTCACGCTGCCGGAACTCGCCTCGGCGCAGTCTTCACCGTTCATGACCGGAGCGATGGCGTTGCAGACCAATATTCTGGCATGGCTCACACCGATTGCCGTGATTCTGGTCATGGCACTCGGGGCGATGGCCATGGCGAATCGCATGTCCTGGGGTTGGTGCATCGGCGCCATTCTCGGCATTGCGATCGCCTTCGGCGCCCCGCAGATCGTCTCCTGGGTCCGCGGCATGTTCGGAGTCTGACCGACATGAGTGCGCGCAACGGCGGTTTAACGGCGGATCCCCTGTTCGTGGGCGCGACGCGGCCACCGATGCGGTGGGGTGTCACGTATTCAGCGTTGCTGTTCAACATGGTGTTCACCATGGAGGCGTTTCTGTTGACCAAAAACCTGCTGACCCTTCTGCTGTGTGCGCCCATACATGCGCTGTGCGTGCTGCTGTGCGTCCGCGACGCACGGTTTTTTGACCTGATCGTGCTTTGGGGCCGCACGCGGCTGCCGGCGTTGTTGGCGAATCTGCGCCTTTGGCAGGCCAGCAGCTACAGTCCGCTTGCTCTGTCCCTGCCGGATCGCAGAGGTCGGCGTGCGGCCGGTCCGGTGTCGGCGCAGCTCTGGCCGGCGGACTCGGTGCGCTCCTGATGGGTACCCCATGGCGCGCACGGCCTCTGAGGCGCGAACTGCTCGCGGCCGAGCGCATTCCCTACACCGCGCAACTCAGCGACAGCGTCGTACGCACGACACTGCTCGATTATGTGCAGGTATTTCGCTTAGCTGGCGTGAGCTTCGAGAGCGCCGATGACGAGCAGCTCAACAACTGGCACGAACGGCTCAATATCCTATGGCGCAACCTCGCAAGTCCAAATGTCGCCCTATGGACGCATGTCATTCGGCGCCGCGAGGCAACGCCTTGGCGAAGCGCATCGGCCGGCGGATTCGCCGCTGCCTTGCTCGACAAGTATCGCGAGCGCCTCGCCCATGAAGCGCTGATGGTCAACGAACTGTATCTGTGCATCGTGTACCGGCCGGCAGCTGGTATCGCGACGGGGCTCATCGCCAGGGCACTGAGCCGAGCGAATCGAGAGACCTCGCAAGCTGAGAGCTCGGAGGCTTTGGAGGCATGCGGCAAGCTGGCACAGGCCATCCGCGCTTCACTGGCGCGCTACGAGCCGCAGCTGCTCGGTTGCTATCGCCACGGCGGCACGAGCTACTCGGCACTGCTCGAATTTCTCGGCGTGTTGATCAATGGCGAATGGCAACGCGTACCGTTGTCGCGCAACCCGCTGAACGAAACGCTGGCGACTTCGCGGCTGTTCTTTGGAACCGAAGCCATCGAATACCGCACGCCGACCGCTACGCGCGCCGCGGCGATGCTGGGGATCAAAGAGTATCCCACGCCAAATCTCGTGGGTATGTACAACCGCCTGCTCTCCGCGCCGTTCGCCTATGTGCTGACGCAGTCCTTTGCATTCCTATCGAAGGCGACGAGTCAAGGGCTGTTGCAGCGGCAATTCCACCGCCTGGCGAACGCCGGAGACTTCGGCGTGTCGCAGGCCCAGGAGCTGCGCCACGCACTGGATGCCCTGACCAGCAACGAATTCGTGATGGGCGACCATCACCTGTCGCTCCAGGTGCTCACGGACGTGGCGAACGAGCCTGACCACGGCGGGCTGCCCCGACTCAAGGGGCTGAATGACAACGTAGCGCTGGCTCGCAGCATGCTGGCGGACACGGGAATGACGGTGGCGCGCGAGGATCTGGCTCTCGAAGCGGCGTACTGGGCCCAGCTGCCCGGAAACTTTCCGATGCGGCCGCGCAAGGCGCCGATTACATCGCGAAATTTCGCCGCCATGGCGGCATTTCACAACTATCCGGCAGGTCGTGCCAGCGGCAATCACTGGGGCGAGGCGCTGACCGTGTTCATGAGCAGCGCACGCTCGCCTTACCATTTCTCGCTCCACGCCAGCGATCCGCACGATCCGGACGGTGGCAGCCGCAAGGATACGGGCCACACCTTCATCTGCGGCCCGACGGGATCGGGCAAGACCGTGTTCATCGGCTTCCTGATCGCGATGCTGGACCGCCACGGCGCAACGCAGGTGATATTCGACAAGGATCGAGGCCTTGAGATCCTAGTGCGCGCGCTGCACGGCGAGTACCTGCCGCTGCGTAGCGGCATGCCGACCGGCTTCAATCCACTGCAACTGCCGCCGACGCCGCGACACGTGGAATTCCTGAAGCTCTGGTTGCGCACTCTGGTCAGGCCCGCGGCTGCCGGCGCGCTCACGGTGCGTCAGACTTCCGATCTGGAGCAGGCGCTGCACGGCACCTTGGCGCTCGATCGGTCAGTGCGCCGCCTGTCGCGGTTGATTGAATTCCTGGATCCGACCGATCCGGAGGGGATCCACGCGAGGCTCAGTCGCTGGTGCGCTTCAACCCAGGGGGACTATGCCTGGGTATTCGACAATGCCGAAGATTCCGTGGTATCGCGGCTCAAGCAGCACTCGGCGATCGGTTTTGATGTCACGGAGTTTCTCGATCATGAACTGACCCGCGCACCGGTAACACTCTATTTGTTCCACCTCGTGCGCGAGCTGCTGGATGGTCGAAAATTAGTGTGCTGGATGGACGAATTCTGGCGCCTTCTGGCGGATCCGGCATTCGAAAGCTTCGCCAAAGACGGCCCGAAGACCTGGCGCAAGCTCAACGGTGTGATGTGTCTGGCGACTCAGAGCGCCAGCGACGTGCTCGACAGTTCGATCAGTCGCACGATCATCGAGCAGACGCCGACCAAGATCTTCTTTCCCAACGCTGACGCGAGTGCCGAGGAATACACGGGCGGCTTCGGTCTCACTGAGCGTGAATTCAAGCTCATCAAACAGCAGCTCGAACCGGGCTCGAGGATGTTCCTGATCAAGCAGGGACACCGTAGCGTGGTCTGTCAGCTCGATCTGAAGGGATTCGACGCGGAGTTGAAAGTCATCTCCGGTCGCACTCAGCAAGTTGAGCGCATGCATCAAATCATTGCCGGCAGCAGTGCCGATCCGGATGAATGGTTACCGCGCTTTCTGCGCGACCACGGCGTCTTGTCCTCTTCATCGCAGTGTTCAGGGGAGCAGCAGGCATGTCCATGATACGCAGCCGACTGTTGATGGTGAGCCTTCCGGCTCTGATGCTGGCCACTTCCAGCGCCCGGGCGCAATTCGCGGTCATTGATCTCGCTTCGGTGGCGCAACTGGTCGAGCAGGCGCAGACACTTGCGCAGCAACTGGCGGCAGCCCGCGCGCAGGTGGTTCAGGCCCAGGCGCAGTACCAATCGATCACCGGGAACCGTGGAATGCAGTCGCTGCTCAACGGCACGGTGCGCAACTATCTGCCCACGCAATGGTCGCAATTGGGCAGTGTCCTGCAGGGCAGCGGGGCTGGCTACGCGGCGCTAGCGGCGGATTTTCAGAGCAGTCTCCAAGCCAACGCAGTCCTGTCACCGCAGCAGTTGGCGGCGCTGCCGAGCGATGAGCGCGCGCAAATCGCTTACGCGCGCCAATCGGTTGCACTGCTGCAGGCGCTGTCACAGGACGCGCTGAGCAATGCCAGCGGGCGCTTCGCGTCGATCCAGCAGTTGATTGACGCCATTCCGAGGGCCGCGGACCAGAAGGGAATTCTCGATCTGCAAACCCGCATCAACGCCGAGCAGGGCATGCTGCAGAATGAGCAGACCAAACTGCAAGTGCTGTATCAGGCTGCGGTGGGGCAGGAATGGGCGACGCGACAGCGCGAGCGCGAACAGGTGGTCGCCGGCCACGGCCACTTCGCCACGCGTTTTGAGCCATCGCCGCGCTAGCTGCGCTCTGCGGTACCATTATGGGTTTCTTCCAGACGTTTTGGGCGTGGCTCAATCAAACGCTCACCGGCTACATCGGCAACAACACCGCTCGAGTGTCCGCCGCGCTCGAACCGGCGATCGTTACCCTCTCGACCGTATATCTGATGGTCTGGGGCTATCTGCACCTGACCGGGCGGGTCGAGGAGCCATTTGCCAACGGGCTCAAACGCATTGTCGTCCTCGCGGTAGTCCTGGGCGTCGCGCTGCATCTGTGGCTCTACAACACGGCGATTGTCGATACCTTCTATACGGCGCCGGCGCAGTTGGCCGCCGCGGTGGTCGGCTCGGCCGACCCCGTCGGTACCATCGATGCCATTTGGCAGCAGGGCGGTGCGGTCGCTGAGCAACTTTGGGACAAGGGCGGCGTGTTCGGCGGGGATTTCGGCTACTACCTGGCGGGGGGTGTGGTCTGGTTGTTGATCGGCTTGCTGTGTGTATACGCAATGTTTCTGATCGCATTGTCGAGTATCGCCTCAGCCGTATTGCTGGCGATCGGACCGCTATTCATCGCACTGCTGTTGTTCGACAGCACCCGCCGTTACTTCGAGGCGTGGATCGCGCAATTGGCGACTTACGCACTGATATCAATTCTCACCGTACTGGTCGCCGCGCTGCTGCTGCAAATCGTTGAATCGTACGCCGCGCAGACGGCGGCGCGCGGCGCCGCCATTCTGACGGTCGATGCACTGGACATGGTGCTGGTATCGGTGCTCGTGTTTCTGCTCATGCGCCAGATCATGCCGATCGCCGCGGGCCTCGCCGGCGGCCTGGCGCTGAGCAGCTTTGGCATGGTGAGCCGCACAGTGAGTTGGGGTATCGGTTACGGCACAGGCCTTGCTCGGCCGGCCGGCGCTATTGCGGCCAGCGTGCTGCTCGGCGAGGCGGCCAAACCCGGTCCTGCGATGCGCAGCCGCGAGTCCGCTACCGCGTCGTCCTGGCGTGAGACTTGAGGGCCTGCCAGCGCCGTGGTGCGTCAGCGCAAATCCGGGTGTGAGGGAGAGCGAGCATGAAGTGGCTGGGCATGGTTGGTCTGGTATTGCTGCAGGCGGGCTGTGCGGTCCATAACGTGCGTTGCGACGGTCCGCTGCGGCCGATCAACGCCGTGACCAGCGCCGTCAAGGCCACCGTAACGCAAGCAGATGGCGCGGCACCGCAATGAGTGCGCACAGCTTGCAGGGTGAACTGGATGGCTACTTCGCGGAAGCGGCGCGTTGGGACGCCGACCGCATGGCGGCTATCGAGCGCAACGCGCGGCTTGCCTGGCGCGTCGCGGCCGCCGGCTGGCTGTGTGCCGTGAGTTCCGGCTGCGCGCTGTTGCTGCTGATGCCGTTGAAACGAATCGATCCGTTCGTCATTCGCGTCGACAACAGCACCGGTGTGGTCGATGTCGTGCCGGTCTATGCCGGCGCCGTGGCGATGGATGAGGCCGTCACCCGCTACTTTCTGACTCACTACGTCACAGTTTGTCAGCGGTTTAATTTTTCCACCGCCGAGAGCGACTACGAGGAGTGCGGAGCGTTTCACACTGCGCAGCGGAATCAGGCTTGGTATGCATTGTGGCAGGCGAACAATCCCAACTCACCGTTGAACTTGCATCGGGACGGCAGCCTGACTCGTGCGCAAGTGCAGTCGGTGAGCTTTTTCAAACGCGCAAGCGGTGTGTCAGATCTGGCGCAGGTGCGCTACATGAAGAGCGAGCTGCCGGCGGCCGGCTCGCAAGAGCGAGTCACGCGCTGGATCGCCACGATTCAGTATGCCTACGCAGCGCCATCCAAGGATCCGAAGCTGCGGCGCTGGAATCCCCTCGGATTCAAGATCATTGAGTTCAGCTCGGAGCCGGAGGTTCCCAATGATCCGCAGGCGGCGGCACCGGGCGAGACCAAGGAAACATCCCCATGAACCGCAACTTGACGATTGTTAAGGCGGCGGTTGTTCTGGTCTGCGCGCCGTGGATTTGCCAGGGCAACGAACCGGCACTCGGGGCTGCGAAGCCTCTAGACAGCCGCATGCGCACGATGGCCTACAACGCGGATGAAATTTATCGCCTGCGAGGTTACGTCGGCTATCAGATCGATCTGCAGTTCGAACTCGGCGAAGCCTTTGTCGGCCTTGGGGCCGGTGATGTCGAAGGCCTGACATTCGCCGCGCAGGACAACCATCTGTTCATCAAGCCCAAGGCGGCGAAGGTCCGAACCAATCTGACGGTCTTGACGACGCGACGCAGCTATCACTTTGAATATGAGGTTGCCTCGGCAGCCGGGCCCGAGAGCGCTGAGCCCGAGCTCATCTACACATTGCGCTTCGCTTATCCGGCGTCTCCCACGGCTTCGGCCGGGCTCGCCGAGGGCAGCGTCGACCGTGAGTTGGACCGGACGTCCGGCGCGCTGCCGGCCAATCGCGATTACTGGTATTGCGGCAGCGCCGCGCTGCTACCGCTGGCGGCATTTGACGATGGCGTGCATACACATCTGCGCTTTAATCCTCGCGGCGAGTTGCCGGCAATGTTTGTTCGCAATGACGACGGCAGCGAATCCCTGCTCAACTTCAGCGTGCAGCAAGGCGAAGTGGTGATCCATCGTGTGGCGCGGCAGTTCGTCGTGCGGCGCGGCAAGCTCAACGGCTGCATCGTCAACAAGAGCTTTGGCGGCACCGGCCGCGAACTGCAATCCGGGACAGTGACGTCCGAGGTCGAACGCGCAACGCGCGGACGCGGACCATGAAGCTGTTCCGGCGTTTAGCGCAGCCCGCGGAGTCAGATGTTGCGGGTACGGTCCAGGGGGAACGTGGCTTGCCGTCGGTCCGCCAGGCTCTGTCGCTGCAATCCAAGGTCAGCAACGTCCTGGCGATGGGCCTCATGCTGGCGATGGGGGCGGCTGTGCTTACGGCGTATTACCTGCATACCGCGCAGCGGCAAGCGCAAGCGCATCAGAAGGCACAGGCGGCGTCCAGCAATCGCGCGCAAGCCGAGATGGCGCTGCCCGCCCTGGGCGCCATCGTCCCACCGGCGGGCGCCGCGGCCCGCAGCGCCGGCCCGATTGCACTCGCGGCCATGACCCCGCAGGTGCTCCCGGATTTGTCGCAACCTTCGAGCGCGAGCGCCCTATTGCCGCCCAGCACACCGCAAAACTATGGGTCGGCTCCACGTCCCTCAAGCCTGGAGCGGCGACTGTCCGGCGCAGCCTTTGCGCGCGCCGCGCTTGCCCCGGACGGCGGCGCAGCATCGAGCGGCGCACGCGCGGACACGGCCGCCGCCCCGACTGCGGTCAACGCTTCGGCGGCCGTGGCTGGGCCGCCGGCCGCGACGGCTGGGATTGCGACGCTGCTGCACAGCGAATCCAGCAGCACGACGCCGGCGCGCGTCCTGCCGACACAGCGGCTGTTGTTGCCCAAAGGCGCCTTCATAGATTGCACGCTCGAAACCGCAATCGATTCTACGTTACCGGGCATGACTACCTGTGTGACCGCCACCGATACGTTCGGCGTCGACGGCAAGGTCCTCCTGCTGGAGCGTGGAACCAAATTGGTCGGCGAGACCAGGGGCCAGGTACAGCAGGGCGCGGCCCGCGTCTTCGTGCTGTGGACCGAAGCGCGCACGCCGACGGGAGTGATCGTTCCTTTGGATTCCCCGGCCGCCGATGAGTTGGGCCGTGCGGGCTTGCCGGGCACCGTGGACCGCCATTTTTGGGAGCGCTTTGGCGCGGCGCTATTCATTTCCACCATCGACGGCGCTGTGCAGACCGCCGTGCAGTCGTCGAATCGGGGCAGTGGAACGATCATCTACAACCCCTCGGCAACGCAGGATGTCACGACCGAGGTGCTCAAGAGCACGCTGAGCATTGCACCCACGGTGCGCAAGAATAACGGTGATCGCATCCAGATCTTGGTCGCGCGCGATATCGATTTCACTGACGTTTATGAGCTCCGCCGTGCCGGCAGCCAGCAGTAGCGCCGGCGCAAGGGCTGTGGATCAGGCGCCGGACGCGGCGCTTGCCGCCGCGAACCCTGAGCATTCGGCGCTGGGTTTGACGCTGCGGACGATGCAGCGCTTCCTCGATGATCCGAAAGTCACTGAGCTGTGTGTGAACCGGCCTGGAGAGGCATTCATTGAAACGACGACAGGCTGGCGGCGCGAGGTCATCCCGGAGATCAGCTTCGACTGGTGTGTACGATTTGCCAAGCTGGTGGCCAACTTCACTGGCCAGCGCATCGACGCCGCCTCGCCATTGCTCTCGGCCGCGTTGCCCGGCGGCGAGCGAGTACAGATCGTACTGCCTCCTGCGACGACCCCCGGGACGGTGGCCATCACGATTCGCCGGCCCTCCCGCCAACAGTGGTCGATCGAAGAGTTGGCCCGCTCCGGCATTTTTCGTCAGGCCCGACGCTCCGGCCAAAATGGTGACCAGACTGAACCAAAACTGCTCGAGCTTCTGGCCGCCAGGGAATATGAGGCGTTCATGCGGCTGGCGGTCATTGCGCGCAAGAACATCCTGGTGTCCGGTCCGACCGGCTCGGGCAAAACCACTTGGACCAAAGCGTTGATCCGCGAGATACCGAGCGATGAGCGCCTGATCACTATCGAGGATGCCAAGGAGCTGGTGCTCGACCGGCATCCCAATCATGTGCGTCTGTTCTATTCGAAAGACGATCAGGGGCTGTCTCGCGTGACCCCTAAGCAGCTGCTCGAGTCGTGCCTGCGCATGAAACCCGATCGCATTCTGCTGGCGGAACTGCGCGCCGAGGAGGCTTTCGATTATCTGCGCAATATCAATTCGGGACATCCTGGCTCGATCACGAGCGTGCACGCTTCCAGCGCCGCGCTGGCGTTCGAACAGTTGATGCTGCTGGTCAAGCAAAGTCCTGCTGGACGCGAGCTGGCGCGGAACGAGATCAGGACTCTGCTGTATCTGCTGATCGACGTCGTCATTCAGTTCGCCTGCTGGCGCCAACAGCGATTCATCGAGGAGATCTGGTATGAGCCTGGGCTCAAGCGGCGCGGTCTGGAATCTCTGGATTGAGCGTGCGTAGCCGTGCTGGCGAACCTCAGTGTCAACGCATTGATCCACGGTTGGTCTGGCCTGGGTCTGGCGTACGCGACCGTGCAGGGGCCCATGTTGGTCGGAATGATCCGCGCGCGCGCGGCACTGCGCCAGCTGCTGCTCTCGCCCGTGGTTGCAGCGCCGTTAACCGCGGTGGCAGGGGTCGGACTCGCTCTATTCGGTCCTGCCCTGCAGGGCATGGGGCTGGTCCTCGGGGGCGCACTCGGCGCCGGCCTGGGATACGCCACCGGTCGTGTGCTCGCCGCGCCACGCGCGCGCGCGTCGCAGCATCAGCGCGGCGCGATGGTGGTCGATGTGGAGCGTTCCCTTGATGCGCAGCGGGAGCGCCGCGCCGCGGTGCCCGGCGCCGCGCTCGCTCGTGCCAATCAGCTGACTCTGGCCGGTGTAGCGATACCCCAAGGAGATGAGACCAAGCACTTCAAGCTCATTGGGACCACGGGCACAGGCAAGAGCACGGCCATCGGCGAGCTGCTAGGTCCGGCGTTGCGACGCGGTGATCGCGCCGTCATTGCGGATCCGGATGGCGGGTTTCTGCGCCGATATTTCGATCCGGCACGCGGTGACGTGATTCTGAACCCTTTCGATCAGCGCTCGGTCAAGTGGGATCTGTTCGGTGAAATTCAGCAACCCTACGACGTGGAACAACTCGCCCGGTCACTGTTACCGGATCATGAGGGGGCCGATCGCAGCTGGCGAGGCTATGCCCGCACATTCCTGACCGCGGTCACTCGACAGGCGCACGCCGCCGGAGTGCGCGACGTCGGGGAGCTGTACCGTTTGCTGGTCATCGCGCCCACTGCCGAATTGCGCACGCTCACGGCAGGCACCCCTGCGCAACCGTTTCTCGAGGAGCATAACGGACGTATGTTCGACTCGATACGGTCCGTGGCTAGCTCGGCCGTCGCCTCGCTGGAACACATTGCGCAGCAGCAGGGTGCACCGTTCTCAGTGCGAGAGTGGGTCAAGCGCGGCCAGGCCGCGCAGGGTGGCGTGCTGTTCATTCCTTACCGCGCCGATCAGATTGCGGCGCTGCGCTCGACGGTTTCAGCCTGGCTGCGGATCGCTATTTTTGAGGCGATGGCCGGCTCCGAGCAGGATCAGCACTTGTGGTTCGTCATCGACGAGCTCGACGCGTTGGGGCAGATCGATGGGCTCAAGGATGCGCTCGCGCGCGTACGCAAGTTCGGCGGCCGTTGCATCCTCGGCTTCCAGTCCATCGCTCAGGTGGCGAGCACCTACGGTGCCGGCGATGCCCACACCATCGTCGAGAATTGCGGCAATACGCTGATCCTGCGGTGCTCGGCCAGTGAAGGCGGGGGCACGTCGCGATTCGCCTCGACGCTGATCGGGCAGCGCGAAGTGGTGCGTACCACACTGTCGAGGAGTCGTCGGTGTACGGAGATACTGGGCTCGGTGACTCGCAGCGAGCAGTTCAACATTGAACCGGCCGTGATGGACTCCGAAATTGAGCAATTGCCCGATCTGGCCGGTTATCTCAAATTCGCCTCCCGGGAACACTGGTTCCGGGTTGCCTTGCAGCCACCGCGTACATCCGTGGTGCGCGACGGCGTGGCGCCGGCGTTCATTCCAGCGCTGCCGGTTACGCCGGGCGTCGCAACTCCGCGCGTCGCAACGCCCACGGCCGCCGTGGCCGCCGTGATTGCCACTCCGCCGGTGCGGCGGACTCGCCGGCGTTCAGCGGCTGCGCGGACTGCGGGAACGACACCCACAGCCGGGAAACGCGACGCCGCGGAGCAGGAGCTATGAACGCTTCGGCGCCGCTCGATGATGCAACGATGAAATACGGTCTGCTGTTGGAGACAGCGCAAGCGCAGCAGAAGCTCATCGCCTCCAGTCTCAGACAGCTCAAGGGTCACACGCAGGAGCTCGACGCCATCGTGCGCGAGCAGATCCGGCGCACGCTGGTCGAGGAGTTGGGCGCCGTAGTCGAGGAAAGTACGCGCGCAGTCCAGGCATTGCGCGCGCTCGAACGCACCGCGAAGCTGCGTTTCATATCATGGACGTTGGCCGTGACCGTGCTGTCCGGCGCGGCCACGGCCTTGTCGGCCTGGTGGCTATTGCCCTCACCGTCTCAGATCAGTGCGTTGCGCCTGAAACGCGAGCAACTTGCTGCTGGCCTCGAGAGCCTCGAGCAACGCGGTGGGCTCATCGATCTTCGACGTTGCGGCAACGATGAGCGCTGGTGCGTGCGAGTGGACCGGCACGCGCCGGCCTATGGCGAGCAGGCGGACTATCTCGTGGTCAAGGGTTACTGAAGGTGGTCTGGCTCGCATCGGCGCCGGTATCCCTCGGCGCGGTAGCGCTCGCGGCGATCGTGTTGCTGTCCTTCAGCGTGCGGCTCTTGTGGCGACGGCGGCCATACGAATTACACCGCCGCGGCGCGCTGATCGTGGACTGCCGGCGAAGGGTCTGGACACAGCTGCTGAGCCGATCACAGCTGAAAGGCGCCAGAATTACTCTGGCCGGAGTCGCAGTCGCTCCGATGGAGGAGAGCAAGCACTTCAAGTTGATCGGGACCACGGGGACCGGAAAGTCGACGGCTATTCGCGAATTGCTCGAGGCCGCTCTGCGGCGCGGCGATCGGGCCATCATCAGCGACCCAGACGCCGGCTACCTGGCCCAGCTGCATCGTCGCTATCGCGGGGATGTCATGCTCAACCCGTTCGAGCGCGACTCGGTGCAATGGGATCCGTTTGCGGAAATCCGAGATCCCTATGACATCGAGCAACTCGCGAGCGCACTGATTCCGTTCAGCGAGGACCCCTCGACCAGGGAATGGCGGGCCTACGCGCGCACTTTCTTCGCCGCCGTGATCCGGTGCCTTCATCGGCGGCGCGGGTGTGACCTCAAGGAGCTGTGGCGCCTGCTGGCCATGGCACCGCACGAAGAGCTTCGGCCGTTGGTGGCGGGCACGCCCGCCCAGCCTTTCCTCGAATTGGACAACGCGCGCATGTTCGGTTCGATTCGATCTGTGCTGATCTCGGCGATCGCTGCGCTGGAGTACGTCAAGGCGCAGCGGACCGTTGCGTTTTCCGTGCGCGAATGGGTGCGAAGCGGCCGCGGGGTCTTGTTCATCCCGTACCAGGCGGGGCAGATCGCGGCACTGCGGTCGATCATTGCCGCCTGGATGCGATTGGCAATCGTTGAGGCAATGAGTCAGCCTGAGAATCGCGACCAACGCCTGTGGTTCGTGGTCGATGAACTCGACGCGCTGGGCGCCATTGACGGGCTCAAGGATGCCTTGGCGCGGCTGCGAAAGTTCGGTGGCCGCTGCGTACTCGGCTTCCAGTCGATTGCGCAGGTTTCCAGTACCTACGGTGCCGGCGAGGCGCAGACCATTGTCGAGAACTGCGGCAATACACTGATCCTGCGTTGCTCTGGCAGCGAGAACGGCGGAACCTCGCATTTTGCCTCGCGGCTCATCGGCGAGCGCGAAGTACTCCGGCGCCAGACTTCCCGCGGCCGTGACCGCGATGCGGGGCTGGCGTTCCGCGGCGCGCGCCGGTCGATGCAGACCAGCGAGCACTACGTGACGGAAATGGCGCTGATGCCGTCCGAGCTCGAACAGCTGCCCGATCTGTCCGGATACCTCAAGCTTGCCTCGTCGCCCTCGTGGAGGCGCGTTTCGCTGCGGCGCTGAGACCATGGCGCTATACCGCCTGCAAATCAAAGCAATCTCAAGGTCAGCAGGACGCAGCGCGCCTGCGGCCGCGGCGTACCGCGCTGGCGAGCGTATTCGGGATGAGCGGACGGGCTTACTCCACAACTACTCGCGCCGTCGGGACGTAACCCATAGCGAAATCTTTCTGCCGAGCGCGCTCGCATCAGGCGATGCGAGCTGGGCGCGGGAGCGGGGGCGGCTATGGAACGCGGCCGAAGCTGCCGAGCATCGCCGCGATTCGAGGGTAGCGCGTGAATATCTGGTCAGTCTTCCGCCCGAGCTGGCAGCAGCGCAGCGCTTGGAGCTCGCGCGCAACTTTTCCCTCGAACTGGCCGATCGTCACAATGTCGCGGTCGATCTGGCAATCCATGAGCCCCGCGCAGGGGGCGATCCGCGCAATCATCACGCTCACTTGCTCACGACGACTCGCGAGCTCAGCGCCGGAGGGCTCGGGGCCAAGACCGGGCTCGACATGGGCTATTCCGAACGAGTCAAGCGTGGCTTGTCTGCTGGATTGCAAGAGCTGGTGGCCATTCGTGAGCGTTGGGCAATGTTGGTCAACGAGGCTTTTCATGCCGCTGGTCTTCAGGAGCGCGTGGACCATCGCAGCCTCAAGGCACAGGGCATCGATCGTGAGCCTCTCCCGCGTATTCCCTTTGTAGCCTATCAGATGGAGCGTCGGGGACTACGCAGCGAGGTAGCTGAGCGCATACGTGAGCGCTACCGGACGCGCGTCGCCGCTCGAGCGGCGCGAGAAGTCTCGACGCAGAGCGCTGATGCCGGCGATTGCTCACCGGCGTCGCTGACCCAGGCAGTTCCCGGTATTGAAGAGTTTCGTCGGCGCTCGCGCGAAGCGTGGCTAGAGCTGCGGCGCGAGGCGCTGCGCGCCACCGGCGCGCAGCCGGCGGCAAGCAAAGAGTTGCTTACCGCGCGAGAAAAATCGTCCGATCAGTCAGCGTCGGTATCTGAACTGAAAAACGATGCGGCAGAGAAGGATTTTTGCTTATGAGTGCAACGCTGACGCTGCTCGATGCGCCCAGCCGGGCCGATCATGCGTTTCTGGCGGCGTCGGACCACTGTGCCTTTTTGGCGCAATACCTGGGCGGTAAAGGCTACCAGGCCGGTGGCTGCAATCAGCTGATCCGCAATTTCAAGTGCGAGCCGTCGGTTGCTCGCAGCAACCTTCGGCGTCAGCAGTATAAGCAGCAGGCCATTGCGACGCTGGCGCAGTGGTTGCGCGGCGCAGTCACGCGAGAGGAAGCGGAGTGCTCCACCTGGGTACCGATCCCGCCCTCGAAGCGGCGCGGGGACCCGGACTTTGACGATCGCCTGTCACGCACTCTGAGTCTTGCCTTTGACGCCTACGATGTGGATGTGCGCAGCCTGCTATACCAGGTTCAAAGCACCGTGCCGGATCATGCCGGTCAAGCACGACTCAGTGCTGAGGCGCTGTATGACATTCTGCGCCTGGATGTCGAGGCCTTGATTGGCCGGCCGATCCGAGAGCGCATTGCGCTGTTCGACGATGTGCTGACGAGCGGAAAGCACTACAAGTGCTGCGAGCGCCGGCTCAGGGAAGCGCTTCCATGCACGCCGATCGCCGGCGTATTTCTGATGCGCAGAGCACTGCCGAGGCGCTGGCGCAGCCTCGGTTAACGCGCACCCGCGCCTGCGTGCGATAGCGCACCGACGCTTGCCAGACGTGAGCCGACTATGGCCTATGGTCGCCGTCGCTTCAGACGGCGTCACTCGAATAGGAATCTGCCATGAAGACCGATGCTGACAGTGCGGAGCTTGGCCCCAATGGGCACGGCGCTGGATCTACCTCGAGCCAGAGCGCCGCTGCGGCTGCAGCGCTGTCCGGGGCGTCGCAAGAATTACACGATTTCATCGCGGATCTGGAAGACCTGATCCAGGCAACGACTTCGCTGACTGGAGAGGATTTGGCCCGTGCCAAGGCCAAGCTCTATGAGCGTATCGCCGCGGCAAGGCAAGCCGCTGGACACATGCGTCGCGGGGTACTGGGTCGGACGCGCACCCGGATCAAGGTCGTCAATAGCTATGTCCATGACAAGCCGTGGAAGTCGCTCAGTATCGGCGTGGCTGCGGGTCTGGTAATCGGCTTACTGATGAGCCGGCGCCGCGCCTAGTTCGTCCCGGCTCACCCCATCGCCGCCAGCACCGCATCGCCGGCTTCCTGGGTGGAGGCGGCCCGATGGGACGGCGCCACGATATCCGCCGTGCGCACGCCATCATCGATGGCGCGGTGCACGGCGAGTTCGATGGCGTGCGCCTCGTGCTCGAGCTTGAAGGAATGGCGCAGCAGCAGCGCGACGCTCAGTATGGCGCCGTAGGGGTTGGCGATGCCCTGGCCGGCGATATCGGGAGCCGAGCCATGGATCGGCTCGTACAGCCCCCGAGTCCCATCACCGAGTGAGGCCGAGGGCAGTAGGCCCAACGAGCCGCTGAGCATCGAAGCTTCGTCGGTCAGGATGTCGCCGAACATGTTTTCGGTCACCAAGACGTCGAAGTCGCGCGGCCTTCGGATCAGATGCATCGCTGCGGAATCGACCAGCATATGCTCGAGGGCAATGTCAGGAAACTCGCTGCGCACCACGCGTTCGCACACTTCGCGCCACAGGCGCGAGGTCTCGAGCACGTTGGACTTGTCGATCGAGTGGAGGCGCTTTCGGCGCGTGCGCGCGATCCGTGCCGCGACGCGCACGATGCGTTCGATCTCGCTGGCCGTGTAAGTGCACAGGTCCGTCGCCTGATAGGCATCGCGGGTCTTGGGGCCAAAATAAATGCCGCCCGTGAGCTCGCGCACGAAAATCAGATCCACACCTTCGAGAAGATCGGGCTTCAGGCTCGAAGCGCCGCGCAGCGCCGGATGTACGCTGACCGGGCGCAGATTCGCATACACGCCGAGCTCTTTGCGCAGCCGTAGCAGACCGGTTTCGGGGCGAACCTTCGCCTGCGGCGCAGACCACTTTGGGCCGCCGATGGCGCCGAGCAGCACCGCGTCGGCATTCAGGCAGCTCGCGAGCGTGGAGGGCGGCAGCGGATCGCCGAACTGATCGATGGCGGCGCCCCCGAATGGTGCCTGCTCAAGCGTGAACTCATGGCCGTAGCGTCGCGCGCTGGCCTGCAGCACGCGCAGCGCCTCGGCGATCACCTCCGGACCGATGCCATCGCCCGGGAGTACGGCAATGCGAGCCTTCACGATGCCTTCCGCTGCTCGAAAGCGCTGATCTGCGGCTCTTTGGCCAGCAGAAAGCCGAGTTCATCGACGCCGTTGATGAGGCAGTAGCGTGCGAAGGCTTCAACCGGGAACTCAATCGTGACGCCCGTGGGCAGCTGCAGAGTGGCGCTCGGCAGATCGATCGTCACCTCGGCGCCCGGATGCTCGAGCAGCCATTGGCCACTCGCCTGATCCACGACAATGGGCAGCAGGCCATTCTTGAGTGAGTTGCTGCGAAAGATGTCGGCGATCTCGGTGCTGATGACGGCGCGAAAGCCATAGTCGAGCAGCGCCCAGGGTGCATGCTCGCGCGAGGAGCCACAGCCGAAATTGCGATCCGCCACCAGCACGGTGCAGCCGGCGGCCTCGGGCCGGTTGAGCGGAAACTCGCTGTTCAGCGTGCCATCGGCGTTGAGGCGCCAGTCGGCAAACAGCTGTCGACCGAGTCCCTCGCGGGTGGTCGTGCGCAGAAAGCGCGCCGGGATGATCTGGTCGGTGTCGACGTTGGTGTAGGGCAGCACTGCCGTGCGCGCGCGGATCTGTCGTATCGGTTGCATGGGCAGTCAGATGTTGAGAATTTCGCGGGGATCGGTGACGCGACCGCGCACCGCACTGGCCGCAGCGGTGAGCGGACTGGCAAGTAGTGTGCGGGCGCCGGGGCCCTGGCGGCCTTCGAAATTGCGATTGCTCGTGCTGATCGAATATTCGCCCTTGCCCACCACATCGCCGTTCATGCCTAAGCACATCGAACAGCCCGATTCACGCCACTCGGCGCCGGCCTCGATGAAGACGCGGTCGAGGCCCTCAGCCTCGGCCGCCTTCTTGACCTGCTGCGAGCCGGGCACCACCAGTGCACGCACGCCGTGCGCGATCTTGCGCCCGCGCAACATTTGCGCCGCGCTGCGCAGGTCGGAGAGCCGTCCATTGGTGCAGCTGCCGATGAATACGACGTTCACCGGCTGATTACCGATCGGTTCACCGGCGTGCAGGCCCATGTAGGCCAGTGCCTTGTCGAATACGGGGTCATCGTGCGGATCGGGAATCGAGCCGGACACTGTCATGACCATGCCGGGATTGGTGCCGTAGGTGACCATCGGTTCGATCGCCGCACCATCGAGCGTGAGTTCACGGTCAAAGGGCGCGCCCGCATCGCTCGGCAGTGCCCGCCAGCGCTCCAGCGCGCGCTCCCAGGCATCACCGCTCGGCGCTCGCGGGCGAGCGTTCAGATAATGGTAGGTGGTCTGGTCCGGCGCGATCATGCCGGCACGCGCACCGGCCTCGATGGACATATTGCATACGGTCATGCGCTCTTCCATCGACAGCGCACGGATCACGGCGCCGCGGTATTCGAGCACATGGCCGGTACCGCCGGAGACGCCAATCTGGCCGATGATCGAGAGAATCAGGTCTTTGGCGGTGACTGCGCGGCTCAACGCGCCCTCAATATTGAGCGCGAAGGTCTTCGGGCGGCGCTGCAGCAGACACTGCGTCGCGAACACGTGACCGACTTCGGTCGAGCCGATGCCGAAGGCGAGGGTGCCGAAGGCGCCATGGGTGCTGGTGTGACTGTCGCCGCAGACCAGGGTGTTCCCGGGCTGCGTGAGACCGAGCTCCGGCCCGACGATGTGCACGATGCCGCGCTGATCGCTCTTGAGGCCGAAAAGCTCAACTCCGAAATCGGCACAGTTGCGCTCCAGTTGTGCGATCTGCTTCGCGGCCGATTCGATCGTGATCGGTGCACCGCCGAAGATTTGCTCGGTGCGCGTCGGGCTCGAATGGTCGATGGTCGCGAGCACCAGATCGGCCCGGCGCAGTTTCAGACCGCGCTCGCGCAGAGTCGTGAATGCCTGCGGCGAGGTCACCTCGTGCACCAGATGCGTATCGACATACAGCACGGCAGGCGTATCGGCCGTTTCGGGCACGACCTCGTGAGACTCCCAGACTTTCTGGAACATGGTCTTCATGGTCTGAAGTTCCTCGGCGCCGCGAGCCTGCCCGCTCAGTGTGCGGCCGCGGCGGTGCGCGTATCGAGCTTCATATCGACGTAGTCGAGCCAGGACCAGGCATCGGTGGTGGCACCCGAGAACAGCCCGAAGAATGCCCGTTGCAGCTTCTCGGTGATCGGGCCGCGGCGACTCGCGCCGATTGCAATGCGATCGACCGAGCGGATCGGCGTGACCTCGGCGGCCGTGCCGGTGAAGAACAGCTCATCGGCCAGGTAGAGCATCTCGCGTGGAATGGAGGTCTCGCGCACTTCCAGGCCCTGCAGCCGTGCGAGTTTCATGACGGTATCCCGGGTCAGACCACCGAGAACCGAATGTGCCAGGTTGGGCGTGAGCAGCACGCCGTCCTTGACGAGGAAGATGTTCTCGCCGGCACCCTCGCTCACGGTGCCATCGGGCGCAAGTCCAATGCCCTCGGCGAATCCGAGGCGCTTGGCCTCTTGGCTGATGAGCTGGCTCGAGAGGTAATTGCCGCCGGCTTTGGCGAGCGCCGGCAGGGTGTTGGGAGCAACCCGCTGCCAGGAGGAGACGCAGACGTCGACGCCGGCTTCCTCGCTCTCATGGCCCAGGTATTTGCCCCATTCCCAGGCTGCAATCGCCACATCCACCGGCGGATCGATCTTCGGCGCCACGCCAATCTCGCCGTAGCCGCGAAAGGCCACCGGGCGGATGTAAGCCCCGTGCGAGAGCGAGTTGACGGCGATGACCTGGCGACAGGCGTCGTTGACCTGATCCTGGGAAAACGGGATGTGTATGCGGTAGATCTTGGCTGAATCGAACAAGCGGCGGGTGTGGTCGCGCAAACGAAAAATCGCCACGCCCCGCGGCGTCTCATACGCCCGCACGCCTTCGAACACCGAGGAGCCGTAATGCAGCGCGTGTGAGAGCACGTGAACCGTGGCCTTTTCCCAGGCCACGAGTTTGCCGTTGAACCAGATATAGGGGGTTGCAGGTATGGGCATGTTTCGGGGCTCCTACACGGCACTCTGGGCGATGCGGGCGATATCCTGGCGGCGGCTCGCGTTGCTGCGGGCCGGGCTGTTGTGCGACAGATCGATACGGTTGATGACTTCGAGCAGCGCGCGGCTGGCCGCCTCGATGATGTTGGTGCTGATGCTCGAGCCGCGATAGCTGCGCCCGTCGGTGTCGACGTACAGGATCGCCTCGCCCTGCGCGTCCTCGCCGATGGTCACGGCATGAACCTCGAACTTACGCACCGTCACGGTCACGCCGGTGGCCAGTACGATCGCCTTGTAGGCGGCATCGACCGGCCCGTCGCCCGAGGCTTCGCGCTCGAGCGTGCGGCCGTCGGCATGTTTCAGGCGCACGCGAGCGATAGCCTGGGAGCCGCTGTGCGCCTCGACGTCCAGATGCTCGAGCGTCCACGGACCCTGCGCCTGGCTGCCGGCGCGCAGCACCAGCGCTTCGATATCGCCGTCGAACAGTTCCTTCTTGCGATCGGCCAAGGCCTTGAACTCTTCGAACACGCGATTGAGTTCGAGCTCTTCGAGCTCGAAGCCGAGCTGCTTGACGCGCTCACGAAAGGCGTGGCGGCCGCTGTGCTTGCCCAGAACGAGGTTACTGCGCTGCAGCCCTACGTCCTCGGGACGCATGATTTCGTAGGTGGAGCGATTCTGCAGCATGCCGTGCTGATGAATGCCCGACTCATGCGCAAATGCATTCTCTCCGACCACCGCCTTATTGCGCGGAATGGACACACCGGTGATGCTCGCGACCAGCCGGCAGGTGGGGTACAGGCGCGCGGTCTGCACGCCGGTCCCGATATTGAAAAACGCGGCGCGCGTGGCGAGCGCCATCACCACTTCCTCGAGCGAGCAGTTGCCGGCGCGCTCACCGATGCCGTTGATGGTGCACTCGATCTGACGCGCACCGGCCACGACCGCGGTCAGGCTGTTGGCAACCGCCATGCCGAGATCGTCATGGCAGTGCACCGACAGCGTGACCTTGTCGATGCCACGCACGTGCTGGCGCAGGTAGCGGAACACTTCGCCAAACTCATCCGGCACCGTGTAGCCGACCGTGTCGGGAATATTGATGGTGGTGGCGCCGGCATCGATGACTGCCTCGACCACCTGCGCCAGAAAGTCGAGCTCGGTGCGCGAGGCGTCTTCGGGCGAGAACTCAACATCCTCACAGTGCTCGCGTGCGATCTTCACGCCCTCGACGGCGAGGCGCACGATCTCCTCCTGCGCCATGTGGAGTTTGTACTGGCGATGAATGGCGCTGGTGGCCAGAAAAACGTGTATGCGGTGGCGTGGCGCGTCGTGCAGAGCCCGTGCAGCGAACTCGATATCCTCGCGCGTGCAGCGGGCGAGGCCCGCGATGATCGGACCCTGCACCTCGCGGGCCACGGCGTTGACGGCTTCCCAGTCGCCGCGTGAGGCGGCCGGAAAGCCCGCCTCGATGACATCCACGCCGAGCTCGGCGAGCGCGCGCGCGACGCGCAGCTTCTCCGGCTGCGTCATGCTGCAGCCTGGCGCCTGTTCGCCATCGCGCAGTGTGGTGTCGAAGATCAATACTCGCTCAGGCGTCGCTGTCATGGCACTCTCCTTCAGCGGGCTCCCTTGAGCCAGGGCATGCGCGCGCGCAGCTTCTCGCCGACGCGTTCGATGGGATGGCGCAGGTCATCCTTGAGCAGGCGGCGGAAATTCTTCGCGCCGCTGTCGTTTTCGCGGATCCACTGCCGCGCAAACTTACCGCTTTGAATCTCCTTGAGGATCTTGCGCATTTCTTTCTTCGTGCGCGCATTGACCACGCGCGGGCCGCGCGTGAGGTCACCGTACTTGGCGGTGTCACTGATGAACCGATGCATCTTGGACAGTCCGCCCTCGTGCAGCAGATCGACGATCAGCTTGAGCTCGTGCAGGCACTCGTAATAGGCGACTTCGGGCTGATAGCCGGCCTCGACCAGCGTCTCGTACCCTTTGACCACCAGCTCGGTTGCCCCGCCGCACAGCACCGCCTGTTCGCCAAACAGATCGGTCTCGGTCTCCTCGGCGAAGCTCGTGTCGAGCACTCCGCCGCGTGTGCCGCCGATGCCGTCGGCGTAGGCGAGGGCGCGCGCATGGGCTTTGCCGGTCGCATCCTGCGCGACCGCGATCAGGCACGGCACGCCGCGGCCCTGCTGATACTGGCGGCGCACCAGATCGCCTGGCCCCTTGGGCGCAATCAGCACGACGTCGAGATCCTTGCGCGCCTTGATCTGCTTGAAGTGCACATTGAAGCCATGAGCGAACAGCAGAACCGCACCGGGCTTGAGCGCGGCTTTGATCGACGCGTACAGCGCGGCCTGCGCCAGGTCGGGCACCAGCATGGCCACCAGGTCGGCGCCCTTTACCGCCTCGACCGGCTCGGCTACCGCAAGCCCATCGCGCTTGGCATTTCTCCAGCTGGCACCGCTCTTGCGCAAGCCGACTATGACATTGAATCCACTGTCCTTGAGATTCAGGGCGTGGGCCCGACCCTGGCTGCCATATCCGAGCACGGCAATGCGTGCACCTTTGAGCGCTTTCTTATCGACGTCCTTCCTGCCATACAGATGCATCGTTCAACACTCCGTGAGGTCAACAAAAAACCCCGCATCGGCGGCCGGTGCGGGGTTTCGGTGTTTGTCCATTTCCTGGTTTCAGAAACGCCGGCAGCACCCACCCCGACCGCTCTTAACGAGCAGCAGATCTACCGATAGTACGAGCGAGCTCAGAGTCTGCATTGTGGGGTTCATGTGCTGATAGCGCATCGGCGATATCAGCACAACGATCAAGTACTTGTCAATCTGGAGCGCCGATTCGCTAAGCTTCGGCCATGCAGACATTAGTGACGGCGCCGGAGGGCGCGGGGATCCCGCTTTGGCTGGCCACCGACAGCGGCTATGCGGCGCTGTTGCAATCCCTGCCGCCGATACAGGCGGCCTGGGCGCAGGCGCAGGGCTTCGGGTCCGAACGTCATCGCTTGCAGCTGCTGCCGGACTGCACCGGGGCGGTGGCGGGGGCTGTGCTCGGCCTGGGTACGAGTAAGAGTGTCGATGAGCTGTCGCTGTGGGACGCGGCGCCCTTGTCGGAGCGCCTGCCGGCGGGAACCTACCGCGTCGCGACACCGGTCTCGGCGCACGCGGCCACGCAATTCGCGCTCGGTTGGCTGCTGGGCAGCTACCGCCTCACGCGCTATCGCAGCGCCCCGCCGAAGCCCTCGATCGCCAATGCGCTGATTGCCCCACCTGCTGCGGACCTGCGCTACGCACACGCCGCGGCGCAGGCAATGGGATGGGCGCGCGATCTGATCAATGCACCGGCCAATCAACTCGGTCCCGAGGAGCTTGCCACCGCCGCGCTCGAGCTGGTCGCGCAGTACGCCGGCGAGGCCGTGGTGCACAGCGGTGAGACGCTGTCGCGGGAGTATCCTTTGATTGCAGCGGTTGGGGCCGCGAGCGTACGTGCGCCGCGACTGATCGACTGCCGCTGGCGACGAGCCGGTGCTGCGCGCGTGACGCTGGTGGGCAAGGGCGTCTGCTTCGACAGCGGCGGCTTGGATCTCAAGCCCTCGGCGGCAATGCTGCTGATGAAGAAGGACATGGGCGGGGCGGCCTGCGCGCTCGGACTCGCGCGCCTGCTGCTCGACCTCGCCGCGCCGATTGAATTACGGCTGCTGATTCCCGCGGTCGAGAACAGCGTCGGCTCGCGCGCGTATCGGCCCGGCGACGTGTGGCGCTCGCGCAAAGGGCTCACGGTCGAGATCGGCAACACCGACGCTGAAGGCCGGCTGGTGCTGGCCGACGCGCTATGTGAGGCCGATGCCGAGCGACCTGATTTATTGATCGATCTGGCCACCTTGACCGGCGCGGCACGCACGGCGTTGGGACCGGACCTGCCGGCGGTATTCGCCTCCGATGAGACGCTCACGGCCGAGTTGGCCGACATTGCGCGCGCGCACGCCGATCCGGTCTGGCCCATGCCGCTGTGGATGGGATATGACGATGAACTCGGCAGCCGCGTCGCGGATCTGAACAATGTTTCCTCCTCGCCGTTTGCCGGTGCCATCATCGCAGCGCTGTTTCTGAAACGCTTTGTGACCGCAACGCCGAATTGGCTGCACGTGGATCTGTATGCCTGGAACCCCAAGGACCGGCCCGGCCGCCCGCCAGGGGCCGAAGCGCAGTGTGTGCGGGCCCTGTATCAGCTGATTCGCCGGCGTTTGGGCTGAGTCGTGACCCTCGAGCCCCGATTTGGCGCGACCGCCAGCGCGCCCGCCAGCGATGCGCCACGGCTGCCGCCCAGCGCGCTGGTCGAGGCCATGTTCAGCCGCGAACGGCTGCCTTGGGCGCTGATCGGTGTGCCGCTCGGCTTGGTCGAAGGGGCGACCGTCGCGGTATTCGTCAAAAAGGGCTACGCCCCGATACTGCCGAGCGCCACCGTGAACCTGGCGGTTGCTCTGGTGACCGGCGCGCCGGCCATGGCCAACATCGTGAGTTTCGCCTGGGCCAATCTCGCGCACGGCCGCTCCCGAGTTGGACTGCTCGTCGCGTTGCAGGCCGCGTTTGCGGTCTGCGTCGGTCTGATCGCCTTCGCCCCGAGCGCGGGCGGCGGACTGGCGCTCACGATTCTGGCAGTGATCCTCGCGCGCATGCTCTGGGCCGGTGTGCTGACCGTGCGCGCGGCGATCTGGACCGCGAACTACCCGCGGCATGTCATGGCGCGCATGACCGGGCGCATCGTCGTCTACAACGAGGTCGGCATGGCCGGTGTGGCACTGGCGACCGGTTGGCTGCTCGATCGACGAGCGGACCTCGCACGCTGGATCTACCTGCTTGCGGCCCTCTCGGGTCTGGCGGCCGCCTGGCGTTTCCGCGCGGTGCGTGTGCGACGCGAATACCTGCTGCTCGCGGCCGAAGCCGGGGAGGGAGTCGGTGCCGCGCCCTTCAGTCTCACGATGCTGCGTGAGATCCTGCGTGCCGACCCCGCCTTCCGCCGCTACATGTTTTGGATGAGCATGTACGGCTCAGGCAATCTGATGGTCAATGCGCAGATGGTGGTGCTGTTCAGCGACCGGCTGCACCTCTCGAGCACCACGCAGGTGCTGCTGCTGACGGCGCTGCCGCTACTGCTGATGCCGTTGTTTCTACCGGCGTGGGCGCGGCTGTTCGATCAGGGACACGTGATCGACTACCGCTCGCGTCAATGCTGGTCGCTGGTCGCGGCCATGGCGATCATGAGTCTGGCCGTGCTGCTGCGTGTGCCGTGGCTGCTCTGGCCGGGAAGCGTGATGCTCGGTGCCAGCTACGCCGGCGCCAACCTCGGTTGGAATCTCGGACACAACGACTTCGCCACCCTGGGGCGCGCCCAGCATTATATGGGCGTACACGTCACGCTGACCGGGGTACGTGGGCTGCTCGCCCCGCCGCTCGGCATGCTGTGCTATGAATGGCTGGAATCCGTGCGGCCGGGACTCGGTATAGCTGCGCTGCTGATACCCTTCACGATGGTCACGGCCGGGGCTGTCGGCTTCGTGCGCATGCGCGCGTCGGGCTACGCCGCAGTCCGGCATTGAGCGCGTTTGCAAACTATAGAAGGCGTAAGTAATGGCTCATAACAAACCCGTCAAGGCGAACAAGACCGCTCGAAAACCTGGTGCCAACACCAGAAGCTACTCGAGTCTGGTCGTCGACGGCGCCAAGCAGGCGCCGGCGCGCGCCATGCTGCGCGCGGTGGGTTTCACCGATGAGGATTTCGCCAAGCCACAGATCGGCATCGCCTCGACTTGGGCGGATCTCACGCCCTGCAACATGCATATCGCCGAGCTCGCGCGCGCGGCGGCGAGCGGCGCGGACGCCGCCGGCGGCAAAAGCGTTTTGTTCAATACCATCACCGTCTCGGACGGCATTTCGATGGGCTCGCCTGGCATGCGTTACTCATTGGTGTCGCGCGAGGTGATCGCTGATTCGATCGAAACCGTGGTGGGGGCCGAGGGCTTTGACGGCCTCGTGGCGTTGGGCGGGTGCGACAAGAACATGCCGGGTTGCGCGATGGCGATTGCGCGTCTGAACCGGCCAGCGGTGTTCGTCTATGGCGGCACGATCCGCCCCGGCGCCCAGCGCCGCGACATCGTTTCCGTATTCGAAGCGGTCGGCGGTGTAGCGGCCGGCAAACTCAGCGCCGCACAGCTGCTGGAGGTAGAACGTACCGCCATTCCAGGGGCCGGCAGTTGTGGTGGTATGTACACCGCCAACACCATGGCGTCCGCGATCGAGGCGCTGGGACTGAGTCTGCCGGGCAGCTCGGCGCAGGAAGCGTTGGGGGCCGACAAATTGGAGGACTGCCGTCGCGCGGGGGCGGCCGTGGTAGCGCTGCTGCAGCAGGGAGTGCGGCCGCGCGACATTCTGACGCGGCGCGCGTTCGAGAACGCGATCACTGTGGTGATTGCGCTCGGTGGCTCCACCAACGCGGTATTGCATCTGCTCGCGATTGCGCAGGCTGCGGGCGTGCGCCTCAAGCTCGATGACTTCACGAGAATCGGTCGTCGGGTGCCGGTGCTGGCTGATGTGCGACCCAGTGGCCGCTATCTGATGTCTGAGCTCGTCGCGATCGGCGGCATCCAGCCCTTGATGAAGCGCTTGCTCGACGCGGGGCTGCTGCATGGGGACTGCCTGACGGTCACGGGACACACCATGGGCGATAATCTTGCCGGCGTCGCGGACTACCCCGCCTCGCAGGATATTATCCGGCCCATGTCAAATCCTCTGAAGAAGGATAGCCATCTGGTTGTTCTCTATGGCAATTTGGCACCGGATGGCGCTGTCGCCAAAATCACTGGCAAAGAAGGCCTGTCATTCAGTGGCCGCGCGCGCGTTTTTGAGGGAGAGGAGGCCGCGACCGCTGCCATTCTCGCCGGCAAGGTACGCGCGGGCGATGTCGTGGTGATTCGTTACGAAGGGCCCAAAGGCGGCCCGGGCATGCGTGAGATGCTCAGTCCCACGGGCGCAATCGTCGGGCGTGGCCTCGCCGACCAGGTTGCACTGATTACCGACGGCCGCTTTTCCGGCGGCACTCATGGTTTCGTGGTCGGACATATTGCACCCGAGGCGGCGGTCGGCGGCCCGATCGCTCTGCTTCGAAATGGTGATCGGCTGACCATTGATGCACAACAACAGCGCATCGATGTGGCTGTTTCCGCTGCTGAGCTGAAAGCTCGGCGCCGCGCGTGGAAGCCCCGGCGCCCGTACGCGAGGCATGGCGTGCTGGCAAAGTATGCGCGGGTCGTCAGCAGTGCATCCGAAGGTGCGGTCACCGACGTTTAAAGAGCGCTCACTAAAAAGCGATCAATAATGATTCGGGCAGTGCTGGCGGGCAAAAGCCGACAAAAGCCAAGGGGATGACAATCGTTGAGGGTTGTAACGGGTGCGGCGAGCAGTTACAGTTCTTTGGCTACGCGCGGCAGCGTGGAACCGGGGTGCCTTAAGGGAATAAAATCGACTGACCAACGCATGGTCGGCGAAGGCAACCGGCACGCTGGCCCAAAGGCTGCATGGCGAGAGCGCAGAGGCATCGGTGGATGCTGTGATGATCGGAATCCGGGGACGGAAGCCGACATGTTGAGCAGGCGAATTTTAAAATTGTTTGCAATGGCCGCGCCTCACGCGCTGAGAGCCTAAGGGAACATACACGTTAAACGTATGAGCGCCTATTACCCGCAGGATCCCAGCTTCCTATCCAAACGCGCGATCGTGTTTGTCGCGATCCTCGTGATTCATGCAGTGGTCATTTATGCTTTTGCCAGCGGCCTGGCCAAAAGCGGCCAGCGTTACCTGCAGACCATACTGCAGACCAATATCATCCAGACTGAAAAACCCAAGGACCTGCCGCCGCCGCCGCCGCCGGTGGATTTGAAGGAGCGGCCGCCGGTGCAGATGATCGCCCCGGACATCAATATCACCGTACCGGTTGATTTGCCGCCGCCGCCGATCACGAACGTCACCACCAAACCTACGCCCCCGCCGCCGCCGCCGCGCGCGCCGTCTGCTCCGACAAAGCTCGAAGTGACGTACAAGCCCGACATCTCGAACTATTACCCCGAACAGGCGCGCCGCGATGGCCAGGAAGGGCGGGCGCAGGTGAAGATATGTATCAACACGAGCGGCAAGGTTGAGTCGGCCGAAATAGCCTCCAGCTCCGGATTTCCAATTCTGGATGAGGCGGCGATCAAGGTCGGCAGGGCGTTCCGATTCAAGCCTCCCACGCAGGAAGGCAAGCCCGTTGCAACCTGCCCGGTCCTGCCGGTGAAGTTTGAGCTTCACGCCAGCAGTTGAGCGACCGACGGCGCCGTTTGTAATCATTAACCTGACACAACAATTGGTCCGCCCGGATCGCCGGGCCGGGATGATGTATTAAAGAGGAAAATCAATGGATACCGCAGCCACTACCGCAGCCGTCGCGACCGCCACCGGAAACCCGTATGGTTTGATCCCATTATGGGTGAACGGAAACATCGTAAGCCGTTCGACCCTGGTTGTCCTGGTCCTGATGTCTTTGGGATCCTGGTTCATCATCTTGACGAAGCTCTGGGACCAGCGAACGCTGCGGCGCGCCGGCAAAATCGTCGAGAAGCAATTCTGGACTGCCCCCTCGCTAAAAGATGGGGTGGAGCGCCTCGGAAAGCGTGACGAGTATCGTTACATTGCCGAGAGTGGCTTGCGCGCCGCCTCACACCATGAAGGGCGGCTGACCGATCGCATCGATCTGCACGAGTGGATCACGATGGCGCTGCAGCGAGCCGTCGACGGTGTCAACAGCAAGATCGGGGGCGGCCTGTCGTTCCTGGCGTCGGTCGGCTCAGTCGCGCCGTTCGTCGGCCTGTTCGGCACCGTCATGGGCATCCTGAACGCGCTGATCGACATCGGTATCGCCGGCCAGGCGAGCATTGACCGCGTGGCCGGTCCGGTCGGCGAAGCGCTGATCATGACGGCCATCGGCCTGTTCGTCGCAGTGCCCGCGGTGCTCGGCTACAACTGGTTGTTGCGCCGAAATAAGATCATCCAGGACAACGTGCGGAACTTCGCCAGCGATCTGCATGCCTATCTGGTCAGCGGCGCGCGAGTCAGTGGCGGTTAGTCGGCGCCTACTACCGGAGCGGCCCTCATGGCAATGAAAATCGGTTCGGATGACGGTGACGAGCGCGGCACCATGTCGGATATCAACACGACGCCGCTGGTCGACGTGATGCTGGTGCTGCTGATCATCTTCCTGATCACTATTCCGGTCATCACAAAGAACGTGACGGTGCAAGTGCCGAAGGCGGTCAATATCCCGACCCAGACCAAGCCGGAGAACATCACCATTTCAGTCACCGCCGACGGCGATGTGTACTGGGCGCAGCAGAAGATGCTGGACATGCATGCCTTGGTGGAGCGGGTCGAGGGCGAGGCCGTCAAGGTGCCGCAGCCGGAGATCCATATTCGGGCCGATGCCCAAACGGATTACAAGAACGTCGGCAAGGTCATCGCGGCCATCAATCGCGGTGGGGTCATCAAGGTGGGCTTCATTACCGAGCCCGACCGCGGCGTGCGCGGTACGCGCTGAGAGGGGATCGATACCATGGCAATGAGTGTTGGAGGAGGCGGCGAAGGCGCCCCGATGTGCGATATCAACACGACGCCGCTGATCGACGTCATGTTGGTGCTGCTGGTGACGCTGATCGTGACGCTGCCGATCATGACGCATGCGGTCAAGCTCGACATGCCGCCGCCGAATCCGAATCAGCCGCCGCCGCCGGTGCAGCCGGTCATCATCAATCTCGACATCTACTACGATGGCACGATCGCCTGGAATGGGCAGACGATTCCCACGCTGACGGACCTTGAAGAGCAGTTTAAGGATGCCGCCGCCCAGGATCCGCAGCCCGAGTTGCATCTGGCCCCGGACAGCCATGTGAAATACGACTACGTCGCCAAGGTTCTGGCCGCGGCGCAGCGTAACCATATGGAGAAGATCGGTTTCGTCAACACCAGTCAGTTTGTCGAATAGAGTAACGCGCCGGCGTCTCGCGCCTGAACTGCAGGCGCCGATTATCGCAATATCCCCGCTCTTATATTAGGAGGCGCCATAGTGACCCGTCGACGTCTTCAGTCGGTATCGTCACCGCTAGCGCGCGCATCATTGAGGTCAGTCATGAGGAATCGCTTGAAACTCGTTCTTACGTTCGGGAAGCTCTTGTTGGCGTCTATCGTCGCGCTGCCGCTGCTCTCGGGCGCGGTGATTGCCGCGGATCAGCCAGCCGGACCCACGGTCAGCAAGGGCGTCGCCAAGCCTCTGAAGGCCGCCCAGGACGCGATGACTGCCAAGAATTACGATGAGGCGATTTCAAAGATCAAAGAGGTTCAATCGCAGCCGGGAGAGAAGACGGCATACGACAACTTTGCGATGGATATCCTGCTGTTCCAGGCCTACAACCAGAAGCACGACATGGCCAGTGCCGTCCCGGTATTGGCCGCCGCGGCGCAGTCGCAATATGCGACCTCGGATCAAAAGAAAGTCTGGTTGAAAAACATCGCTTTGTATTATTTCCAGGAAAAGGACTACAACAAAGCCCTGGATGCGGCCAATGAAGCGGTGAAAGCCGGCCTCAACGACAGCGAAATGCTGAACCTGATCGCCAAGAGCCAGTACCTTTTGGGCAAGTACAAGGAAGCTGCGGCCACGATGCAGGAAGTGGTCAACAAGCAGGAGAAGCCGGATGAGGAGTCGCTAAAGCTGCTGTGGCAGTTCGATCTGAAGGCCAACGACCAGGCTGGTGCGGCCAGGACCGTGGAGAAACTGGTCGCGTATTATCCCAAGCCCGAGTATTGGGCCAACGCGCTGGCCTCACTGGTGAACGCGGACACCAAGGATGCGCATCTGCAGTTGAACGTCTATCGCCTCATGAATGATGTCGGTGTGCTCAAGCGCGGCGGCGACTTTGCGGAGATGGCCGATATCGCTCTCGACGAGGGTTATCCGGGCGAGACGCAGTCGGTGTTGCAGAAGGCGTTCGCCGAGAACGTGTTCACCGAGCAGCGTGACAAGGACCGCTACCAGCACCTGCTCGATGGCGCCAAGCAGCGTGCCGCGATTGATCTGGCCGCGCTGCCGAAGACGGAGCAGGATGCGACCAACGCTCCCACTGGTGACCGCCTGGTTCAGGTCGGCGCCGCATACTTGAGCTACGGGCAGACCGACAAGGCCGTCGCTGCGATATCCAAGGGGATCGCCAAGGGGAGCTTGAAGTACCCCGAAGAGGCCAACCTGCTGCTCGGCATTGCGCAATTGCGCTCCCACAACGCCGCGGAAGCGCAGAGGGCGTTCGAGAAGGTTGGAGCCTCCAGCAATACCGGCTATGCGCGCCTTGGCAAGCTGTGGGCCTTGCACGCTGGCGCGAAGAGCGCCTGAGAGAGCCAATGGCTCTGATCCCTCGCACACAGCGCGCACATTTCAAGGGCTGGGCAATCAGCCCTTTTACTTTGAAGGAGTTCAGACCATGACGATCAAAGTGGGCGAGCGCATGCCCGAGGGTAAATTCAAGACCATGACCGACAAGGGGCCTAAGGACCTGACCACGGCCGAGCTGTTCGACGGCAAGCGCGTGGTGTTGTTCTCAGTCCCCGGTGCGTTCACGCCGACCTGCGATGCCAAGCACCTGCCGGGCTATCTGGAACTGGCCGAGAAGCTGCGCGCCAAGGGCGTCGATAGCATTGCCTGCATGGCCGTCAACGATGTGTTCGTCATGAACGCCTGGGGCAAGGCCTCCAACAGCGCGGGCAAAGTGCTGATGCTCGCCGACGGCAATGGCGATTACGCGCGCGCCTTGGGGCTGGAGCTCGACGGCAAAGCCTTTGGCATGGGCATGCGAGGCCAGCGCTTCGCGATCGTGGTGGATCGGGGCGTGGCGACGCACGTCGATGTCGAGGCGCCCGGGCAGTTCAAGGTGTCCGCCGCGGAGGCCGTGCTGGCGCAGCTTTAGGCTGTGACGCCTCTAACGTGCGCCTGGCTTAAGCCCGCGGTAGGCTTAAGCGCATGAGCATCGAAACGCCCGTCAGACCCAGTGAGTCGCTCAAAGCGGTGCGCTATGAGATCCGTGGCCGTCTGGCCCGACGCGCGCACGAGCTCGAACGGCTCGGCTACGAGATCATCTCGCTGAATATCGGCAATCCCGGGCTGTTCGGCTTCCGGACGCCCGAGACCATGCGTTTGGCCATGATCGAGAACCTATCGGACAGCGAGGGCTACTGCCACCAGAAGGGGATCTTTCCGGCCCGGGAAGCCGTGGTCATGCAGCAGCAGGGCCGAGGTGTCACGGGCGTCAGCGCGGAAGAGGTATTCATCGGTAACGGCGTCAGTGAGCTCATCGACATGGTGTTGCGCGCGCTGCTCAACGATGGCGATGAGGTACTGGTTCCGAGCCCGGACTATCCGCTCTGGACAGCGGCTGTCAATCTGAACCGCGGGCGCGCTGTGCACTACCCGTGCAAGCCCGAGAACGACTTTGTGCCCGATCCGGCGCAGATCGAGGCGCTCATCACGCGCCGCACACGCGCCCTGGTCGTGATCAATCCGAATAATCCGACCGGTGCTACCTACTCGCGCGAGGTGCTCGCGGGCCTGGCCGGGCTCGCGGAGCGGCACAATCTGGTGGTCTTCAGCGACGAGATCTATGACCAGATGGTCTACGACGGCGCTGAGTCGATACCGATGGCGACCATGGTGCACGACACCCTGTGCGCCACGCTCTCGGGGCTGTCGAAGATCTATCGTGCCTGCGGCTATCGGGTCGGCTGGGCCGTGTTTTCGGGCAAGTTGCGCGGGGCGGCCGATTATTTCTCAGCGCTGGAGCTGCTGTGCTCGCTGCGCCTGTGCAGCAACGTGCCGGCGCAATGGGCCGTGCAGACGGCGCTTGGGGGCTACCAGAGCATTCGAGAGATTGTCAGTCCCGGCGGGCGGCTGTACGAATCGCGTCGAGCCATTCTCGAGACCATCGCCCATAGCCGCTATCTTCGGCTCGCGCCGCCTAAGGGTGCGATGTACGCCTTTGTTGGAGTCGATCCGCAGGCGCTGCCGGAGTTCGACGATCAGCAGTTTGCGCTCGATCTGCTCGAGCAAAAGCACGTGCTGGTGGCGCCGGGTGTGAGCTTCAACGTGCCGTACCGCAATCATTTCCGCGTCACGACCTTGCCTGACCCGGCGACGCTGCGGGCGGTGTTCGCTCGCATCGAGGAACTGCTCGATGGCTATGCCAACGGTGCCCGCGAAAGCGGCAAGCCCCGCGTGGTCGACGCGCAAGCTAGATTCAAATGAAACCTTAAGAAGACAAGGTAACAAATTGATTTGCTTGAACTTACTCCAGAGATTCTCGATCATCTAAATCGTGGCGGCACGCTGCTTGTGCCGAGCCCACAGCGGGCCGCGGCGCTACGGCTGGCGCATACCAGCGCGCAGCTCGCAGCCGGCCGGCGCGTCTGGAACAGTCCCGACGTGCTGCCGTGGCTCGCGTGGCTCGAACGCGGTCTGGACGACGCGCGAGCGCGCGGAGTGCCGGTGCCACAACGGCTCTCGCGCGCGCAAGCATGGTGGCTGTGGCGCGAAGCCGTGCGCGCGGCCTGCGCCGATCTGCCCGTGTTGTGGCCCGATGCGCTGATCGACAGCGTGCGCCGCGCGGTATTGCTGCTCGAGGATTATGGGCTCGAACTGCGCGACGCCTCGACGCCGGAGACGGCGGTGTTGCTGCGCGCCCGCGCGCACTTCAGGCGGCGCTGCGACGAGCTGCATGCGCTTTGGAGCAGTTCCTGGAGCGCGTGTGCGGCCTACCTGCAGCCTTCGGCTGCGACGCAGCTGGCAGGTTTTGCACAGCTCGGGCCGGCTCGCCGCGAATGGCTCGAACGCATCGGTGTGTTGCTCGAGCCCTCGACGCCGCCCGGCGTGCCCGGCACGTTGGAAGTCCTGGACTTTGACAGTCCCGAGCTCGAAGCCGACGCGGCCGCGCAATGGTGCGCGGCGCGCCTGGAACGCGATCCCGGCGCGCGGCTGTTGCTGGTCGTGATGCGCCTGCCCGAGCAGCGGCATCGCTGGCTCCGTGCGCTCTGGCAGCGCCTGGATTACGGCCTGATGCTCGATCCCGGGGTTGCCCAGGGCTTCAGTGCAGTGGCGATCGAGGGCGGGCAGGCGCTCCAGGACTATTTGCTCGTCGCCAGTGCGCTGCAGCTGTTGGCGCTGGCCGCCGGTGAGGCGGATTTCAATACGCTTAGCGCCGTGCTGCGCTCGCCGTTTCTGGATCCACCGGGAAGCGAGGCGCGCCTGCGCATCGACGTCTGGCTGCGCGAGCACAACATCGAGGCCACGCAGCCGTCGTTGCTGCATTCGCTGATCGAGCCGGTCGGCAATGAGCTCGGCGAGAGCGCTGGTGCGGCGCTGCGCGAGCTGATCGAAGCGCTTGGTTCCGGCTCGGCAGCGGCCGCGCCGCTGCCGGCTCTGGCCCCCCCGGCACAATGGGCGCAACAATTCGCGCTCGTGCTCGCGCGCTGCGGCTGGCCCGGGCCGGGCTTGTGCAGCCACGAGCAGCAGCTCAGGGCGCGCTTCGATGAGTTGCTCGGCGAATTCGCGGCCGTGACCGTCGCGCCGCACGCTTTGGATCAGGCGCAGGCGCTGCAGCTGCTGCGCCAGCTCGCCGCACGAACCGCCTTCGAGCCCGCGAGCGACGATGTGCCGGTGACGGTCACGGCCTATCTCGATGATCCGATCGTGCGCTACGACGGCATCTGGGTCGCGGGGCTGACGGCAGAGGTTTGGCCGCAGGCCGCGCGTCCCGATCCTCTGATTCCATGGGCAGCGCAGCAGGCAGCCGGGATGCCGATGGCGAGCCCCGCGGGGCCATTGCAGCTGGCCGAGCAGGCGCTGCGCCACTGGCGGCGCGCTACCGCCCGGCTCGCGCTGAGCTGGTCACGCAGCGAGGGGGATTTGCCGCGCGACGCGAGCCCACTGCTGCGCGAGAGCGTGGGTCAGGCAGTGCCGGCCGGCCCGGACGCAGCCGTGGCGACACATTTCCACTTCGAATCCTGGCTCGCCGCGAGCGCGCCGCCGCTGGAAGCCTGGCGCGATTCCTGGGGACCGGCCTGGCCCAAAGAGCGGCTGCTGCGCGGCGGCACGCGATTGCTCGAGCTGCAGGCGCTGTGTCCCTTCCGCAGCTTCGCACAGCTGCGATTGCAGGCGCAGCCATTGCCCGAGCCTGAGCCAGGCATCGATCCGCGGCTGCGCGGTCAGATTCTGCATCGCGCGCTGGAGCTGTTCTGGCGCGCCACGGGCGACTCTGTGACGCTGCGCGAGCGCACTCCCGAAGCCGCGCGGTCCCTGGTGCGTGACTGCGTCGAGCGCGCCCTGGTTGAAGCTCAGCGGCGAGCGCCAGGCTTCCTGGAGCCGACCGTTCTGCGACGCGAGGGGGAGCGTGCCGTGCAGTTGCTGCAGCAGCTGATCGCATGGGAACTGACGCGCGAGCCGTTCGAGACCGTGGCACTGGAATGGCCGCAGTCGTACGCCATCGCCGGGGCGACGCTGCAACTGCGGCTCGATCGGGTCGATCGGCTCGCCGACGGACGCCTGATTGTGATCGACTACAAGAGCGGTGCTGCCGAACCCTTCGATGCCTTGGCCGAGCGACCGACACTGCCGCAGCTGCCAGCCTATGCCATGGCCGCGGGCGACCAGACCGCCGCGGTGCTAGCGCTGTATCTCGGGCGCCACGGGCTTAAGTTGCGCGGTATCGCCGATCGGCGCGAGCGCCTGGCGGGACTGCGCCCGTTGCCCGAGGGCGAGGGGGACTGGCCAGCATTGTTGCAACGCTGGCGCGAGCAATTGTGGGCACTGGTGCAGGAATTTCTGTCCGGCCATGCGGCTGTGCAGCCGCAGCCGGGGGCCTGCGAGATCTGTCATTTACAGGCGTTCTGCCGCATCGAGGCGGCGGGCGTATTGCCGCCATGAGCGCGCTCAACCCGCTGGAGATGGATCAGCGCGCGCGCCGCGAAGCGCTCGAGGTGCACCGCTCGCTGCTGTTGCAGGCGCCAGCGGGCTCCGGCAAGACGACCGTGCTGACCGCGCGCTTCCTCGCGCTGCTGGCCGTCGTGGACGCCCCGGAACAGATACTGGCCATCACCTTCACGCGCAAGGCCGCGGCGGAAATGCGCCACCGCATCCTCGCAGCGCTGCAGGCGGCCAATGCCGGGGGGCAGATCCCGGGTATCGATGCGCAGCTGCTGCAGGCGGTCGCGCAGCGCGATCGCAGCTGCGACTGGCAGCTGTTGCGCAATGCCTCGCGCCTGCGCGTCGAGACGATCGATGCACTCAATCACCGGCTCGCCAGTGCGCTACCGGTTGCGGCGCGCAGCGGCCCGCAGTGGGAGATCACGCCCTCGCCCGCGCCGCTGTATCGCCGCGCCGCGCGTCGGGCTCTGCGCGATGTGCAGCAGGAGCCCGAGAGTGCGGCGGCCGCGCAGCTGCTGTTCGAGCGTCTGGACAACAGCTGGCGCCGACTTGAGCAACTGCTCGGCGCCATGCTCGAGCGGCGCTCGCACTGGTTACCGCGCGTGCTCGATGCGCGCGGCGCCAACCTTGCCGAGCGCGTAGCGCAAAGTCTCGCCTCAGTGCTGCGCATGCACTTGGCGGGTGCGGCCGCGCGGCTGCCTGCGAACCTGCTGCGCGAGGCGGAGCAGCTCCTGGCGCACGTGAACTCGCAGAGCGCGCTGTTGCTGGGTGCGGATCCGTCGAGTCTGCCGCGATGGCGCTCGCTATGCGATCTGGCCATGACAGACAAGGGCACATGGCGTCAACGCCTTACGATCCGCGAGGGCTTCGGGCCCGATGACAAGGCCATGAAGCAGCGCGTGGTGGACTGGATCGCCGCCTTGACGGCGCACGAAGGTGCCCAGGCCACGCTGTGCAGCGTACGAGCATTACCCGATGCGGCACTCAACGATGCGGATCAGACTGCGATCGAAGCCCTGGCGCTGCTGCTCATGCGTGCCGCCGCCGAACTGCAGCTGTTGTTCGCCGAGTACGGCAAGGTCGATTACGCCTACGTTGCCGCGGCGGCGCGCCAGGCGCTGAGCGAGCAGGGCGAACCCAGTGACTTCGCATTGCGTGCCGGAGGCGCGGTACGCCACATCCTGGTCGATGAATTCCAGGACACCTCGTTCGAGCAGTTCGAGCTGTTGCGCGCACTGACGGCCGGCTGGGAGCGCGGCGACGGGCGCACGCTGTTCATCGTTGGTGATCCGATGCAGTCGATCTACCAATTCCGCGAGGCGGAAGTGGGACTGTTCCTGCGCGCACGCGATCATGGCTTGGGCGAGATCGAGCTGGAGATGCTGCAGTTACGGCGTAACTTTCGTTCGCGTGCGCCGCTGATTGCTTGGATCAATGAGCACTTTGCGCGCCTATTTCCGGCCGACGATGATGCGCGCCTGGCCGCGGTACGCTATCTGCCTTCGATGCCCGCGCACGCCGAGCCCGGCGCGCCGCACGAGGCAGTGACCCTGTATCGCGTCGAACCGGGCGATATGGCCGGGGAGGCCGCGCGCGTGGTGGAGATCGTGCGCGCCGAGCGTGCACGCGCCGCCCAGGCATCGATCGCGGTGCTGGTGGCAGGCCGCGACCATGCCGCTGCGATCGTGGCGCAGTTGCGTGCTGCCGGCTTCGCGCTGCGCGGCGTGGATCTCGAGCGGCTGCGTGACCGGCCCGTGATCCGCGATCTGTCGGCCCTCGCGCGCGCACTGCTGCATGGTGCGGACCGCAGCGCCTGGTTGGCGCTGCTGCGTGCGCCTTGGTGTGGATTGAGTCTTGCACAGCTCGAGCAATTGTTGGCCGAAGTTGACGGCGATGTCTTCGCCGCGCTGGCCGCATGCGCCCCGGGTGAGGCCGAGCTCAACGCGCGCATCGCTCGCCTGCGAGCAGCGCTCGAGCCGGCGATCCTCGGCAGCGAGCGCGGCTGGCCGCTGTGGCAGCGCGTGGAGCGCACGTGGCTGCGCCTGGCGGGACCTGCGATCTACCCCGACGCGGCCGAGCGGCTCGATGCGCATCGCTTCATCGATGCGCTGGCACTGCACGATGATCCCGATAACCTGGTGGGTGAGGCCATGTGCACGCTCACCGAGCGGCTGTATTCCGGAGCGCCGCCGCAAGCTGGCGCGGTCGAAGTCATGACGATGCACGCCGCCAAAGGGCTCGAGTGGGACATGGTGATCCTGCCCGGCCTGGGCCGCAAGACTGCGGTCGATGCCGATCCGCTGTTGCATTGGATCGAACTGCCGCGCGCGAGCGAAGGCACCGATTTGCTGCTGGCGCCGATCCGCTCGACCCAACAGGAGCCGGAGGGCTCTCTGGCCGCCTATATCAAGGGCCTAAGACGTGCACGTCAAAGATTGGAACGAGTGCGCCAGCTCTACGTTGCCGCGACGCGCGCGCGATCATCGCTGCACCTGCTCGGCGCGCTCGACCCGGTGGTGGTGCGCGGGAAGCCTGCCGCGCCGGTGGCCGGCTCATTGCTCGATATCCTGTGGCCAGCGATCGCCAACGAGTTCGGTGCGTTGCGGGCCGCCGCGCCGCAAGAGCCGACGGCGGACAGCACGGCCGCGCCAGGGCGTGAGGCCGCGCCGCCACTATGGCGGCTGCCCGCGGCGTGGTCGCTCCCGGCGCCGCCGGCCGCGCGCCCGGTGCAGCGGCTGCTCCTGTCGGCGCCGGTCACCGCCGAGGCACCGGAATACAGCTGGGTCGGACTCACAGCGCGCGCGATCGGCACTGTCGTGCACGCCGAATTGCGTCGACTCGCAGCGGCCCGGGTGTTGCCGGAGGCGCAGGATCTGCAGACCCGCGGACCTTACTACGGTACCTGGCTCGTCGAACTCGGCGTGCCGCAGCCTGAGCAGGCGGCCGCTCAGGCACTCATACTCGAGGCGCTCGAGCGCACCCTTGCTGACCCGCGCGGACGTTGGCTGCTCTCGAGCAGCCACCGGGAAGCCCACAGCGAGTGGCGGCTGAGCGGATTGCACGAGGGCCGTATCGTCAATGTGATCTTTGATCGCATGCTGGTCGATGAGCACCGGCATCGCTGGGTCGTCGACTACAAGACCAGCCGGCATGAAGGCGGCGCTGTCGAGCACTTTATCGATAGCGAGGCGGATCGCTACGCTGCGCAGCTGCGCCGCTATGCCGCGCTGGCGGCTGAGCTCGGTTCTGGGCCCGTGCATGTGGCACTGTACTTCCCGTTGCTCGGCGTATTTCGCGAGCTCGAGCGCTGCGCGCCTTAAAGGGTTCCAGCGAGCGAGAACGCGTGCCGGCCCTGTGCATCGGCCGGTCCGAGCGGCTGCAGCATCTGCTGCAGGTCGGCATCGGATGTGTTGCGCGCGGCCACCGTGCCGGCAAGTTCATAAGCGCCGGTGCGCAAGAGCTGCAATTGACCCTGTAGCGATAAGGGTCCGTCGAGATCGCGCAGATTTCCGACGATTCGCGCACCGGTGCCCGGAGCCTCGGCGCTCGGCTCGGGAAAATCCAGCTCGAAACCGCCAAGATCCGCGGCCGGATAATCGCTGTGCAACTGTCGAACGGTGAGCGCGCCCTGTACTGCGGCCAGATGTCCGCCCTGTATGCTTGCCTGAGCGATGGCCAGCTCGAGCGCGCCGCTCCAGCCGGCGGGCATGAGGCTCAAGCCGCCCTGCAACGGCAGCTGCGCACTCAATGCCTGGATCTCGAGATCACCGTTGGTGTGCAGCGCCAGCTGGGCGCGGCCGGCAGCGCGCGTATCATCGCTCTGCACGTCAATGAGCAGGCGTGCGCGCAACAGCGCCAACGGATGCAGCGTCCAGCGCACGCCGGAGAGTGTCACGGCGCCGCTGCGCAATTCCCCGCAGGAGCCCTGCCAGAGCGTGCCGGTGGGTGCCTGGCAATGAACTTCGGCGGGCAACAGCAATGGCAGCACACCCGCGGGCAGTCGCACCAGCACGGTGAGCAGAAAGATCGCGGCGGCCAGAAAGATCGCAGACTTCGGCGACATCAGCGCGCGTGCAGGACCAGGCTCGCATTGACGGTTCCGGCGCTATTGCCTGCATCGACGACGGCCGAGTCGACGCGAACGCCGTAGCTCTCGCGCAGTTGCGCCAGCCATGCCACGAGGCCGTCGAAGGGCGTCTGTTCCAGGCGGACGTTCAATCCACCATCGCCGCTGGGCTGACTGCCAACCAGGGCATGATCGAGACCCGACTGGCGAGCCGTGCGATCGACGACCACGACCAGCGATTCGTGCAGCGGCGGCGCCCCGCTGGTGCGCAATCCGGCCAGCTGCGGTGCCATGGAGCGCAGCCAGACCAGATCATCGCGCTTGCGCTCCAGGCGCTGCTCGCCAGCACCAACGTGGCGCTGCAGCGGCAATAGGATGGCGAGAATCAGCAGCAACAGCGCCGCGATGCCGCCGACGATGGCGATGCGCCGCTCGCGCGGAGTCAGATTCGCCAGGTATTGCAACATCGCGGCCATCATCGCGCTCGCGCCGAGGCGCCACCCCTGCGCATCTGAATCCGGCCTTCATAGCCGGTAGCGGCGGCACCGCCCGAAGTCAGTTCGGCCTGCCAGCCGTTATTGCGCAGCGTTTGATCGATACGCTCGAGGCTCTCCGCATCACCGGCCTTGAGCTTGAGATCGAGACCGCCGTCGCGATAGCTCAGGGCCTGAAGCGAGGCGCCACGCGCACTGCCCAGCGCCTGTGCCAGCGCCGCCAGAGCCGGCATGAAGCCGGCACCGCCGGTATCACCCTGCGCTGCGAGCAGACGCTGCTCGACTCGCGAGCGCACGGCGCCCTGTCCCGAATCCCCAGGCAGAGCGTTGCGCGCGAGTGCGCCGATCTCTTCATCGAGCGCGCGCTCGGCGCGGTGCTGCTGCAGCAATTCGAGCGACAGACCGCCCACGTGTACCGCGAACCAGACCGCGGCGAGGATCGCCGCGAGCCGCCAGCGCTGCCAGCGGCCGCCGACCGAGACCTCGGGGGCGAACTCGCCGCTCAGCAGGTTGATGAATGCGCCCGCTACCAGTTGCGGCGCGAGCAGAGGCAGCGGCCCGGAATTGAGCAATTGCACCTTGAGGCTGGCGCATTGTGTGCGCAGCGCTTCGACTTCGCTCGAGCGAAGTTGCCAGTCCTGCGGGGAGGCGTAGAAAATCAGATTATCGGCCGCCATCTCGCTGCCGAGCGAGGCCTCGAGCGCGGCACCGATGTGATCGGCAGGCACCGCCAGAGCCGGCCGGCCGACGCGACGCAGGGCCAGCGTGTCGCCGTCGAGCATCACGACCGTATGGCCGGGATTCTCCGGCAGCAGTGATGCGTCGGCGCACACCGCCGCGACCTTGATGCCCATGTCGTTGAGTTCCTGCAGCCAGCGAATCATCAGAGCGCGCGTAACGACTGCCACGGCGGTGCGTCCGTTGGCCTCATCGCGCGCACCGACGGCAAAATGCAGCGTTTCGATATCGGCGGCGAGCTGCTCCTCGAGCGCGTAGGCCACGAGCTGCTGTGGGCGCACGCCGCTCTTGGGTGGCAGCTCCACTTCCGTCAGCAGCACATCGCCGTTCGCCACGATCAGGCCCACGTTGCGGCCAGGGGCCTGCGCCGCAGCCTGCGCGATCGGGCCGGCTTGCGGCGCGCCGACGGCTCGCCCGCCGGCATCGGCAACCATCCAGTTGCAGGAGCCCTCGCTGCTGCGCGGCAGCTGGAGGATGAGCCATTCCGCCATGATTATTCCGTGCCGAAAGTTCGAACTACTACGTGTATCTGTCCGGCGCCGTCGCGCTGCAACAGACTGTACAAGCTGAACCGTGCAGTGCCAATAGTGATGAAAGAGCGCAAGCGAAAATACGAAGTGCTCTGACCGAGGGGCATTGCGCCCACCGCCTGTTGCGGGTTCGTGAGGCTGGTCTGGAATACGGTCAGAGTCGGAAAGCAGCCTTCCGCTTGCCGGCGTGCCAGCAGTTGTTGTGGGTTGGTGCTGTATTCGACTTTGCCGCTGATGGCATCCAGTACTACGCCCGGGGCGGTACAGACGTTGATCGCAGTTCCGGGCGGCAGCGCGCTGATGTATGGGAGCAGACGATTGTAGCGGTCGCGCCCGAAGCCGGGCAGCGCGAGCAGCTCGGAGATGCTCGAAACCGGAATATTGGCGGTGCGATAGGGTGGTGATTGCGCGAGATAGACGCTGTCCTCGGCACCGTCGGGAAAATTCGGCTGATCGTCAGTATCGATCCAATCCGCGATCAACGGCGCCCACTTGCTCTCGAGCCCCAGTAGCCCCAGCAGCTGCTGGAACTCTGCAATCGAGGTGGCATTCGAGACGCCGCCCGGCGCCAGATTGTTGATGTTGAACTTACCCTGCTGATCCTCCAGCTGCGCGAACTCGAGCATCACGCCGGGCAAAAGTTGCATCGGGCCGTAGGTCTGCGCCCAGGGCTGATTCAGCGCGTCCTGCGTACTGTTCGGACCCGATTGTTTGAGCAGATAGGCCGCCATGGCCTCGGCGCCCTCAGCGGCGAGCAGACTTTGATCGGCACCAAACACCGTCGTGGCTCGACGCGCCGACATCGCGCTCGCAAAACCGATCGCCGTAGCGAGCACCGCAGCAATCGCCACCAGCACGATGGCTGTCAACAGCGCGATGCCGCGCTGTGAGCGCACCCTGCGGCAGCTCATCCGGCCACCTCGATGTGGCGCATCAGTACACCCCAGTCCTCCAGCTCGATCGTGACCTCCACGGCAACCGGGCGGATGTGCAGCATCAGGTTCTGTTGACCGGCCCCGAGCGTGGGCACCGGCCACTGGATTTGCCACTGATGTCCGGCATCCATGAAACGCAGGCCGAAGCTCTTGACGTGATCGACGAGCTTGCGCTTGATGGGCACATCAGCCAGCGTGGAATCGAGCTCGGGCGTATACGATCGCATCAAGGCGCCGTTCTCGATCGAGTAGCTCACACGCTGCAGCTCGGAGCGGGGCAGCCCCGCCGGGTTGGTCCAGCTGCCGCGTGTGAAGCTCACCAGCGGCAGCGTTGCGCCGTTGAGACTGCTGATGTTGCCGAGCGTCGGGCTGGTGCTGCTGGATGTGGTGCTCGTGCTCGAGCCGCCCAAAGTCGAGCTGGTGCTGCCCAGCATCGAAGCAACGTTTGGCGAGCTCATGAAGGCGGGCAGGTAGCCGTCGCCGATCAGGTTGCGTACCGGCCGCGGCTGCAGCAGTTCGAAATCCTGCTCGATCGTGCGCAGCGCCTGCTGTACGGCGATCAGCCGCGCCGACTGCTCGTCAACTTCCTTGCGGCTGCTGAACGCCTGGTTCAGGGCACGATAACCGATCGTGAACATGATCGCGGTGATGAACAGCGCGACCAACAGCTCGACCAAGGTGAAACCCGCTGTGCGACCCATGCTCAGGGTCCACCGGAACTCGAGCTGCCCGGGCTCGTGGGGGTCGTCGGCGTCAATGGAGTCGTTGGATTGGTCGGAGGGGTGACGGTTCCGGGGTTGGGGACGCTGCCATTGCTGGCGCCGCTGCTGCTGCTGGCGCTGGCGGCAAAGGACGTTCCGCTCCAATCGGGCACCTCACCGCTGGCCGCCGCCACCGCATCGCCGCGAAATCCGATCACGGTGGTGACCCAGTCGGGGGTTTTAGTGCTGCTCGAGCTCTTGGCGCTGCTGGCGATTGTGCTCGCGGTGTTGCGCCGCACTTTTACCGTTATCTGCAGAAGACCCGGGATCTCCTGCACGGCCGTGACGATCTGCTGCCAGTGCCAATCGCCGTTGCCAAAGCTCTTGACGTCGCCCTCGGTGGTTCCGGTCTGGGGCGGCTGCAGGTTCAGCCGCACGTCGGCGACCTGGTTCAGGGCGACCCATTGCGCCAGTGTCTTCTCACGCAGCGCGCCGAGGTTGCCGGCCGCGGCACTCAACGCGGCGAGCACTGCAGCCATACCGAAGGCGACGATCACGAGTGCGACCAGCACCTCGATCAAGGTGAAGCCGCGCACGTGCGCCCCGCCGCGTGCGCGTCGGCTCATTGCTTCACCTCGACGATATCGCCGATATGCACAGTGCCGGTGCCATCATCGCTGCTTTGCAGCGTCGCGCTGCGGCCGACGCCCACCCGCTCGATCGTGAGCGAAAAGGTGTTCGTGTCGCCATTGGAGAACAGCATGATCTGCGGCGTGTTGTCAGGCCCCCGATCGTTGAGACCTCCACCGCTACCCAAGCCGCCGCTGCTGCCGCTGCCGCCATAGCCACCATTGCTGCCGCCATAGCCGCTACTGCTGCCGCCATAGCCGCCGCTGCTGCCGCCATAGCCGC
>ODAK010000229.1_pt1 | contig 64086 bp, 57 predicted proteins | sample 1539591 | NCBI WGS metagenome assembly ODAK01 (sample SAMEA3539303, study PRJEB22396) | soil metagenome | biome: tundra; feature: field; material: soil | place: USA | collected 2010-05 | depth 0.15 m | reverse complement strand
GGCGTCGATTCGCCGTGCTACATTCGCTCCCATGCTTTCGCGCAACTGGTTCTACGCGTATTTTGCGTTCTCGCACCGCCCGGCGGATGGAGAGGCTCGACGCTAGACAAGACCAGCGCAAACCGAACTCCAAAACCGCCGGGTGACCCCCCGGCGGTTTTTTTTGGTTTGGCGCGACACCACCCCACCGCATCCAAGGAGAACCAGCGCCATGACGACGAACCCCGCTTCCGCCGAAGGTGCGTATGCGCACAGCGAACGCACCAGCCGCACCGACGACCTGCGCATCAAGGACGTGACGCCGCTGCCGCCGCCGGAGCATCTGATCCGCTTCTTCCCGATCGCCGGCACGCCGGTCGAGCAGCTCATCGGCGACACGCGCGGCGTGATCCGCCGCATCATGCAGCGCGAGGACGACCGGCTCCTGGTCATCATGGGGCCATGCTCGATCCACGATCCCCTCGCCGCGGTCGATTACGCGAAGAGGCTCAAGGCCGAGCGCGACCGCTTCGCCGACACGCTCGAGATCGTGATGCGCGTCTATTTCGAAAAGCCGCGCACGACCGTCGGCTGGAAAGGCCTCATCAATGACCCGTATCTCGACGAGAGCTATCGGATCGACGAAGGCCTGCGTATCGGCCGCCAGCTGCTGCTCGAGATCAATCGTCTCGGCGTGCCTGCGGGCAGCGAATTTCTCGACGTGATCTCGCCGCAGTACCTCGGCGACCTGATCGCCTGGGGCGCGATCGGCGCGCGGACCACGGAAAGCCAGGTGCATCGCGAGCTCGCGTCGGGCCTCTCGGCCCCGATCGGCTTCAAGAACGGCACCGATGGCAACATCCGCATCGCCATCGACGCGATCCAGGCGGCGGCACGGGCGCACCATTTCCTCTCGGTGCACAAGAACGGCCAGGTCGCCATCGTCGAGACGCGCGGCAACAGGGACTGCCACGTCATCCTGCGCGGCGGCAAGACGCCGAACTACGACGCCGCGTCGATCGCTGCGGCCTGCCGGGAGATCGAAGCGGCCAAGCTGCCATGCACGCTGATGGTCGACTGCAGCCACGCCAACAGCGGCAAGGAGCACACCCGGCAGATTGAGGTCGCGAGCGACGTGGCCGATCAGCTGCGCGCCGGCAATCGCTGCATCTTCGGAGTCATGGTGGAAAGCCATCTGACGAGCGGCGCACAGAAATTCAGCGCCGGCCGCGACGACCCCGCCAAGCTCGCCTACGGCCAGAGCATCACCGACGCCTGCCTCGGCTGGGACGAATCGGCGGCCGTTCTCGACAAGCTCAGCCGCGCCGTGCAGGCCCGCCGCGGCTGACGCCGGGCCCTGGCGAGGATCCATCTTGCAGCGGGCACCCAGCCCGCACAGACTGGCCCCTGCGTGACTCAGTCCTTGTCGCGCGCGAGCTTTTCGCTCTGCCAGTAGACGTCGTCGCCGCCCTGGCCGTCGAGGTTGGCGCGATTGAGGACTCGCGCGAGAACGAAGAGCAGGTCGCTCAAGCGATTGAGGAATTGGCGCGCTTGCGGCCGTACCGCATCCTGTGCGGCCAGGGCGACGACGGCGCGCTCGGCACGCCGCGCCACCGTCCGGCCGACGTGCGCCAGCGCGGCGCTGCGCGTACCGGCGGGCAGGATGAATTCCTTCAGCCGTGGCAGCGTGGCGTTGTAATGGGCGAGCGCCTCGTCGAGGCGCTCCACGGCTTCACTCTTCAGCAATTCGTAGCCCGGAATCGACAGCTCGCCGCCCAGGTTGAACAACTCGTGCTGGATGACGACGATCAAGGCGCGAACGTCGTCCGGCAGCGGCTCGGCGAGGAGCACGCCCAGATTCGAATTCAGCTCGTCGACGTCGCCGAGCGCGGCGATGCGAAGATGGTTCTTGCCGACACGCGTACCGTCGCCAAGGCCGGTCGTGCCGTCGTCGCCGGTGCGGGTCGCGATCTGGGACAGGCGGTTGGCCATGATTGCAAGCGATCCTAGCAGCGCGTCGGCAATCGCGGCGCCGCATTCCTACAATGACCCGACGGTGGCTTGCCCACCGAGGAGACCTCGCATGAACGCACCGCTGCCCGCCTACCTGCTGCCGCGCATCGAGCCCCGCGCGGTTCCGCCGGCGATGCTCCAGGCCTTGAAGGCGCACTTCGGCGAACGCTGCTCGACCGCGCTCGCGGTACGCGAGCAGCATGGTCGCGACGAGTCGCCGATCGATGCTCCGCCACCGGAGGCCGTCGTCTTCTGCGAAAGCACGCAAGACGTCGCCGCCGTCGTCAAGCTCGCCGACCGCCATGCGGTGCCCGTCATCCCCTTCGGCGTCGGCTCGTCGCTCGAAGGTCATCTGCTCGCGGTGCAGGGCGGCGTCTCGATCGACGTCTCGCGCATGAACAAGGTACTTGCGGTGAACCCCGAGGACCTGACTGTGACCGTTCAGGCCGGCGTGACGCGCATGCAGGTGAACGACGAGATCCGTCACACCGGCCTCTTCTTCCCGATCGACCCGGGCGCCGACGCCTCGATCGGCGGCATGTGCGCGACGCGCGCGAGCGGCACGAACGCCGTGCGTTACGGAACGATGCGTGAAAACGTGCTCGGCCTGACCGTCGTCACGGCGCAGGGCGAAGTCATCCACACGGGCACTCGGGCGCGCAAGTCGTCGGCGGGCTACGACCTGACGCGGCTCATGATCGGCAGCGAAGGCACGCTCGGCGTCATGACCGAGATCACGCTGCGCGTCTATCCGCTGCCCGAAGCGATGTCGGCGGCGACCTGCACCTTTCCCTCGATCGACGCCGCCGTGCGCACGACGATCGAGATCATCCAGATGGGCATTCCGATCGCCCGCTGCGAGTTGCTCGACCGCTTTGCCGTGCAGGCCGTGAACCGCCACGACAAGCTCTCGCTTGCCGAAGCGCCGATGCTGCTGATGGAATTCCACGGGAGCGTTGCCAGCGTCGCCGAGCAGGCGACGGCGGTGCAGGAGATCGCGAGCGAGCACGGGGGCGAAGGGTTCCAGTGGGCGACGACTCCCGAGGAGCGCAAGAAGCTGTGGACGGCGCGGCACCGGGCCTACTTCGCGGGGCTGCAGATGAAGCCCGGCTGCCGCACCGTGACGACGGACACCTGCGTGCCGATCTCGCGTCTGGCCGAATCGGTGGTGAAGGCATCGGAAGAGGCCCTCGCCGCCGGCCTGCAGCACTACATCGTCGGCCACGTCGGCGACGGCAACTTTCACATCGCCTATCTGGTCGATCCGGCCAGGCCCGAGGAGCGCGAGACCGCAGAGCGGCTCAACGAGGCGCTGGTCATGCGCGCGCTGGCGATGGACGGCACGTGCAGCGGCGAGCACGGCGTCGGCCTGCACAAGATGGGCTTTCTCGTCAGCGAAGCCGGGGCCGGAGCGATCGAGATGATGCGCACGGTGAAACGGGCGCTCGATCCGAAGAACATCATGAATCCGGGCAAGATCTTCTCGCTGTAAGCGCGCGCAGACGGGGAAGATCCCGTCGCGAGCGGGCCGAGGTCAGGTCGAGCACCGAGAGCCGTACAGGCGTACGGCGAGGAGCGCAGGCCTGAGATCGGCCCGCGCAGCAGGAAGATTCACCCCTTCTCAGATCTGCGCCAGCTCCGAAGTCGTGATCGACCAGTGCGTCGTGACGTCGCCGTAGGAATCGACGCTCTCGAGATTGACGCCGAAGCCCCAGAGGCGGGCGACGTGCTTGAGCACTTCCTGCGCGCCGTCGTGCAGCGGCCGGTTGTTGTGCCGGGTGTGGCGCAGCGTCAGCGACCGGTCGCCGCGCAGGTCGACGCTCCAAACCTGGATATCGGGCTCGCGCGAGCTGAGGTCGTATTGCCGCGAAAGCGCCTCGCGCACGTGCCGATAGCCCGCGGTATCGTGGATCGCGGAGACGCGCAGCTGCTCGTCGTGCTCGTCGTCGAGGATGGAAAAGAGGCGCAGATCGCGGATCACCTTGGGCGAGAGGTACTGGCCGATGAAGCTCTCGTCCTTGAAGTTGCGCATCGCGTGGTGCATGGCCGGCAGCCATGGGGCGCCGGCGAGCTGCGGGAACCATTCGCGGTCTTCGACGGTCGGGCTCTCGCAGATGCGCCGGATGTCCGTGTACATGGCGAAGCCCAGCGCGTACGGATTGATGCCGCCGTACGCGGGATGGCCGACCGGCGGCTGGAAGATGACGTTCGTGTGCGACTTCAGCCACTCGATCATCACGCCGTCGGTCAGGTGGCCTTCGTCGTAGAGCGTGTTGAGCAGGAGGTGGTGCCAGAACGTCGCCCAGCCCTCGTTCATCACCTGCGTCTGCCGCTGCGGATAGAAGTACTGCGCGATCTTGCGCACGATGCGCACGACCTCGCGCTGCCAGGGCTCGAGCAGCGGCGCGTTCTTCTCGATGAAGTAGAGGATGTTCTCCTGCGGCTCGGCGGGGAATCGCTTCGCGTCGGCGCTGTCTTCGGGGCGGTCGGGCCGGCGCGGCAGGGTCCGCCAGATGTCGTTGACCTGGGCCTGCGCGTAGGCCAGCCGCTCGGCACGCCGCGTCTGTTCCTCGGCCAGCGAGATCTTGCTCGGCCGGTGATAGCGGTCGACGCCATGGTTCTGCAGCGCGTGGCAGCTGTCGAGCAGGTCTTCGACCGCCGGCATACCATACTTCTCTTCGCATTCGGCGACGTAGTTTCGGGCGTAGACGAGGTAGTCGATGATCGACGACGCATCGGTCCACAGGCGAAACAGGTAGTTGCCCTTGAAGAAGCTGTTGTGCCCGTAGGCCGCATGGGCGATGACGAGCGCTTGCATCGCTGTGGTGTTCTCCTCCATCAGGTAGCTGATGCACGGATCGGAATTGATCACGATCTCGTAGGCCAGGCCCATCTGCCCGCGCCGATAGCTGCGTTCGTTGGCGATGAATTCCTTGCCGTAGCTCCAGTGCCTGTAATTCACCGGCATGCCGACCGAGGCGTAGGCGTCCATCATCTGCTCGGCGGTGATGACCTCGAGCTGGTTGGGATAGGTGTCGAGCGCGTAGCGCTGGGCGACGGCGCGGATCTTCTCGTGGTACTGCTCGATCAGATCGAAGGTCCAGTCGCTCGGGTCGGGCAGGGGCGCCTGTGGGCGCGGGCCGGCCGGCAGAGGCGCCAGCGGCAACGTCCGTTCGGGCCGCAGCCTGCGCGCGCCGGGCGAAAAACGCGGCTCGGGATGGATCGCGCCCTTCACGCCGCCGCTCCTTCGCTCTTGAAGAGGTCGCGGAACACCGGATAGATCTGGCCGGGCTGCGTCACCTTGCGCATTGCGAAGTGGCGCGATGCCTCCTGCAGCCTCGCGTACTCTTCCCAGAGGTTCTGCTCTTCCTCGGCCACCTGCACGTAGGCGAAATAGCGGCACTTCGGCAGGAGGCTTTCGGCGAGCAGCTCGCGGCAGCGGCCGGAGTCGTGGTGCCAGTTGTCGCCATCGCTCGCCTGCGCGCCGTAGATGTTCCAGTCGTCGGGCGAATAGCGCTCGCGGATGATCTCGTCCATGAGCACGAGCGCGCTCGAGACAACGGTACCACCGGTCTCGCGGGCACGAAAGAAGTTCTCCTCGTCGACCTCCTGCGCCTGCGTGTGATGGCGGATGAAAACGAGATCGATCTTCTCGTAGTGCCTCGTCAGGAAAAGATAGAGCAGGATGAAGAAGCGCTTCGAGAGATCCTTCCTCGCTTCGTCCATCGAGCCCGACACGTCCATCAGGCAGAACATCACGGCCTTGGCCGTCGGCACCGGCAGCTTCACGCGGTTGCGAAAGCGCAGGTCGATCGGGTCGAGGTAGGGAATGCGCGCAAGTCTTGCGCGCAGCGCACCGATCTGCCGCTCGAGTTCCTTGCGGGCCAGGACTTCGCAAGCATCGGCGCCAGATTCAGGCAAGAGCGAGAGCTGATGCTGCAATGCGGCAAGTTCGGCGCGTGAGCCGGCGCCGATCGCCACTCGCCGGCCGATGGCGCCACGCATCGATCGGATCACGCTCAGGTTGCTCGGCGTTCCCGTATTCGAGTAGCCGGCGCGATGACTCTTCATTTCCGGTGTCTCGGCGAGCTGGGTGCGAGTCATGCGCGGCAGAGCCAGATCGTCGAAGAAGATCTGCATGAACTCTTCCTTGGTGAGATGAAAGACGAAGTCGTCTTCCCCCTCACCGGAATCGCCCGCCTGACCCTGGCCGCTGCTACCCGAACCACCCTGCGGGCGTTCGATGTGATCGCCGCGAACGTATTCGCGGTTGCCGGGATGAACGATCTCGCGCGCGCCGCCCGTGCCGTGGCTGAAGATCGGCTCGCTGATATCGCGCCTGGGCAGGTGGATGTCCTCGCCCTTCTCGATGTCGCGGATGCCGCGCTGGTCGACCGCACGCCGCACCGCGTCGCGCACCTGGCCCTGATAGCGGCGCAGGAATCGCTCGCGATTGCCGATCGACTTGTTCTTGCCCGCGAGCCGGCGATCGATGATTTGCTGGAGCATCGCTAGAAAGACGCCAGCGCCCGCCGGGCCGCCCCAAGGGCGCTGGCCGCTCCCTCGAGGGGTAGCAAACGAAGTGTGTGTGTGGGCTTCATCAACTGCTTTTCCTCACGCGCAGGTACCACTCGCACAACAGCCGAACCTGCTTAGCCGTGTAGCCTTTCTCGACCATGCGGTTGACGAAGTTCTCGTGCTTCTTCGCCTCGTCGGCGCTCGCCTTGGCGTTGAAGCTGATGACGGGCAAAAGCTCCTCGGTGTTCGAGAACATCTTCTTCTCGATCACCGTGCGCAACTTCTCGTAGCTCGTCCAGAGCGGGTTCTTGCCGTTGTTGTTGGCGCGAGCCCGCAGCACGAAGTTGACGATCTCGTTGCGGAAGTCCTTCGGGTTCGAGATGCCGGCGGGCTTCTCGATCTTCTCGAGCTCTGCGTTGAGCTGGGCGCGGTCGAACACTTCGCCGGTGTCGGTGTCGCGGTATTCCTGATCCTGGATCCAGTAGTCAGCGTAGGTCACATAGCGATCGAAGATGTTCTGTCCGTACTCGCTGTAGCTCTCGAGATACGCGGTCTGGATCTCCTTGCCGATGAACTCGGCGTAGCGCGCCGACAGGTGCTCCTTGATGAAGCCGAGGTATTTCTGCTCGGTCTCGGCCGGGAACTGCTCGCGCTCGATCTGCTGCTCGAGCACGTACATCAGGTGCACTGGATTGGCCGCCACCTCGGCCGGGTCGAAGTTGAAGACTTTCGACAGGATCTTGAATGCGAAGCGGGTCGATACGCCGCTCATTCCTTCGTCGACGCCGGCGTAGTCGCGGTATTCCTGGTAGCTCTTGGCGCGAGGATCGGTGTCCTTCAGGTTGTCGCCGTCGTAAATCAGCATCTTCGAGTAGAGCGACGAGTTCTCGGGCTCCTTCAGGCGTGTCAGCATCGCGAACTGGCTCATCATCTTGAGCGTGCCGGGCGCGCACTTGGCTTCGGCGAGCGACGAGTTGCGCAGCAGCTTCTCGTAGATCTTCACCTCTTCGGAAGTGCGCAGGCAGTACGGCACCTTGACGATGTAGATGCGATCGAGGAAGGCTTCGTTGTTCTTGTTGTTGCGAAACGTCTTCCACTCGCTCTCGTTGCTGTGCGCCAGCACGATCCCGTCGAACGGGATCGCGCCAAAGCCTTCGGTGCCCTTGAAGTTGCCCTCCTGGGTCGCCGTAAGCAGCGGGTGCAGCACCTTGATCGGCGCCTTGAACATCTCGACGAACTCGAGCAGGCCCTGGTTGGCGAGGCACAGGCCTCCGGAGAAGCTGTACGCGTCGGGGTCGTCCTGGGCGAAGGTCTCGAGCTTTCGGATATCGACCTTGCCGACCAGCGCCGAGATGTCCTGGTTGTTCTCGTCGCCCGGCTCGGTCTTGGAAACGCCGATCTGCTTGAGCACGCTTGGATGCCGCCTGACGATTTTGAACTTGCGGATGTCGCCGCCGTATTCGTCGAGGCGCTTGACGGCCCAGGGGCTCAGGATGCGATTGAGATAGCGCGCGGAGATGCCGTATTCCTTCTCTAGCAGCGGCCCGTCTTCGGCCGGATCGAAGAGCCCGAGCGGCGATTCGTTCACGGGCGAGCCCTTGATCGCGTAGAAGGGCACGTGCTCCATGAGCTGCTTCAGCCGTTCGGCGATCGAGCTCTTGCCGCCGCCGACGGGGCCGAGCAGATAGAGGATCTGCTTTTTCTCTTCGAGGCCCTGCGCCGCGTGGCGGAAGTAGCTCACGACCTGCTCGATCGCGTCTTCCATGCCGTAGAACTCGGCGAACGCGGGGTAGATCTTGATGACCTTGTTCGCGAACAGCCGCGACAGGCGCGTGTCGTTGCGCGTGTCGACCATCTGCGGCTCGCCGATCGCCTTCAGCATGCGTTCGGAGGCGGTGGCGTAGGCGAGCGGGCTGCGCTTGCATTCGGCCAAGTACTCTTCGATCGACAGCTCTTCTTCGCGATTGCGCTCGAAGCGCGCGGCAAAGTTGCTGATGACATCCATGCTGATCTCCTGTGCGACGAGGAGGCGCCGGAGACCTTGTGGGTCTTCGTGCGTCCGGGGAAGTTCTGATGGAGCCCGGTGGGCGCCATCAGAGCTTTCCTTTCACCAGCAGGTGCGGCTCAAGCTTGGATCATCCTGCCAAAGACCCATGCTTCAAATAGCGAGGTCTTTGTGGCGTTGCTCAAATGCGTCTGTGCGATGAGTTGGTTAGCAAGCAACGTGCCGAAATCGGTCCGCGTTGACCCCGACCTGTCAAATGGCATCGCATGCCGTGCAAAGCTTCTCGGCGCAGAGGGCCACGGTCATGCCGCGTCCTGACCGAGCCTGCCGAGCAGGCCATTCAACTCGTCGAGCGAAGCGAAGACGATCGCGATTTCGCCGCGATCCCCGGCACCGGGTCCCTTGTTCCTGATGCGAATCTCCACCGGAGCGGCCAGCGCATCCGACAGTTGCTGCTCGAGACGAAGAATGTCGCGTGCCTTCTGACGTTTTGCGCGCAAGAGCGGCGTTTGTCGGCCGGCACGTGCGGCGCGCCGTGCGACGAGCTTCTCGGCCTCGCGAACGCTGAGCTTTTTGGCGACGATCTCGTTGGCGTCGATGATCTGCTCGGCGCCGTCGAGCGGCAATAGTGCACGCGCGTGGCCCATCTCGATGTCGCCGGCGAGGAGCAGCTGCTGCACCGGCGCGGTGAGGTTGAGAAGACGCAGAAGATTGGTCACGGCGCTGCGCGACCTTCCGACGGCGCGCGCCGCGGCTTCGTGCGTCATGCCGAACTCTTCCGTCAGGCGCCTCAGGCCGCGCGCTTCCTCGAGCGGATTCAGGTCTTCGCGCTGGATGTTCTCGATCAGCGACATCGCTGCCGCCGCTTGGTCCGACACGTCGCGCACGAGGACCGGGACGCGGTCGAGGCCCGCCAGGCGAGCAGCACGGAATCGACGCTCGCCGGCGATGATCTCGAAGCGCTTCGGGCCGCCATCCTGCGCAGCGATCGGCCGCACCAGCACCGGCTGCATCACGCCCTGCGCCTTGATGCTTTCGGCGAGCTCGTAGAGCGCGCCCTCGTCCATGCGTGTTCGCGGCTGATAGCGCCCAGCCTGGAGCTGTTCGAGCGCGAGCGTATGCGGTTCGCCGTCGCTGCCGGCGCCAGCGGTCGAAGACGCCGCGGCAACGGTGGGCCCGAGCAAGGCTTCGAGGCCGAGCCCGAGGCCCTTGGGTTTCTTCGTTGCCATCGGTCGATTGTCCGTGATCGCCGCGGCGCGACGCGTCGCAACGGCGCTGCCGCGCACACCGGGCCGCTCTGCCGTATGCTTGATGCGTCCCCGCCCACTTGCGCCCATGACCATTCGCGTTTTCGTCGACGGCCAGGAAGGCACGACCGGCCTTCGCATCCACGAATACCTCGCCCGGCGCGGCGACGTCGAGGTGTTGCGTGCCGCCCCCGAATTGCGCAAGGACACGGCCGAGCGGGCGCGTCTGCTCAACGCTGCCGACGTCGCCTTCCTCTGCCTGCCCGATGCAGCTGCGCGCGAAGCCGCGGCCCTCGTGACCAATCCGGCCACCTGCCTCATCGACGCGAGCACGGCGCATCGCACGGCGAGCGACTGGGTTTTCGGTCTGCCCGAACTCGCGCCCGACCAGCGGGCCCAGATCCGGGCGTCGAAGCGCATCGCCAACCCGGGCTGTCATGCGACCGGATTCATCCTGCTCGTGCGACCGCTCGTCGACACCGGCCTCGTCCCGCAGTCGGCGGCGCTGACGGCGACGTCGATCACCGGCTATTCGGGCGGCGGCAAGAAGATGATCGCGCAATACGAGGCGGCCGGCGACGCACGGCTGCTCTCGCCGCGGCCGTACGCGCTCGGCTTGGCGCACAAGCATCTTCCCGAGATGACGGCGCACAGCCGGCTCGAGACGCGGCCGATCTTCATGCCCGTCGTCGGCAACTTCTTCAAGGGCCTGTCGGTTACGGTGCCACTGCATCTCGCCGAAGCCCGGCGCGGCACGACGGCCGAGCAATTGCACGCTGCCTTGGCGGAGCGCTACGCCGGCGAGCGTTTCGTGCGCGTCATGCCTTTGCGAGATCCGGCGCTCCTCGATGACGGCTACTTCGACGTACAGGCGTGCAATGACAGCAATCGTGTCGAGCTCTTCGTGTTCGGCAACCAGACGCAGGTGCTGCTCATGGCGCGCCTCGACAACCTGGGCAAGGGCGCGAGCGGTGCGGCAGTGCAGGCGATGAACGTGCATCTCGGCGTCGATGAAGACACCGGCCTGTGACGCCACGCCGACCTCATGAGGCCGGCGGCGAGCGATAGTGATAGGCGTAGGCGTCTTCGAAGCCGAGCCGCCGATAAACGCGACGCGCTGATTCGTTGCTGGCCTCGACCTGCAGATAGGCCTTGCCCGCCCCTTGGGCCGCGGCGTATGCGAGCAGATGGCGGCATAGCGTTCGCGCCAGCCCGCGGTTGCGGGCCGAGGCTACCGTGAAGATGTCGTAGAGGCCGGCGAATTCGTCTTCAACGGCGACCTGGCCGCCGGCAACGGTCGCGCCGCTCGGATCGACGACGAGAACGCCGTGATACCGCACCGGTGCATCGCACAGGCGTTCGGCGTGGGCGCTGCGTTCTGCGCTCGATGATCCGCGCTGCGAGCCGATCCACTCGGCGAAGACCGTGGCGGCGGCAGGTTGGAATCGAACGTCGGATGCCGCAATCGCGGTGTCGCCGGTGACATCGGACAGCTCGGCCATCGAGGCGACCATGACCCGGGTATCGTCGATGCGTTCCATGCCGAGATCGGCGAGCCGCGCGTCGAGATCGGGAGGCTGGGAAAACGGCGTGATGCGGACGTACGGGCGAAGCCCGGCGCCGGCGTAGTGAGCCAGGCAGCGCTTCAGCCGGGCCTCGACCGACAGGCGCCCGGGCGCTACGGCCTGGATGCACCGCGCCCGTTTCGCCTTGCCCGGCGAGAAGCGCACCAGCCAACCGTCGACCCACAGCTGCTCGCGCGGCGCGCTCGCGTTGATGCCCGCCTCCTCGACGCGGACCAGCAACTCGGTCTCGAACGGCCCGTTCATGCAGCCGCGTATCGGCCGTCGACGCGTGCCGCCATCTCGCGAGCGAACTCGAGAAAGGCGAGCGCGCCTTTCGAAGAGGCGTCGAACACGACACCCGGCATGCCGTAGCTCGGCGCCTCGGCGAGACGCACGTTGCGCGGAATGACGGTGTCGAACACGCGGTCCCCGAAGTGCGCCTTCAGCTGCTCGCTGACCTGCGCCTGCAACGTGATACGAGCATCGAACATGACGCGCAGGATACCGATGACTTCCAGCGCGGGGTTGATGTTGGCGTGCACCTGCTTGATCGTATTGACGAGATCGCTGAGGCCTTCGAGTGCGAAATATTCGCACTGCATCGGCACAACGACGCCATGCGCGCAGGCCAGGCCGTTCAAGGTCAGCAGGCTCAGGCTCGGCGGGCAGTCGATGAGGATCATGTCGTACTGGCTGTCGACCGCGGCGAGTGCACCCTGCAGGCGCATGTTGCGACGCTCGAGGCCGACGAGCTCGATCTCGGCGCCGGCGAGCTCGCGATTGGCGCCGAGAACGTCATAGCCGCCCGTCGGACTTGGCCGCCTCGCTTCGGCGACGGAAACGGATTCGAGCAGGACGTCGTACACGCTCGGATCGAGCGAGCGCTTGTCGACGCCGGAGCCCATGGTCGCGTTGCCCTGCGGATCGAGGTCGACGAGCAAAACGCGCCGACCCAGGCGCGCCAGGCCGGCGGCGAGGTTGACGGTCGTCGTCGTCTTGCCGACACCGCCTTTCTGGTTCGCGACGCAGAAGACGCGGCTCATAGGAGACTCATTTTCTTCAACAAGCTGAATCTACTAAGCATGTGCTCACTTCTATATATCCTTTGGTACTTCGCGCGATCGACTTTTAGTTGACGCTGCGCGCATCCACACCAGACACCGCTCGCCTCGCACGCCAGGAACGGCCAGCCGTTCCACGTGAAACATGTTCACATCGGTGGGCAGGGCCGCGATTTCATCGCCAGGTACCTTTCCTTTCATCGCCATCCACATGCCTCCGTCCGCGAGCAACCCAGCCGTGAGGTGAACAAGCTCAGCTAGCGACCCGAATGCACGAGACGTGATCACATCGAACCGTTCGCCGGCCAGATCCTCGACTCGCGCGCGTTCGACGCGCAGGTTGTCCAGCTTTAGCGCGGCTGCGGCCTGCCGGACGAAGGCCGTCTTCTTTCCCACGCTATCGACGCAAGTGACGATCGTCTCCGGCTCCATAACGGCGAAGACCACTCCGGGCAATCCGCCACCGCTGCCGACATCGAGGAGCTGCGCCTGCGCGCGGCCCGCCAGCTCCCGCCGCAGCGGCAGGATTGCGGCGAGGCAGTCGACGACGTGCTGCGTGAGCATCCCCGAAAGATCGCGAATCGCGGTCAGGTTGTAGGTCCGGTTCCAGCGAAAGAGCAGTTCGACGAAAACGATCAACCGAGCAGATTGCTCAGGTGATACGGGCACTCGCAACTCCCCGGCGGCGGAAGCGAGCGACGCGCCCAGCCGGACGTGACTGTCGCCGACGGCGCTTTCGGCGTTCAAGCGCTGGCGCGAAGCGCCTCGTCATCGTTAGCCGCCGAGCCGCCCCGACGCTGCCTCTTCAGATGCACGAGCAGCAGCGCGATCGCTGCCGGTGTCACGCCCGGCAGGCGCGACGCCATGCCGATCGTCGCCGGCCGGTGCTTGGCCAGTACCTGACGCGCCTCGTACGACAGGGCGCGCACCAAGCCGTAGTCCATTGATTCCGGAAGCCGGAGACTCTCGGAGTGTTGCGACCGCGCAATCTGCTCCTGCTGCTTGTCCACGTATCCGGAGTAGCGCGCCGAGGTTTCGATCTGCTCGATGACTTGGTCGGCGAGCGTGCGGCCGAGTTCTCCGCGCAAGGTTTCACGTGAAACACCTGGTGCTTCGCCGTGCCAACTCCAAACCGCGTCGAAGCCTACTCCCGGACGACGAAGCAGCTCGAGCAGGGAATAGTCGCGCGCAAACGCCGGCCGAAGGTCAATAGCCTCGGTGGGGCCGACTCGCGCCGACGCGGCGCGCCCGGTTTCACGTGAAACCGTTGCCTGCTTTCGCTCGAACTGCTCCCAGCGCGCGTCGGAAACCAGGCCCAGCCGACGTCCGGTTTCAGTCAATCGTGTGTCGGCGTTGTCTTCGCGGAGCAGGAGCCGGTACTCGGCTCGGCTCGTAAACATGCGGTACGGCTCGGTCACGCCCTTGGTCACGAGATCATCGACGAGGACGCCGAGATAAGCCTGGTCACGCGACGGCACCCAAGGATTGCCTCCCAAGACTGCAAGCGCCGCATTGATTCCGGCGTGCAGGCCCTGCGCCGCGGCCTCTTCATAGCCGGTCGTGCCGTTGATCTGGCCGGCGAAGAACAAGCCGCGAAGCGAGCGCGTCTCGAAGGTCGGCTGCAGCTCGCGCGGATCGAAGTAGTCGTATTCGATCGCGTAGCCCGGCCGCAGGATGTGCGCGTTCTCGAGGCCGGCGATCGATCGCACCGCCTCGATCTGGACCCGAAAGGGCAGCGAGGTCGAGATCCCGTTCGGGTAGACCTCGTGCGTCGCAAGACCCTCGGGCTCCAGGAAGATCTGGTGCGAATCCTTGCCGGCGAACCGATTCACCTTGTCTTCGATGCTCGGGCAGTAGCGGGGTCCGACGCCATCGATCTTGCCCGTGAACATCGGGCTTTCGGCGAAGCCGGCGCGAACGATCTCGTGCGTCCGCGAGTTGGTCTCGGTGATCCAGCATGAGACCTGACGCGGATGCCGAGACGGATTTCCGAGGAAGCTGAAGACCGGAACGTCGACACCGGGGTCACAGCCTTCAGCGACGCCGTCTCCCGGCTGCTCGACCAGTTTCGAGTAGTCGATCGTCCGCCCATCGAGGCGAGGCGGCGTACCGGTTTTCAGCCGTCCTTGCGGAAGCTTCAGTTCCTTGAGCCGGCTCGAGAGCGTCAGCGCCGGCGGATCACCGGCCCGGCCTCCGGGGTGGCTTTGCAGGCCGACGTGAATGCGGCCATCGAGAAACGTCCCCGCGGTCAGGACCACCGCCGAGCATACAAAGCGAGCGCCCACTTGCGTAACGACTCCTACCACACGGTCACCTTCGACGGTGAGGTCGTCGCACGCACCCTGGAAAAGCCAAAGATTCGGCTGGCTTTCGAGACGGCGCCGGATCGCCGCGCGATAGAGCACCCGATCGGCTTGCGCACGCGTCGCGCGCACAGCCGGACCCTTCGACGCATTGAGGATGCGAAAGTGAATGCCGGCTTCGTCTGCGGCCTCGGCCATGGCGCCGCCGAGCGCGTCGATCTCTTTGACGAGATGGCCTTTGCCGATGCCGCCGATCGATGGATTGCAACTCATCTGCCCGAGTGTTTCGAGCGAATGTGTCAGCAGCAGCGTCGCTGCGCCCATCCGCGCCGCGGCGAGCGCGGCCTCGGTGCCGGCGTGACCGCCGCCGACGACGACGACATCGAATTTTTGGGGATGCAGCATGGCGCGCTCTTTCGCAAGCGGCCGATTGTATTTTTTCCAGCGCGCAGCCGGCGTCAGGGCGTATTGCGCGTGCGCAGCAGCATCTCGGTGTGATCGATGCCGTCTTCGAGATACGGCGTGCCGACGGTCGAGAAGCCGAAGCTCTCGTAGAAGCGTTCGAGCCGTGTCTGCGCCGAGATGCGAATCGCCATGCCAGGCCACGCAATCGCTGCCTGCGCGATGGCACGCGTGACCAACTCGCGCCCGAGGCCGCAGCCGCGCCCGACACCCGTGGTGATGACACGACCGATCGACGCCTCGTCGTACTTCACGCCGGGATCGAGGACGCGGGCATAAGCAAGCGGCTCGCGCTGCCGTGTCGACCATGCGGCGAGATGAAACGCCAGTTCGTCGCAGCCGTCCGCGTCGAGATAGATGCTTCGTTGCTCGAGCGCAAAGACCCGTTGGCGCGCAGCGTAGATGTATTGCAGTTCGTGGACGCCGAGCGAATCGAAGCGGCGCCAGCGCCAGTCGAGCGCGGCGGCAGCATCGATGCCGGTCGACTCGCTCACTTGAGCGCGGCGTGACGCAGCATGCGCGCGACGAACCAGACACCGCCGGCCGCCAGCACGGCACATACGAAAAGCGGAATCACGATCTCGGCGACGCCGAATCCTTCGCCTTTGAGCACGCGCGTCATCAAGGTGTTCTGCGCCAGCGCCGGCACCCAGAGATGCCAGGGCGCTTCGCCGCCGAGATTGAAGACGTTGATGAGTGGCAGGAGCGAGGTAGCCAGCAAGACGATCGTGGCGCTCGCCTGGGCTTCCTTGAAGGTCTTGCAACGAATCGCCACCGCCATGAGCAAGGCCGAGAGCGCGGCCGCGAACGGGAGGAGGACGACGAGAAAGAGCAGCGCCTCGCGCAAGCCGTACCGGAACATCGCCGCCAGCGTATCGCTCTGCAGCACCCACTGCCCAGGCAGGAAGCTGAATGAGCTGAGCACGGCGATCAGCATGCTTACCGAGGCCACCGCACCCCATTTGCCAACGACGATGGCCCAGCGCTGGGCCGGATTCATGAGCAGCGGCTCGAGCGAGCCGCGCTCGCGCTCGCCGGCCGTCGTGTCGAGGGCGGCGTTGAGTGCCCCGTAGAGCACCGCCATCATCACGAAATACGGCAGCATGCCGGTGATGCGCGTCGCCCGTGTCTGCGTGCTCGCGAGGTCGCGCTCCTCGACCTCGATCGGCTCCAACAGCTGCACGGCGACGCCACGCAAGGCCAGGTTGAGGACCGCGCGCTCGCGGCCGAAGCCGCCGAGCAGGCGCTCGATGCGCCCGGTGCTCGCTTCCGAGCGCTGGTTGGCACTGTCCGAAACGATCTCGACGACAGGCGACTCGCCGCGCGCCAGCGTGCTCTCGAAGTCGGGCTGAACGACGACGACCGGGTCGCTGAAGCGCGACTTGCGCAGCTGCGCCTCGTAGTCGGCCGGTGCTTCCTTCACGGTGTAGGTCTGACGCTCGAGAAAGTTCCTGAGCGTCGGCGCATTCGCCATGCCGGAGACGTAGACCTCGCGCTGCTCGGCGCGCGATTCTAGCGAGGCCACGAGCCCCGAGATCGCCACCAGGATGAGCGGCCCCATCAGCACCGACGACACAAGCACGGCGAGCAAGGTCCGGCGATCGCGCAGCGCGTCCGTCAACTCCTTGCGCAGCACCGTGCCGACGGCGTCGAGATGCTTCTTCACGCGATCGCCTTCTCTGCTGGCGCCGGCGCGGGCCCGAACGCCAGCTTGACGAAGGCTTCCTCGAAGTCGGTCTCGCCGGTGCGCTCGAGCAGCTCCGGCACGGTGCCGCTGGCGACAGCACGGCCGTCGGCGACGACGACGACGCTGTCGCATAGCCGCTCGACCTCCTGCATGATGTGCGTCGAAAAGACGATGCACTTGCCGCCGCCCGCCGGCGTGCGCAGCCAGCGCAGGCTCTCACGCAGGGCGCGCGTCGCGAGCACGTCGAGACCGTTGGTCGGCTCGTCGAGGATGATATTCGCCGGGTCATGCACGAGCGCCCGCACCAGCGCCGTTTTCATGCGCTCGCCCTGGCTGAAGCCTTCGGTGCGGCGATCGAGCAGCGCCGTCATCTCGAACATCCGCGCCAGATCCTGCGCGCGCGCGTCGGCCGCCTCGCGTTCCATGCCTTGCAAGGCGCCGTAGTAGACGATGTTCTCGCGCGCCGTGAGGCGCGGGTAAAGGCCGCGCGAATCGGACAGAACGCCCATGCGCGCGAGCACCTCCTGCGGCCGGGTGACGACGTCGATGCCGTCGACGGCGAGTTGCCCCGCATCGGGCGTGATGAGCGCCGCCAGCATGCGCAAGGTCGTCGTCTTGCCGGCGCCGTTCGGGCCCAGCAGGCCGGTGATGTGACCGTTGGGCGCGCTGAAGCTCACGTCGCGAACGGCGTGAACAACGCGTCGCGGCTCGCGCTCGCGCCAGGGGCCTGCGAAGCCTGCAAGGCCGCGCTTGCCGGCCGGCGCGACGACGAAGGACTTGGCGACTGCGCGTACTTCGATCATCGCGCCGCCTCCGAAGCCGCCGTCACGGCCGAGCCGACCGGCTCGAATGCCGGTGGTCGCGGTACGTGCGCCGCGCAACCGGCGTCGACCGCCACGGCGTCGGCATCCGTCGTCGCATCGATGAATCGAAAGACGACGTCGCGCACACAACCGATCGCCATGACGCCGTGGCCGGCATTGGCGACGACGACCTGACGCGCCATGGGCCCGAGCGCACGAGCGACGTGTTCGCCATGGCGCGGCGGCGTCACCGGGTCGATGCCGCCGCTCAGCAGCAGCGCCGGCGACGAGCTTCGAGGAATGCCGTAGAACGCGCTCGGCACGACGCCGCGCGGCCAGATCGAACAGAGCTTTTCGTACATGCGCGCAAACGCATTGCCGAAATCCGCGCCCGGTTTGTCGGTCGCCATCGCCAGCCGTGGCATGTCTTCGGTACAGACCACCGAGAGATGCATGCCGGTCGCGATCCGGGTCGACTTCTTCGCGAACAAGGTCGCGTTGAGGCCGAGCATTCCGCCGAGATCGCCGCGCCCCGCCGCATCGATCGCCTCGGGGAGAGCAGACGCCAGCGCCGGCGAGTAGAGCGCGCCGCGCACCGCGCCGAGCAGCATCTCGCGCGTCAGGGTGAATTTCTCGTCGCGTCCGGTGAGCGGCTGCATACCGCTCGCCGGTTTCGGCAGGCTCTGAAGAAGCGCGGCGAATCGGGCGTGAAGATCCGGATGCGCCTTGGCGCATGCCGGTGCGGCGGCGCATGCGGCGGCGAGGCTGTCGAAGGCGGCCTGATTGTCGGTCGAGAAGCTCGCCGGCAAGACCATGTCGGGCGGCGCGACACCATCGAGGACCGTGCGTCGAACCGCCTTCGGAAACTGGCGCAGGAATTCGAGGGCGACGCGGGTGCCGTAGGAACCGCCGACGAGATCGATGCGCTCGGCGCCGAGCTGTCGGCGCACCGCCTCGAGATCCTGAACGGCGATCGATGTCGTGAAGAAGCCCAGGTCGCCTTCGCTCTTGATATAAGGCAGCCTCAGCAGATCGGCCTTGCATTGCACGGCCAGGCGGAACTGTTGATCGGGCTCCGATTGCTCGGCAAGCGACTCGGTGTCTTCATCCTTGCAAACAAGGGGTGCCGAGCCGCCGGTGCCGCGCTGATCGACGAAGACGATGTCGCGGCGGTTGTTGAGGCGCGCGAAGATCGGCATCGTCTGCGCCGCGATCGCCACCGCGCTCTGGCCCGGGCCCCCGGCGAGCATGAAGACCGGATCGGCGATCTTGCGCCGCGCCATCGCCGGAACGACGACGTATTTGATCGTGAGCGTTCCGCGCCCGGCGTGTTCGGGGTCGAGGGGCCGCTGAACGCTGCCGCAGAGAACCCCGTTGCGCATGCCGGCGACGTGGCAATCGGCAAGGACGGGATCGGCGGCCCCGGCCGAAGGCCAAGCCGCGAAGGCGGCAGCGAGCGCCGCAACGACGGATCGCCAGGCGCGCGCCGTCATTCGCCCAGCGTGCGCTTCAGTTCACCGCTCGTGAGCAGGGCCTCGATTTCCTGAGCGCCGCCAACGAGCGTGCCTTTGACGAAGACCATCGGAAAGGTCGGCCAGCCCGTCCACATCTTCAGCGCGTTGCGCTTGCGCCATTCGCTGAAGTAGCTGCCGTACTCGAGGTACTGGTAGGCGATGCCGGCGGCGGCAAGCGATTTGCGCGCCCGCCGCACGAACGGATTGCCGGCCATGCCGACGACGAGCACCGGGTTCGTCGTCGCCGCCGCCTGCACGTTGTGGACGATGTCGGCGTTCAGATTGGCAATCTTCTCGCGGATCGCCGGGTGCTGGCGGGCTTCTTCGAGGATCGTGCGTGGCATGGCGTTCGCCTCCGTTGTTCGGCAGGCGGCGACCATACCATCGCGGATCGCTGCAGCGATGAAAACCCCGCTTCGTCAGACGGCGAGGACGCCGCGCTGGAAGTCGCTGACGGCGCGCTGCAACTCCGCCGTCGTGTTCATGACGAACGGGCCGTACTGCGCGATCGGCTCTCCCAGCGGGCGACCGGCGACAAGGAGGACGCGTGCCGGTACGGCGAGATCGGCGGCCGCGACGATGCGAACGCCGTCGGCTTTGCTCTCGTTGCCGAGAATCGCCATGCGCTCCGCATCGACGCGGGTCGGCGAGACTTCGCCGATGTCTACGCCCCCCGCCGAAACGTAGGCGAAGGCGTTGTGGCCGGCTGGCAGCTCCGCGTCGAAGGTCGCGCCCGCAGGCAAGGTGAGGTCGAGAACGATCGGCTCGGTGACAGGCCGCGTCACCGAGCCCGCGACGCCGTGGCTTTGCCCGGCGATGACGCGGACTTTCGCGCCTTCGGCGGTGTTGAACTCGGGCACGTTGGCCGGTGCAACGTCGCGGTACGCGGGCGGCTGCATCTTGTCCCGAGCCGCGAGATTGACCCAGAGCTGAAAGCCGGCCATGCGGCCCGCCTCCTGCTCCGGCATCTCCGAGTGAATGATGCCGCGCCCGGCCGTCATCCATTGCACGCTTCCGGGCTCGAGCAGGCCGACGTTGCCGACGCTGTCGCGGTGTCGCATGCGGCCCTCCTGCATGATCGTCACCGTCTCGAAGCCCCGGTGCGGGTGGTCGGGAAAGCCGCCGATGTAGTCGGCCGCCGCGTCGCTTCCGAAGGCGTCGAGCATGAGGAAGGGATCGAGGCGTTGCTGCAGCGGCTGGGTCAGCACGCGGGTGAGCTTGACGCCGTCGCCGTCCGAAGTGGCCTGACCACGGACGATGCGCTCGACGCTGCGCGAACGAAATGGCGGGGGTGCGGAAGTGTTCATGTCACCAATGTAGTGGCGGCCGCGGCGCCGGCAAGTCCGCAGCGTTTGCACAGGGCGTTCAACGCGGTCGAATGCGCCGTTCCCGCGGTCGGGGTGTAATGAGCGCCCCTTCGCTTGCGACACTCCACCATGAAGCTCTACTACAGCCCGGGCGCCTGCTCGCTTTCACCGCACATCGTCCTGCGCGAATCCGGCCTCGCCTTCGAGCCGGTCCTGGCCAGCACCAAGACGCACAAACTGCAGGACGGCACCGACTACTACGGCATCAACCCCAAAGGCTACGTGCCGCTGCTCGAGCTCGACAACGGCGAGCGGCTGAGCGAGGGCCCGGCAATCGTCCAGTACATCGCCGATCAGGTTCCGGCCAAGAAACTAGCGCCTCCCGCCGGCACGATGGCCCGCTATCGCCTCCAGGAGTGGCTCAACTTCATCGCGAGCGAATTGCACAAGGGCATGGGCGGCATCTTCAATGCAGCGATGCCGGAAGAAGCGAAGCAGCTCATGCGCGACAAGGCGGCCGGGCGCCTGAAGTGGGTCGACTCGCAACTCGAAGGCAAGAACTACCTGATGGGCGATGAGTTTTCGGTCGCCGATGCCTATCTCTTCACCGTGACGAGCTGGACAAAGCACACCGGCATCGACATTTCGTCGCTGAAGCACCTCAACGCCTTCATGGCACGCATGGCGGCGCGACCGGCCGTGCAGGAAGCGATGAAGGCCGAAGGCCTGTTGAAGTAGACGGCGGTGCGCGGACTCGCCTTTACTCTTGTCTTCGCCGCGAGCGCGGCGAGCGCGGCCCCTCGGCCGGGCCGCTACGAGGCCACCCTGTGCGTCCGAACCTCGGCCGTGGGTGCGCCATCGTGCGGTGCCGCCGAGTTCGAGCTTCGTTCCAAAGCGCACGCGCAGGTGCGCGTCGCCGACGTCGTCTATCGCCTGCATCTGCGGCCGGCCCAGGTCGACGTGATGACGATGCAGGGAACGATGGAGATCGACGAGTTCAGCGCCCCGTACGAATGGCGAGGCGACGTGCTGACCTTCGTCGATCCCGACAAGAACGTCCGCTACGAAGTCCGGCCTGGCGCCAGGGCGCGCGCGAAATTCTGAGGAGCGGCTGAAACTCCGCCGAGGCCGCCGTTCCCGCGCGACCGTCAGGCGAGGTGCGCCGCGGCGAGCAGGGCGCGCGTGTACGGCTGGCGCGGCGCCGCGAACAGCGCCTCGGCCTCGCCTTCCTCGACCACGGCGCCCTCCTTCATCACCATGACCCGATGCGACATCGCGCGCACGACGGCGAGGTCGTGGCTGATGAAGACATAACTCATCGCATAGCGCCGCTGCAGGTCGACGAGCAGCCCGAGCACTTGCTGTTGCACCGAAACGTCGAGGGCGGACGTCGGCTCGTCGAGCACGAGCACCTCGGGGTGCAGCACAACGGCGCGGGCGATCGCGATACGCTGGCGCTGGCCGCCCGAGAACTCGTGTGGATAGCGCTGCATCGCATCGCCCAGGCCGCTAGCCGCGCCGAGCCCGACTTCGTCGAGCATGGTCGCGACCAGCGCTTCGCGTTCGGCACGACCGAGCTCCGGTCGGTGCAGCTCGAGCCCTTCGCCGACGATGCGGCCGACCGTCATGCGCGGGCTGAGCGAGCCGAAGGGATCCTGGAAGACGACCTGCATGCGCCGCCGCATGGCGCGAAGACCGTCGCGATCGGCGTTGTCGATGCGCTCGCCGCCGAGCACGACTTCGCCCGCGGCGAGCGGCTGCAGCGCAAGCAAGGCCATGCCCAGAGTCGTTTTGCCCGACCCGGATTCGCCGACGATGCCTAGCGTTTCGCCGCGTCGAAGCGAAAGCGTCGCCTCGCGCACCGCGGCGAAGTCGCGTCGGCGAAACCAGCCGAGCGGTATGTCGAAGTTCACGCGCAGGCGCTTCGCTTCGACGAGGACAGGCGCCGCAGGGTCGATCGCCTGGACCAGGCGCGCCGGCCGGCTCGCGAGCAGCTTTCGCGTATACGGATGCGAAGGCGCGGCGAAGACCTGCTCGGTCGGCCCCGTCTCGACCAGGCGGCCACGCTCCATGACGCCGACACGATGCGTGAAGCGGCGCACCAGGTTCAGGTCGTGCGTGATGAAGAGCAGCGCCATGCCCATCTCCGCCTGCAGCGCGTCGAGCAGGGCGAGGATCTGCGCCTGGATCGTCACGTCGAGAGCAGTTGTGGGTTCGTCGGCGATCAGAAGCCGGGGCTTGCAGGCGAGCGCCATCGCGATCATCGCGCGTTGCCGCTGGCCCCCGGAGAGCTGGTGCGGATACGAGTCGACGCGCCGCTGCGGCTCGGGAATTCCGGTCTTGGCGAGCAGCTCGACGGCACGGGCGCGCCCGTGGCGCCGGCCGAGACCTTCGTGCAGGGCAAGCACCTCGACGATCTGCGCGCCGATCGTGTGCAACGGGTTGAGCGCCGTCATCGGCTCCTGGAAGATCATCGCGATCTCGCCGCCGCGCACGGCACGCAGCTCGCGCTCGCTCGCCTGCACGAGGTCGGCGCCGGCGAAGCGGATCGCGCCATTCGTCGTCGCGCCGTCGACGAGGCCGAGCACCGACAGCGCGGTGATCGACTTCCCCGATCCCGATTCGCCGACGAGGGCGAATTTCTCGCCCTCGTCGACGGTGAAGGACACGTCGTCGACGACGGCCGTCGCACCGAAGCGGACCGTCAGATGCTCGATCGCGAGAAGCGCGGTCATCGGCGAGAGGCGCGCCTGGCGGGCCGAGGTATCGAGCGCACGGCCGCGCTCAGGCGCTCGCCTTCGCTGTCGGCGTGAGCAGGCCGTTGCAGGTGGCGCGCTCGACGTCGCTGCGCTCGCCTTTCGCGCAGGCCGCTGAGAGCTTTTCGCGCAGATGCGTCATCGCCACGGCGTGCTTGCCGCCTGCGCTCCAGGCCTGCAGCTTCGTGCCGACGCGCTTCAGCGACCGGCCGCTGCGCTCGAAGAATGCGTCGGGTTGCGCGGCCGCTTCGCGCCAGAGTTGCGATGTCGTGCTCTCGATCGCCGCCTCGTCGGCCGGCGCGAGATCGACCAGGGCACCGAGATAGCTCGCACCCCATTGCAGTCGCGTCGCCGGCCCTTCGCTCTTCTCGAAAGCCGCGCGATACCAGCGCAAGGCGTCGACATTCTCGCCACGCTTTCTCGCGTTGCCTGCGAGCTCCGACATCAAATAGTAAGGCGAATGGCTCTTCGCGAGATTGGCCTCGAGCAGCGCGTCCGATTCGCTCGACAGGCCGGCTCGCTCGAGCATGTACGCGGCGGCCGTGATGACGGCCTGGCGCTCGTAGCCGTCGGTGATCTCGCGGTCGGCGCGAGCCGCCGCCTCGCGCACCTCGGCGACGAGCGAAGGCGGCGGGCGCGGTGCGGAGGCCGGCCTCGCATGGGGCGCAGCGTCGTCGTCGGGAACGTCGATGCGCGCAAGATCGACGCGGCCGATCAGCGCCTGCATCCGGTCGGCGCGCGACAGCGACGCATCGGCCTCGAGGCGCCGCAAGGCCGCATCGAAAGCGCCGAGCAGATTCATGCGTTCCGGCGTTTTCCTGGCCGACAAGGCGCGAACGATTTCGGGCGCCGAATTGACGAGCTGGTCGGCCTCCTCGCGCGCCGCCGCGGCGTCGCCGAGCATGGCAAGCACCGCCGCTCGCACTGCGCCATCGGCGGGCGCGGGGGCCTTCTCGTCGCTCGCCGCCAGCGCCTTCAGGCGCAGGCGCATCGCCGTCGCGGGCTGGTCGCTCGGACAGGCCGCGGCGAGTCGGGCCAGCGTCGGCGTGATGGGGTCCTTGCCGAGGAGCTGCTGCTGGTCGGTGTCGAATGAATAGAAGGCGAGCAAGCGCCAGTCGTTCGGCTGCATGCCTTTGCCACCGGCGAGCGCCTCGGCGAGTACCGCCTTCACGGGTCGCGCCGCGTTCATGCCGAGGTTCAGCACTTCGGTATAGCGGGCCGGGTCGACCTCGCCGGGCAGGCGGGTCACCTCTTCGCCCTGCGGGCTGAAGAGCAGCATCGTCGGATAACCGCTGACGTGAAAGCGCGCGCCGAGTTTCTGCGCGCCGGGGCTGTCGCCGTCGACGTAGACGGGCACGAAGGCATGGGAACGCTCAATGAAATCCTGCCGGTTGAAGATCGTCGCCTTCACCTGGTTACACGGCGGGCACCACGTGGCGCCCCAGTAGACGAAGACGGGTTTGGTCTCGGCGCGCGCCACGGCGAAGGCGGCATCGACGTCGGCATCGCTCGCCGCATGTATCCATTCGATGCCGCGGTCGGCACGGTCAGCGGCAGGCGGCGTGGCGAGCACCGAAGACGCTCTCGCCGCCAGCGTCGCCTGCATTGGCGGAGGCTCGGGCTTCGAGCAGCCCGCCGCCGCGAGCCCGAGCGCAGCGAGGATCGCCAGTGCGTTGATCAGGAGGGCTCGGCTCATCATCGTGCCGCGATCATCGCGCAATCAATCGACCGGCGCCGGCGCCTCTCGCACTGGATCTTTCGCCGACGAGGATGCGAACTGCGCGAGGGCGACACCGACGAGCGTCAGCGCCGCGCCCGCGATCTTGACGGTCGAGTAGCGCTCGCCCGTGACGGCCCAGGCGACGATGCCGGCGATCGGAGGCATCAGGTACATCAGCGGCGCCGTCCGAGCGACGCCTCGCACCGCGTTGATCCAGCCCCAGACGATCCAGCCGAGAAAGGCCGAGACGATGACCGCGTAGAACGTGCCGGCCCAGATTGGCCAGCCGACTTCGCTCCAGGCGACCTGGATGCCTGCCGGCAGGTTGAGCGCGACGACCGGCGCGCTCGCCAGCAGCACCGCATACGTCATCACCGTGACGCCGCCGAGGCGCTCGATCAGCGGCTTGGCGGCGACGGTGTAGTACGAAAAGAACGAGGCGGCGACGAGCAGCACGAGGTCGCCCGCCCCGGCCTGCCAGCGACCGCCGATGAGTGTCTCGGAAAGAAAGGTGAGGACGCCGAGGCAGGCCACGGCAACGCCCGCGATCTGGCCGCGCGTCAAGGTTTCGAGGCCGTGCCAGCGCAGGATGAAGAGCGTGAAGATCGGCCCGCAGGCAAGGATCAGCGAGCTCGAGAAGGCCGTCGACCAGTCGATGCCGTAGGTGACGAGGCCGACGTGCAGCAGGTGGCCGACCAGGCCGAGGCGGAGCAGCGCGAACGTGTCCGCACGCGAGACGCGCGGCCACTCGAAACCATGGCGAAAGCAAAGCAAGGCCGTCGCCGCGACCGGCATGATGAGATAGCGCGCAAAGAGAAATCCGCCCGGCGACAAGGTGCGAAAGATCGCCTTCTGAACCGTGAAGTTCGCACCCCAGACGACGATCAGGGCCAGCGCGGCCCAGAGCGCGCGGCGGCCGCGGCGGTCGTGCTCGGCCTGGAGCGACAAGGCGGCGGCGATCGAGGCCGGCGAGGCGACGGACGTTGGCAGCATCGTTGCGGCGCGCGGCGCTCAGGCGCAGGACCCGTCGCCGAGCGCGCCCTGCGCATCGTCGAGGCGCCAGCCTTCGACCGGCGTCGCCCGCGCGAGCGCCATCCACATCGCAAAGCCCATCTTCAGCGGCCGCTTCGGCGCAGCGCGAGCAACCACGAGGCGCTCTTCCTCGGCGACGAGAACGCCGCATTCGTCCGGGATCTCCTCGGGCGCGGCGATGTCTTCGCGAATGACGTACCAGCACTCGCCGCCGATCTGCAGATAGGCCTCGCGCTTGTTGGCGCGGCGCAGATCGGCGAGCAGGTCGGAGCGTTGCACCTTGACTTCGTGGACGATGGGTTCGAGATAGGCCTCGACGGTCGTGTGGCGGATCGAGAAGACATCGGGCATCGCCATCGCCCAGATCTCGCCGACTTTGACGCGAACGCTGAGGCCCCGCCAGGCCAGGCGGCCGGCGCGCGTCATCTCGCGAGCGACGCGCTCGACCAGCAACTCATGGCCGTGGCGCCGGGCCCGGTTCTTCCGCAGAGTCTCGGCGAGGACGGCGATGCCCGCATCGCTGACGCGCAGGGTCTCGTGGCCGAACGGCCCGCGCTCGCGCTGCAGCAGGCCGGCAGCGACGAGCTCGATCTCGATGGCGTCCTGGCACGGCCAGCCGGCCGAGCGATAGACCTCGCGAAGGCGGCGCCGATGACCGACGCCGAGGAGAACGCCGCGGGCTGAAGAAGATCCGTCGAGCATGGCCGGGTTCGATTCGAACCTTGCACCTTACCAAGTTTCGGCCGAGGCACCGAACCCGAAGTTACGATTCATCTTTCGGAGGACCCGACGCCATGCCGCTCCGCCTTTCGTCTCGCTTGCGCCGTCTCATTTCGTGCGCGAGCCTCGCCCTGCTCGGCGCCGCCGGCCCGGCGCTCGCCGCCGACGCGAAGGTGCTCAACATCTACAACTGGTCCGACTACATTGCCGACGACACGATCAGGAACTTCGAGAAAGAAACCGGCATCAAGGTCAATTACGACAACTACGACACCAACGAAGTCCTGCAGGCCAAGCTGGTCGCCGGCAACACCGGCTACGACATCGTCGTCCCGAGCTCGCACTTCGCCAAGCTGCAGATCGAAGGCGGCCTGCTGCAAAAGCTCGATCGTTCCAAGCTCACCAACTGGGGCAACCTCGATCCGACGCTGCTGAAGCAGCTCGCCGCCGTCGACCCCGGCAACCAGTACCTCGTCGACTGGCTCTGGGGCTACGTCACGGTCGGCATCAACATTCCGAAGGTGATGGCCGCGCTCGGCTCGATGCCGATGCCTGACAACGCCTGGAGCCTCATCTTCGATCCCAAGTACGCCTCCAGGCTGAAGAGCTGCGGCGTCAACTTTCTCGACTCGGCATCCGAGGTGCTTCCCGTGGCGATGCTCTATGTCGGCAAACCTCCCTACAGCACGAACGCCGCCGACTACGACGCGGCGGCGAAGATGCTGCAGTCGGTGCGCCCCTACGTGACGCGCTTTTCCTCCTCGGGCTACATCAACGACCTGGCCGGCGGCTCGCTCTGCGTCGTGATGGGCTACTCCGGCGACATCAACATCTCGCGCGCCCGCGCCCTCGACGCCAACCCGAAGCAGACGGCGGCGATCGAGGCGCTCATCCCCAAGGGCGGCGCGACGTTGTTCTTCGACACGATGGCGATCCCGAAGGACGCGAAGAACGTCGCCAACGCACACCTCTTCATCAACTACATCCTGCGCGCGGAAGTCGCGGCCTCGCTGTCCAACAAGGTCTTCTATGCCAACCCGAACGCGGCCTCGCTCAAGTTCGTGAAGAAGGCCGTCGCCGAGAACAAGACGATCTTCCTGTCCGCCGAAGACAAGGCGCGCATGACGCCGCCCAACGCCGTGCCGCAGACGATCCGCCGCGTGCAGACGCGCATCTTCACGAACTTCAAGGCCGGCAAGTAGGCGCCAGGCCTGAGGAAACCTAGGCGATCTTGACGCCTTTCCAGAACGCGACGCGGCCCTTGATCTCCTTGGCGGCCTCCTTCGGCTCCGGGTAGTACCAGACCGCGTTCGGATTGAGGTCGCCCTCAACCATCAGGCTGAAGTAGTGGGCCTCGCCCTTCCACGGGCACATCGAGCGGTGGTTGCTGAAGGTCACGTACTCGCGCTTCAGGCTCGCCTCGGGAAAGTAGTGATTGCCCTCGACGACGACGGTGTCGTCGCTCTCGGCAAGGGTCGCGCCGTTCCAGGTCGCCTTCATGTCGCAATGCCTTTCGTGCCCGCGCCGCGCATTGCGGCATGGGGACGATCGTAGCGACGTCGGCTCGACGCTGCATCGATCAGCGCCCAGCGGGCCGGTGCGTCGCCGGTCTTGCTGCCGACGAGCAGGCACGGCCGTTCGCGAATCGCCCGAGGGCGGCGGCCGGCGGCGAGGGCGCCGAGTGACGCCGCCGATGTTCGGACAGCGCGGCAGCGTCCATTCGAGCAACGACCAGACGGCGTCGGGGATCGTGTCGGAGTGGGCATTGAGGTAGAAGCCGTCGAGCCCCATGCCGCCGGCAACGTGGATTTCGCCGACGCGCTCGAGCTCGAGATCGACGAGCAGCGCCTCGGCATCGAAGCCGTGGTTGGTGTAGATGTTGTGCAGATCGATCTCGACGTAGTCGAGGTCGTCCCCCGACGCTTCGATGAGCGACGCCAGCGGGGCCTGGTACGCCAAGCTCACGCCCGACCTCGGCAACGATTGCATCGTCGTGGTCTCAGCCGATGCCTTGCATCGCGATGTCTTCGACAATGAGGCGCTCGAGGCCGGAAAGGCAGCGCCGGCAGCCCTTGAAGCCGGGCAGCTCGGGCACCGTGAGGGTCTGCTTGAGAATGGCGACGATGTCCTCGAACGACGAGTTCGACATCAGCGCGAGATGAACTTCGGTGATGGGGTCAAGCGTTTGCTGGTGGCCATGAATATCCTCCTGAGTCGACTGAATGGGATTGCCTGAGCGTAACCGCTGCCTCGCGTGAGGCGAGCTGAAAGCGGACCTCGCCCAACTGCCGAAGCCGCGCCCTCGATGAGGCACCGTCGACGCCTGTCGCGATAAGCGTATACCCTTGCAACTTGTCATCGTCCCGAGACGCAGCTCTTGACCAACTTATTGCAGAAGATCCTTGCGGCCACCGGGCTGACGCAGCGCGGCCGCCTCGACGAAGCCACCCAGGCGATTCAGCAGGCGCTCGCCGGGCGCGCCGCGGCAACCGCGGCTGGCGCGCCTGGAGCAGGGGGCATCGAGGCCGGAGCGCCGGTAGAGGCCGACGTGCTCGACGGCTTGGTGCGCGAAGTCGCGCCCGCCGAAGCGATGGCACAACCCGTCCAGGCCGGTGCGAGCGACGTCGCAGAGACGAGCCGTTCCTCGCCGGCCGCCGCGGCGCGTCCGGCAACCGGTCGCTTCGTCGCGAGCAGCTTCACCGGCGCTTCGGGAACGCGCGGCTTCAAACTCTTCGAACCCGAGGGTTTCGAAGGCAGGCCGTTGCCGCTCGTCGTCATGCTGCACGGCTGCACGCAGGATCCCGACGATTTCGCCGCCGGAACGCGCATGAACGGGCTCGCCCAGGAGCGCGGCCTGTTCGTCCTCTACCCGGAACAGGCGGCGCGATCGAACGCGCACAAGTGCTGGAACTGGTTCGTGCCAGGCAATCAGCGGCGCGGCCACGGCGAGCCGGCGCTGATCGCCGGCATGGTGCGCCACGTCATGGCGACGCACGCCGTCGATGCCGATCGCATCTACGTTGCCGGCCTCTCCGCGGGCGGCGCGATGGCGGCAATCCTGGCACGCGAGTACCCCGACCTCTTCGCGGCGGCCGGCATCCACTCCGGCCTGCCACCGGGCGCGGCACACGACGTCGCGTCGGCTTTCGCGGCGATGCAGTCGGGATCGGCCCCTGCCACCACTACAGGCTGGGGCGGACTCGTGCCGGCGCCAATGCGCGCGCCGCTTGCCGCCTGGCCAAGTATTGCGCCGCTCGAGGCCGAAGCCGGCGCCGACGCGGCGCACGGCGCGCCCCTCATCGTCTTTCATGGCGACGCCGACGCGACGGTCCATGCGCTGAACAGCACACACCTTGTCGACGCGGCGCTTGGAACGGCGGCGCGGCAGGCGATGCGCGACGCCGCCGCCGCGCCCGAGCCGCGCCCGATGCCGCGAACGGCGGCCGCGCCTTCACGCGTACCGTCTACCGCGCCGCCGATGCTGCGGCCGATGCACCGAGCCGCGCCGAGCATTGGGTCGTACACGGCGCGGCGCACGCCTGGTCGGGCGGCGACGCGTCCGCCAGCTTCACCGAGAGCGCAGGCCCCGATGCCTCGCGCGAGATGCTTCGCTTCTTCGCCGAGCACCCACGCCGGCGTGACGAAGCTAAGCCGTTCATGTCCTAGCGCAGAAGACCGAGCTCGACGAGCAGGAAGGCATCGTCTTCGGCGATTTCGCGCAGCGAATCGAAGCGGCCCGAAGCGCCGCCGTGGCCGACCTCGAGGTTGACCTTGAACAACAATGGATTCGCGTCGGTCTTCAGCGTGCGCAGCTTGGCCACGTACTTGCCCGGTTCCCAGAACGCGACCTGGCTGTCGTTGAGGCCGCTCCTCACCAGGATCGCCGGATAGGCGCCCCCCTTCAGGTTGTCGTAAGGGCTGTAGGCGCGCATCCAGGCGTACTGCTCCGGCACCTTGGGGTTGCCCCATTCGATGAACTCGCCGGTCGTGAGGGGCAGCGTCTCGTCGAGCATGGTGTTGATGACGTCGACGAACGGCACCTCGGCGACGACGGCCCTGAACAGGTCGGGGCGCCGATTGACGACCGCGCCCATGAGCAGCCCGCCGGCGCTGCCACCCTCGATGGCGAGCATCGAAGGCGTCGTATAGCCGCGGGCGACGAGCGTTTCGGCGCAGGCGATGAAGTCGGTGAAGGTCGTTTCCTTCTTCGCCATCTTGCCCGCCTCGTACCAGCTGCGGCCGAGGTCACCGCCGCCGCGGACGTGGGCGATGGCGAAGACGACGCCGCGATCGAGCAGCGAGACGCGCGTCTGCGAAAACCAGGGATCGAGCGGAATGCCGTAGCTGCCGTAGCCGTAGAGCAGAAGCGGCTGCGGCTTGTTCTGCTTGATGTCGCGGCGCCAGACGAGCGAGATCGGCACCTTGCTGGCGTCGCCGGCCATCGCCATGAGCCGCTCGCTCCGATAAAGCGTCGGGTCGTAGCCCGGCACCGGCTGGCGCTTCTTCAGCACGCGCTCGCGCGTCGCCAGGTCGTAGTCGAAGGTCGACGCCGGTGTCGTCATCGACATGTAGACGAAACGCAGGGTCTTCGTACTGAACTCGGCGTTGCTGCTCGTCTCGACGCTGTAAGCCGGCTCGTCGAAAGCCACCGTGTGCTCGCCGCCGCGCGCCAGATCGAAGACGCGCAGACGCAGGCTGCCTTCGACGCGCTCGGTGACGACGAGATAGTCGGCAAAGAGATCGAAGCCGTCGATCATCACGCGCGGCCGCGCCGGGATCAGCTCATCGGCGTGCGCCAGATCGGGCCGCTTCGCGTCGACCTTGACGAGGCGGAAGTCGCGTCCGGTGTCGTTGATGCGCACGTAGAAGCTGCCGCCCCGATGGTCGAGGTGGTACTCGATGTCGGCGCGGCGCGCGAAGACGGTGCGCATGGCGAAGCTCGCCGGCGAAGCGTCGGCGTCGATGACGCGAACCTCGTTCGAATCCTTGCTTTGGCTCGAGAAGAGCACGTAGCGCTCGTCGCGCGTCTTGTCGAGGTCGAGGTCGAAGAGCTCGTCCTTCTCCTCGAACAGCATCGTGTCCGGGCCGCCGCCGATGACGTGGCGCCAGAGCTTGTTCGCCCGCTTGGCATCGTCCATCGTCACGTAGTAGAGCGTGCGGCTGTCGCTGCCCCAGACCGCGGCAGCGACTTCCTCGACCGACCAGGCGTCGTCCTTGCCGCTGCCCAGGTCGCGGACGTGCAGCGTGTAGTCGCGCCCGCCGGTGAAATCGACGCTGTAGGCCAGGAGCGCGGCATCGGGGCTGACCGCACGCAGGCCGAGGCTCAGGAAGGACTTGCCGAGCGCCATCGCGTTGAGATCGAGCATCGTCTCGTCGCTGCCGTTCGCGTCGTAGTGCCGGTCGGCGCCGACGGCGCGGCGGCGCACGTGATGCGCGTACTGCTCGCCCTTGAAGGTGCGCGTCGAGTACCACCAGTCGCCTTTGCGAAACGGCACCGAATCGTCGTCCTGCTGAATGCGGCCGAACATCTCCTGGTAGAGCTTTTCCTTCAGCGCCGCGTGGGGTGCGAACCAGGCGTCGGCATAGGCGTTTTCGGCCTCGAGATACGGCAGCGTTCGCGGGTCGCCGCGGTCGCGCATCCAGAAGTAGTCGTCGATGCGCCGATCGCCATGCACGCTCACGTCCTTGGCCTCGCGCGCAGCGACAGGAGCTTCGGGAGGCGTTGCTGCGAAGACCATGGTGGCGCCAAAAAGAAGAGCGAGGATCGGACCGCGGCCGATCACGGATGCGATTCCAGGGCGCCGCTCAGATCGCCCATCGGCGCGAAACCGTGCGCGAGGTTGTAGAAGCGGTGCACGAGGTCTCGCGTCGTCACCGTGATCGGCACGGCAACGCCGCGACCGTCGATCCCGTTCTGGCCGTCGATCTGGAACGGCTTGTTCGCAAGGCTGGTCTGCGCCCGCGTCACCCCCTGCGTCTGGCGCGGCGCGGCGAGGCCGCCCCTGATCGGCGGCAACACCGGCAGCACGTTGCCGTCGACGTCGCGCTGCGGCAGAACGCTGCCGGCCGCGCTCGGATTGAGGCCGGGAATGCCGTTGGCACCGGGAAAGAGACCGTAGAACGTAACGAAGGAGCGGTTCTCGGCGTAGATGACGACGACGTCGACGCCGCGCCGGTCGGCGGAGGGCCAGGACGAAGGGGAGCCGCAAGCCCCGAGAAGGGCCGCGAGCGCGACGGCAGGCAGTGTATGGAACTTCATCGGCAGCTACGGCGTGAACGAGCGCCGATTGTCGGCGGGCGCCGCGGCAGCGACAAAAGGACGAACGGCGCCGTCGCTTGACTTTCATTTAACCGAGGCGTTAAATAACGACATGGACCGACTCGGCGCCACCTTCGCCGCCCTCGCCGACCCGACGCGACGCGCCATCGTCGCCCGGCTGGCGAAGGGCCAAACCCACGTCGGCGAGCTCGGCCGGCCGTTTCGTGTCTCTGGGCCGGCCATCTCGCGGCATCTGCGCGTGCTCGAACAGGCTGGCCTCATCGAACGCGAGGTCGACGCGCAGCGTCGCGTCTGCCGTCTGCGCGGCGAAGGCTTGCAGGCGGCGCATCACTGGATCGAGCAATACCGCAAGTTCTGGGACGAGAGCCTCGACCGGCTCGTCGAACTCCTCGAGCAGCCGATGCCCCCGATCGGCGGGCGCAAGTCGGCCGCGCGCGAACGCCCGGCCGCGCTGGCCAAACGCACCAGGACGCGGCGATGAACGAGACCTCTCCATTCGAGCTGACGATGACGCGCTTCATCCGCGCCCCGCGCGAGCGCGTCTACGACGCCTTCGTCGACGCGGCGGCGCTGCGCATCTGGAAGTGCCCGCGCGGCATGCAAGTCGCCGAGATCGCCGTCGACCCCCGCGTCGGCGGGGCCTGGCGCATGGTCATGCGGGCGCGCGACGGATCGCAGTTCAAGGTGGGCGGCGTCTATCGCGAGCTGCGCCGCCCCGATCGCATCGCCTACACCTGGCAATGGGAAGAGGGCCCGATGGTCGGCGTCGCGACGCTGATCGAAGTGAGCTTCGACGAACGCGACGACGGTACCCGGCTCGAGATGCGCCACTCCGGATTCCCCGCAGCGTCGGCGCGCGACGGGCACGAGCATGGCTGGAACGGCACGCTCAACAAGCTCGCCGAGATGCTCGATCCGCGCGGCACGGCAGCCACGCTCACGCTCTTCGGCCTGCCGCCGAGCACCTACACGCGAACGGCACGCCTGGCGTTCGCCGAAAAAGGCGTTGCCTTCACCTTTCGCGAATGCGGGCCGCACGGGCCGGACATCCTCGCCGTCAATCCATTCGGGCGCCTGCCGGCGCTGACCGACGGCGACTTCGCGCTCTACGAGACGAGCGCGATCGTCCGCTACGTCGACGAATGCTTCGACGGCCCGCCCTTGCTCCCTGGAACGATCCGCGAACGCGCGCTTTGCGAACAATGGGTGAGCGCGTTCAACGCCTACGTCTACGACGCGATCGTGCCGCGCTACATCCGCCAGTACTTCTTTCCTGGCGGCGAAGGAGGCCAACCGGACCGCACCGCCATCGACGCGGCGCTCGCCACGATGCCGGCCGTGCTCGCCATCGTCGATCGCGGCTACAAGAAGTCGGCCTGGCTCGCCGGCGATGCGATCTCGATCGCCGATTTCTTCCTCATGCCGGTCGTCGCCTACCTCGCGCGCATGCCGGATGGCCCGCGGCTCCTCGATGCGACGCCGCATCTGCGGCGCGCGCTCGCCGCGATGCGCGAGCGACCCAGCTTTTCCGCCACCGAGCCGACGGGCCGCTTCGCCTGAGCCCTCGCGCCGGTCCTCTCACCTGCTCCAAGGAGTTGACATGTCACATCTGCCAGGAAAATTCGTCTGGTTCGAGCACGTCTCCAACGACATTCCCAAAGCACGCGGCTTCTACGAGACGCTGTTCGGCTGGCACACGGAGGCGATGCCGATGCCCGGCAGCGATCCTTACCCGGTGATTCACAACGGAGGCGCCGGCATCGGCGGCTATTCCAAGGCGCCTCCCGGCGTGCCGAACCAGTGGCTGTCGTACCTGTCGGTCGAAAATGTCGACGCCTCGTACAAGGCGGCCCTCGCCGCCGGCGCGAAGAGCCTGATGGCGCCGATGGACTACGGCTCGGCCGGCCGCGCCGCGACCCTTGCCGACCCGACCGGCGGCACGTTCTCGCTGTGGAAAAGCGCCCTGGGCGACCCGGCCGAGACCGCGGAAACGCCGGTCGGCGCGTGGTACTGGAACGAGCTCTCGACGCAGGACGACAAGAAGGCGCTCGCCTTCTACGAAAAGGTGTTCGGCTTCACGCACGACGAGATGCCGATGCCGCAGGGCACGTACTACGTGCTGAAGCAGGGCGACAAGATGCGCGGCGGCCTGTGCAAGGCCATGGATGCCTCGACGCCGCCGATGTGGATGCAGTACGTCAAGGTCGCCGACTGCGATGCCAGCGCCGCCAAGGCGAAATCGCTCGGAGCGCGCGTCGTCGTGCCGCCGAGCGACATTCCGACCGTGGGGCGCTTCGCGATGTTCATCGACCCGCAAGGCGCCGCGCTTGCGGTGATGAAGCCCGCGGCCGCCTGACCCTCGGCGCGCTCCGGGCTCGCCGTTTGTCCGGCCTCGCGGTGATCGCCTTCCCGCGAGGCCGCATGACCGCTCCCACCGCCCTCGAGCTCGGCGACCTGCGCCGCGTCACGCCGATCGACTCGGGCTTCGGCCAGGGCCGCGGCAAGCCCGTCGATCGCCACTACATCGAGGCATTCCTGCGCCGGCACGCACTCGACATCCGCGGCCGCGTCCTCGAAGTCGCGGAAGACACCTATACGCAGCTGTTCGGCGGCAGCCGCGTCACGCAGCGCGACATCCTCCACGTCGACGAAAGCAATCCGCGAGCGACGCTCATCGCCGACCTCGCCGACGCCGACGCCGTGCCGAGCGACAGCTTCGATTGCTTCGTCTGCACGCAAACGCTGACCTACATCTACGACGTGCCGGGTGCGGTGGCGACGATCCACCGCATCCTCAAGCCCGGTGGCGTGCTGCTCGCGACCGTCCCGGGCATCAGCCAGATGAGCCCCTACGACCGCGATCGCTGGGGCGAATACTGGCGCTTCACGGCGCAGTCGCTCGGGCGCCGGCTCGGCGAATCATTCGGCAGCGAGAACGTCACCGTCGAGTCCTATGGCAACGTGCTCGCGTCGACGGCATTCCTGCAGAGCCTGTGCGCCGGCGACCTGCGCCGCGACGAGCTCGATCACCGCGACCAGCGCTACCAGATGCTCCTTGCCGGACGCGCCGTCAAGGCGAAGTAGGCGCCGCCGCGCGGCGCGCGCGGCTTCGGGGCGCACCGTGGGACGCAAGAGCGGCGATGCCGCGGCTGGTTTACCCTTGCCGCTGCCGCCGCGGAGCCTTCCTATGACCAGCGTCGCCGAAAGCCCGGTCTTCCCCCAGCACATCGCCTGGGAAAGCGCCGGCACGAGCCGCATTCCCTTCATGAGCTATACGAGCGAGGAACTGCACCGTCGCGAGCTCGAGCGCTTCTTCTACAAGAGCCACTGGTGCTACGTCGGCCTCGAAGCCGAGATCCCGAGCCCGGGCGACTTCAAGCGCACGGCGGTCGGCGAGCGATCGGTGATCCTCGTTCGCGACGCCGATGGCGGCATCCATGTCGTCGAGAACGTCTGCGCGCATCGCGGCATGAGCTTCTGTCGCGAGCGCCACGGCAACCGCAAGGACTTCACCTGCCCGTACCACCAGTGGAACTATTCGCTCAAGGGCGAGCTGCAGGGCGTGCCGTTTCGCCGCGGCGTCGAGCATGACGGCGTCGTCCAGGGCGGGATGCCCGCCGACTTCAAGCCCGCCGACAACGGCCTCACCAAGTTGAGAGTCGCGACGCGCGGTGGCGTCGTGTTCGCCTCGTTCGATCACGAGATCGAGTCGCTCGAGGATTTTCTTGGCCCGGCCATTCTTCGCTATTTCGATCGCCTCTTCGACGGGCGCGAGCTGCGCCTGCTCGGCTACAACCGGCAACGCATCCCCGGCAACTGGAAGCTGATGCAGGAAAACATCAAGGACCCGTATCACCCGGGCCTGCTGCATACCTGGTTCGTGACCTTCGGCCTCTGGCGCGCCGACAACAAGTCGCAGCTGCTGATGGACGGGAAGCACCGCCACGCCGCGATGATCTCGACGCGCGGCCAGATGGGCAAGGCGGCGCAGGTGACGGCGGTCGCGAGCTTCAAGGAAGACATGAAGCTCGAAGATCCACGCTTTCTCGACATCGTCGCCGAGCCGTGGTGGGGCGGGCCGACGGCGGTGATGACGACGATCTTTCCGAGCGTCATCTTCCAGCAGCAGGTGAATTCCGTTTCGACCCGGCACATCCAGCCCGACGGCCATGGCGCCTTCAATTTCGTCTGGACGCATTTCGGCTTCGCCGACGACACCGAAGAGATGACCGAGCGGCGTTTGCGCCAGGCCAACCTGTTCGGGCCGGCCGGATTCGTCTCCGCCGATGATGGTGAGGTGATCGAGCTGTCGCAACAAGGCTTCGAGCAAAAGCCCTTCCACCGCACGCTCGTCGAGCTCGGCGGGACAGGCGTCGCCGACGCCGATCACATGGTCACGGAGACACTGATCCGCGGCATGTACGAGTACTGGCGCGGCGTGATGGAGGCCTGAGGTGGCGGCGGCGACGATCGACTTCGAGACGTACCAGGCGCTTGTCCAGCTCTACGCCGGCTATGCCCATGCGGTCGATTCCGGCGACTGGAACCTCTGGCCCGACTTCTTCGTCGAGGCATGCTCGTACCGCCTCGTGCCGCGCGAGAACCACGAGCGCGGCTTCCCCCTGGCCACGCTGTCATTCGAAAGCAAGGGCATGCTGAGGGATCGCGTCTACGGCATTCGCGAGACGCTCTTCCACGATCCGTACTATCAGCGCCACGTCGTCGGTGCACCACTGGTTCACGAAGCGACCGCAGAGCGGATCCGGAGCGAAGCGAACTACGCCGTCTTTCGCACCAAGCTCAACGAGCTGAGCACGGTGTTCAACGTCGGCCGCTACCTCGACACCGTCGTGCGCACGCCGCAGGGCCTGAAGTTCGAGTCACGTCTCGTCGTCTACGACAGCGAGATGATCCCGAACTCGATCATCTATCCCATCTAGGCGACCCAATGGAAGAAACCTGGCTCGAGGTCGCCTCGCTCGACGATTTCGCCGCGACCGACGCCATCGCCGTCGACGTCGACAGCCGGCAGATCGCGATCTACTTCGTCGGCGGCGCGGTGTTCGCGACCGACAACCGCTGCACGCACGGCGACGCGCGCCTGTGCGACGGCTTTCTCGAAGGCCACGAGATCGAGTGCCCGCATCACCAGGGCCGCTTCGACATCCGCACCGGCGCGGCGACCGGGGCGCCGGCGAAGAAGGCGCTCGCAACCTACCCGGCACGACTCGAAGGCGCGCGTGTACTGCTGCGCCTCTGGGCCTCGCCCCGCGAAAGCCTCGGCGCCCAGGTCTTGCTATCGTCGCGAACGCCGATGAAAGCGCCGATGCATCCCGTCATCACCAGCCTGCTCGACACCGATCTCTACAAGTTCACCATGTGGCAGGCGATGCTGCATCGTCATCCGCAGACGCATGCCGAGTACACCTTCGTCTGCCGCAACGCGCCGGCGTATCCCCTTGCCGAGCTCGTGCACGAAGTCAACCGGGAGCTCGATGCGCTGTGCGCGCTCTCGTTTCGGCCGAGCGAGCTCGCCTATCTCGGCAGCCTGCGCTTCCTCCGCTCCGACTTCGTCGACTTCTTGCGCATCTTTCACTTCCAGCGCGACTTCATCGAGGCGCACGCCGCCGCCGACGGCCACGGTCTCGAGATCGTCGCCAGCGGCCCGCAAGTGCACGTCATGGCCTTCGAGATCTTCGTGCTGGCCATCGTCAACGAGCTGTACTTCCGCCGTTTCGATGCGCGCGAAGCCTGGGCGGAGGGGCGCAGGCGCCTGGCCGCGAAGGTCGCCCGGCTGCGCGAATTCGAGCGCGAGCCGAAACGAGCCACGCCGTTCGAGTTCTTCGATTTCGGCGTGCGCCGGCGCTTTTCCGGCGAGTGGCATCGCGAGGTGCTGTCGACGCTGAAGCGCGAAGTGCCCCAGTTCTTCAAGGGTGCGTCCGATGTGCTCTTCGCGCGCGACCTGGGTCTCGTGCCGATCGGCACGATGGCCCACGAATACCTGCAGACCTTCCAGACGCTCGGCGTGCGCCTGCGCGACTTCCAGCGCGCCGCGCTCGAAGCCTGGGTCCAGGAGTACCGCGGCGACCTCGGCACGGCGCTCACCGACGTCGTCGGCATGGACGCCTTCCTCGCCGACTTCGACCTCTACTTCGCCAAGCTCTTCGATGGCCTACGCCACGATTCGGGCGATCCGTTCGTCTGGGGCGAAAAGGCGCTCAAGCACTACGACAAGCTGCGCATCGACGCCAAGACCAAGCGCATGGTCTTCTCCGACGGGCTCGATTTCGAGAAGTCCTTCGCCTTGTATCGCCACTTTGCCGACCGCACCATGGTCGGCTTCGGCATCGGCACGAACCTGACGAACGACATGGGCCTGAGGACCCTGCACATCGTCATGAAGCTGACGCACGCCAACCACCAGCCCGTCGCCAAGCTCTCCGACAGTCCGGGCAAGCTGCTCTGCGATGACGAGACCTTTCTCGCCTACTTGCGCCAGGTCTTCAACGTTCCCGCCTGAGTTCATGCGGTCGCGACGCCGCTTGCGTCGCCCTTGTTCCAGCGCCGCGCGCTAATCTTCCCACATGCAGCCCGATGAAGATGTACGCGCGGTCACGCTGGCGAGCGCGATCGACTTCGAAGGTTTTCGCCGCGCCTGCCGCGCGCTCTGGGCCGATCAGGTCGGTCCCGACCGCGTCAGCTGGAGTACCGCGCAGGACCCCGAGGCCGACCTCTTCGCTGCCGCCGCGAACGCGGCGGCGGCTTCGACCGCGCCGCCGGTCAGCGTGCCGTCGGGGTTCATGCCGTTGTGCGAAAGCGCGATCCTGCACCGCGATCCCAGCCGCTTCGCCCTTCTCTATCGACTCCTCTGGCGCCTGCAGATCGAGCCGGCGCTTCGCCACGATACGCTCGACCCGGACTGGGCGGCGGTGCACGAAATGGCGCAGGCGGTCCGCGCCGACATGCACCGGATGAGGACTTCAGTCCGCTTCCGCGCCATCGAAGACGGCGCCGCCGGGGGGCCGCTTCACGTCGCCTGGTTCGAGCCCGAGCACCACATCGTCGAAGCGACCGCGTCCTTCTTCGCACAGCGCGACGCGGCGATGCGCTGGGCGATCCTGACGCCCGAGCGGAGCGTTCGCTGGGACGGCGCACGCCTGCTCGCCGGCGCGCCGGCGCGACGCGACCAGGCGCCTGCCGCCGACGCCGGCGACGAGGCATGGCTCGGCTATTGCCGAAGCCTCTTCGACCCGGCACGTGGCGAGTTGAGCGAGCTGCCGAAGCGCAACGGGGCGGCCCCCTGCGAAATGCCAAGCGGCAGCGCGGCAGTACGGAGCACGACGCGGGTCCGGCGTGGGCCGAACGATCCGCAAGGACGGCGCCCGACGCAACCGCAGCCCGGCGCGGGCGAGCCCGCCACGCCGGGGGGCGGCGCCCCGGCGACGCTGCCGGCCTTGCGCGAGGCGCTCGAGCGCTGCCGCGAGTGCCCGATCGGCGAGCACGCGACACAGGCGGTTCCCGGCGAGGGGCTCAGGCATGCCCGCCTCATGTTCGTCGGCGAGCAGCCCGGAGACCAGGAGGATCTGCAAGGCCGCCCCTTCGTCGGTCCGGCCGGGCAGCTCTTCAACCGGGCGCTGGCGCAACTCGGCATCGAGCGGCGCGATGTCTACATCACCAATGCAGTCAAACATTTCAAGTTCGAGCTGCGTGGCAAACGACGCATCCACAAGACGCCGGCGCAGCAGGAAGCGGCCGCCTGCCTGCACTGGCTCGAAAGCGAGATCGAGCTCGCCGACCCCGGCGTCCTCGTCGCGCTCGGAGCGACGGCTGCGCGCCAGCTCATGGGCACGGCCGTCGCCGTGACACGACAGCGCGGTCAGTGGCTGAAGCGCGCCGACGGCCGCCGCGTTCTCATCACCCTGCATCCTTCGGCCCTGCTGCGCATGGAGCCCGAAGACAAGGAAGCCGCGTACGACGCTTGGCTGCGCGATCTGCGCAAAGCGGCGGACGGCGCCAGTCGATGAAGGCGCAGGCCGCGGTCGAAACGGACCCGTCCTACAGCCTGCTCGGGTCTCGCCTGACCGGGCATTCGTCGCGCCGATGCTTCAATGGTTCGAACGCCCCTGGGCATATGCACGGAGAGCACTGCCATGAACGACACCACCGAACAGCGCAAGCTCCTCTGGAAACTCATCAAGAACATCAAGTTCGCGATGTTCACGACTCGGCACGGAAACGGCCACCTGCACGCGCGGCCGATGATGACGCAGAACGAGGGCGGCATCGACGCCGACGAGAGCCTGTGGTTCTTCATGTCGAAACAGGGCGATCCGGTCGATGACCTGAAGACCGACCCGGTCGTCAACGTCGTCTACGCCGATCCCTCCGAAGACACCTACGTCTCGATCTCCGGCACCGCGGCGATGCTCGAGGACCAGGCCAAGAAGGACCAGCTCTGGAGCAAGCCAGCCGAGGCCTGGTTTCCTGGCGGCTCGACCGATCCCGACCTCGCGCTGGTGCAGGTGCAGATCGTCCACGCCAACTACTGGGACGTGAAGGAAAGCAAGATCGTCCAGCTCTACACGATGGCCAAGGCCGCGGTGACGGGCCAGCCGCCGACCGAGCTTGGCGAGCACGGCATCTTGCGCATGCGCTGAAGGCGATGTCCGCCGAGGCGGCACAACGTCACGCGCCGCCGTTTTTCGCTTCCTTTGCGGTCGATCTGCACGACAAGCGTGCCGCTGTTCCGCGAATCGCTCGGCGGTCGTGGCCGATAAGGTGTCGACACCCGCCTGAGGGAATGACATGCGACACGCTCCTTCGACCTTGCATTTCTCGCACGCCTTCGGCGCGTCGGCGCCGGCGGGAGCCATCGAATGGGAAGAGCTGCCGTCGCTGGCCGCCTCGCTCGCCGACCGACTCGTCATCCTCGGCAATCGCCGAATCGGCGCAGCGGCGGCCACTGCGGCGCACCTGCGTTGCGGCGGCGTCGCTGCGACGGCCGGCTCGCCTTGGGACAGCACCCGGCCGGCCGAACTCGAGACGACCGTCGTCTCCTCGCCGTTTCACGAGCCGCTGCAAGGCGTCGCGATCCGCGAGGTGAACGAACCCGACGTCTTCCGCCACTTCTTCGGCGCCTGAGTTCGCGGCGCAGCGGACCCCGGCTCGGATGGCGGTGCACGCATCGCCTGACGCTTCGCTATGCTCGGCGCTTCGCCTTGTCTGCGCTTTTGCCGTGACCGAAACCGCCGCCGCATCGCCCGCGCCCCGACGCGCCGTCCGCTTCTACTGGGAAGACTTCCCGATCCACCAGACGCGCGAGTTCGGCCACTACCTCGTCACCCGCCAGGCCGTCCTCGACTTCGCACGCCAGTTCGATCCGCAACCCTTTCACCTCGACGACGCTGCCGCCGAGCAATCGCTATTCGGAAAGCTTGCCGCCAGTGGCTGGCACACCTGCGCCATGGCAATGCGCATGATTTGCGACGAGTACCTGCTCGATTCGGCCAGCCTCGGCTCGCCCGGCATCGAACGCCTGGCGTGGCCGAACCCGGTCTTTCCGGGCGACACGTTGCGCATGCGCTCGACCGTCGTCGCTGCGCGTGTGCTCGCCAGCCGCACCGCCGTCGGTCTCGTGCGCACCCGATCGGAAGTACTCAACCAGCGTGAAGAAATCGTCCTCACGATGGAAGGCGCTGGCTTCTTCGGCCGCCGTCACGCCGCGGCGCCCGCTCCAATGGCGTGAATTTGTTGTGCGGCACAGCGCGCTCGCAATGACTCCGCGAGCGGTGCGAGGCGCGACAATGCCGGGGCACGCTCCGTGCGGCGAAAGCCCATCCGCGCCCTCGCCGGCTGACGGCGCGCCGCTGCGGAGCCAGTAACCCGCATGGCGATAAACCCGGCAAAGGCGAACGACGAAGAAGGGGAGCCGACCGGCACCCGGCCGGCGCTCGGCCACACGCTGCCGATCGGCACGCGGCTGCGCGACTACGAGATCACCGGCCTCATCGGCGAGGGCGGCTTCGGCATCGTCTATCTCGCCTGGGACCACTCCCTGCAGCGCAAGGTCGCCGTCAAGGAGTACATGCCCGCCTCCATGGCCTCGCGCGTCAGCGGCTCCGCGAGCCTGATCGTCGATTCCGATCGCCGTCTCGACACCTTCAAGGCCGGCCTGAAGAGCTTCGTCAACGAGGCCCGTCTGCTCGCCCGCTTCGACCATCCTTCGCTCGTCAAGGTCTATCGCTTCTGGGAAGAAAACGGCACCGCCTACATGGTCATGCCCTTCTACGAAGGCCCGACGCTGAAAGCGGCGCTTGCCCAGCTCGGCCATGTGCCCGGCGAAGGCGAGTTGCGCACCTGGCTGAAGCCGGTCCTCAACGCCGTGACGGTGCTGCACGACGGCGAAATCTGGCATCAAAACATCGGGCCCGACTCGATCATGCTGACGCCCGTCGGGCCGGTGCTGCTCGGCTTCGCTTCCGCCGAGCACGCCATCGCGGCGATGAATCACACGCCGGCCGTGGCGCTCAAGCCCGGCTTCGCGGCGATCGAACAATACGGCGGCGTCGCCGAGACGACGCGTGGCCCCTGGACCGATCTGTACGCCCTGGCCGCGGTGATCTACGCGGCGATCACGGGCGACGATCCGGCGCCTGCCGCCGACCGGCTCGCCGACGATCGCCTCGCGCCGCTCTCGAGCATCGCCGCGGGTCTGTACAGCGCGCGCTTTCTCGCCGCCATCGATACCGCGCTCGCGGTGCAACCCGAGCGCCGGCCGCGCGACCACCTCCAGTTCCGTGCGCTGATGGGCGACATCGAAACGCCCGAACGGCTCGAACTCGCGCTGCCGCTCGATCTGATGCAAGAGCCCTTCGCGGGCGGCGTCGAAGGCCATCGCGAGATCACCGTGCCCGACGGTCCATTGCCGGACGCACCGACGCCGGCCGCCGCGCCGGCGCTAAGCGTCAAGACGAAGGCTGCGACGCGCGGCGCGGCTTCGGAAAGCGAGGCGCCGCGCGGCGGCGAACGTGCCACACCCTCGTGGATGCCAGCCGGGCAAAGAAGCGGCGCCTTCGGCAAGCGTGCGGCTTACGGTCTCGTCGCGGCGACGTGCGCGCTCATCGGCATCGCCGCGCTGGCGTTGCAGTTCTACACCCGACAGGGGTCGCGCGCGGTCCTTGCCGCGCCGCCGCCGGCGGCCACGGCGGTAGTACAGCCGCCGGTGGCCAACGCGTCGCCGGCTCCCGCTTCTTCGGCCGCCCTGAGGCAACAGACCACCGTGGCGAACCTCGCCGCCGCAGCTCCAGGCGCCGCGCCGGTGCAGCGCGATGCGGTTGTGGCGCCGGCCGCCAGGGCTGCGCCATCGGCCTCGTCGCCGGCCGCCGATCTCGCTGCACCGACGACGCCGGCGGAGCGCCAGGCGCGCTGTCTGGAAATCCTCCAGAAAGCCTCGCTCGAGCCGATCAGCCAGGCGGAGACTGCCTTCTTCAAGACGGAATGCAAATGAAGCCCCGCATCCGGACGTTCCACTTCGGTTCGCTCGCCTCCTTCGTGCTCGCAGGCGCGCTGTTCGTCGCCGGCTGTTCCTCGTCCGAACCGCAGACTTTCGAGAAGGCCGCCGCCGAAGCGACCGACAGCCTCGTCGCCCAGACCGGCAAGCTGCCTTCGTTCCTGGCGAAGATCGAATCGGCGCTCGCCAAGCCCGATGCGAACGCTCCCAAGCGGATCACCGTCCTCGACCCGATGCTCGACATGATCACCGGCCAACAGACCGAGACGACCAAGCTGCTCGAGCGCCGGGTGACGCAGCGCATGGGCCTCAAGTTTCCGCAATTCGAGTTCCTGCCCTTCCAGTCCGGCAATCTGACGCGGGCCCGGTACCTGATGACCGGCACGGTGTCGCGCGTGGCGTCGGACGGTCCACGGCACCAGGTTCGCATCAGCCTCGCACTCACCGACCTGAAGACCACTCTCGTCGTCGCCCAGGCCTCGGCGCTCGCTCTCGAGGAAAACCTCGACAGCACGCCGTCGCCGTACTACAAGGACAGCCCGGTCCTCATCAAGGACAAGGTCGTCGAGGGCTACGCGAAGACGACGTCCGCGGCGCCCGGCCAGCACGCCGATCCGTATTACATGGAGCGCATCGCCGCCTCGAGCGTGATCAGCGAAGCGACGACGCTCTACAACGCCGAGCGCTACCAGGACGCGCTCGGCCAGTACAAGACGGCGCTGGCGACACCGCAGGGGCAGCAACTGCGCGCCGAGAGCGGCGTCTACCTGACGAACATGAAGCTCGGCCACGTCTCGGAGGCGGAGCAGGCTTTCGGCCGCATCGTCGCGCTCGGCATCGCCTACAACGAGCTGGGCGTGAAGTTCCTCTTCAATCCGGGCAGCACGGAGTTCTGGTCGGATCCCAAGATCAGCGGTGCGTACGGCATGTGGCTGCGCGAGATCGCCCGCGAGACGGTAGCCACGGGCAGCTGCATGAAGATCGTCGGCCACACGAGCAAGACCGGGCCGGCGGCGATCAACGACGCGATCTCGCTCAAGCGCGCCTCCTACATCCGGCAGCGCCTGGTAGCCGAGCAGCCCGTGCTCGCGACGCGAACCCAGGTCGAAGGAATGGGCTTTCGCCAGAACATCGTCGGCAGCGGCACCGACAACGCCTTTGACGTGCTCGACCGGCGCGTCGAGTTCAAGATCCTGCCTTGCAATTGATCGCGTGCCGGCGCGGCACCCGATGATCCGGCCCCGGAGCATCATCTCTTGCCGCTGCGGGCCGCTTGCGTGAAGCTCGCCCCGGCCCGCCCATGACCATGAATCCCCCGGACGACGACGACGACGAGCGAACCATCGTTCGACCCTCCTCCGCGCGCGCCGCTGAGGCCATGGCGCCGACGGCGGCGATCGCCTTCCCGTCTTTCATCGAGCCGGACGCGGCCGCGCCGAGGCCGACGCGCGCCGGGCCGGCGCTCGGCCACACGCTGCCGATCGGCACGCGGCTGCGCGACTACGAGATCACCGGCCTCATCGGCGAGGGCGGCTTCGGCATCGTCTATCTCGCCTGGGACCACTCCCTGCAGCGCAAGGTCGCCGTCAAGGAGTACATGCCCGCCTCCATGGCCTCGCGCGTCAGCGGCTCCGCGAGCCTGATCGTCGATTCCGATCGCCGTCTCGACACCTTCAAGGCCGGCCTGAAGAGCTTCGTCAACGAGGCCCGTCTGCTCGCCCGCTTCGACCATCCTTCGCTCGTCAAGGTCTATCGCTTCTGGGAAGAAAACGGCACCGCCTACATGGTCATGCCCTTCTACGAAGGTCCGACGCTGAAGACAGCGCTTGCCGAGCTCGGCCACGTGCCCAGCGAAGGCGAGCTGCGCTCCTGGCTCGATCCCCTGCTCGACGCGCTGACCGTGATGCACGCGGCGCAGTGCTTTCATCGCGACATCGCGCCCGACAACATCCTCCTGACCGCGAGCGGGCCGCTGCTGCTCGACTTCGGCGCCGCACGCCGCGTCATCGGCGACATGACGCACGCGCTGACGGTCGTGCTCAAGCCCGGCTACGCGCCGATCGAGCAGTACGGCGACGTCGCGTCGATGACGCAAGGCGCGTGGACCGACCTCTACGCGCTCGCCTGCGTCGTCTACTACGCGATCACCGGCAAGCCGCCGATGTCGTCGGTCGAGCGGCTGATGGACGATCGCCTCGAGCCGCTCGCCGCCGTCGCTGCCGGTCGTTACAGCCCGGCCTTCCTCGGCGCGATGGACGCGGCGCTCGCCGTGCGGCCGCAAGACCGGCCGCAGAACGAAGCCCGCTTTCGCGCCCTGCTCGACGCCGACGGGCCAGCAGCGGTAGCGGCCTCGCCAGCTCCGCCGGCCGTCCGCCACGAGGCCTTTGCAAGCACCGAGCTGCACTCCTATTCGACCGTTCCCGGAACGCTGACTCCGGTCCTCGCGACGCAGCTGCTCGCGCGAGCGCCGAGCGAGCTCTCGCCCCCGATCGAGGCGGAGCGTCCTGAAGCGGCGGGCTTCGCCCGGACGTCGGGACCGGCGACGCTGGCGCCGATACCAACGGACTCGGTCTTGCCATCGTCCGCCGCGGCATCGGCGACGAATATGGCATACGCCGAGCCAAGCAAGAGAGCAAGCCGCACGCCTCTCGTCATCATGGCGCTGGTCATCGGCGCCCTGGGCCTCGGCGTCGCCGTGTTCTGGGCCCAGCAGCAGCGCAACAGCGGCGTCGCTACACCGACAGGCGAAGCGACGTCGACCGTCGTCGCGCCTCTTCGCTTGGCGGCGCCGGCAACGGCAATCGCACTGCCGCCGCCGACTGCGCCCGCCTCGGCGGCCACCCCCACGCCGGCCGCATCGAGCGTCGCCGTGCCAGCCGCGGCCGAGCTGTCGTTGCGCCCGGCCGCCAGCGCGATCGAGGTCTCGCGCCCGCCCCTGGTCCTGCCGCCCGCGGCATCGTCATCGACGCGGCCCGGCGAAACCGACTTGCCGGCGCTGGCACCGCGCGATACGGCGCCAAACTCGCCACGGACATCGCCGGCGACGCCACCGCGCCCGCGCCGCGAGCCCGTGGCCACACGCGCCGAGACACCGGCCGAGCCCGAGGCGCCACGCCGAGCGGCCGGAGGCGCCCGGTGCAGTGATATTCTGCAAAAGGCTTCGCTCGAGCCATTGACTGCGGAAGAAGCGGCGTATCTGAAGAGGGAATGCAAATGAAAGTCTCGACTTCGAAGATCTTGCGCGGCGCGGCCTCGGCGTTCGTTGCCGCCGGCCTCATTGCCGCCATCGCCGGATGCGCGGCACCTCAGGCGACCAATCTCAGCGACGAGCTGCCTTTCGACCAGGCCGTCGCACAGGCGAGCGACGGCCTGGCCGGGCAAACCCAGAAGCTGCCCGCCTTCCTCGCCAAGGTCGAGTCGAAGATCACCAAGCGCGGCGTCGTTCTCGACCCGATGCTCGACGCGACCACCGGGCAGCAGACCGCGGCCACCGTGCTGCTCGAAAACCGCGTCACCGAGCGCCTGACGACGAAGTTCGACCAGTTCGAGATCCTGCCCTTCCAGTCGGCCAACCTGTCGCGTGCGCAGTACCTTCTCACCGGCACGATGACGCGCGTCGAGAACGGCGGCGGAGGCAAGAAACGCGCCTTGCGGATCAACCTGGCGCTCACCGACCTGAAAAGCGGGACCGTCGTCGCCCAGGCTTCCGCGTTGGCCAAGGACGAAGGGCTCGACCACACGCCTCTCGCCTACTACCGCGACAGCCCGGTGCTCGTAAAGGACCAGGTGATCGAAGGCTACGCGCGGACGTCGGCGACGCCGCCAGGGCAGCGCGGCGACGCGTTCTATCTCGACCGCATCGCCGCGGCGACCCTCATCAACGAAGCGACGACCCTCTACAACCAGGAGCGCTACGTCGAAGCGCTCGGCCAATACCGCAGCGCGCTCGCCACGCCGACGGGAGAGCAGTTGCGGGTCCTGAACGGCATCTACCTGACGAACGCCAAGCTCGGCCGCACCGCCGAAGCGGAGCAGGCGTTCGGCCGCGTCGTCGCGCTCGGCATCGCCTACAACCAGCTCGGCGTGAAGTTCCTCTTCAATCCCGGCAGCACCGAGTTCTGGTCCGATTCGAAGGTCAGCGGCCCCTATGTCATGTGGCTGCGCCAGATCGCCAAGGAGAGCACGACGGCGCGTGCCTGCATGGACATCGTCGGCCACACGAGCAAGACCGGGTCGGAGCAGGCGAACGACGCGCTTTCGCTACAGCGGGCCAACTTCATCCGCCAGCGCCTGACGGCCGACGCCCCGGTGCTCGGCGCCCGCACCAAGACCTCGGGCATGGGCTTTCGCCAGAACATCATCGGCAGCGGCACCGACAACGCGGTCGACGCCCTCGACCGGCGCGTCGAATTCAAGATCATTCCCTGCTCGTGAGCTGCGTCTCGGCGCGTTCGCGCAGCAGCCGCTCCAGGCACTGCTCGCGAATGCCGTAGAAGGCCTTGAGGTCGTCGACCTGGGCGAGCGCCCGTTCGGCGCTTCCGGCGCCAAAGGCGCGGCGCGTCGCAAGAATCATCTTGTTCTTGTTCGTGTGCTCCAGAGAGACGAACTCGAACACCTTGGCCTCGTAACCTGCGGCTTCGAGCAGCAGCGCGCGCAGGCTGTCGGTCACCATCTCCGCTTCCTGTCCGAGGTGGATGCCATGGCGAAACAGCGCCCCGAGCGGCGCCGGGCTCGCCATCTGCGGGCGCAGTTCCTTGTGACAGCAGGGCGAGCAGACAAGCACTTGCGCGCCGGCGCGCAGGCCGAGGTCGATGGCGTGGTCGGTCGCCGTGTCGCAGGCGTGCAGCGCGATCATGACGTCGACCGCTTCAGGTTCGAAACTGCGCAGGTCGCCTTGCACAAAACGCAGCCCTTCGCAGCGCGAGCGTTCAGCGGCGCGGTTGCAGAGATCGACGAGATCGGCGCGCAATTCGACGCCCGTGACCTGGGGCGCGACGCCGAAGCGCCGGCGCAGATGCTCGTGCACGGCAAAGGTGAGATAGCCCTTGCCGCAGCCGAAGTCGACGACGCGAATCGGAGCGCCGGCGCCAAGCGCGGCGGCCTCCAGTGCGCCATCGAGCACCTCCAGAAACTTGTCGATCTGTTTCCACTTGCGCGCCATCGAAGGAACGAGGCGATGTCGCGCGTCGGTGATGCCGAGATCGACGAGAAAGGGCAGGTCGAGCGCCAGCGCGCGACGCTTCGATCGGTCGTGCGCCGGCAGCGCGGGCGATGCCGCTTGCGGGCCTGAATCGACCGGCCTTTCGGCGCCAGCGATCCGGCGCAGCGTCTGCCGCCCGCTGCGGCCGATCATGAGCTGCCAGCCGCAGCCCGGCGACTGCAGCGTCGCATGCGCGAACGAGGGCACGGCACCGGCATCGAGCAGCGCCGCGATCGCGGCGAGACCCGACTCGGGATCAAGGTTCTTCGTGACGTCGCGCGTCGCATGCCGGTGGACGAAAGACAGGGCCGGCGCGCCACGCAATTCGATGAGGCGAGCGCGAACGCTCTTCAGGTCGTCGCCCAGGCGCCGGTTTTTCGAGACGAGGACAGAGACGAGCGAGCCATCGGCGATGGCGCCGCGCACCGCCGCCAGGAACTCGTCGAGCGGCGCCGGGTTCGCGGCGCGAACCGCGCTGGATGAGGCAATCGACAAAGCGTCCACGGGCGTCAGAAAACGGGGGTATGCGCAGTCATTGTCGGTGATGGTCCGGAGCGCCTTGGCAAGGCACTTGAACGACAATCCGCCCCCATGTTCTTCGGTATCGCCGACTACGCTTCTTTCGTCATCGCGATCATCGTCTTCCTGATGATTCCAGGGCCGGGCAACCTCGCCCTCATCACGTCGACGGGCAAGGGCGGTGTACGCGGCGGGCTCGCGGCGACGCTGGGCGTCATCGGCGGCGACCAGGTCCTGATGTGGCTCGCCGTCGCCGGCGTCGCGGCGCTGCTTGCCGCGTATCCGCCGGCCTTTCACGGCGTGCAATGGCTCGGCGCCGGCTACCTCGCCTGGCTCGGCCTGCGCATGCTGCTCGCCAGGCCCGGCGACAAGCCGGTGCTGAACATCCGCGCCGGCCATTACTTTCGCCAGGCGTTCGCGATCACGCTTCTGAACCCCAAGGCGATCGTCTTCTACATGGCGTTCTTCCCGCTCTTCGTCGACCCGGCGCGTCACGCCGGCCTCGCCACGTTCGCGGTCATGGCCGCGACGATCGCCGTGCTCACGTTCCTTTACGGCCTGATCGTGACGGTGCTCACGCACACATTGGCCGAGCGGCTGCGCGCCAGCCCGACGATCGGCCGCGCGCTAACCCGCATCGCCGCCACTTTCATGATCGGCTTCGGCGTCAAGCTCGCGCTGTCGCGCTGAGCCAGATCGCGTCGCCGCGCGGCGCGCTCAGGCGGCGAGCCGTTCGGCGCCGAAGGCGAGCAGGCTGTCGCGCATGGCGTTGAGGCCGACGTTGTGCCCGAGAAGCGTGGCCATGCGCGGCGTGCAAAGCTCGCCCACCCGATCGAAGGCAAACCAGCCGAAGGCGTCCATCTCCGGCAAGGTGCGGTTCGAACCTCGCTCGACGAAGGTGCTTTCGCAACAAAGCCGCCGCGCATCGATACGCTCCATCATGGTCGCGAACAGGTGCAGGTCCTTCTTCGCGGTGTAGGCGAAGCAGCCGAGGTCGATCAGCGTCTCCTCGGCCAGGGCGAGCCCCGTCTCCTCCGTGGTCTCGCGCAGCGCCGCCTGGCGCGGCGTCTCGCCGGCGTGGATGCCGCCCTTGGGCAGATCCCAATGACGCTGACCGGTCACGTGGCAGAGCAAGAGCTCGTTCGTGGAACTCAGAATGACGATGCCGCAGCTGAGACGCCGGGAACGGAGAAAGAAGTTGTTCGGCACGATCCGATTGTCTCGCCGCGCGGCGAGGAAAAACGCGATGCGCCGCGAACATCGACGACCACGCCGCCAACTCTTTGACGCCTGCCGCGTTCGGCTTCGACCTGGTACGCCGACCGCTGCCCGGCTACGATGGCGCCATGGCCTCCGACGCCGGCTTCGCGCTCTTCGCCACGGCTCTGGGTGATTGCGCCGTCGCCTGGAACGAACTCGGCCTGACTGGCGTGTGGCTGCCCGACACGAGTGCCGGGCGCCTGCGCTCGCGCCTGACGCGTCGCTCGCCGCGCGTCCTCGAAGCGCTGCCACCGGCACCAGTCGCCGCCGCGATTGCGGCGGTGAAGCGGCTTCTCGCTGGCGAGCGCACCGACCTTCTCGACATCCGCATCGATGACTCGGGGTTGGACGGATTCGACCGGCGCGTCTATGCCGCCGCACGCGAGATAGCGCCCGGCCGCGTCGTCACCTATGCCACGCTGGCGGCACGCGTCGGCGGCGTCGCCTCGGCCCGTGCGGTCGGGCAATCGCTGGGGCGCAATCCCTTTCCGATCGTCGTGCCCTGTCATCGCGTCGTCGCTGCAGATGGAGAGCTCGGCGGCTTCTCGGCGCCTGGCGGCAGCGCAACCAAGCGCCGCCTCCTGAGGATCGAGAACGCGCGGCTCGAAGGTCCAGCCGATCTCTTCGACTCCAGCGAAACGGCCGCGGCAGGGCGCGCTCCGTCCGCCTGAGCGCGGCATCTGGCTCAACCACCGCACGGACCAGAAGCTACCGTTCGCGCACGCCCTCGCGCCTGTAGAAGCGCCGGCCGTAGGGTGCCGAATGAGTAGTTGAACCCATATCGCGGTTCTGCGAAGCGTCAGCGGGTCAGCATTCCCAGGTCGTCGTCACACGTCGATGTTGGCGACCCGCAGCGCGTTGCTTTCGATGAAAGCGCGGCGCGGCTCGACCTCGTCGCCCATCAGCATGGTGAAAACACGGTCGGCCTCCAGCGCGTCGTCGAGCTGAACGCGGAGCAAGCGCCGCACCGCCGGGTCCATCGTCGTTTCCCAGAGCTGCGCGGGGTTCATCTCGCCGAGGCCCTTGTAGCGCTGGCGCGCGACCGCGCTTTCCGCCTGCAGCAACAGCCAGGCCATCGCCTCGCGGAAATCGCCGACCTTCGCTTCCTTCTGCCGATCGCCTTCGCCGCGTTTGACGATGGCGCCCGGGCCGACCAGCCCCTTGAACGTGCGCCCAGCCGTACTCAGCGTCTCGTAATCGGCGCCGTGCACGAAATCGGCGGTGATGACGCTCGACTTGACGTTGCCGTGATGCATGCGGCCGATGCGCAGGACGTGCTTGTCGGTGCGCGCATCGAATTCGGCGGCCACTTCGGCGTCGCGCAAGGCGCCGGCCAGCGCCATCGCCGAAGCCTCCGCCGTCTCGAGCGTGTCGAGATCGAGGGCGAGGCCGTTGGCCATGGCGCGCAAGGCGTCGACGTCCATCCAGTTGGCGAGTCGATCGACAACGTTCTTGGCGAGCACGTATTGACGCGCCAGGGCTTCGAGTGTCTCGCCTTCCAGCACGCTGGCGCCATTCGCCGCCGCATGGCCCGTCTCGAGACGCGCGTCCTTGAGCGCGACGCGCATGAGGTAGGCGTCGAGCTCGTGGCCGTCTTTCAGGTACTGCTCGTCCTTGCCGAACTTCACCTTGTAAAGAGGCGGCTGGGCAATGTAGATGTGGCCGCGCTCGACGAGCTCGGGCATCTGCCGGAACAGGAACGTCAGCAGCAGGGTGCGGATGTGGGCGCCGTCGACGTCGGCATCGGTCATGATGATGATGCGGTGGTAGCGGAGCTTTTCGACGTTGAAGTCGTCCCCTCCGGTCCCCTTGCCGATGCCGGTGCCGAGCGCCGTGATGAGCGTCAGGATCTCGTTGCTCGTCAACAGCTTCTCGTAGCGCGCCTTCTCGACGTTGAGGATCTTGCCGCGCAGCGGCAGGATCGCCTGGAACTTGCGATCGCGTCCCTGCTTGGCGCTGCCGCCGGCCGAATCGCCCTCGACGATGTAGATCTCGCAAAGCGCCGGGTCCTTCTCCTGGCAATCGGCGAGCTTGCCGGGCAGCCCCATGCCGTCGAGCACGCCCTTGCGCCGCGTCATCTCGCGCGCCTTCCTCGCCGCCTCACGCGCCCGCGCAGCGTCGACGATCTTGCCGCAGATGATCCTGGCGTCAGTGGGGTTCTCGAGGAGATAGTCGTTGAGCGCCTTGCTCACGACGTCCTCGACCGGACCCCGCACTTCGCTCGAGACGAGCTTGTCCTTGGTCTGGCTCGAGAACTTCGGCTCGGGCACCTTGACCGAGAGAACGCAGCTCAAGCCCTCGCGCATGTCGTCCCCCGTCACCTCGACCTTGGCCTTCTTGGCCAGTTCGTTGTCCTCGATGTACTTGTTGATGACGCGCGTCATCGCCGCGCGCAGCCCCGTCAGATGCGTGCCGCCGTCGCGCTGCGGGATGTTGTTGGTGAAGCACAGCACGTTCTCGCTGTACCCGTCGTTCCACTGCATCGCCACTTCGCTGGTGATCATCGAGTGCTGGTCGCTCGCCTTCTGCCCCGAGGCGTGGAACACCTTCGGGTGCAAGACCTTCTTGCCCGTGTTGATGAACTCGACAAAGCCCTTGACGCCGCCCGCGTAGGCGAAATCGTCGGCCTTGTTGTTGCGCTCGTCGACGAGGCGGATGCGCACGCCGTTGTTGAGGAAGCTCAGCTCGCGCAGGCGCTTGCTCAGGATGTCGTAGTGGAAGTCGATGTTCGAGAAGATCTCGAGGTCGGGCAGGAAATGGACCTCGGTGCCGCGCTTCTCGGTCTCACCGGTGACCTTCATCGGCGAGACGGCGAAACCGTCGCGCTCGACGATCTCGCGATCCTGCGGCACGCCCTGGCGAAATTCCATGTAGTGCGTCAGCTTGTCGCGCCGCACGGTGAGACGCAGCCATTTCGACAGGCCGTTGACGCAACTGACGCCGACACCGTGCAGGCCGCCCGAAACCTTGTAGCTGTTCTGGTTGAACTTGCCGCCGGCGTGCAGCTCGGTGAGCGCGATCTCGGCAGCCGAGCGCTTGGGCTCGTGCTTGTCGTCCATCTTCACGCCGGTCGGGATGCCGCGGCCATTGTCGATCACCGAGATCGAGTTGTCGGTGTGGATGGTGACGACGATGTCGTCGCAGAAGCCGGCGAGCGCCTCGTCGATCGAGTTGTCGACGACCTCGAAGACGAGGTGGTGCAGCCCGGTGCCGTCGGACGTATCGCCGATGTACATGCCGGGGCGCTTCCTCACCGCCTCCAGCCCTTCGAGGATCTGGATGCTGCCTTCGCCGTACGTATCGCCCGGGTCGGACGGGATGCCGTCGCGAAGCCCTTCGCCGTTCAAGGCGCTGATCGGTGCCCTGCTCGCCATCTCACCATGGCTGCCGGCGATCTCGGGCTTCTTGTCGTTGTCTTCTTCGTGGGGAGTCATCGAAAGTGTCGTCACGTCGTCAGATCCGCATCGGCATCACGACGTACTTGAAGCCGGCCTGGTCGGGCACGGTGATGAGCGCGCTCGAATTGGTGTCCTGCAACTCGACCGTCACCATCTCCTGGCCCATGTTGGTCAGCGCGTCGATGAGATAGGTGACGTTGAAGCCGATCTCGATGGCGTCGCCGCCGTAGTCGATCTCGAGCTCCTCCATCGCTTCTTCCTGCTCGGCGTTGGAAGAGGCGATGCGCAAGGTGCCCGGCTCGATGTTGACGCGAACGCCCTTGAATTTCTCGCTCGTCAGGATCGCGGCGCGCTGCAGGCTCGAGAGCAAAGGCGCGCGCCCGAGCGTGACCTTGTTCTTGTGGTTCTTCGGGATGACGCGGTTGTAGTCGGGGAACTTGCCCTCGACCAGCTTGGAGACGAATTCCATCCCGGCGAACGAGAACTTCGCCTGGTTCGGCGCGAAACGCATCTCGATCGGCGTGTCGTCGTCCTTGAGCAGGCGCTGCAGCTCGAGCACGGTCTTCCTCGGCAGGATGACCTCCTGCTTCGGGATGTCGGTCTCGAGCGTCGCCTGGGCCAGCGCGAGGCGGTGTCCGTCGGTCGCCACGAGGGTCAGGCTCTTGCCCTCGGCGACGAAGAGGATGCCGTTGAGGTAGTAGCGGATGTCGTGCACTGCCATCGCGAAATGCACCTGCGCGATGAGGCCGCGCAAGATCTTCTGCGGCACGCTGAAGACCGGCCCGAAGTCGGCCGACTCCTGGACCAGCGGAAAATCGTCGGCCGGCATGGTCTGCAGGGTGAAGCGGCTCTTGCCGCCGGAAAGCGTGAGCTTGGATTGGGTCGCGCTCAGCGTCACTGTCTGTTCGGTGGGCATCGAACGCAGGATGTCGATCAGTTTTCGCGCCCCTACCGTCGTCGCGAAGTTCGAGGCATCGCCGCCGAGCTCGGCGACGGTACGCACCTGGATCTCGAGATCGCTCGTCGTCAGCTCGATGCGCTCACCGGACTTGCGAATGAGCACGTTGGCGAGGATCGGCAGCGTATGCCGTCGCTCGACGATTCCGGCCACCGCCTGCAACGCAGCCAGGAATTTTTCTTGTGTGGCTTTCAAGACAATCATGTCAACCTCTTGAACTAGTCGTTGTAGTAGGCAAGGGCCCGCGCTGTGGAGAACCACATTTTCGTCGTTTCCGACAGGCAGTTAGCTGGCGCCAAAGCCTGTCGATGGAGTCTGTTTGCGAGTACTCGCCGAAGCGAACAAGTCGTCAAGAATGGCGTCGCCTGTGGACAGCTCGCACTTGTGCAGGAAGTTGTCCCCACGGTTGTTGCTTGACAGCGGCCGCAATCGAGAGCTTGCACGCGCGTCAGCCTTTCAGCGTTTGTTCGAGCACGTGCAGCTGCTGGTTGAGCTCGGTGTTCTTCTGCCGCTCGGCCGAGATCTTGCGCACCGCGTGCAGCACCGTCGTGTGGTCGCGGCCGCCGAAGAGCTCGCCGATCTCGGGCAGGCTTTTCTGCGTCATCTCCTTGGCGATGTACATGGCGATCTGGCGCGGCCGGGCGATCGAGGCGGGGCGCTTTTTCGAGTACATGTCGGCGACCTTGATCTTGTAGAAATCGGCGACCGTCTTCTGGATGTTCTCGACGCCGATCTGCCGGTTCTGGATCGAGAGCAGATCCTTCAACGCCTCGCGCGCGAGCTGGATGTTGATGTCCTTGTGGCTGAAGCGCGAATACGCCAGGATCTTGCGCAGCGCGCCCTCGAGCTCGCGCACGTTGGCGCGAACGTTCTTGGCGACGAAGAAGGCAACGTCCTCGGGCATCGGCGTCGCTTCGAGATCGGCCTTCTTCATCAGGATGGCGACACGCATCTCGAGCTCGGGCGGCTCGATCGCGACGGTGAGCCCGGCGTCGAAGCGCGAAGTGAGTCTTTCATCGATGTCGACGAGACCCTTCGGGTAGGTGTCGCTCGTCATGATGATGTGCGCACGCTTGGCCAGGAGCGCCTCGAAGGCGTTGAAGAACTCTTCCTGTGTCCGCTCTTTGCCGGCGAAGAACTGGACGTCGTCGATGAGCAGAAGATCGAGGGAGTGGTACTTCGCTTTCAGCTCATCGAAGGTCTTGCGCTGATAGTTCTTCACGACGTCGGTGATGAACTGCTCGGCATGCAGATAGAGGATGCGCGCGTCGGGACGGTCGGCCAGCAGCGCGTTGCCGACGGCGTGGATCAGATGCGTCTTGCCGAGGCCGACGCCACCATAGATGAAGAGCGGGTTGTACATCTGTCCCGGCGCGCCGGCGACGTGCAGCGCCGCTGTGCGCGCCATCTGGTTGGCGCGGCCAGGAACCAGCGTATCGAAGCTGAGGGCCGGGTTGAGGCGGCTGCGCGAAGGCAGGAGCGACGTCGCGGCGGCGTGCGCGTATCGGCCATTCAACAGTGCGGATGGCGATGGGTCCTCAGGCTGCGGCGCTCGCTCCACAAAGGGCGGCGCCGTCCTGACCGTGGCGTCACGCGCAGCGAGCGTGATGTCGAGGCGCACCGGCTTGCCGGCGAGATCGCTGAGGGCGCTCTCGATGCGGCCGGCGTACTGGGTTCTGATCCAGTCGAGCTTGAACCGGTTCGGAACGCGGATCGTCACCATCGCACCGGCGTCGCCCAGATCGGCGACCTCGGCCTCGGGCAAAGGCCGGATCCAGGTGTTGAATTGCTGGTCGGGCAACTCGGCGGCGAGACGTTCGCAGCCGCGTTGCCAGAGATCGGCTCGCATGTGTGGAGAAGTGCCCGTGGAAAGGCCATGATTGTACTCGGAGGAGGGGGGCTGGCGAAGACTTATCCACAGGGAAAGCCCGCGTTGCAGCGGTGCTGCGGAAACACAGCGCCAAAGTGACCCCGTCGATTGACGGGTCGTTCTCTTCTTGTTGTAATTGAGGGTTCGCCTTGAGGCACTTCTTTGGGCCACGGAAATCATCATGAAACGCACCTACCAAGCCTCCAAGGTCCGCCGGGCCCGCACCCACGGTTTTCTCGTTCGCATGAAGTCGCGCGGCGGTCGCGCAGTGATCAACGCCCGTCGCGCCAAGGGCCGTAAGCGCCTGGCCGTCTGAGCGACCGCGGCGAGCGGTCGATGCCTCGGCGGCAGCTGGCGGTCGGGGTGATGGCACGTCTCGTCGATTCCGCCGAGTTCGAGCGGGTGCTTCACTCGGCCAGCCGCGCCAAGACGCCGCACTTCGCGGTCCATCATCTGCCGGCTCCCCCCGGCGCTTCGGCGCCAGCCCGGTCCCAGCCGCCGAAGCGGGAGTTATCAACAATGGACGCCCATCGCAGTGCAAGAGCTGTGGATGACTCGCCTCCGCCGGATCGGGAGAGACGTTTGGGCGCCGTCGTTCCAAAGCGTCATGCACGTCGTGCCGTGACGCGTTCGCTGCTCAAGCGCCAGATCTACGCTGCCGGTGACAGGCACGTCGCCTCACTTGCTCTCGGCCTGTGGATTGTTCGTCTGCGCGCGCCCTTCGATCGAGCTGCGTTTCCAAGTGCGGCCTCGATGGCTTTGCGCACCGCGGCCCGGACCGAACTTGAGTCGCTCTTTCGCGCCGCCGCGCGACCGCAGGCGTCATGAACGGCCTGGCAGCGCGCTTCCTGATGGCGCTCGTGCGGGGCTATCGGCTGCTCCTCAGCCCCTGGCTCGGTAGCTCCTGCCGCTTCGAGCCAACGTGCTCGGCCTACGCGCTCGACGCACTGGCCAGACACGGTGCAGCGGCCGGCGCGGCGCTGACGATCGGCCGCATCGCCCGTTGCCACCCCTGGTGCGCCGGCGGGCACGATCCTGTTCCGGCACAGCTACCGCGCTTTTTGAGCTCGCTCCTGGCGCGGCCGAAAGGCCGCGCCGTTCCCGCTTCCCCGGACGTCTCCGACTCCGCATCGCCATGACCGACATCCGCCGCACCGTTCTCTGGGTGGTGTTTTCCGCCTCGCTCTTCCTCATCTGGAATGCCTGGAACGTCCACAACGGCCAGCCTTCGTTCCTGAGTCCACGGCCCGTCGCGACGACGGCGGCGGCGCCGAAGTCCGCGACGCAGCCCGTCGCCGCAGGCAACACGGCGGCGCCGATCCCCCTCGCCGAAGCGGGTGCTGCGCCCCCTGCCTCGGCGCAAGTCGCGGGCGAGAAGGTCACGATCTCGACCGACCTGGTGAAAGCAACGCTGGACACGAAAGGCGGCGATCTCGTGCGTCTCGAGCTGCTACGCGAGCATGAGCATGAGCAGCGCCCGTGGTACGCCCCGTTCCTCGATTTTTTCGGCCATCTCAAGCCGGTGCCGGCAAGCGACGTGGTCTTGTTCGATCACTCCGCCGAGCGCTACTACGTGGCGCAGACGGGCCTTTGGCCGTCTTCTTCCGGTCCGGGCGCACTTCCTGAGCATCACACGCTGATGACGCTGGTGCCCGGCCCGCGCGTGCTCCAGGATGGCGCCAACGAGCTGCAGTTGAAGTTCGAATCCCCGGAGTCCGGCGGCGTCAAGCTGATCAAGACCTACACCTTTCATCGGGGCGACTACGCCATCGGCGTCAAGCACGAAATCGTCAACAGCTCGGCTGCGGCCGTGCATCCGTTCCTGTACTTCCAGCTGGTTCGCGACGGCAACGACGCACCGGGGACCTCGGGCCCCTACTCGACCTTCACCGGCCCGGCCATCTATACCGACACGACGCACTTCCAGAAGATCGCCTTCAAGACGATCGAGAAGCGCGATGACGCGGGCAAGATTGCCCGCGAGACCGCGGCCAGCGGTTGGGTGGCCATGGTCCAGCACTACTTTGCCTCGGCATGGCTGGTCGACAAGTCGAGCGTCGCATCCGCCCCTTGGGATTTCTTCACCGGCAAGGTCGACAACAACACCTACTCGGTCGGCATGCTCGTCCCGGTCGGCGAGATCGCTCCCGGGGCGACGAAGACGGTCGACGCCAAGCTGTTCGCCGGGCCCCAGGAGGAAAACAAGATCTCGTCGCTCGCGCCGGGACTCGAGCTGGTCAAGGACTACGGCGTCTTCAAGATCCTGGCCGAGCCCCTGTTCTGGCTCCTGACGCAACTGCACAAGGTCCTCGGCAACTGGGGCTGGTCCATCGTCGGGCTGGTCGTGCTGCTGAAGATCGCCTTCTACTGGCTCAATGCCAAGGCGTACGGGTCGATGGCCAAGATGAAGGCGATCAACCCGAAGATCATGGAGATGCGCGAGCGCCTGAAGGACAAGCCGCAGCAGATGCAGCAGGAGATGATGCGCATATACCGCGAGGAGAAGGTCAACCCGCTCGGCGGCTGCCTGCCGATCGTCGCGCAGATGCCGTTCTTCATCTCGCTGTACTGGGTGCTGCTGTCGAGCGTCGAGATGCGCGGTGCGCCCTGGATCGGCTGGATCCACGATCTTTCCGTGCCGGATCCGTACTTCATCCTGCCATTGCTGATGACGGCGACGAGTCTCTTGCAGACCTGGCTCAACCCGACGCCGCCCGATCCGGTGCAGGCCAAGATGATGTGGATCATGCCGCTCGTCTTCTCGGTGATGTTCTTCTTCTTCCCGGCCGGCCTCGTGCTGTACTGGCTGACGAACAACATCCTGTCGATCGCGCAGCAGTACCTCATCAACAAGCGGCTCGGCGTTCTCAACAAGTAGCCGCCACGCGCCGCGCCTGCGGACGGGCGCGAGAATCCGCCGATGGATGCGTTGTCTCGGCAGCATGACCCGATCGTCGCCATCGCCACGGCGAGCGGGCGCGGTGCCATAGGCATCGTGCGCGTCTCCGGGCGCGCTCTCGACGCGTTGATCCTTGGTGTCTGCGGTCGGCAGCTCGAGCCGCGCCATGCGACCTTCCTCGCCTTTGTCGACGCCGGTGGCGCGCCCATCGATCGCGGCCTCGCGATTCATTTCCCGGCACCGCACTCATACAGCGGCGAGGATGTGCTCGAGCTGCAGGCGCACGGCGGCCCGGTCGTGCTGCAGCTGCTGCTCGCGCGTTGCCTCGAGGCCGCGGCGGAGCTTGACCCCGCCAGCCGGCAGCCGCGGCTGCCGCGTTTGCGGCTCGCCGAGCCGGGCGAATTCACCGAGCGTGCCTTTCTCAACGACAAGCTCGACCTGGCTCAGGCCGAAGCCGTCGCCGACCTGATCGAGGCGAGCACCGAAGCGGCGGCGCGCTCGGCGGCGCGTTCGCTCGGCGGCGCGTTCTCGGAAAAGATCGCGGCGCTTGCAGAAAAACTCGTCGAGTTGCGCCTGCTCGTCGAGGCCACGCTCGATTTTCCCGAAGAAGAGCTCGAGTTTCTCGAGCGCGCCGGGGCCCGGCAACGTCTCGCCGCCGCCGCCGTGCAGCTCGATGCGGTGCTCGCGACGGCGCGCCAGGGTGCGCTGCTGCGCGAAGGCGTGCAAGTCGTACTCGCCGGGCAGCCCAACGTCGGCAAGAGCTCGTTGCTCAATGCGCTCGCCGGCGCCGAGCTCGCGATCGTCACGCCGATTCCGGGAACGACTCGCGACAGGGTCGGCGAGACGATCCAGATCGAAGGCGTGCCCATCCACGTCGTCGACACGGCGGGCCTGCGCGAGGTGGGCGACGAGGTCGAGCGCATCGGCGTCGCCCGCTCCTGGTCGGCGATCGACGAGGCCGACGTCGTCGTCTTCCTGCACGACCTGACGCGTCTCGGCGATCCCGGCTACGACGCTGGTGAAGCGCGCATTGAAGAACGCATCGCCGGTGCGATGCCGCGTGTCCTGCATGTCTTCAACAAGGCCGACGCGGTCACGGCGTCGGCCCTCGAGGCCGCGAGCTCAGGTGCGACGCTCGCGATTTCCGCGAAGACCGGCGCCGGGCTCGACGCGTTGCGCCGCGAGCTGCTCGCACGCGCCGGTTGGCTGGCCGAAACCGAAGGCGTCTTCGTCGCCCGCGCCCGCCATGTCGAGGCTTTGCGACGCGCGCGTGCCCACCTTGCCGAAGCCGACGTTCAGGCGCGTGCCGGCGACACTGCGCTCGAGCTCGTCGCCGAAGAGCTGCGCGCCGCCCACGATGCGCTCGGGGAGATCACCGGCACCTTCACCAGCGACGATCTGCTGGGCGCCATCTTCAGCCGTTTCTGCATCGGGAAATAACACGGCTTCGCTGGTCCCCGGCACGCTGACAAACAACGAGGGTCAAGGGGAGCTGGAGCATGGGCGGCTTTGGCAGCGGAAGACATGGCGGCGGGCGCTTCACCGATGACATGCGGGCGCTCGACGTGCGCAAGATCCACCGGGCCGGGATGCTGGCGCTCGGACGGTCGCTCACTTGGAGGTGGACGTGCAACGACCAGACGACTGGCGCTATCAGCATCAACGTCGAAGCCGACCGCGTACGCCTGAGCTATCGACGACAACCAGAGGGTGGCGAATGCGAGTCGATGAACTACGCGGTGCGCGTTGATTGGACACCGTGCGCTTTAGGCGGTCGGCGTGTCTGGTGGCTTCTGGTGGCTGTGTCCTGCTGTCGGTTGCGGTCGGCGCGCGGCGGTGCTGCACGGCGGGCGCATGTTCGCGTGTTGCCAGTGCTACCGGACTGGCGTACCGAAGCCAGCGTGAGACCGACAAAGACCGGGCCACGCGCAAGGCCGACACGATCCGGCAACGGCTGGGCTGGGAACCGGGCATCCTGAACGGCGACGGCGACAAGCCGAAGGGGATGCACTGGCGAACTTATTGGCGGCTGTGCGCGCAACACAACGAGGCTGTGAGCCGGGCACTGGGGGGATATCGGGGCGCAGTTGGGTTTGCCGCGCGAGCGGATCGGCGGCAACCGATAAGGCGCTCGGGCGCTCGAATCTCCGGGCCGGAGGGGGTCCCGCAAGCCGACTTGTGCCAAGACAGCAATCAGGATTTCGTGCTCTTGCGGCGACAGGCCGCAAACCTGCACTGTTCGACACAACCGCGCCTTTTGGCGCCCGCCGTCAGAGCATAGCCGCTGGCGAATAGTCATCGTTGGGTATTGAGCGGCCGACGCCAGAACACGGTCCTCCACGAAGAAGGTGCGCTGAACCCCAAAGAAAAAGGCCTCGGAATCACCGAGGCCTTGGTCATTCTGGCGCTTAGGATGATCTGCGTCGGCGCGCTACAACCCCGAGAACGCCAAGCCCCGCGAGCATCAGGGCGTAAGTCTCTGGCTCAGGAATAGGCGGCGGCCCAACGCTAATCTGCGCGGTCGAGTACAGGCTCGCGAAAAAGATGTTGTCGTCGTTCGTTGGGTTCTGGGTGAAGATCGAGAACGACGTGTCGCCCGTGTGGAGAAACGGCGCGAGGTTGTAGAGCTCATGGTCTGCGTCGTAGCTGGGGGGGTTATTGAGGGGCGTATCGCCAAGCCCGCCCACGGTGATCAGGGACCCGTTGGCGACCTGCGCGCCATCATCGTTGTTCCCCGCGAACGTCGTGAGGGTCGATCCATTGATGTCGACCGTGGATGCCTGGCCGCAGCAGCTGAACGATATGCCCAGGCCCAATTGCATCGCGAAGCCCGGGGCCGAGGGATCGGAGATCGGCCCGGCGAAGTTCACGATCGTCGTCTCGCCACCGGTGTTTTGACCCCCGTCGAGGAGGACGACGCTCCCGGGCACCTGTGACGGCGACGAATAGACGATGGCGAGTACTTCCCCGTCGATCACGCTGCTCAGGTTTCCTTCGTTGACGGCCCACGAGAAGCTGCTTGTCGCGGCACCGGAGGTCATCGATTGCACGAGCGATGTCACGTCAGCGCGTGCTGTGTAGAAGCGGCCGATGTCGGAGCGCGGGCTGGTCGCGCCGACGAGCGTGTTGAAGTCGTTGATGGCGGTGCCGGCGAATGTGATGCCGGCGCCGTTGTAGGCAGCCAGCGTCGTCGGGCTGCCAGGAACATTGGCTACCGGCGTTCCGGCGCTGTACAGATACGCCTGTAGGATGGTTGCGCCGATAGGAATGCTGGCCTGTACATCGCCAACGGCTGCGGCAGTGCTGCCGACCCCGTCGACGCTCAACCCGACGTTGCCCGTCCAAGTGTTGATCGGATTCAGATCGGCGAATGCTGAGCTGGCGGCTGCCGCCAGGGCACAGGCGGCAAGAGATTTGACAAAACACTTGCTATTCATGTTTTCCTCCCGAAACGTCTTACACGGAGCCGTTTCCTTATGTAAATGTAGACACATATCGCGC
>ODAK010000227.1_pt1 | contig 64391 bp, 53 predicted proteins | sample 1539591 | NCBI WGS metagenome assembly ODAK01 (sample SAMEA3539303, study PRJEB22396) | soil metagenome | biome: tundra; feature: field; material: soil | place: USA | collected 2010-05 | depth 0.15 m | reverse complement strand
CGCGTTTGAGCGCGCCGGGTGCGAATGCGTGTTCTCCTCCGACTGGAACAAATACGCGCAGCAGACCTACGCCGCCAATTTCGGCGAAACCCCGCACGGCGACATTCATGCCGTGGCGGTGGCGGACATCCCGGCGCACGACATCCTTTGCGCCGGCTTTCCCTGCCAGCCGTGCAGCATCGCGACCGCATTTTAACCACGGATAAACACCGATGGACACGGATGAAATTGCCGCGAAAAAACTCAAGGAACGCAAATCCCGATGTTCCAGTTTAGAACACATCGTCCATAGACTTTTGGGCGCTTTGGCGATGGACTATGAGTCATGCGCAAACGTGATTCAACCCTCCTTTCGCTCGGCCTCAACGTGCGACGCAAACGCGAAGCGCTGGACCTGACACAGGAAGCGCTCGCCGAGAAAGCCGGCCTTGACCAGACCTACATCAGCGGCATTGAACGTGGAGTCCGCAACCCCGGCATAAAGAACGTCGCGCGAATTGCAAAGGCGCTGGGCGTCACGACCGCCGAACTCTGCAAAGGAGTGGGCGCGTGAAAGGGCGGAACGACAAATCCGCTGCTCTGCGCGAACAGTCTCCGCCATATCGTGCGGCTGGCGAATGTTCTCCCTCTCCTGGGGGAGAGGGCCGGGGTGAGGGCGGGCGTTCCGACAAACCACTCACTTGTCTGGATTTATTTTGCGGCTGCGGCGGTTTCAGCTTGGGAATGCAGCGCGCCGGTTTCAAGGTTCTCGCCGCGATTGATTTCAACAATGAAGCCATCCAGACATTCAAAGCCAACATGGCGAAAGACACTCTGGCGCTTCACAAAGACCTCACGAAGTTTTCGCCGGATCAACTCGCCGCGCAACTTGGTGTCAATCAGGTGGACGTGATTGTAGGCGGTCCGCCCTGCCAGGGTTTCAGCACGGCCCGGCAGCGCGACGGCGCGAATCACGGCGAACGGCGGCTGATACCCGACGAGCGCCGCCAGCTTTTTCGCGAATTTCTCTGCTACGTTGGTTATTTCAAGCCGCGCATTTTCGTGATGGAAAATGTTCTCGGCATCCGTTCCGCCGCTGGTGGGGAGTATTTCACCGCCGTCCAAAAGGAGGCGCGGCTGTTGGGTTACCGCGTGCATGGACAGGTTGAAGACGCGTGGGAATTGGGTGTGCCGCAAAAACGCCGTCGCCAGCTTTTCGTTGGCGTGCGTGCCGATTTGCCCGCCTACTTCCTGCCGGAACTCAAGCCTGCGCCGCGCGCCGAGCCGCGCACCTGGCTGGGGGCGGCCATCGGCGACCTGCCGATCCTGCGTGCCGGCGGCGGGGACGACGAGCGCGACTACGATTTTGCCCGGCGCAGCGAACATGTGGAACATCAGGGCCAAACCGCGCTGAACTACTTGGTGAACGTCCTCGAAATTGACCGCGCCGCGAAACTGATGAATCATATTGCCCGTCCGCACAGCGAACGCGACCTGCGCGACTTTGCCCGGCTGCGTGAAGGCGAAAACTCCGCCACCGCCATGCGCGACCGCGCCGTAAAATTTGAGTTTCCTTACGACAAATCCAGCTTCAAAGACCGCTACACCCGGCAAAGCCGCTGGCATCCATGCAGCACCGTCGTTGCGCACTTGAGCAAGGACGGGCTGATGTTCATTCACCCGACGCAGAACCGCTCGTTCACGCCGCGTGAAGCCGCCCGCATCCAAAGTTTCCCGGATTGGTTTCAGTTTCCCATCGCACGCACGCACCAGTTCCGAGTGATTGGCAATGCCGTCCCGCCCTTGGTAAGTGAAGCAATTGAAAAAGAAGCGTTCAATTGAGATAAACCTATGTGGACAATCACAAATGACCTTCTTGATGACGGCAAAAAAGTTGGCGCTTCCAGTTGTAACTTCAACGAAGCTAAAATCGCCCAGATAAAGCATCGCTTCCGCCTGCTAGACGACGATGGCAAAGTTTATTTTGAAGGGAATTCAGACGACTGCGATTCGCAACGAGCTTTTGCGCCGTTGGATGATTTCGGACGCGGTTACGCTGGTTGCACCGAAATCCAATATTTCAACAACGGTGTGTGGTGTCGGCTATAAAATTAGCAGCAGAAATAAATTTTAGCGCTGCAAAGCTGAAAACTGTATTGGATCAAGCATGCAAGTATTGCGAAGCGAGCCGGGCAAAATGAAAAGTTTTGGCTGTTGGGAAAATTTGAACAGACGGTAAAGTTGATATTCATTTTGCCGCGCTTCAGAAATCTGAACTTCATTTTTGGATGCGAAAAAGGGAGTCAATGAACCAAACCGCGTGGTTTTGACTTCAATCAGCCGGTCACGTCCATCTATCTCAAAAGACGAAATGTCAAAACCAAGATGGTCGCCTGTGGTGTCAGAGACGTGTTGGATACGGTTGGCCAGGTCTTTCTTGCCAGCTTGCCATAGTCGCTTGTGTTCAAATTCCAAAACCAATTTTTCTCCGGCTAATCCCAAAGTTTGATTTCGCGCTTCAATCTCAAGATAATTTCTACGCACCGGTTTGCGGGTGCGTGGAGCTTGGTCGTAGAGTTTGGGTTTATCCGTTTCGCGGTGCGGTGGCTCGACCAAAATTGCCAATACATTGCTGATGTCAGGTGCTTGTTGGACGGTCTGCTCAACCACAGTCGCCGCTGCTTGATTCAAACCAGTAGCGCCAAGAAGTCGTTCTTCGACGACGTCGTAAAGAAGCCCTTGGTAATTCGAGCGTGGTTTGTAGCCGTCGATATATGGATAGCCGAGTTCAATCAGAACCGCGCTAATGTTTTGATGCTTTAGTTCAACCGCAGCCTTGGTTCTGTTGTTGAGAAGATTTTGCAGATTGCGATTGTGTTCAGCCTTGTTGAATGGTTCGCCACGAAGCTCTTTCGCAAGCATCTCGAAATAATCCGAGATGGTTGCTTCAACTTCTTCGCGTGACCAGTGATCTAACATATTTAATTTGTGCGACCTGAATCCAGGTTGTGCTAAAATTTTGGACTCCGCACGCAAAATTTCGACGCACTGTTTCCGTGCCGACCCGTCGTCACTGGCCGCGTTGCAAAGGTCTTGAGCCCTTGACCGTGGCAGTCGGCGGCAGCGCCCATTTCGGCGTGGCGCTGAAAGAACCGCGTTTTGCGGATGTGTTCACTGCGCTGGCGGAAGATTTGGTTCGGCGCGTGGCCGACGCCGATACTCCCGCGAAGCGAATTTCCGCATTGCTCGGCGGTCTGGCGCGCTGGCAAAAATTTCTGGCTGCATCGCTGGATGGTTTGAGCGACGAGCAGCAGCGCGGACTTTGGGGCGAACTGTATTTTCTACGTGAACATTTGCTGCCAGCACTTGGCACGTCGGCGGTCAACGGCTGGAAGGGTGGGGAACGAAGCCACCAAGATTTCCAGTTTTCAACTGGCGCAGTGGAAGTGAAAACAACCTTGGCGAAGCAGCCGCAGACGGTGCGCATCACCAGCGAGCGGCAACTCGATGCCAAACGCTGGGCTGTTTTGTTTCTGCACGTTTTGGCGCTGGACGTTCGGGAAACCAATGACACATTGCCCGCGATGGTTGTCTCACTTCGCTTGGCGTTATCAGAAGATGCCGCCGCTTTGGAGCGGTTCGAGGAAGAACTGCTGGAGTATGGTTATCTGGATGCACACGCGCCGCGTTACAGTGGGCGCGGTTATGTCGTTCGTTCGGCAAAATTTTTTCGTGTCGGCACAAAGTTTCCGTGCCTCGTGGAAGCAGATTTATCCGCCGGGATTGGTGATGTGAATTATGCGTTGAGTGTCGGTGCGTGTGAGCGGTTCAAGGTGACTTCGCGTGCAGTTGTCACAGCACTCCAAGTTTCCCCGATGAAAGGACGGAGACGCAAGGCATGAGCGACCCGATGACCGATCTCGAACAGTTCGCCCAAGACCTGCATCAAGAGGTGCTGGTGAAGTGTGCGGACGATGCTTCACCACAAATGCGTGAGGACGCCTTTACAGAATGTGTTTTGGAACGTCTGGCAGAACACAATGAGGCCGACAATGCGGACGTTTGCTTCCACTCCGCAACAAGCCGGGGGCGATGGCCTGCTGCGAAGATCAACGCATGGGCGCTGTCGGGCGACGGCGCAACCTTGGATTTATTTGTCGCGCTGTATCATGGCAATGGCGTGTCCGATACAGTGTCAAAACCGGACGTGGCAAAGTATTTTGGGTTGGCGCGGGGATTTCTCCGACGAGCCATCGAAGGTGTCCACACGCAGTTGGAAGAGGCACACGAAGTATTCGAGGCAGCGCGACAAATTCACGAGGCGAAGGGAAATCTCGCCACCGTGCGTTTGTTCTTCATCACTGACGGCGTTGTCGGCACGCGCGCAGCGGACGTGGACGAGGAGCAGTTGCCGGGACTGGAGTTGCGCTATGTGCTATGGGACTTGGAGAAATTAAGCCGGTTGCAAGTCGGCCAGCGCGAAACTATTGAACTGGATTTTGAGAAAAATTATGGTGGTGCAATTTCCTGCATCTCGACAAAGGCCGCAAAGAACGAGTATCGGACCTACCTCGCGTTTCTGCCTGGGCCGCTACTGGCGAAAATCTATGGCGAGCATGGACAGCGATTATTGGAACGCAACGTGCGCGCATTTCTTCAGGCCAAAGGGAAGGTCAACAAAGGGCTTCAGCAGACGTTGCGTGATGAGCCGCATCGTTTTCTCGCATACAACAACGGTCTCTGTTGCACCGCCGCCGAAATTGACGTGGAAGGCGGCAAGGACGGCCATGCGCGTCTGAAAAGCGTCAAGGATTTTCAGATCGTCAACGGCGGGCAGACCACGGCCAGCATCTTTCATGCGTGGAAGAAGGAGCACACGGATATTTCCGATGTGGTTGTGCAAGTCAAGCTCACCGTCCTGGCCGATCCCGCAAAAGTGGCGGACATCGTCCCGCTGATATCGAGATACGCCAACAGCCAGAACAAGGTGAACACGGCGGACTTTTCCGCCAACGGGAAATTTCATCACCAGCTTGAACAGCTCTCGCGCACTGTCTGGACGATGCCCGTAAGCGGCATGGAGCGCGGCACACATTGGTATTACGAGCGCGCGCGCGGTTCATACCTTGATGACAAGGCCCGACAGGGCACACCGGCCCGGATGCGTGAGTGGGAACGGCAGAATCCGGCACATCAAAAATTCACCAAGACCGACCTCGCAAAATTTGAGCACGCGTGGCTGGGGCTGCCGCATCTTGTCTGCAAAGGCGCGGAAAAGAACTTCATTGAGTTCGCCCAAAAGCACGATGAGGACGGCGAACCGGTGATGGACTTGAACTACTTCAAGTATGTGGTTGCCAAGGCAATTTTATTTCGCACCACGGAAAAGCTGGTATCGGCGCAGGAATTCGGCGGCTACCGGGCCAACATTGTCGCCTATACGATCGCCTGGCTTGCCGAGAAGTCCGGGCGGCGTATTGATCTCGAAACCATCTGGAGTGAACAAAAACTTCCGCCTGCTTTATGCGACGCGATCACGGAAGTTTGTAAAGCGGCGAACGAACACCTGCTGGCACAACAGGGCAATGTGGGCGAAGTCTCAAAGCGGGCGGAGTGTTGGGAGGCGTTCAAGAAAAAGAAACTCAACCTTCCCAAGGGTTGGGAGGGTGAACTTGCGGTGGCAGCTTTTGTTGCCCCTACTTGTGAAGAGGATGTTCTGGCGGCGGAGTGGGAAAAAATCCGCAGAAAGTTCACCAACGACGCTCGCACTATCGAGGGATTGGAGGCATACACCGGCAAGGTATGGGTGCCAAGCAAGCGCCGCGATCTTGTCACAAGCTACGCTGTGTTGTCTTGGGATCAGCTTCGAATGCGTCCTGGACTCGGCTTGAAAAAACTTCGCGCGCTCGTAGAAATGTTTGCCGCCGCGCTGGATTAAGGAGGCTGGCGTTTTCACCAAGGAGAAGCGTTCGGAAGAAAGAATGAAGCGACACCTCACCCCGGCCCTCTCCCCGAACGAGGCGGAGAGGGAGAAGCCGTTGTGCGCGCTCTGTGTTCTCTTGCGGCCAATGAATCCGTGTCTATCCGCGTCCATCCGTGGTTGAACTTCGTTTCCCAAGGTGAGTTTTCGCCTGGAAAACTAGGACTTTGGGTATAGCTTGAACCGGATGAAAACAATGAGCCACGTTCCGAACTCTTTGCGAAGCGCTGGCCGCGAGTTGCGGCTCTCGCTCGCCCAACCGCTTGATCGGTTGTCGCGCGAGCAATTCCTTCGCGCCTGGAGCAGCGTGGCCTATCTGTTTCCCGGCTTGCATCCCGACGGCTTTGAAGCGGCCGACAGCGGCTGGCCGCGCGGCTGGCAACGCTTCGCCGCCGAAGCGTGGCGGCGCGTCGAGGCCGGCGAAATCACCGAAGCAGAATTGTATCCGGGCGATGCCCAATGGTGCGGGCTTTACGACCGGATGTTTCCGCACCCGGCGGAGGAAACGGCGCGGCGGCTCGCGCTGGCCGCTGATTACGGAGAGACGGCATGAAAATGAAACGACACCTCACCCCGGCCCTAACCTCTGTTGGTTTTTGCACTGTTCTATAGAAGTGGGCAAATGCGAATAGGTTATGTCAATTTCACCGTCGCCGATGACGACCTTTTCAATGATGGCCTCAACGATCTTCCGCTTCTCTGACACCTCCATTTTCGGCCACCGGTCATGCAGGGTATCGGCTTCATGCAACACGTCATCCGCTGACAGCTTGTTGACCTTCAAGAAATCCACCTCGGCTTCAAGCTTCGGCAGTTCGACAAGCAGTTGGTTCAACCGTTCCTCGGCGGGTTTGTAGAAGTCGCCAAAGCCTTGGGCGGTGATCTGCTCCTGAATGTAGAGCCGGTGCGTCCGGGTCATTTCGTCCCGCACCTTCTGAATCTCTCGCTGGTGGGTTCCGAGCAATTCCGATTTCTCGACCAAGTTTCGGTTGGCTTCTTGCAAGTGGCCAGCGATCCGTTCCGACTGTCCGAAAAACAGCTTCATTTCATCCCGCACGATGGCTTCCAAGTCCGCGATGGCAATCTTGTTACAACACTTTCGGCAGAAGTATTTTGGGGTATTTGCTGCCACATACATTTTGTGACCGCAGGAACAATGCGCCAAGCCGCTGAACAAATGCACCGGCGGCTTACCCGGCTTTTTCCAGGATTTCAATTGCTCCTCGATGATCTGGTTCACCTGATTCCAAAGAGATTCTGAGACGATGGGCGGACATTCCGCCCGGCCCCATTCGCTTTCCGGCTTCAACTCGGTTTGCCATGTGCCGACGAGGCGCATGGTGTTGAACACATACACGCCCTTGGCGCTGGATTCGTCCAAAATGCGGAGAACCGACGTGTCACGCCAGATATTTCCGTTGCGGGTGCGGTAGCCGGCGGCGTTAAGCCCCTTGGCAACCTGGCCTTTGCGTCGATATTGCAAGAAAAGTTCGTAGGCTTTGCGGCGGATGGCGGCTTCTTCGGGCTTAATGATGAGCTTGCGGTCTTTCCAGACATAGCCATACGGGGATGTGCCATTGATGGATTTACCGAGCTTGGCGCGGGTCAACACCGATGCGTTCACCCGCTCGGTGATTTCTTCGCGTTCCCATTGGGCGAACACGCCAAGCAAATGAAAAAACATCCTGCCCCCGGCGGTGCTGGTATCAATCGCCTCGCTCAAGGAAATGAGGTCGGCACGGTGCTTGTTGAAAAAATCGGAAAAATCCTCCAGTTCGCGCCGGTTGCGTGACAGGCGGGCGAGCTTGGAAAATTCCAAGCCGGTGATGTGGCCGCGCTCGATGTCCTTCATCATGCGCCGAGCTTCCGGGTGCTGCATGACGGCTTTGCCGGTCTGACCGGCAAGGTTATACACTTCTTTGACCTGCCAGCCCTTGCTCTTGGCGTATGAGCGGGCACGTTCCTCGTGGTGTTCGGGGCTTTCGCCTCTGGCCTGATCTTCGGTGGAAACCCGAATCCAGATGCCGACGGATTTATTTAAGGCGCTATTTTCCTTCATATACTACTTCATACCCGAAAACCATACGGCAGGGCAAGATAATAATGTAGTCAAACTGAATATATCTGTTAAAAAAGTGGCGTGTCACAAAAGCAACCGTTAACAGAAAATGATTTGATCGCCCTCGCCAAGCGTTTCCGAAAGCAGGCGGGCAAAACTCGCGCACAGGCGGCGCGGGAAATGGGGGTGGCGCAAACTTCGATTTTCAACGCGGAAGAAAGCCCTGGTCAAAGCCTGCTCAAATTACGGATGCGGATGATTGAAGCGTATTCACCATTCAAAGTCGCCGGTCCGGTGTTTTATCTGAAAAGGAAATGATAATTGCGAATTTCGGGGCAGCAAAATTATTTGGATTTTAGCCGCTTCGCTTTTTTGAAACTCGCCGGGTAGAGGCTTTCCGTTGAAACACCCAAGACAGAAGCCAACTGGAACAATTCAGAATCGCTGATGCAACGGATTTGCGCTTCAATTTGAGAAACCGTCCCCCGGCTTATATCCAGCCCCTGCAACTGGCACTTGGAAGCGAACTGCTCCTGCGTTAAACCAATTTGGTAACGCTGCTTCTGGATCTCTTTGCCAACAACGTTGGCTGGTTTTGGTTTTCTTGCCATGCGCGCGAATTCGAGCTTGACAGTAAGAGAGGCATGGAGTTTATTTGCTACGCTTTCATAGCAAAATGAATTGCTAGGAAATCAAAGCAAAATACGACTATGATTTTCACAAAACGCATCGGCCCTGACCCGCACGCCAATGGAGCGCAATCCGCCGCCTGCCGTGGGTGCCCCGACATTTGGCAACTCGACAATGGCGACTTCGCCGTCATCGGCATTGACATCACCGAAGCTGCCGTCCCCAAGCTGCCGCCAACGGCTGGCTGTGGTCCGGATGAGCGCATTGTCCGTCTGCCGCGCAAGCTGTTGGTGAACGCCAAACGCGACATCCCCGACCGCCTCTAGCATTGTTCCTGCCCCTCATGGTAGAATGGGGGACATGGGACAATGGTTTTTGGAACACTGGTTTGATCTCTTCAGCACGGTCGGCATCGTGGGCAGTTTGTGGTTCACGGCTACTGCGCTTCATTCTGAAACCAAAACCAGACGCATCGCCAACTTCCTTGCCGTTACAGCGAACTATCGTGAAATTTGGAAAGAATTTTTGAATCAGCCCAAACTCGCTCGCGTGCTGGATGCTGCGGCCAATGTGGAAAGCCAACCAGTGACGCCGGAAGAGGAAATGTTCGTCAACATGGTGATTCTCCATGTCAGCACCGCCTTCTACGCCATGAATGATGAATTGCTGATGAAGCTTGAAGGCTCACGCCGGGACATCGCACAGTTTTTCACCCTGCCGGTGCCGAAAGCGGTTTGGACCAAGACCAAACCGCTGCAAAATCAAGATTTTGCAGCCTTTATTGACTCTTCTTTGAAGTCTTAACGCTTCGGACGCATGGCCTCGGCCATCATTTTGTTGGCGAGTTCTTCACGTTGGCGCTGTTCCGCTTCTGTCAATGCCGGAGCGGAGCGTTTGACTTTGTATCCGTGACTCGTGGTGACGGAATCTTTTGGGACAGACACCGGCAAAGTTTTCAAATGGGCGATGAACTGGTCGGGCTGGAAATATGTGACGCGTGCCGCCGCTTCCGCGCCTAAACTACCACTGACGGCGGCGGCGATTTTTTGCAACCGGTCCTCGCTCACGCAAATGATGGCAACCTGCGGCAAGCCGGCTTTCAGACATTTCCTGATGTTGCCGATTTCGTGGTCAATGGTGGTGGTGACGGAAATCTCGCACGCGATTGTCTGGCCGCCCCGCTCAAGCAGCAAATCAACGCTCTCCTGGCTGCCGGCAATCTGCTGTTCAATCACGCTGTGGAAGCCGAGTGTTTCCGCCGCTTCTTTGATCCGCCGCTGCATCGCCTTGTGCTGCTCCCCACCCTTGCCAAGATCGGCGGGCGCGCTCGATGTTTTCATTTCCGCAACCGGTGCGGGCCTCGGTTCCGGCACAACGACCGGCGGCAAAACTTCGGGCGGCTTTGCTTCGATAGCGGGCGGCGATGGCGGGGGAACTTCCGCCACCCTGGGTGTCGGCGCACGGTCAACAATGGGTGGCTTTGATGATACCGGTGGTTCGTCTGGTGTTGCCCTCGACTTCGCCAGCAACACCTCCACGTCGGCTCGTGCCGTGCCATACTTTTCTCTCGAAACCGTGATGACTTCCTGCCGTCGTGTGGCTGCTTCCGCCTCGTCTTGTTTTTCCGGCAACGGAATGGTGAGATTGAAATCGTAGTCGCTGCGCTCAACCCGACACACGGCCTGCCCGGTTTCCAGGTTCCGTAAATCTTTCGACTCGAAATATGAAAATCCCTCAGCCAACTTTTTGGCGTCGTCATCGCCAACCCGAAACACGATCCGCGTGTAGGGGTGCGACATGACGGCGCTGGCCACTTCAGGGTTGCGTTGCAACTGGTGCAATTCGTGATGTGCCAGCGTGAGGCCGATGCGATACTTGCGCGCTCCCGAAAGAATTTCCGCCATGCTCGGCGTGATGAAATTGGCGAACTCGTCAATATAGAGCCAATAGTCACGCCTGCTGGCGATCTGCTGCGCCTGCCGGCTCATGGCAATCTGCTGGAACTTGGACACCAGCAACGTGCCAAGCAGATATGAATTCTCCCGGCCAAGCAATCCCTCCGGCAGTTTCGCCAGAAAGATTTTACCGCTGTCCATGATATGCGCGAAGTCCAGCCGGTTCTCCGGCTGCGATACCATGTGGCGGATGGGCTTTTGTGCCAGAAAAGTATCAAGCCTCGTCAAAATCGAGCCGATGGATTTATTGCCAGAGAGGTGGGGGAAGCTCTTCTGCCAGTAATACACGACTTCGGAATCTTTGACCGATTTCAGGAAGTCATTGCGGAACGGCGTTTCGATGAGGAACCGGCGCAGGTCGGCGATGGTGCCGTGTCGGTCACTTTCAAGAAACGCTAGAATGGCATTCTGCAACACGCTATTCATCTGGTCGCCCCACGACGTTGACAACCGTTGAAACATGGCAACCAAATCAGAGGCCAACAGATTCTTTTCGAGGTCGGAATGGGCGGACAGGATGTTGAATCCAATCGAAAATTGTTCGTCCGCCGGGTCAACCAAAACCACGTCGTTGATCCGTTCTGGCGGAATGATGCCGAGAATGCGGTCTATTAAATCACCGTGAGGATCAAGCACAGCCACGCCTTCACCGTTCTCAATGTCCTGCCGGATGAGGTTAAAGAGCAGCGTGCTCTTGCCGGTGCCACTGGCACCGATGATATGCGTGTGGCGGGTGCGCTGTTCGGCGGACAAACTGACGGGAACTGTTTGGCCGGCATGTTCGTTTTCGCCAAGCAGCAAGCCACTTGCATGGCGGGTTATGTTCGGGGCGGCTTTGGTCTTGGCTGTCTGCCGCTGAAACACCGGTGAACGGACAGCACTCGACGGCACATGCACAAAGCCAATCAGCTCATCGCTGTTCAATATCATGCCGGTGCGCCGCGTCTGCCGACGCAATACGTCCTCAATGTGTTCCTCGAACGGGTAATCGTCGTTTGTGAGCGGAATGAGTTCGTTCCCACCGGGATGGGCGAATACGCGTAATGATCCAGCCAAGTCACGCGCCAGTTCCAACACGCGGTCAAAGTCATCGGCTCGAACCATTATGCGGACAACGGCGGCACACAGGGGCCGGGCGATTTTCTTCTCTGCTGCGCCAGCCAGTTCCGGGGAGTTGACGAAAAACGGTTTGCCGTCGCTGTGCGTCACAGAATTGACGATTGCTTCTGCCCAAGGATTCTGCACCGGCTGGAACAACACCTGGAACAAGCCAAGTTCGCCCGCCCGCAACTCTGCCAATGCACCCACGATGCCGATGAAGGGGTCAAGCCGGCCGTTCGCCAATGGCAGCATGAATTCGTGCTTCAGTCCGAATTCTACTGCCAGCATTTCATCGCCTTGGCTGGCATTCCATGCCTGTTCCAACCCGCCTTCACGCGGAACAAACACGGCTTCGGGAAAATATGCCTGCAATTGACGGCGGAGCAATGGGGTGTCGCTCTCACCGGCGACGAACTGCGCCGCGACTTTCTTGTGGGTGCCAAGCAATTCAAAGGCGATGGGTTCACGGCATAACGACAGGTTCAACAGGAACTGCTCGAACGCATCCCTGGAAATATCGAGCTTGTCGGGGAGCGATGCCTGCAACTCCACCAGCGATTCGCGGACAAGCGGGGTCGGTTCCGGTTCTTCTTCGGGTTCTGGTTCAACCGGTGCCGGCGGCTTCTCGGTGCTTAACGAGCGGCTCAAGCTCTGCACCAGCGAACTCAAAAAGGTCGGCCTGACGCCATCATCAATGATCGGGGTGCTGGGGAAAAAATGACCGTGAAAGGGAACAAAGGGCGGTTCCGGTGCAACTGGTTCGGGAAAAACCTGCCAGCCGCGTCCCCGCTGTTCCCAGCGATGGAACTGGTCGCTCAATTGTTCGTCGAGCCGCGACATACCGCTATGGCTGCTTCGGCAACGGCACGTCTTTGGGTTTGTAGAGTTCGTTCAACAGCGGGCAGTTCTCCATATACCGAATCAGTTTGATGCCTTTTGAGCCGGTGGTTTCCTCCACCTTGGCTTTGACGACGGCGTTCACCGTATCGCAATACATGAGTCGTGTGTCGTGGCGATAATATGTTTCCTTGCGAAACCAGTTTTCGTAGATGGGGCCAAACACCGGGGATTTGATGAGCGTGGCATCGAGGTCTTTGAGGCCCATTGCAACCGCATTGCGGAGCGTGTAGATCAAGAACACAAAACCAGCCGCGAGGACGACGGGGGCGAGAATCAAACCAAGGTATCGGAACGCCAACAGCACGACCATTAAGCTTGCTACCAACACCACCAGGAGTTGCCACAGCCGGATGACGGCGGGGATTTGCGCAAACCGGCAACTGAAAAAGTATGCGGTGCCGAATGGGGCGGCGCAGATGTCGAACACCAGCCGTTCGCGGGTCATCCGCAAATATTCACGCTTTTGCGACAGCAGGCCGCCCTCGGCGAAATCAACGCGGAACATTTCCAAGCCGGGGGCTTGGCGTTCCTTCAACTCTGATTCTATGGAGTCGTAGAATTCCTTGGTGGTCGTGGTGAAGCCCGGCACGAGGGCATACCAGTGGTCAATGACCTCGGCCTTTTTTGTTTCAAATATCCCAAACATATTTCCCCTTGTGTTGATTGTTATTTCGCATTCCTGGGCAGGACAAACAGCGCCGCCCCGAAGATCAATGACAGAACTCCGCCATACATGAGCATGTGGAGGAGGTCGTTGCCGAGCTTGAAATACCAGTATCCGCCGACCGCAAAGGGAAGCACGCCGGTCAATTGGCCGATGATTTTCTGGCTGCTCTTGGTGATGCCGGCAAAAATGGTGATGGCGCAGAATATGGGGATGAGCCAGAGCAACCGTTGCTCATCGCCCATTTTTTGGAGGTCAAATCCGGATGGCGTGGCCCAAAGAAAATGTGCCCACGGCAGAAAAAAGCTCACACCCAAACCGAGGGCGCACAGATTGACCAACGGTGCCCTGGCTGAACCAGTGGTTCGTGGCTCCGGCGCGACAGCGGGCGCGGGTTCTGATTTCGGTGTGACGGTGATTTCGTCGGGCATAATAACTCCTGATGCTGATGGTTTGTTATCAATATTTTTCCCGTCCCTTTGAAGTCCGCAAATGGCAGACGCGGCGGAAAACGAAGCGTGGTTTAGCACCGGAAACGATAAGCGTCAACAAAACTCCCGAACGCCTTCTGAAAAGGAAGCACCTTTTTGCTACATCAAAACCATTCACAATACGTGCCGATTTTTTGCATAAGTGCTGTCATCATTGCAGGGTGCGTCTGCATCGTCGCTCGCAACTGCTTGACGCGGACATAAATAAAACCAATTAGCAATTTCGAGCGATATGGGGAACCTGGAAACTGTTTCAGAACGCGGATTTTGCAAGTTTTTCCAAGAAGCCAAAAATCGCTTAATATTTGTCTGGCATTGCTACCGCGAACACATTATAAGGAGAAAAAATTATTCAAGGGCAATAAATTATGCTTACGCTGATTGCGCATGACGAAGTTCTCCAAAAGTTGCGGAGGGAGTATTTGGACCTTGACGAGCTCGTTGAGAGGTTTGACCCCGCTGGCCGGGAACAAAATAGGACAATACTGGATAATTTCAGACAATGGATGGGAAAGCAACTTGGGGAATTTGACCCAGTTCTGATGTGTTCTCTGATCCGCATGGCATGTAGCCTCGCACGGGTAGTTGTGATTTCAAATGATGGTGGGCTACCGAAGACTATTGAACGTGGCCGGTGGTGGCTAAGTTTCGCTACTGCCTGTAACGCGCCAGATTCCACTCGTTTCGAAGCTCTTGAGTTGTGGGCGTATGGCCGTTCCCTTCAGTGGGATCGAGATAAAGCTCCGGACCTGGCGATTCAGTTGTTAAGAGATGAGACTGTGGGCCTTGAATTTTCAGGCGCGTTGCTTGTGACATTCTTGAAGATGGGATTTATTGAGGCGGTGGCAACAATGCTGGCTCGTGAGTATTCTCTCTCAGAGACTACCTTAAACACTACTCGAACATGGTGTGAAGAAATACTCGCCGAAGGACAATATTCTGAACAATTGAGCGCTGCCGCCGCACAGCTCGGTGTCCAGCGCCCGGTTTCTGTCGAGGCGACAAAGAAAGCGCCCGCAACACTTGCATCCGCGCTGATGATTTGGAAAATACCCGCAGAAACAACACGCCAGGCACTTCAGATAGAACTTGAAGATTTGCTGGTGGAGCTTCGCTTTTTGCTGCGACACAAATCGGATGCGCTGACGGAACGCACGACGGAGCAAGTTCGGTCGTTGGTTCCTGAGTTGGATTCGGCTGATATTCAAACCAGATTGTCTTTTGCGGGGCAAAATCTTTGGGACACCTTTGCGAGTAAGGGTGATTCAGCTGCTTTGACTCTATCCCGTCGTCTATTTCTCTTTTTAGTTCAGCGAACGAATCATTTTGAGGTTAATGAACGGCATCGTTCAGCGACATATCATTGGTGGATGAATTCGCAATTACCTGAACTATTGCATACATGCGCACTGCCTGATATTTTCAAAGAGGGTTTGATGTTTTATGAAGTAGCAAAGATCAATCGAAGAGACTTTTTATTGCGCGAGGGATTGGTTGAGGCCATGGCTGGGGAGTGTCGGCGCCTCGAACTGGCTGGAGAAAAGGAGGAACGAAAGTCGTTTCTTCAAGAGCACACATCAGCACTTAAACAGATACACCTTGAATATGTTCGACTAACTGGGAAAAATCAGACCCCAACCGAGGAAGCTGCCTGGGTTTATCTTAAGCCGGAGATTGATGCAGACTCGCCTAAAGAGGTGAAGGATAAACCGATGGAAACTTTCGAAAAACACCCAGATTTATTAAAAGTTCTTCGTAGCGGATCGCACGAAGCGGTGTTGGCATTCGTTGAATCAAATGTTGATCATATACGCGAGATTTTATGTCGGCGGCTCAATGTCAGGCTTTCCTCGGAGCACTTGCTTCCCCCAGAAGACATGGTTTATCAGTCGGGTTCTTCGGAGAGAAAGCAGCCACACCCAAGCTTTGTCGCAGCACGAGCTGCCATGAATGAAGGGCAATTCGCTAGAGCGAGTCAAAACTTGGATTCACTTCGCCGCCAGCTCGCAGGAGCGCAGCAGACGATCTTATCTTGCGACACCATCCACCCTTGAAATTAGTCATCAATCCAGTCCAAAACTCCCGGAACAATCGCCTTACATCTTCGGTCGCGCGCTAGAGGTAAACGAGATTTCGACTCATTTTTTTGGCAGGGAAATCGAACAGAAGGCAATTCTCCAGTCGGTCAGCGACGGACAGCAGCGAATGCGCTATATCGAGGGTATTCGACGTGCTGGTAAATCGTCCCTTCTCCACAGCGTTGAGTATGCGATTGAGCAGTCACAAATGCCACTCGTTCTGGTTTACGTCCAAGCTGCATCCGTGACCGCATCGGACCCGGCGGGTCGGATTCTGTGCAATTTCCTATCAACTGTCGCGAAACATCCGCAACTTAAAGAAGCTGGGTTGGTATCGCCAACCGAGGAACAATGCTGTGGGAATTTGCGACAAGCATACGAGGAATTTATTGCTCAAATAGAGGACAAGTGCGGTAGCCGGAGAGTTTTGATGCTCCTCGACGATTTCCAAGTAATAGTAGAAACCGCTCAAGCGGCACGAGAACTTCAGCCAGTCCTTGCACAAGGGATTCTTGGTTTTCTCAACTTGCTTTTTGAGCACATCAACCCACGCGCTAAACTTGTTTGGGTATTAGCTGGTCATCGAGCATTCCGTCAGTTCAAATCCATGTTACCAGGTGCTCTGCTGTGGGGAGTGCTACAGCCACTCGCTGTGGATTTTCTCAAGGAACCAGCCGTTGCGGATATACTGTGCCGTCCGCTTGCTGGAATGCCAGTGGTTATACTCCCCGAGACCGTAGCTCGTGTATGCTATCTAACGGGAGGACATCCTGAGGTTGTGCAACAGGTCGCTGAGCAAATGCTCGTGGCGGCTTGCGCTGAACGGAGATGGATACTTACACCTGCGGATGCGGAGCGCGCAGCGACCGATGTAGCAGAGTGCAGTGATAACTTCGCGACGACGTGGTATCCGATAGCTGAATTGACAGGAGAGCAAAGAAAACTAATTGCCGCATTGCTTAACGCGGTTCCAAATGTCGGTGGGCGCATTGAGCCCTATCGTCTCTTAGCTGGAAATCAAGTTATCGATTCGGCCCGACAAGCAATTGATGATCTAGTTGCACGCAAGATTCTTGACGCTCCACCTGACGGGACAATTGGGATCAAAACATACGTCTTGGAGCGGTGGTTGCGGCGATCCGTCCCGACGCTGATCGACGGTGGAACAGGCTACGGACTTCATGGGTCAGTCGCAATCTTCATAGATGTAGCCAATCTTACTTCTGGAGCGGGAAAAGCATGGCTGGAACAACTCGATATGACGACAGGAGAAGATGGAATTGCCGGCCATTTCAGCGTGGGAACTGTGCTTGGCAGAATCGAACAATGGGCTGCTGCGTTGAGTCCGGCTCCAATTGTTGCCCGATGGGCCGTGAATTACCCATTGAGGTCTCCGGCTGTCGTGGAATGTAATGCCAGAGGTTTCCAGGTGGAGAATATTCCACAGGATCTGTTCATAAAGGGTTCAGACGATGTTGTGCTTCGAGAAAAAGTGAGCCAAATCGAGCAGTGGTATCCAACAGCTAACCACTTCGTGTTGGTGGCCGGCGACAAAGATTATCGGCTGACAGCGGATCGACTTCTGAAGAATGGGAAATTCGTGCATTTTGTAGGCCGCGCAGGGTCTATTGCAGAGAAGTATCAGTATTTGGCCCAGCAATACCCTCAACAGTTTACGCTCAATACAATTGAAGAACTACTTGCGCCTATATCAACATGAGCAACAAGAAAGACCGCTACTCACTTGAGTGCGCGGTCTTTGAAGAAATTTGAACCTTTTCATCGCAAAGCTGGATATATTCTCGCGACTAGCCGACTCCTGATGAGCCAAGCAGGGTTCCTACAAAACAGTGTCGGGGATCAAGCCGACTGTGGATATTTAAAAGGAGATCTTTCCTTTTATCAACACGTTTTTTCCGGTTGGGCTGACACGTGTAAACATTGTAGAGTAACACAACTGGCTCCAGCGCCCTAGTTGCTTCGGTAATAAGAAAATTACCGTATTACTCTAACCCATCCTGTCTGCCTACAGTATATCATAAGCAATTCTATTGTCAATAGCACTTATAGTAATCATTAATAAAGGTTACAACGTAGCTATTAAAGGGCCTTGTTGGGGCGTTTAATCTATCTCTTCAAAACTGACGAGTCTGATTATTCCAAGAGAAAGAAAAGCGGAGCGATTTATAAGCTTTTGAAGAATCGCTTCCTGTGCTTGGCCTTTTTCAAAACCCGGCAAAATACCCCAGCCCTCGCAGAGAGCAAAAGCCCGGATTTCCCGTCCCCATGATGATATGATCCGTGATTTCAATTTTCATCAACTGGCCGGCCCGGATTAGATCGCGGGTCACTTTGATGTCTGCCTCGCTCGGCGCCGGATCGCCGCTCGGGTGGTTGTGTTATGTGGAGTGCGGATTTATGTGAAGCACGCGGGCGAAAGCAATGGTCTGAGGCTGTGGTGTCGCGGCTTCGCGGTTTCGGTGCTTCACATAATTACAGCTTGGATAACCACGAAAGGAGCTCGTCATCTTTCTGCCAGGAGCGTCGGCCCGTTGCTTTCGCTGGGATCAGTTTCTCCGCTGACCGGAGCGTCTTGCGTTTCATCTCCAGATCAATCTCAACGTAGCCGTTGGGGGTTTCGATGGAAGCATGGCCCAGCCAGGATCGGATCATATTCAGGTCCACGTTTGACTGAAGCAGATGCATCGCGGTGGTGTGACGCCACGTATGTTCTGTCATGACTTTGTGGACAACCAAGTCCGGCTGCAACTGTTCGTGCTGGCCTACAACCTGGGAAACTTCCTGCGGCAGTCGGCGCTGCCGCAAGCGGTGCGTCACTGGACGTTGACGACGTTGCGGGAGAAATTGATCAAGATCGGGGCGAAGGTCGTTCGCCATTCCCGGCAGATTATCTTCCAGATGGCAGAAGTGGCGGTCCCTCGGGAGTTGTTCCGAGCTATACTGGAAGGGATAGGGCGGTTGAGATTGGCAACCGCGATGTCAGGATGAAGGCCGAACATGTCAAAAAACCGGAACCTACGGAGGAGGTGTCTTCACATCCGGGAGAAAAAGGGCATTGGAGCCAAAAATGGGGTCGAAACGCCTCTCGCGCCGGAAAAAACCGAAGGCGTCACGAAAAAATGACTTGCCAACCGATGGAGCAGGAATAAAATCACGAAATGGCAAGAAACCATATGGGAAATCCCAGTTAACCATCAGTAAATAATGAAATCAAATCGTCTTCCGCTGCTCGCATCTTTCTTTATGTTGGCGGCATTTCTTTGCTCTGCCTCCACCGCTGCCGCTCAATCGGCTCGGACCTGGGTTTCCGGCCTGGGAGATGACGCAAATCCTGACAGCCGCCAGGCCAACGGCAAAACCTTTATGGGAACGCTCTCCAAGACCAGCGCCGGCGGCGAAATTAACGCGGTTGACGCCGGCCCTTTCGGGAGCGTCACAATTACGAAAACCGTAACCATTGATGGGCTGGGGGTAATGGCTGGCATTACTGCCAGTGGAACAAATGGCGTTACGGTGAATGCCGGTCAAAATGACGTAATCACGCTCCGCCATCTTTCGATCAATGCCTCGGTAGCCCCTGGTGGCAGCGGATCTGCCGGCGGAAACTACGGCATTCTGGTGATGGCAGCGGGCGTGGTGCGGATTGAAGACTGTGATATTTTGGGAGGAGCGATCAATGGAATTGATTTTTCCCCCACCACCACCAACACGACTCTTTACATTCTCAATTCGCGCATTTATGACTTTGCCGGCGCGGGAATCAATATAAATCCGACCGGAACGGGATGCAAAGTCATCGTGGAAAACACCGTCATCGAGCACTGCGGCAAGGGCATTAACACGACCGCCTCGGTGACGATTTCGGGCACCACGGTGGCCGGCAACACGGGTGCCGGCCTGGCGACCTCGGGCGGCGGCACAATTGTGACGTTTCACGATAATAAGATTTTTGGCAATAATCCGGATGGAAACGCCACCGGTTCGCTGCCGCTGAGATAGAGCGGACGCGGGTGGAGACACCCTTTCATGAGAATATTTTCATCAATACGGGTGGCGTGCTGGGCACTCTTGCCGATGATTCTGGCGGGTGGCTTCGCGCAGGGGGCAACTTTGCAAACGCTTTACCCGGCGGCAACTCCGCTGTCGGGACTGGTATCGGCGTCGGACGGGAATTTTTACGGAACTTCGCGCTATGGCGGAAGCAATGATCTCGGGACGGTTTTCAAATTGTCTCCGGCGGGTGTTTATCAGGTAATTCACAGTTTCGCCGGCACCGCTGACGGTGCAAACCCGTGTGCGGCGCTGGCAATGGGGCCGGATGGATTGCTATACGGCACTTGCCAATATGGCGGAGCGCAAAATGCGGGAACAGTTTTCAAAATAGCCACGTCGGGAAGTTTCTCGTTGCTTGCTTCGTTGGTCAGCTTCATCCAAGGAGCGGAACCCGTCGGGGGATTGGTGGTTGGCCCTGACAACGCACTTTATGGGACGACGAGCAGCGGCGGTCTGCATGGTTTTGGAAACGTCTTTCAAATCAGCACGAACGGGAGTTACGCCATTCTCTACAATTTTTCCGGAACCGACGGCAAAAGTCCCGCAGCGACGCTGATTTCCGGAACGGATGGATTGCTTTATGGAACCACGAAATTCGGCGGCACGAATGATTGCGGAACGGTTTTCAAGATCACGACCGCAGGAACGTTTTCGTCGCTATTCAGTTTCAATGCAACCAACGGTTACATGCCTGGCGCCTTGGTTCAAGGCTCTGACAACGCCTTTTACGGCACGACCGCGTATGGCGGATCGAGCGGGTTCGGCTCCATTTTCAAGGTTACTCCTGTGGGGACGTTTACTTCCCTTCACAGCATGGTTCTGGAAAACCTTGGATCGAATCCGTTGGCAGGGCTGGTGTTTGGAGCGGATGGCAATCTTTACGGCAGTGCAAATTACGGCGGTGGCAATGGTTTTGGATCGGTTTTCCAAGCGACTGCCTCCGGCGGCTTTTCGTCACTCTGGGATTTCAGCGGGAACAGTGATGGCGCGAACCCCTTCGCAACTTTGGTGTTCGGGGGCAATTACCATTTCTACGGGACTACCTCGCTCGGTGGGACGGGTGGCGGTGGAACGTTTTACGAACTGACAACGCTTCACTTTGACACGATCCAAATTCTAGCGGGCGGGCAAAATGTGAATTATGCGGGAGCGGGTGGCACATCCAACGCACAATACACCGTTCTGACCGCTACAAATTTAACAATACCTCGGACCAATTGGATTTTCGCAGGTGTCGGCCAGTTTGATGCCGCAGGCCGATTCAGCTTCACCAACGCGGTCAATCGTCAGGAGGCAAGTCGCTATTTTCTGTTGAGCCAGCCTTGAAGAAGAAAGGGGCGAGAAAGGGTCGGTTCTCACTTTTTACACTTGGCAATGATGCACTAACATTCCATTCACATTATTTAAAGTTGGAGCTTTCAAGATGACTGCGATCACGCGGTTTTTGCCCATGCACAATCCCAATTCATAAAAAAACCGCAACACTGCAAAAAGCACTGCGGTTATGTGAAGCGGAACACTTTAAAACGGACAGTCGGGCTTTTGTAGCGGGGACGGCTTCGCCTCATTGACCGTCGTGGCATCGGGGGAGCGCAATTCAATAACGCCAGGAGCAATACAGGTGACGTGAACACGATTGCCAGGATTGAACCCCGCTTGTTCAAGCCATCGTCCCATGAGCCGAATTTTTGGTTTGATGAGGCCCTTCCATGGGTCGCCATTGGCCTCAATCTTCAACGTGCGAACAGTCGGGTCCGCCTCAGTCGGCTGGTGCGATTTGTTTTCAAGCATGGCAACCCCCTCTCGGCGAAATCCACATGGACCCGAATACCACATCCGTCCGCGAAAGCACAGCCATCCCTCTCGCCTGCGCCCTGGACCAAATTAACATCAGGGCCGTCAAGCGGTCACTGCACATAAGTCGGCACTTCACATAACACAACTTATGTGTAGCAGCACATAAATTGTGAATCAACACGATGAACGCCGCTTTCATCGCCACTGCTACAGAGAACACCTCGCGCGGATGCACCAGAATCGTGTCCATCGTGCCGATGGATACCAGATGATGCCCCTTCACTCGGCGACGGGTATTCAAGAGCAACACCACGAAACATTCGCAATCCGGGTTGAAATACGGATGCGTGGCGATGTGCATCCGCCAGTAATCAGCAACCTGCTGCGGCTGTTCGCAGATTTTCATGCCATCCGGCACCGGACAGTCCCGCAAGGCAACGACCTTGTATTCCTTCGGATTGTAGTCAGTCATGGGACACCTCGCTTTCTTGGAATGTCCGGTTAAGGATGAAATCCGCCGCCTTCTGCGCCTGCGCTGCCGCCTGCACAATGAGCATCGGGTCAGCCTGCAACTTTCCAAGCCAGCCTTTGATATACGCGGCGGAACGGTCAATCGTCCGCTCGGCAATCTCGGCCTGTCCACACAGAAAGGCCGCGCCCATTTCGGCAACCAATTCCTCTTTGCAATAGGGATCGGAGCCGAAACCTGCGTGTTCTGTAGGCTTGAACCGTCCTAACCGCTTTTCATGGCCGACCGAATGAACAAGCTCATGGTAGATGGCGGCATAGTAGCCCTCCACCTGCTCGAACCGTTCACGATAGGGCATACCGACGCAGTCTTCGGATGGTGAGTAAAAGGCTTTGGTCATGCCGTGTTTGATCATGGGCGGCTGCGGCATATTCGCCACAATATCTTCCGGCTTGGAAATACCAGCGTTCACTGTATCCGCTGGTGCCGGGACATTTTTCAACCTCTCGCATTGAGTGACATTGAATACATGGTAATACCGTAAAAGCGGAATCTTCGCCGTCTCGCCGGATACCTTGTCTGCAATCGCCAGTTGTTTCCAGAAAACAACGGGACACGATTTCTCGCCCTTCTTCACATTGCCGCCAAGCTGTAATGCCTGACGGAATGTCAGCCAGCATGGGGATTCGTAGCTTGCGGCATGGAGCAAAAACACATTGATGCCACGATACTGTTTCTGCGACACATAGTTTCTGGGCCAGCCGGTTTTAGACTGCCACGGCTTGTGCCAGGGAACGGTGCCTTGTGTGAGCAAGGACACGATCCGTTCGGTGATGCGCTCATACGCTATATTTTTCATAGATATTCCGTTGTAGTTATTTAATTGTTGAAAGAACCCTTTGAACCCATGATGAAGCCTATGGCATCTCGGCATTTGAATGGAGACGCTAGAACTTGCCGGCTTGGCAAGATCGGGTAGGAGGCGGGGTCGCCCCCGCCGTCCTCCCACACCACCGGACATACGGCTCCGTATCCGGCGGTTCAGTGTCAGGTTGGTTTCCAAAACCATTGCACTTCCGTCAGCAGTGAGATCAAACCACGCCGCTGGTAAGTAGACGCGGGTAACGTCGCGTTAAGCTGACTGGCCCCGGAGTTCCACCACGGCCCACGCCCGTTCCACGCGCTCTCCCGCGCCCGGCCTTAAAATGGCACCGTGAAGAAGTTGCTTGAAACGCTCTCATACAACCAAGTGTTGAATTTTGAGTTAACAACACTGTTCGGCTAACCCAGACGAGCGATCCGACCTGAACGCATAGCCCGAGTCCGCGCCGTCCTGTTTTTGATAATTTGTCCATTTTAAGCTTGCTTTATCATCTCGAATCGCTATTTCAAAGTTAGGTTTTTGAATAGAAGATGCAAAAGACCGAACTTTATATCGTCTTTGTCGAGGATGTTCCGGCAGAAGCGGCAATGGTTGAGACTGCTTTGCGCAAGGAAGGTTTGGTTTTTACTTTGGAGCGAGTGGAGACACAGGACGAATTCTTGCGCATACTGGAGTCGAAACCGCCAGATGTTATTCTCTCTGATCACGGATTGCCTTCGTTCGATGGGCTGGCGGCTCTCGAGATTGCCCACAAAAAATTCCCCAATGTGCCGTTCATATTTGTTACCAATGCCCTGAACCGGGAAATGGAAATAGAGAAGCTCGCGCCTGGTGTAACAGATTATGTCCAGAAGAAACAAATTGATCGCCTGGCCTCAGTCATCCGCCGCGCTTTGCACAATCCAGAGCGGATGCCGAAGGGCCAGTTAACCCCAGATGAACGCGAGAGGATCATTGCCAAGCTCCTTGCACTGCTGGCGATATATGATGACAGGGGTGTTTTTCTGCCGATTTGTGCGGGCTGCAAAAAAATCCGGGACAAACAAAACCACTGGCAACCGCCGGAAGTTTTCTTCAAAAACCATCTTGGCTTCGAATTTACGCACGGCATCTGTCCGGATTGCAGTCAAACTTTTTATGGGACACCCAAGGAATAGGCATCGGTGATCAACCTCCCGGTGGCGCTGATCGGGCCGTTGGCGCCCATCGAAGCTTCGGTGAAATCAAACGCTGCCTGCAAACACCACTTCCCGCCCAGCAATAGTTGCCGCTGCTTACGGGTCCACCACCGCCGTCCCGTTCCATTTTTTGATGTATCCATACTGCCATGATTTCATAACCCGGTGCCAAAAACTAGACGCGAACCGTCAGCCGCATATGCTACAGTCTCACGGATGCCCAATGGGCCTATTCATCCGCAATGATGCTGTGCTTCTGGATATGCTTTTCGATGAACGCCTCGCGCTCGGCCTGGCGTTTGTATTGCCACGTCTCGCGTGGCCTGTCGGCGATGAACTGCGTCCCTTGGCCGGTGTCTCCGTGCGCTTCCGGCGTCCGGCCCATAGGTAAACTTCCAGTGTTTCAACTTTCTTTTCTGGCGCTGCTGCGTTCACGAAGGTTGAGTTTCCTTTCCACCTGTTCTGTTCAGCCCTTTGGTCGGGTCGAGCGACCTACTATGGCCTCGGCTGACTTCTCCGGCTTCCTCGTCCGGGCCTTCCGACCCGGCTAGCTTTATCGCAAAGCCGGAGACCTCCCCGGGTAATGCGCACTGATCCCTACGCTTATGGCCGCCGCATCTACGGCCATGACTTCCGTGCAACCTTGGGACTTTGAAGATAATTCTTTCTCATCCGTCCTGGCCGCCTCTATGCGGTTTCTGTTCGTCTGGCCAGCGTTTTGCCTGCGGCTTCCTTCAGATTCCACCTCGCGGTGGACCCCCTTGCCGTCCGGCTAACAGTTCCCCTTACCGGGCCTGTATTGGACTTTAACCAACCAGTCAATGCGCCCTGCCAGGCGCACAATGAAAAAAGAGCGACCCGATGGATCGCCCTTGTGTTAGTTACCTTGATTTGCGGTTAAGAACCGGGACTTCCGATTGCGGTGAGATGCGGAACAATACGGGTGGCTGGTGGAAACGAACCGGCTTGTCAAAGCGTGTTTTGAAATCACGCACCGGCCGATTCATAAGGACCACCGCCGCACACTCGTTCACGCGGACGACGCGGCACAGCCGGTCGTTGAAACGGAATACATCTCCAGCGCGCAGCCGGAATGGATATGCCGCAAGCTGCCAGATGATGCCGAACTCAACTTGATTCGGGTCAATGGCATTGCGTTTCTTGCGCCGCACGATTTCAGGTGGCGACTTATTTGCACTCATGTCACGCCCTCCAAGAGCGGTTCCGCGTCCCGTAGCTTTTGCAGCACTTGGTCAATGTCGCCGCTCGTCAGCGTCCAACGGCGGCCTGGCAATTCGGCGATCACCACCCACTTGAAACGATGGTGGAAGTTGAACGCCTGCTCGTCGTTGCGGCAATGATCGGCCAGTATCGCCAGCGCCAGTTGCGCCGGGCCACTGCCGCCATAGCCCCACTCGAAGCCGGTTGGACTATGGTTCCACAAGTCGTGCCGGGGATTGAGCCGGCGTCCGTCCACCGTGACGATGACGGCATATCCTTGGCGACGGCCTTCATATTGCTTCACTGGATACCCCCAATGAATTGCTGCATTTCGTCGGCACTCATTTTATCCGGCTGCTGGTCCTCGTGGTCAAAGACGTGAATCTTCACAAAGACAAACTTCGCCAGCCGCACGGCAATGTCTTCTCGCCCCACCCGTCCCGCCTCGTCCTCGTCGAACATGACGATGACATGGCTGTTACGGTCGGTGTGCTGTTTGATCAACGCCTCTTGCGCTGCTGACATGGTGCTCCCCATGAGGGCAACCACCTTGCGGTAGCCATGCTGGTGAAGCTTCATGCACCCGAAGAATCCCTCGACGATAATGAGCGGTTTGTCTGCTGGTTCTTTGATGGCCCGGTCAATGTTGAACAACTCCTGCATTTTTCGGAATCCCTTTGGCAACTTGTATTTGGGCGTGTCCTCGGCGGGTTCGCCGGGGAAGCGTCCCGCATACGCCACGACCTCGCCTTTGACGTTGTGAATGGGGATGGCGATGTGCTCGGCCATCATGCCCTTGGTGCAATATCCCACGCCAAAATCCACGACCGTTTCCAATGTCAACCCGCGCTCGGCAAGATATGTATGTTCCCGCTCCAGCTTGTCCAACCGGAATTTCAAGGGCGTGTTGGGGGCGGCGTTTTCCACAACCAGTGCCGGTTTTGCAGCCGGCTTCGGTCGGGGAGTTTCCTCGGTCTTTAACGCTTCGCCCTTTTCCTCGGCTTCCTGGCTTGAATCCGCCGACATGGCTTCGGGATCGAGATTGAACCATTCAATAGCTTTCAATGCGGCCGCATGAATGCTCACGTCATCCATCCTTGCAATGAAGTCGAGGACGTTCCCGCCGTGCTTACACTCGCTGAAACAATTCCAGATGTTTTTGCTGATACTGACCCGGAATTGCGTCGGGTTACTCCCTTTGTGGATGGGGCAGGGACCATTCAAGCTGTCCGTGCCGCGCTTGAACCTGTCGAGGATGCCATAGTGCTCCAGGACTTGTTCCATGGTGATGGCCGCTTTGACGGCCTTGAAGTCAACAAACGATGATTTTGCCATATATGCATGTATTAGTTGTGAAGAACGGTGCGGCTCACGAATTTGAGCTGCATCCAAATCCCATCCTACGGGTTGGCAAAAAAGTCAGGAGACGCTAGAACTTGCCGGATTGGCAAGTCGAGGAGCGAAGACAATTCACCAGTTTTGCCGTTGTGCCAGACCGGAGAAAACAAATCCTTTTTCAACACCGATTGGTCGGCGAATAGATACAGGCCATGCCCCCGTTTCAATTGGGAACATGCTTCAAGCAACGATTTCACCCGCGCGGCAATCGTCGTGACAGTGAGAACGCGAAAACGCGGGATGCCAAGATGCCGCTGGTGAACCTTGTTAGTCCAGGTCGCTTCGTAGGCGAGCAATTTGCGACGGAATGACGTTTGCGCGAGATGCTTGCGGACAACGGGCATGGTGCCACGGTCGGCCTCAAGGAAGAAATATGCCCGCTGCACCTGGCCGGTTTGATCCTGATATTCCAAGGCGAACACCCGGTCGGGGATGACGCCAAGATTCATGCCGCCCGGAATTTTCACCCGCCACTGAAACGGCTGCTTGTCCACCGGCAGGTCAAGCTCGTCTTCGTAGAGAAGTCGGATGCCGCGGTTCCGGCAGGCAAGCTCAAGGGACACCATGACATCAGACACCAGAAGTGCGTGTTCAAGAAATATCTGGCCGATAGCCCGGTTCTTCTCGCTCCATAACAGGCTGTCGCCAAGTTCCTGTTTTAACAGCATCCCGCCTTTGGCGCTCAAGCCATACACGATGGGACGGGTGCCGGGAGTGTTGTAGTATTGAAGTTGGGCGCGGGGGCGTTCCAAAAATCCGTGATGGTAGAGCAGCTTCAATCGCCGCAACACTTGCAATTGACTGTCGCCTACAAGCGCGATGATCTGGCGGGAACTGAGAAAACGATGTCGGTGAACGAGCCGGATGATGGTGCGGTCGCGTTCCGTAAGTTGCATCGGGGTAACTGCGGCGCGTTGGAAGCGGGGAAGTCTTTTATCCATTCCGCCACAATGGCGGGAATGGGAGAAACGCGGGAGACGCTAGGACTTGCCAGTGGGGCAAGTGATTTGAATTATCACCCTAAAGCGCAAGTGAAACTCTGGCGACCGCCGCAGCTTTTCCATCACCCATGACAACAGTAAAACCTCTGTGGCGATACCATTCTGGCAACTGTGGGTTGGCCTTGAAATCATGAGGTTTGACTTCGCCTTCAATGCGCTTCGCCGATTTTCTCCGTGCATAACCTGCCAAAAATTCAATCATGGCCGTGCCAAGTCCGCGATTTTGATAATTGGTGATTCTCCACCGTTGCGGTGGAAACGAACCAATCCAGAAAAACAAATCTACAAAAAATAGTGGAAGACGCATGGCCTTGTCATAGATACGAAGGTCATCAATGTGTAAAACCTCGCCTTCAAAGTGGCAGTTCACATAGCCGACAAGGTTGCCACTGCATTCGATATTGAATCGCTTGAAACCTGCCGAATCATTTTCGTTGACGTGGTATTCTTGGCTATGTCTGTCCCGAATAATGCTCATTCGTTAGTGAGATTTAATTTAACCGAAGTCATCCACCGTTTCAACTTGTCCTCAATTTTGACGCGTGGCATGGCAAACCGCTCGCGCGACAAGGCAATGAGTTTGTCCTTCCGGCCAACGCGGTTTTCGAGCGGCGGCAGCATCTTCGCCCGGAATGGCTCCAGATTCGAGCCTTCTACCAGCAACTTCACCACCGCCTCATACCGCTCAAGATCGGCAAGGGAAGTGGCCGGAATGGTTTTACCAAACTCCTTCGTCATCACCTCCGCATCGGTGTAGCCGATGCGGAACGCCACCAGCGTTCCCACGTTGCCAAACACCGCCTGCCGGATGGATTCCGGCAACTGGTCAATGTATTGATGCGATAACGTGAGACAGAGCCGGTATTTGCGGGCCTCCGCCAAGATGGATGCAAACGCGTCGGTTGAAAAATTCTGAAACTCGTCAATGAATAGGTAAAAATCGCGGCGGTCCGGTTCTGGCCGGTTTGACCGCGCCATTGCGCCAAGCTGAAACTGCGTCACCAGCAAGGAACCGAGCAAATTCGCCTTGTCGTGTCCGAGCCGGCCTTTCGACAGATTGGCAATGAACAACCGACTGTTATTCATCACAAAGGGAATATCCACTTTTTTACGCACCTGGCCCAAAATATTTCGCACCACCGGATTCAACAGGAACTGGCCGATTTTGTTCTGAATCGGTGCGATGGCCTCGCGTTTGAACCGCTCGTCATATCCAGCATATTCCTCCGCCCAAAACGCCCGAATGAACGGATCTTGAATCTGCCGGACCATCTTCTCCCGATAATTGTCGTCGGTGAGCAGCCGGTTGACACCCAACAGGGTGGCATTCCGGCAATCAAGTAATGCCGACACGGCATTGTAGAGGATATATTCCAACCTTGGTCCCCAGGAATCCCGCCAAATGCCCTTGAACGCCCCCACAATGCCGGATGCCACCAAATGCCGGTCATCGGGTGCCACATTGCCAATCACATTCAATCCGATGGGGAATTCCACGTCACCCGGATTGAAATACACCAAATGGTCCGCCCGCTTGGGCGGGATGTGGTTCAATAACTCCTCGGCCAAGTCGCCATGCGGATCAATCACGCCAACACCATGCCCCAGGGCGATATGCTGCAAAATCAAATTTCGTAACAGCGTCGTTTTGCCGGAGCCGGTTTTGCCAATGATATAAATATGCTGGCGTTCGTCCACTGCGGCAATGCCAAATAGCTGGGGTTCACCCCAGCTATGCCGTTCGCCGATTGTGATGGATTGATCATTCATGGTGCCAAAACCAGCCTCCACTCCTGCCACCGGCAAAATCCGGGCTGCGGTGGATTTCTCCGGCGGGTTGACATCGGCAGAAGTGCTTTGTGGCACGCCGATGAGGTAATGGGGGCTGGTTGCGAAATCCGAACGGAATGGAGCATATCATGCGGCCTATAAAACGGACGCGCCATTCGGCGCGGCTTTTGTATTTGAGCGCCCAGTCGGGCGATTCTTTCTCCCTGGGTGTAGTGTCTTGACGGGAATTGTCGTGACACCCGTTCAACCCGTCGTCCTCCGCCTTCAAGGCGAACCGGTCGCGATAGCGCTCTCCGGTCGTGGGGCGATAGCCCTTATCTTAAAACCAGTCCCCAACGTGTCGGCGGATAATGGCCGACTTAACCTTTACTGGCTAAAGGACAACGGATAGTGTCCTATAGCCCGGTTAGCCCGCAGGGAGGAAAGGTTAAGTCGGGCGGTAGCCGACGACACGTTGGGAGCTAGTGGTGCGGCGGTTAAGCCGTGAAAGTCAATAGTGACGGCGGTAGCCCTCACATATCTTATATGTCGCCCGTTAAAGCGGGGTAGTTCCGCCCCTTGACGGCACCAGGGATAGGAGTATAATAGGCAGTGAGATTACGAAGAAAAAGCTCCCATGTAGGTTCCGTCCTACAGCGGGGCTTTTTCATTTTTACTGATTGAATTCCAGTCGCTCCTTAAACCGATCCAAGAACACATGATGTTCAGGCACGATTCGCTTGAGAAGCACAGAGCACTTTTTTGGGTTCGGACTGATGACGCAACCAAGTTTTTTCTCTTTAATTAGATAGGAAACCAGACAAGCAAAATCACCATCGCCAGTGACGATCACAGCTTGCTCGTAATCTTGAAAATCAATCATCGCCTGAAGGACGAGTTCGGCATCACAGTTTCCCTTGATTTCCTCGTTCGCATTTCTGAGGGTGGGCTTGAATATGAGGGTATAGCCCCAATTCTGAAGGTCACGGTAAAGGCCGCTGAATTCGGGGACATACCCCAAGAAAAGGTAGGCAAGGGAGACATGATATTTATCATGCAAGAAAATTCTAAATCGGCGGTAGTCGAGTTTCCAACCAAGTTCTTGAATCCCTCTATGTAGATTTGCGCCGTCAATAAAGGCGTAGTTTCCTCCCTGTTTTGCCATTACCGTTCATCATAGCATGGGGAGTTGTCGGGTGTGAAGATGCGGACATGCTATTGATAAAAATCCACAAAGAACTTGCCAATTTGGCAATTTCTACCGTCGTGGCAAGTTTGCCTTCAACGCTTATCCTGCGTGTATATGAAAAAAATAATTCATGCAACAAAACCGAATACGCCAGTGGTTCCGTCGCATCGCTCGTTCCGCAGGTTCGTCAGAAAAATGTTCGCCAGTTTTCTTAAACGCCAAAGTTGCAATCATCAGGTAGAGATTCAAAAAGTGATCGCCATGCTGCAAGACATCGGAGACTCAATTGAAATCATTGCCCGCGAAATCGCTCGGCAGATAAAGGCAGATGACTAAAGAGGAATTGTTGTAGCCGTTTTACTGGTCAACAGGAAACCCGAACTCCTTTCTGAAATGAGCGTATAAACAATAGATGGACGAATAAATTTCAAATCCCTAATGGTTAGTCTTTGGCAATAACTGTGTAGCACCGTTCTCCGTTAGAAATTAACAATTCGTATTGTGAAAAATCGCGTTTCGGACAATCTCGCAACCAACGGACGGAACGGGAATGGGCATGTGCCCGCCCATGTAGCCTCCACCCACGAAGTGGCCTTTGGGTATCCAAGAGACTTTTTTGAGAACAAGTTCGTTTACCTCGTGATTTCCCCCCGCGCCAACGGGCTGTCAATCGGATTGAATTTGAATCCGGTTGTGAACTGCAATCTCAATTGCCTGTATTGCGAAGTGGATCGCACCCAGATGATACATGACGCACACTTCGACATTGACCGGATGGTGGTTGAATTGGGTGAGACGCTCGAACTGGCGCAAGGCGGATGGCTGCGTCAGTGGCCGCGCTACGCCAGGCTCCCGGCGGAATTGCTGGAAGTCCGTCACGTGGCGCTGAGTGGTGACGGCGAACCAACCCTGTCCCGCAGATTCGTCGAGGCAACGCGGGCGGTCGTTAACCTGCGCCATACGGGCAGGTCTTTCAAAATCGTTCTTGTGACTAATTCAACAGCACTAGACCGGCCACAGGTGCAGGACGGATTGGCCTTATTGGCGCAGCAGGACGAGATTTGGGTGAAGCTCGATGCCGGCACGCAGGATTACTTCAACCGGATAAATGGCTCGACAATTTCCCTGGAAAAAATCCTAAGCAACATTTTGCTGGTGGGTCGCCAGCGTCCAGTCGTCATCCAAAGCTTGTTTCCGGCAATTGACGGCGAAGAGCCGCCTGCCTCCGAAATTGAGGAATACGCGCAAAGGTTGAAGGAATTGAAGGCGGCAGGAGCGGAGATTTCCCTGGTGCAAATCTATTCGGCAACACGGCCGATGGCTAAGCGGGGATGTAGTCACCTGCCTTTGCAGACGCTCTCAGGGATTGCGAAAACCGTCCGGCGAGTGGCGGGGCTGCGGGCGGATGTATTTTAACCGAAGTATTTTGTAATACCGGTGCTGATTTGATAACTATCAACGCTGGCTCGGTAGGCAATATCGCGACCCCGGATTCTTCACCCTGCGCCGAGCAACGAATACATTGAAAACTTGCCAATCCGGCAAGTTCTACCGTCTCCCTCTGCGTGATGATCGCGACTATGCTTGCCCGTATATGAAAACAATACACAACAAGGTAAAGCGGCATCGTTCCTTCCGTAGATTCGTCAGACAGTTATTTTCCAGTCTGATCAACGCCAAAGTTGCAATCATCAAGCGGAGATTCAAAAAATTAGCGCCGTGCTTCAAGACATCGGGGATTAAATTGAGATCATGGCGCGCGAAATGGCGCGGCAGGCGAAGCGGGGCGAATAGCACGTTAGAACTGTAAAGGTTGAAAAAAAACGCAAAAATTGATACCATGAACGAAGCTTCCGAAAACTCAAATGAGTCGGAAAAGTTGGCGCGCGCAAACGGCCAACCGGAGTTTTCACGTAGCAACACTGGTTCAGACGATCATCTTTCCATCGGTTACGAAGAGGTTATTTCTCCAGACGGCAACCAGAGAATCAACCAGGCGTTCGATCTTCTCTTTCAAGAAGTAATAAGGATAAGAACATCAAGAAATCCACATGAAATTAGCAGCCATATACGCCAGGGTTTCAACAGCCCGACAGGAGGAGGAACAAACTGTTAAAACCCAGATAAATGCGGTTAATGAACTTGTTCAAAAGAGCGATTTCAGGGTGGTTGAAGAATACATTGATGAGGGCTGGAGCGGAGACATTCTGGCCAGACCCGCACTCGACAAACTCCGTCAGGATGCAAAAGCAAAGTTGTGGGATGTCATCGTGGTGTATGATCCCGACCGAATCGCCCGAAGATATTCATATCAAGAATTGGTCATGGATGAACTTCGGGAAGCGGGAATCGAGGTGGTCTTTGTCACCATATCAGCCCCCAAAAACAGCGAAGACAAAATTTTGTATGGCGTCAGGGGGTTGTTTGCGGAATATGAAAGAGCCAAGATCGGCGAACGTTTTCGCCTTGGCAAGCTACGCAAGGTCAAAGAGGGTCACATCCTCGTCAGCGAACCGCTCTATGGGTATCGCTATATTGCCAAGAAAGATCAGGTTCATGGTTACTATGAAATCAATGAAGAAGAAGCCCGTGTCGTGAGAATGATGTTTGACTGGATTGACCAAGACGGGCTGACGCTTAGAGGAATCGTCAGGAAACTGCATGAAATGGGAATCAAGCCAAGAAAAAGCAAGCGGGGTGTTTGGGCTACCAGCACCTTGAGCACGCTGTTGAAACACAAGGCATATATTGGAGAAGCGCATTGGGGGAGTTCCTATGCCGTTGTTCCTGAAAGACCAACCAACACCGAAAAATACCGAAAAATTAAAAAAAGCAGTCGAAGGACAAAACCTGAAAGTGAGTGGTTTACCATTCCGGTGCCTGCGATTATTGATAGAAACTTGTTTTTTCGTGTCCGGGGCAAGATTGAAGCCAATTTTCTGCTTTCGCAGAGAAACACAGTAAACGAATATCTGCTCACTGGCAGGATATACTGTGTCTGTGGGCGCAGACGGGCTGGTGAAGGTCCGCAGCGCGGAAAGCACCTTTATTACCGCTGTCTTGACCGGGTGTTGAGTTTTCCCATCCCGCGCACCTGCATGGAAACGGCGGTGAATGCCCGAATTGCCGACCGGCTCGTGTGGGATGGAATAGCCAGTCTCATGACTTCGCCGGAACTGATGCAAAATCAAATTCAGCGGTGGATGAATAGCCAACGTGACAAGGTTGATTCATCCGGGGTGGACGCACTGTTCTTGAAAAAGGAAATCGCCAAACTCAAAGATCAAGAGGATAGATATAATCAAGCGTATGGCAGCGGGGTATTCACAATCGAGCAGTTAAAAGAATACACGGTTCCTGTCAGAGGAAAAGTGGTGCTGTATGAATCGCAAATTTTGAAATCAGAACAAGAGAAACAGGAATTACAGACAACCCCATTACCCGATGAGAAAGAAGTAGCGGCATTTGCCAAAGAAGCATCTGAAGCCATTCAGGGTTTGGATTTCAAAGCAAAAAAGGGCATAGTTACGAGTGTCATTGAGCGCGTGGTCGGAACTAGGGATAAATTACAAGTATATGGATTCATTCCAGTAACAACAAAAACAAATGTCAATGTGTTCACTAGCGATAGGCATCGTCAGTGCATACCTCGACATGGTTTCGACGAGGATAGCGCCAAGCTTATACCATTCTGCCTTGAGGTGACCCTGCCGCCGCCTATGTTTGGTCGCTCATCGAATTAACAGCCAGGTCTTTGATGTCCGGGCTGTTTTTTGCTGTTACATTGACGGGAAATGAAAAGTATGCTGTAATACTGCACTAATACCGAGCCATGTCGGCCCGGTGTTTTTTATAAAAACTTGCCAATCTGGCAAGTTCTAGGGTCTCTTCCATTTGTATGCTGTGGCATATTGTTCCACTTGAACTCGCATAGAGTTCGCTTCTCATGGCATCACTTTCAAACTATTTACGCATCAATCGAAAAAGACTGGCACTTTCACAAGAGGAAGTGGCTTTTATGTTGGGCGGAACCGGGGAGAACAAGGGAAGCAAGGTGTCCCGCGATGAGAGTTTTGACCGCGAACCCGGTTTGCGCGCCGCCCTGGCCTACGAGGTGATTTACGGCAAGCCGGTTCGTGAACTGTTTGCCGGCCTGTATGAAGAGATGGAACAGGATGTAGCAAAACGTGCCAAACTTCTCAGCTATCGCAAAAGGGAATTCATTCCAAATGCCATGAGCCGCTTATCAATCTTGCTTTTAAAGTAACCGTTTAATTAAATGCACATAAACCACAACAAACATTTTCGTATTTTAGCCGTTTCGCTTTCGGCCAATGGGTTTGGCTATGCCGTCATGGAGGACAACATGCTCGTTGACTATCGTAACAAGGTGTTTCTCGCCGACAAGAATGCCAATTCCTTGACCCACATTGACAAGCTGATCGTCCGCTTTCAACCCGACGTATTGGTATTGCATGATGTGAATGCCAAAGGCACCTACCGTGCGCCGCGCATCAAGGAACTGCACCGTAAGGTCGTTGCACTGGCAAAAAAGCATAAGCTCAAGGTGGAAAGACTTTCAAATACAGAACTGCGAACCATTTTGCTGGATGATCCGAAGGGGACAAAGCACGACATGGCCAAACGCATTGCCAAGCAGTTTCCTGATGAACTGGCGTCGCGGATGCCACCGAAACGCAAGGCGTGGACAAGTGAACTGAACCGCATGGACATCTTTGATGCGGTGGGGCTGGCGGTGGTGTTTCGGCTGAAACAAGTAAAACTGACGGAAAACAAATCGTGAATAATTGCAATTCTGGCACCAGGTTCGTTTGACTTCGTGGCTTCAGTTTTTGCATCATCAAGCGTGCAACGCGAACACATGCAAAGACAAGGCTCATGGGCCTTGTTGCCGATGTTTCTGCTGCTTGCCATAACCAGTCTCGCGGTCGAAACACTGCCGGCTGATTTTGCCGCCTGTGGGGGTTCGGAATCCTGCCGTGATTGTCACCGCGCCGATTACGACCTTTGGAAATCATCGCACCATGCGCAAGCCGAACGGCTGTTGTCGGCGGCTACGGATCAAATTGCTTTCAATCCCTCCCGCAGTATCAGTCACGGTTCTGAAACCACCGCCTTTCTGACTACAAACAGCCAATATCAGATCGTCACCCTCGGCCTGGAAAGCAACCGCCAGCCTTACCGCGTCGAACGCGTTTTTGGTCACGACCCGCTCATTCAATTTCTGACGGCTTTTCCCGGCGGCCGCTATCAAGTGCATGAAGCCTCTTACGATCCAAAATCAAACGAGTGGTTTTACGTCTATGGCGATGACCTCCGCTATCCTGGTGAATTTGGGCACTGGACAGGCCGGGGTATGAACTGGAATTCCTTCTGCGCGGAGTGCCACAACACCCGCCTGCATAAGAATTACGATGCCGTCACGGACAGCTATCACACGACGATGGCGGAAATGGGCGTGGGTTGTGAAGCCTGCCACGGCCCGCTTAAAGCGCATAACGAATGGCGCAACGCTCATACCAATACCACGCTGCTTGACCCGACCATTTCCAAGATACCACCGGCGCGCATGGTCGGCTTGTGCGGCTCCTGCCACTCGCGCAATACCGACTTGACCGAGAATTTCAAGCCCGGTGATTCCTTTTACGATCACTACGCGCTGGAAATCTTGGATAGCGGCAAGCGCTGGTATCCCGATGGGCAAATTAAGGATGAGGATTATGAGTTTGAAGCGTTCCTCGGCAGCAAGATGTATCAGGACGGGGTGATTTGCTTGGACTGCCACAATCCGCATTCCTACAAGAACACGCTTCAAGGCAATGACCTGTGTATGCGCTGCCACATTGGCGGTTATCCCAAAGCCCCGAAGATTGATCCCGTCAACCATAAGCATGAGTGCAAGAGCGATTGCATCGGCTGTCACATGCCGGTCACGGTGTATATGCAACGGCATCCGCGCCGTGACCACGGCTTTACCATTCCCGACCCGCTGCTGACGAAAGAATTGAACATCCCGAATGCCTGCAATCGTTGTCATGCTGACAAGGCCACCGCCTGGTCGCTGAAATACACGGGCGAATGGTATGGCACGAACATGAACCGTCCAATGCGCGAACGGGCGCGGTGGATTGCGGCAGCAGAAAATGGGGAGGCCGGTGCTCAAAACAAAATGATGAGCCTGTTGGCCGACACGAATCAAAGTCCATACTGGCGGGCAGTATCGGCAACCTTTTTGGAACAATGGGCCAATGAACCGGCAACTCAAGCGGCGTTGCTGGCACAGTTAAAGGATGAGCATCCACTGGTTCGGGAAAAAGTGGTGCGATCGTTGGAACCGGCGCTGGCTGATACGAATGTTCTGGCGGCATTGCAACCGATGTTAAACGATCCACTGCGGAATGTGCGAGTAGCGGCAGCCTGGGTGCTGCGCTCAACCGTGGATATGCAAAGCAAGGCCGGTCAGGATTTGCAACGGATGCTGGATTTGGAAGCTGACCAGCCAACGGGGCAATTCGAGCAAGCCGTGTTATTGCTGTCCCGCCAGCAACCGGCGGAAGCGCTGGTGCATCTCAAAAAGGCAACAGCCTGGGACAAACTTTCGCCGCCGTTCCTCTGCACGCAAGCAGAAGTGCAAGACCAATTGGGACAGTTGCCGGAAGCGTTGAAAACGCTAGACCAAGCGGAAGCCGGCGTGTCGGACGATCCACACATTCCTTATGTGCGGGCGATGATCCTAGCGCGCAATGGACATAACGATGAGGCGAAGGCTGCCGCGAACCGGGCACTGAAGATTCAACCGGATTTTCGACCGGCGGTGGAGTTAAGGCAAAAGCTGCAATAACTCTCAATACCGCCAATGAGGCCATATTTATTGGCCCAACGCCCAATTGGCAAAATCAATAAACTCTCCTTTTGCGCTCCATTGGTTTAGAGTCACCTTGCCTCCGGTTTTCATTAAACATTTCTTCGCTTTTTCCCTGTCGCCCGCCAATCCAGCCATATTCGCATGGGCGCTGATCGCCTCCAGTGAATCAGGGAATTTCTTCTCAATCGCATCCCAACCCCGGTCAATCCTTTCCCACGACAGTCCTTTGCTGTCCTCAAGAATGTTGTGATGTTCTGAATACCCTCGCATCGCTAACACAACTTGAGCATACAGCATGTCCCCTTTTTCACCGCCGATTTGATCAACCGACCTGGCTAGGTCGGTTTCCCATTCGCCCTCATCGCCATACCATCGAGGCAACAGGAATTTCGCTCTTTGGGTATAATTCGGTGCATAATCTGGCCACGCTTGAGTGGCTTGTCTGAAAATGTTATCGAATTGAGTTTTACTGGCCTGCAAACCAAGTCCGATTTTCATCATTGTCGTCCAATAAACCGGGCATTTTTCCTTCAAACTCATGGCCTCCTTCAACACTGCAGACGCTTGGGCAAGTCTTTCGGCGAACAATTCTCCGGCTGCTTCAGAAACCGTGTTCGCATAGCCATTGCCTCTGGCTTTCCAGGCAAAATCGGTCAGGTGTCTGGCCAGTGTCACCCGCGCGGTGATGGAAGCAGAGCGGGCTTGAATCCATTCTTCAATGGACTTTTGCCGGGCGATCCATACGTCGTCCTGCTCACTTGAAGACAATTCAAGGCCGGCATAAACCGGAACCACCTTCCAATTACCATCAGGCCAGGATTCTTCGACCGAACGGCCTTCGGCTGCCAAGCCTTCCAGCTTATCATATTCCTTCCTTTCAAAATATGTCAGCGCTAACATCGTTATGTCGGCCCACTCTTTGGATTCGGAAGTTTCCACAACAGTCACGGCAAATGGCAGGCCGTTGGTGGTGATGTTGTGCGGCAACCCATCGTTAGGCGGTGAATCAACTGACTTTTTTGAGCAGCCAATCAACGCGAGAGAAATTAAAATAAACAATCCAATTTTCATAACTGGGAATTTTCTGTTCCAGCGTTTAAATTCCTTTGGCACCGCGCGTGCTAGTGGTTGGCGTGTGAGTATAATTCAGTGGGTTATTGCTAGTAAGCTGACGATTCCATCATGCGAGACCGATAATATCCATTTAAAGGTCGAATCAAATATGTCAATGTCGTCTGAATGCGGATACCAGATATATTTGAAGTGACGTGACACATCCCCCACGGACATTTCGTCAATTTCATCAAATCTATAAAAGTTCAAATACACAAGACCGCTTGGAATAATCTCAAGCCGTCTCAAAACCTCCAAGAGATTGAATTTATCATCATTTGCATTGTCGCCATTACAAACGACAGACAGCACAGCGATTTGTTTACTGAGCGTTAGATCATCAGCATCCTTTGATAACATGACTTTCTGTTTGAGTCGCCGCCGGACTTCCTGAGTTTCATCATCTTTCAGACTGCGAAAGTTAGGGAACTCAATTCCGGGATTTTCCAGTTTGAATCCTATTATATTGCGAATTTCCATAATAGTTTCTATTCATCGATTGGAATTTTTCCGCCTACGCTTCCAACGCCACTTCGTTTTCCGCTCGGCCAGTCCCACCAGTCAAAATGAGGTTTAGTGCCGTCGGAACCGGGGGGATGTGCTTCCGAAGGCGGATGCGCCGGGTCTAAACGATAGCCCTTGTATTTATCGCCCGCTTGTGGACTGCCAAATTTTCCAGGTTTACCCTTGGGAAGTTTCCCGACTTTATCTTGCACTTTTTTAAGGGCGTTTTTACACGCAGTCAAAGATGGTTTGCCAAGTTTTGCTGCCGCCCCATCACCGGGAACCATCCCGGCAGCATCTATTCCAGCGGCTGTAAGCATCCCAAGATAATTTCCATTGCCGCTGGCTGCTCCTTCAGCCGTCCCAACGTCGGATGGGGCCAGCAAATTGTTTATGCCATTGTAGGCAAGCGGGACAGCGTTGTAGATCGCCGAACCTAATTGCCCATACCACGAGTCACCTTCCAAATAGGGAACCGGGCCTGACGGCTGGAGAAATCCACCGCCCGAATAGTAATAATCCAGCAGTCCAAGCGGGTCAATTTCGTTTATGGGATTATTGCCGACGAACCGATACAAATTGATTCCGCCAGATTCCTGAATCGGGTCCGCAGTGGCGAACCGCGCAAGCTCTGGCACATAAACCCGCCGTGTAAAATGGTCGAGCCCTGTATCAGCGTCATGCAACTGGCTTGAATACCAATAGAGATTCACTCCAGCTTTCGTTCCGCCTAAAAAGATTGTCCGGCCAAAGGCATCATACGATCGCCGAGCAACAATATTTTCGCTGGCGTCCATCAATGCTGTCACGTTCCCGTTGCCGTCACTGTGATAATAACTGCTCGCGCCGGTGGCTTCTGTCATCGCCAATAAGCCGCCGATGCCACCTCCACCTTGTAAACTTCCGCTCAAATCCAAACCTCTCGTCAGCGTCAGTGTCGGCGCATTGTTGGAGTCACGGTGCTGGATAATCACATTGCCGTCCCAAATGAAATGCACTTCGTTGGTCTGCGCCCAGTTATTGCCCGTCCATCCAAATTCGCGCTTAATCCGCAAGCGGTTCAATCCGTCATAGACGAAGTCTTTCTTGAACCGATTCGCGACAGTGACATTCGTCAATTGGTTTTCCGCATCGAAAGCAAACGCCCGGGTTCCGTCGTTGGTCAAATTGCCGTTGCTATCGAAAGTAAGATTCACGTTCGTCGGCAAATTCAGCGTGAGAATATTCGTTGCCCTCGCGTTATAGGTGTTTGTGGCGATAATCGTAAAAGTATTCGTGCCATCAATCAGTGAGTTGTTCGTGCGGGCAAACGTAAAGTCCCCGTAAATCTGCGCCGCCTGTCCGTTCACGGTCACGCTGGTGGCTGGCGCGGGTGTCGCCCCGCTTACCGTGAAGTTCCCGGTGCGCGTTACGTTGTTCAACTGATTCGCCGCATCGGTGGTGAAGGTCTGCGCCAAGTTGCCATTGTTCCGCGTGTGCAAGTTGTGCGCTGCATCATAGCCAAAGCCAAGTTGCTCATTCTGCCGCAAGACGCCACCAGCCTCGACCGCGCTCCATGAAGTCAGTTGTCCGATATAGTCATAGCCCACGTTGACGCTGTTGGTTGTCAGCCCCAAATTGCGCACAATGTTTGTCCGCAAGCCGAGTGCGTCCGGGATATAGGTGTAACTGTCCAGCGGATGCCCCCAATAATTATTCAAGGCTGTTCCCGTAAGCCGCGCCAGTCCATCGTAACTATTCACGATGTTCGCCCCATTCGGCAGGCCAATGCCCGTCACCAGCAAGGACGCGGGCTGGAAATTATAGCCATAATTGAAACTACCCACCGGTGAAGTCAAAGTTTTCAACCGCCAGCTCGAATCGTAACCGTAGTCCTGCGACCAGGTTCCACCCGGCTGGGTCAAACTCAAGTTCGTGCGCAAGCCTTCCGCATAAACATAAGTCAGCGTATCACTAACCCAAGGTCCGTTTTCACTCTGCAATCGTCCAGCGGGCGTATAGCCGAAAGCTGTCGTGCCAACTGCGTCCACCATGTTTGTCAGCCGATTTAAAGCGTCAAAGGCGTAGCTGATGGTCTGCTGCGGATAGGCGATTGACTTCAAGTTTCCGACGTTGTCATAAGCGTAGCCGGTGTTGCCTTTCTCTGGCGTCCAGCGGTTGGTGACCCAGCCGTTGGCATTATAGGCATAGCGGAAAACATTGCTGCCCAGCCCGTTCACCTTGTTGGTCAACCAACCGTATTCGTTGTATTGCCAGGTGTTCGTGTGCTTCAAACCGTCAATCAACGAGGTCACATTGTTCAGCGAATCGTAGCCAAACCGTGTCACCTCTTGATTGGCATTGGTAACAGACGTCAACCGTCCGGCCCCGTCCCGGCCATAGATCGTTTGCTTTTGGTCGCGATTAGTGTAGGCGATCAGACCAGCGGCACTGTAAACGTAACTTTCGCTGATGCCACCAAGCCATGTCCTTTTCAATAATTCGTTGATGCTGTCAAATTGATTGGTCACGGTGACACCATCTGGATCGGTGGCTCTAATCGGGCGATTCAAGGCGTTATAGGTGAGTGATTGTAGAATTCCGTTGGCGTTGGCGACATTAGTCGGCAAGCCTTGGACATTGTAGGCCAGTTGCATGTAGCGACCTGCGCCGTCGAAGGCATTGGTCATGCGACCTATAAAATCATATTTATAGGTTAGACTGGAACTGTCGGGATAAATGACGGTCAGTAAATTGCCTTGATTGTCGTAATTTAACGTAGTCGGATAATTCGTGCCGTTGACCGCGTCGCAGATTTGATACAGCGAGCCACAACCGCACCAATAATAGGTAGTCACGGCGTTGTTGGCGTTTGTCATGTTGGTAAGATGCTGCAAACCGTCGTAGGCGTAGGAGGTCCAGTTGGTGAGGCGGTCTTTAGTGGCAACCAAATCCAGCCGGTAATAAATATTTGAAATGGACGTGTTGTCAGGAAACACCGCGCTGGTGAGGCGGTTCAAACCATCCCACGTGTTGGCGACGGTCAATCCTCTGTCATCAGTAATGCTGCTTGGCAATCCGGCGGCGTAATTGTTGATGGTGAACGTCCGCCCCTCCGGTGAATTGGTGACCTGTTGCAACATGGCGCTGGTGCTGGTCGGCGGAATAGCCTGTGCATAATAGCTCAATCCAACATTCTTGCCCGCTGGCAGATGAATGCCGGTGAGATTCCAGGTGAAACCTTCATCCCAGCTTAACGTCGTGACCTGGCCTACGGCGTTGGTAATAGCCGTGATTTGATGGTAGTTGTTGTAACCGTAATTGACGGACTGGCCGGCGGAATTGCTGATGCTGGTCAGGTCAAACGCGTTGACCGCATAGCCATACCAGTTGGTTAAGACGCCAATCGTGCCATCCGGTTTTGTATAGCTGGACAGAGTATTTGAAACCAGCCCGACCCCGCTCGAGGGAAGTGACAACTGATAATAATTGTAGGTGGTGAATTGGCTGGTGCCATCCGGCAGAACTTTTGCAATGCAGGCGATTTGCGGTCGGTTGCCAAGTTCTTCCGCGCCGTTGTCGGGCTTGTTGGCATAGTTATACCAGGTTCTTGCGCCGGGAAACTGCCCGGCGTCGTCAAACGAGGGTGCGCGCTCGCTCGACAAGCCCTCCGTGATGGACAATCCATCCCCGGCAACCAACCAGTGCTTCATTTCGGCTTTGCTAAAGTCGCTGACGCCCAAGGCCGAGAGCGCGCTCGCAAACTGGCTTTGGCTATCGTTTGGGAGGCTGTTTTGTTCGGACAAGGCATTGATCAGACCAACATTTAGAAAATAATTTCCTCCGGCCAGTGCCGCGAACTGACGCCGTCCCCAATGAAACGTGTTGCGATAAACCAGGGAGATGTGACCGCCACTCGCGCCACCGGCAAGGCCATTGTCAAAATTAGTTTGGCCAGTCACAGTGGGAGCGGTATCGCTGCTTGCCACTACATTTGTGGCATTGTGCCGGTAATAATAAAGTTGTTGTGCCCCTTCTGGCTCGGCCACATAAATCGCGCTTTGCTGGGCTCCATCAGTCACACTGGCATCGTCCATTTCGTAATAGACGAACCGATTGGTGCCATACTTGGTGGACAGTTGCGTAATCCAGCCGCTGGAAGCGATGGTGCTATAAGTAATACCGCCCACCACGTCGCTCCCGTCGCTGACATAATAGATGGACGGAATTACCTGTGAAGCAGAGTATTGAAATAAATTGGTGAGGCCAATGGCATCGGTTATTCGGCTCATCGTGCCATTGGCGTTGTAACCCAAAGTGACTTTGCGTCCGTATGGATCGTCAATTTCTGCAACTTGGGAGTTGTTGGTCGCGGTGTATCGAAATAGGTTCGTCCGATAATCCGGGTCAACCACATACTTCAAACGATAGACATATTCACTGGACGCAACAAAGCGTTCGTAACCGAGCTTGGTTGCACGCCCTTGAGGGTCAATCCGCTGGGTCAAAAGCAGGCGCAACATGGCATTTGTATTTGCTGTCATGAATAATGGCGGCAAGTCGGTGTCCACCCAGCCGGCACAAAAACTGAAAATATCTTGGCCACCGTCGGGGTGAACCAGTTTGACGCCCATATTGGTGTCACCCCAGTAAATGCCGTTGGCATCGGCAATCGGCGCATTGGTCGTATAATATGGTGGATATTGATACCGCTCATACACCCTCGGGTAGCCCAGCCCTCCGGAATTATCCGTCAAGATCACCTTGGTTTGTGCGTTCTGGCAAACAACGCCCGGCGAATTAGTATAGTTATCAAGGCTGCCTTCGGGATTGAATACCAAGGCGTAATACCCATAACTGAACGCGGGGTATGCCTTGATTCCCATTGCCTTAATTATCACGCTCATATTCCAATTGTGCCCCCAAAAAGCATCCGCTCCGCAATTCGCCCCATGTGGATACAACGAGCCGGTCGCTAAAATGTTGTTGGTTGAAATGGGCGATTCGTCTGATTTAGGCAGGCGGGCGCGTTGATGATAATTGAACTGGAAGGTCATTTCTTTGCCCGACGACATCGTGTAGCTCAACGGCACGTCAGCCATGCACAGGTTGATATACGGCTCGCTCACCCACCAGCGCGGCATACCTGAACAATCCGGGCATTTGGCCTGGGGCACGCCGCCTGCACCGGCAAAATTCTGGTTACACCCCTTGTCCTGCCAGTGGTGGAACCGGGCCGCCGTGCAAGCTCCGCTCGCCCCGGCCACTCGCGGCATCACCACTGACAAAGCCGCCGCCAATAACAAACACCATGTAGTTTTCATTTGATTTTAGGGGATGCTGGTATAACCGCCCGTGGTCCATATCGAGAAGCCTTCATTAACCTGTGGCCGCGTGCCGTAGAGATATTCCTGATAATTGAGCAAGCCATCCAGATCGGGATCGTTCGTCCCTAACCCTGCCATGATTGGCACCAATCCACTTCCCGCAAACCACGCATACGGCACGCCATAACTGTTGGTTTGCGGCCCGTTGGGACTCACTTTTGCCACGAGCGATTCGTAGGCATCCGTCAAGCCAAACCCGTTCGTGCTTTGCGGCGTCCCCAAAACCAGAAAGGCATTTGCGCTGTCGATGTTGACCGTATAGGTGTTGCAAGGATGACCCTGCCCCAGCCAGAACCAAATCGCGTTGGTGAACGGCGTTTGCATGGCCCCGGTGGCGAAAACATCATAGGCGTAATTGGTCCAGCCACCTTCAATGGTGAACTTCACGGTCGTTGTTCCTCCGTTCGTTGTCCACGCCGTAACATCGGAGAACCAGACGATGTTGGGATTCCAGTAATTTCCGCAATTTCCAGTGGCAGCCAACTGTAGATTGCCAATCCCGGCGATCACGTCAAACGAAGTCGGGGTGTAGGCGGGGCTGGAAGTGGCACTCGACAGCCTGAACATCGCCGTGTTCAGCGGATTTATCAGGTAATCGTCCGCCTGCTGATTGTAAACTTGCTGGATCGTGCCGGCGTCGAGGGGGATATTGTAGGTCGCCACCGTGTTGAACGAACCTCTTGCCTGCGATACGCCGTTGCTGTCGCTGCCGATGAAAAAGCCGTTCGCCAGCGCGTTCGCTCCGGGATACACAGTGAGCGGCGAGCCGCTGGCCGCCAGCGCGCCGTCCAGATACAACGCCGTGTTCGTGGCCGAATATGTCAGCGCCACGAAATGAAAATAATTGGTCGTCCACGCAATCGGGGCAGAAAGATACGTCCAGACATTGCCTGACAGGTCGTTGGTCTGGGTTGAGAAATACAAATTGGCTCCGGCAGGATCAACGTAAAGGCTCCACCAGCCAAAACTCGAATTGGGGGTGTAGGCTCCGGCTTCCAACAAACGAACATATTCGCCTGGCCCGTTGCCGCCCTGATTCGTCCCTGACCAACTTCGCGGCGCATACCAAAACATCACGGTTCCGGAAGATACGGCGAGATTCGTCGCGCCGCCGGATTCGATGACGTTGAATTGCAGCCACGCGGGATTCGCGCTGTCCACCACGAGCGATGAACCATTGCCGAGAAACGAGTAGTCAAGATTGGCGAAAGAAACCGGCGCGTAGCCCTTGTCACTTGTCCAGTTGCTGTTGTCGGAAAATGTCCACGAATCGAGCGGGACAATCGAGGGGACGATATTCGTGCCGCCGGGGTCCATTGAAAAGGCATGTCCCTGTGGGGACAGGGCAAATAAAAAGCCCGCGACGATGAAGACGCGGGCAAAAACATAGTTCAACTTGCGAGAAGAACCATTCCCTCTGGTTATAGATTTCATAAGTCATTATTCAGCTACCACATCTACCGCTCGTCATCTTTAACATGTTCTTATGCGCCGACAAGCAAAAATTCCCACTGTTACAAGAATTTAACAATGCGAATTCTGGTTCTTAACCCGTTACTGTTCACCCTCTGAATCCAGGTGAAGAATCATTCCATAAAAACAACCAACAATATATGCCCCCCCCCCCCTGCACTTTGCAATCAAAAAAACATGCTCTGCTTCAAGCGGATGCGCCAAATCGGACACAAATTTCATGGGATTTTGTCTGTTCGGGCCCCCTGCGGCAGTCAGCGGAGTGAGTTTGCAACGAGCAAAAGACACATGCCTTGTGGTCGCACCGCCATCAAAGTCGCTGCAAATAAAATGACACTCCGGGCCTTTTCGCAAGTGTCGTGTCATGATGCTAAATTTTACAAAGCCGGACATTTCACGGTCGCCGTGCCGCTCACACGTTCCTCGAAATCCTTGGCATCGAATTCCAAGACGGATGCCAAAATTTTCAACTGTTGGCTGTCAGGCTGCCGAGTGCCGCTTTCCCATGAACAAATCAAGGATGTTGCAATGCCCATTTTTCCGGCCACATGGCTGGGCATGAGATTTTTCTCGATCCGCTTGACCTTGAGCCAATCGCCAGCCGTCTTGATATTCAATTTCAACACTTTAGACCGCTTCTGATTCCCCCGATTTGCAGGGTATTTCACTCGAACCGAGCGTTGTGCAATACCCAGCAGAGCTACTCTCCCCGGACGAGGCGGAGAGGGAGAAACCTTTATGCGTTTTGCGCTTTTTGGCGGCGAAAGAATCTGTGTCCATCCGGGTTAATCCGTGGTTAAGAAAAAATGGCTGACGTGTTTTCCAAAAAGAAGCGGTCGGAAGTGATGTCACGCATCCGCTCGCGCGGGAACGCGGCCACGGAACTGGCGCTGGCGCGGCTGTTGCGCGCGAACAAAATTTCCGGGTGGCGGCGACACGTCCTGCTTTCCGTTGGTAGCAGCCGAGGTAACGAGGCTCAAACTGAAAATCGCCAGTCGAAAATCGGAAATCCTAAATTGATGGGAGCCTCCTCACGGCGGCTGTTACGGGTGCGTCCCGATTTTGTTTTTCCCAAGCTCAAGCTGGCGGTCTTCGTGGACGGCTGTTTCTGGCATGGCTGCCCCCAGCACGCGACCCAGCCGAAAGCCAACCGCGCCTTTTGGAAAAATAAATTTGCCCGCAACCGAGCGCGTGATCTTCTGGTGACGCGCGCCTTGCGGCGGGCCAACTGGCGGGTCTTGCGGATTTGGGAACACACCTTGCGGTGGGCCACCAAGAAACCGCAGAACGAAGCGCGGTTGTTCAACCGGATTCAGCGGGCGTTGAATTGAAAGATAAGTTTGCGGTGACTGGCTCATCCTCCAAATCCAAGTGCTCGGAAGTGATGGGGCGCATCTGTTCGCGCAGGAACCGGGCCAAGGAGGCAGCGATCAATCAGCAGGGGAGATGGCGGCGCGTTCTTTGGCGCTGGCGTCGCGGAAATCGCTGAGGCGGCCTTTTTTCAAGGTGCCGTCCGGCAGCTTCAACGCGATCTGCGGCGGCCAGCCGGCCTGGGCTTCGGTCACGCTGTCCACCACGCCCACGGCGTGGGAAATTTTGTGGACCATGATTTCGCCGAGAAAGCCTTCGCCGGTGGCGGGAATTTTAGTTTTGCCCATGTGGCCAGTGTAGGGGAAAAACCCGGCGCGTTCAATGTCCGAATGCAGGAAGGTGACAGAACGTTGGCGCGTCATTTCCCGCTGGACAAAGCTTTTAGCCAGACGCAATGTCAAGGGTGCGCCGGCGTCCCGCCGCGCCGCCTTTGCTCAAGGCGAATTGGGCAACTTTTTTTGGACAAACGAATGCGGCAAAAAATTTTAAAAACAAAATCCGGTCAAAATCGGAAACAGGATAGGCTGCAAAGCCAGCCGTCTTTGTTAGGCTTTGCTATCACATCACAATCAGTAAGCACAACCACAAATATATAAATGAAAAAAATCATCGCACTCGCAATACTCATTGTATGCTCTACATTAGGCAAGAGTCAGGGCATCGTATATACACTGCTGCCTGGAAGCACAATTACTCCAGTATCCGGTTCCACACCCGCAGGACCTACGGAATCATTAACCGGCACGTTTGAGTGGTTTCCGCTTTATATGATGTTTACCAACTTGAGTTTAGATTTCTCCAGCGTTTCATATCACTTAACATTGGCAACCAATGGACTGAACAGTGGCGGCGGTATAAACTCGTCAGAGGTTTATTTTGCAGCTGATGTTAACATAAGCGGCTTAAGTCTTACGAACGGTGTAATGGATGGTTTCGTCGCAGGGAGCTATATTGGCCCCATGACAGCACCTACTTTTCTAACATTCCCCGACCTTCGCATTTCACCGGAGTCCGGTGGTGCATTTGTTGCGCAATTGACTCTCTTCGCCCAACAAGTGCCTGAGCCATCATCCGCACCTCTCTTGCTCTATAGCGCAGTTTCTTACTTAGCGTTTTTTGCGCTTCGCCGAAATGGGAGCAAAGCCTAATATGTTGATAGGCTGCAAGCACGCCCGAAAAGGTTAACCCTTCTTCACCCGGAAATTCCCCGCCCCCGTTTCCCCGTCAGACCTTCAAATCCGCAAGCGTGGGATCGTTGTCGTGGGCGATCTTCCGCATTTTCCTGATGGCCGCGCCCATGTTGCGCTGGCGGAACAACGCGGTGCCCGCCACGAACGTGTCCGCACCGGCACGCGCGCATTCGGCCACCGTCAAGTTGTTGATGCCGCCGTCCACTTCGAGGCGGTAGCTCAATTTGTTCTGACGCCGCCACGCGTCGGCCTGCTGGATTTTCGGCAGGCATTCGTGGATGAAACTTTGCCCGCCGAAACCGGGATTGACGGTCATCACCAGCAGCAGGTCAATCTTATCGAGAAAGGGCTGGACTTCAGTGATGGCGGTGGGAGGATTGATGGCCAGGCCGACTTTGCAGCCGAGCGATTTGATCTTCCATATCAGCGGCGTGACCTGCTGGTGGAGTTCGACGTGGACAATGATTTCATCCGCCCCGGCCTGGACGAAAGGTTCAAGAAGAATTTCCGGCTTGAGGCACATCAGATGCACGTCGAAGAAAAGTTTCTTGGCGTGCGGACGCACAGCGGCGACAACGTCCGGCCCGAAGGAGATGTTGGGCACAAACTGGCCGTCCATGATGTCGAGGTGCAGCCAGTCGGCGCCGGCCTTTTGAGCGCGGGCGGCTTCCTTGCCGAGGCGGGTGAAATCGGCGGCGAGCAGTGAGGGCGCGATGATCATGGGAAATGGTTTCAGCAGGCTTTCAAAGTGGGAAACATTCAACGTTCAACATTCAACACCGAACAACCAATGGTTTCCCATTCGGACATTTCTTGGATGTTGAATGTTCGATGTTGGTGGTTGAATGTTTTCATGGATCACGTGATGTTTTCGCCGTCGAGACAACGCCGGATCATGCGGGACAGGGTCTGCGGCAGATAGGGCTTCTGCAGATAGTTCAAATGCGGATCGAGCTTGAAGTTTTTGCCCAGCGCATCCGCGCCGTAGCCGCTGGAAAAAATCACCTTGAGATCCGGTTTTTCGAGCCAGAGCCGGTCGGCCATTTCCCGTCCGTTGAGACCGCCGGGCATGATGATGTCGGTGAAGACGAGGTCAATTTCGTTCTTATATTGCTCCCAGATTTGGAGCGCGTTGTTGCCGTCCACGGCCTGAAAAACGCGATAGCCATTGAGGTTGAGCGTGCGCGTGACAATCTCGCGCAAATCGCGTTCGTCCTCGACCACGAGGATGGTTTCCGTGCCCTTGCGGGCATGAAACTGGGTGTCGGCGTGTTCCGGGTCGGCCACCGGCGCGTCGGTGACGGGGAAATAAATGTGGAACGTGGTGCCTTGGCCGAGTTCGCTTTCGACTTCCACCCAGCCTTCATGTTGCTTGACGATGCCGAAGACGGTGGCGAGGCCGAGACCGGTGCCTTTGCCCAGTTCCTTGGTGGTGAAAAAAGGCTCGAAAATGCGCTGCAAATTTTCCGGTGGAATGCCTTCGCCGGTGTCGGTGTGGCTCAACCGGATGAATTTCCCCGGCCGCGCGTCGGCGATGCGGCGGGTATGCGTTTCGTCCACCTCGACGACGCTGATGCGGATGGCCATCTGCCCGCCCTTGGGCATGGCGTCGCGCGAATTCACGGAGAGGTTCAACAAAATCTGCTCCAACATGCTGACATCCACGGCGGTGACGGCCGGCTGGCTGCTGAAATTGATTTGCAGCGCGATGTCCTCGCCGAGCAGACGCGCAAGCAGGTCCGTCATTTTGCCGACGATGCGGTTGAGGTCGAGCGGACGCGGATTGTAAATCTGTTTGCGTCCGAACGCGAGCAACTGGCGCGTGAGGCCGGCGGCGCGCTCGGACGCCTGTTTGATCTGCTGGGCCGAGGCCATCGCTTTCGGCTCGATCTTCGCCAGCGTGAGCAGCGTGGCGTGGCCGAGGATGATGGTGAGGATGTTGTTGAAATCATGCGCGATGCCGCCGGCGAGCTGGCCGATGGCCTCCATTTTTTGCGACTGCCGGAGCTGTTCCTCCAGCCGCCGGTGCGAGGTGACATCCCGGAACAGGCCCAGGAGCAGCCGCGGTTTGCCGCCGGACTCGACGTAGGAATCGGTGACTTCATAAACCACGGCGCGGTTGTCGTGCAGCACCAGTTGGTATTCCTGTTTTTCCCGGACCCGGCAGGCGCGAAACTGATCGCAGTGCCAGCGCAGCATTTTTTCCCAATCCCCCGCGGCGGCATAAACGACCGTAAACGGCCTGCCCTCCAACTGTTCATGCGTCAGGCCCACCAGTCGGCAATACGCCTGGTTGGCGGCGACAATCGTGCCGTTTTCATCCGTGAGCCGCATGCCGTCCACGGAATTTTCCCAGACGGAGCGGAACAAGGTTTCCGAACTGCGCAGCGCCATCTCCGCCGCGCGCCGCTCGGTGATGTCGCGGACGAGAAACAATAAGGCCGGCGCGCCGTCGTATTCCACTCGCACGGTGCGAATTTCCACCGGCACCGCGCGGCCGTCGGCGCGCACGCTTTCGCTTTCGATCCAGGAAATCTGGCCCGCCGCCAGCTTTTTAAAATCGGCGCGGGCGGCCTCCCGCCGTGCGGGTGGCACCAGTTGTTCAATCGCGTTTTTGCCGACGAGCTGCTCCCGTGTCATGCCATGCAACGTGCAGGCGCTGCGGTTGACATCGAGCACTTTGCCCTGCAAATCCTCTACAAAAATCGCGTCCGGGGAATTTTCAAACAATTCGCGAAAGCGCCGCTGGCTCTGGCGCAACTCCTCCTCGACCTGCACTCGCTGCAACGCGCCGCCGCACTGGTCGGCCAGCGTCTGCAAGATTTCAAGATCGCGCTCCGCATAACTGTGGGGCAGCCGGCGCTGGATGAACAGCACGCCGATCACCCGTTCGCCCTTCCGGATGGGTGCGAGCATGGTGGTGCCGCCCTTGTCGCCGATTTCCTCCGCCGAAACCAGTTCAGCCCCGCGCGTGATCACCCGTTGCACCAGCGCGTTCGCCGTCTTGGGCTGCGGCGAGGCGGGAATTTCCACGCGCTGGCCCTCGATGGTGGTGATGGCCAGCAGCGAAACGACTTCGTCGCGCTCCAACGAATACAAGTCCAGCGCGAAATCATCCCAGTGAAACAGTTCATCCGCCGCCTCGCAAATGAACAGCGCCGCCTCGGACGCCATGGTGACCGCGCTCAAATTGTGGCTCAAGAGGCCGAACACCAGGTTGCGTTGCGCCGCCCGCCGGCGCACGGTCACGTCGGTGGCCAGGGTGAGCGCCGCGAGTTTCCCATGAAACGCCAGCGGCGACCAGATGACCTCCATGTCTATCTCGCTGCCGTTTTTGCGCCGGTGCCGCCAGACCAGTCCCTGCGCTTTGACGTCCGCCGGTGATTTCCGTCCCTGTTTGGCATCCTCCGGCACGCGCAGATCGGCCAGCGTCATGCGGAGAAATTCATCGCGCGAATAACCGTAATGCTGCGTCGCCGCCTCGTTGACTTCGAGAATGGCCAGCGTTTCCAAATTGAACACCCACATGGGATGCGGATTGCCCTGGAAGAGCAGCCGGTATTCTTTTTCACTGCGGCGCAAATCCTCCTCGGCCACCTGGCGCTTGGCGCGTTCGCCGGCCTCGGCCACGGCGCGGCGCACCGCCGCCGGCAGCCGGTCGCGGTTTTGTTTGAGAATGTAATCCGTCGCGCCCGCCTTCAAACTCTCGATCGCCGCCTGCTCGCCGAGGGTGCCGGACATGAGGATGAACGGCAGTTGGGGAAATTGCTTGCGGACGAGCTTGAGCGCCTCCAGCCCGTTGAAATCCGGCAGGCGGTAGTCCGCCAGCACCAGATCCCAAGGCCCTTCCGCCAGCGCCTGGATGAATTCCGCGCGGCGGCAGACGTTGCGCACTTCCGCCGCCAGCTCGTCATGGGCGAACTGGTCGCGCACCAGCATCGCATCCGCCGGATTATCCTCCAGATGCAAAATGCGAAGCGGCGAATTCATGGTGCTGGTTCCGTTGCGGTTCGTTTCAAGCAATTCTGCTTAAACAACCAGCCCCGCCGCCAAAAGTAAAGAACGGACGGGATTTTTCGGCGTTGACTTTCCCGCGCATTTGGCTAGTTTCCCCGACTCTTTAGCAAAATATTTAAAAGAATCTATGCCCAATACGAAGTCAGCCGAACGCCGGATGCGCAACAGTCAACGCAAAAACCTCCAGAACAGCGCTGTCAAATCACGCCTGCGCCGCACGGAGAAACAGTTCCGCGCCACCGTGGCCGCCGGCAAAAAAGACGAGGCCGCCAAGCTCCTTTCCGGCGTCCACTCCGCGTTTGACAAGGCCGTGAAGGTCGGGGCCATCACCCGCCCCACCGCCAACCGCAAGAAATCCCGCCTCGCACTTTCGCTCAAGTAATTTCCGCCGGTCGGTGCGGACGATTTGCAGCGGCGCTTGCTCACAGCGCCGCTCATTTTATTTTTAGGAGGCCCGCATTGGGCGGCTGCCAAGTAATCGCAGGCAAGCTTGCCACTCTGACCCCGTCGCGCCGGGATCGAGCGAGCACATCACCGTGTGCAGTTCAGCATTGTGGACCGGTTTCTTGAGCACAGCCGGATTTGTTACTTTGAAAACGCCTGCCAGCCGGAGTTGATCGTCGGGAGCGCGGACTGGATGCCCCGGAATCTGGTCCGCCGCATCGAGGTCATGTTTCCCATTGAGGATGGCATCCTGTGTGAGCGCATTATTCGTGAGATTCTCGGCATCACCCTCGCTGACAACACGAAGGCGCGGGTGCTGGGTGCGGACGGAGTCTATCGCCGCGCCGAAATTCCTGCCGGCACCACCCCGCGCCGGCGCCAGATGGATTTCATCGCTCTCACGGCGCCCAAGCCAGCCGCCAAAGAGCCGGAAAAATATCCACGGGTGGAAGTCTCGCCTCGACCCTTTCCCAAAAAGCAAAAAACCAAAAACACTTTGGCCGGTAGCGGGTGCCCCCGGTTCACTCAATCCGTAGCCATGACGTCTTGAATGATTGCAGGAGCGGAGAAAAATAGGCCTTGATCTTCGACCTCGTTAGCACCATTGGCGATGACCGCCGGATCGGGGTTCTCCGGGTTCAACGAAGGGAATTCAAGGTGGTGGCGGCGAACCAAACCGTGCGGCGATACCGCGCGGAACCGTCACCATAAGGTTTTAAAATGCAATTTATTTTTTTTCGTATCTCGCTGCTGCTTGAACTAGAATCTGGTTTCAATGCAACCGATGTGACCTTGGTCATGGCCACCGGGGATCGGCCTCGCGCCAAGTGTCCACGGACCTGCGCGCCAGTTGCCGCCGGCGGCAGCCGCGTCCTGGAAGCAGGGAAATTTGTGCTTCGCCACCGCCTCGGGTGCAAATTGGAATTTGATTTATGAAGAGATTATTCTTGGCCGTTTTGCTCGCAACGCTCGCAATCAGCGCCGTGTTCAGCTGGCGGCACTGGCACGCCGTCCGCCCCGAATCATCCGTCATCGCCGCGACGAATAGCGGGCCTGCCAGTTCGGCGGGAATGCTTCGAGGCCAGGCGAATTCAACCCCGCTGGCAACGACGACGGGCCGGCCGACCGGCAGTCTCCTGGCTGTCACCATGCCGGCAGCGGCCGCCGGCCAGCCGCCGAGGCGCGCATGGGACTATAATTATTTGGCCAGCCTGTCCAATGCCGCGCCCGGCACGCCGATCCGGTTTGAGTTGGAGGCTGGAAGTTTTGCCGCCGGCACGATTCAGCACGCGGAATACACCAACGATGAGTTGACTTATGTGTCCGGCGTGGTGACGCAGCCGGAGTCCGGCCGGTTTTTTTTCCAGAAGCAGACGTTGCCGGGCAAGCAGGGCGACTTTGCCGGCGTGGTGGAATTTCCGGCCAGCAAAACCGCCTGGCGGATCGAGCCGAGCGGGCCGGGCGGAAAATCGGAACTGGTCAAACACCGTCTGGACGAGGTGATATGCCTGGCGATGCCACCGGTTGATCCCGCCCTGGAACCAACCAACATCCCCGAGGAAATGCCGCCGCTGCGACCGGATCAGGTGACGGATTATGTGCCGGCTTATAATGACGGCATCATCTCGCTCCAAAGTTTGCCGGGCGCGACGGGCGTGCTTTACATTGATTATCGCGGCGGCTACACGCCGACGTGGGGCGGCATCACCTACGCCAAACCGAGCGCCGCTAGCGCGCAGATCAAGGATGTGTGGAAGCGCGTGGCAGAAGATTACATGCCGTTCAACATCAACGTCACCACAGACATCAAAGTTTATCAGGCCGCGCCGGAGAACAGCCGGCAGCGCTGCATTTGCACGCCTACCACCACGGCGGCGCCGGGCGCGGGCGGCGTGTCCTACATGAATTCCTGGAACTGGACCGGCGACACGCCGAACTGGTCGTTTTACAGCACTGGCAAAGCGGCGGCGGAAGTTGTCGCGCATGAATGCGGCCATTGCGTCGGCTTGGGCCATCAGGGCAACAACACTTCGGGTTATGACACTGGCCATGCCGGACCGGGCACGACTGGCTGGGCACCGATCATGGGTGCCGGTTATTATCAGCCCGTGACCGAATGGGCCAAAGGTGGATACTTAAATGCGAACAATACCGAGGACGAACTGAACATTATCACCACACAGATTAACAACGTGGCCTACCGTGCGGACGACACCGGCGCGACGCTGGCCACGGCGCGTTATCTGGAAGTTTACGCCAGCTATGCCGCCTTCGCGGAAGGCGTCATCGAAAAGACCGGCGACACGGACGCATTCCGGTTTACCACCGCCGGCGGCGCGATTTCGTTGACGGCCAGTCCGGTTGCCACCAACGACTGGGCCAATCTAGCCATCATGGCCACTCTTGCCGATGTGACGGACACGATCATCGCGAGCAATAACCCGCAAAGCGTCCTGACCGCGAGCATCGCCACCAATCTGCCGGCGGGCACTTATACTTTCCGCGTCACCGGTGCGGGCCGCAACGATCCGCTGACCAATGGTTTCTCCAACTGCGCCAGCCTCGGTTACTACTCTGTGACTGGCTCGGTCGCTGCCGCCACGCTGACTACTCGCTTCAACCTCGCCGAGAATTCCACCAACGGCACCACGGTCGGCATTGTGACCGCCACGAACCTCGGCGTGGACGCGCTGAACTACTTCATCGTTTCCGGCAACACTTCCAACACGTTTGCGCTGGACGACAACGGCGTGCTGACCGTGACCAACGCGGCGACGCTGGACTACGAAACGCTGGGGCTGAATACGCAACTGGCCGTGCGGTTTGAGATGTTCGTCAACATCACAAACACGGTGAACCCGGCGCTGACCGAGTTGAACCGCCGTCTGGTCGTGGTGATCACCAATGTGAATGAAAGCCCGACGCTGACCGGATTTACCAACACGCTCATCGCCCACACTTTGCCCGGCACAGTCGTTGGCACGGTGGCGACAGCAGATCAGGATTTTTATACGGTGCTGACCTTGAGCATCATTGGCGGCAATAGCAACGCCATGTTCACCGTCAGCAACGCGACGGGGAACCTTGTCGTGGCGGGCGATTTGAATCCCGCGACGCAGAGTGTTTACAATCTTACGATCCAAGTCGCGGACAATGGATCGCCAGTTTTGAAAGCCACGAATTATGTGCAGATCACGGTCACGACCAACACATCACCCTTCCGGCCTGGCACGCTGAGTTACGCGGTCTATGATGGCATCGGCACCGGCATTTTGATCGCCAACATGACTGCCAATTCGAGGTTTCCGACGGACGCGACCTGGGAAAAACAAATTCCCACCGCCGAAGGCGACACGGATCGCGCCGACGGCTATGGCTCGGTGTTGCGCGGCTATTTGATTCCTCCGGTTTCCGGCAACTACAACTTCTTCATCGCCACCGATGACAATGGTGAATTGTGGATGAGCACCACGACAAATCCCGCCAGCATGATGCGAATCGCGGACATCACCGGGAGTTCCCTCTACGCCGGCGTCCGCCAATGGAACAAATTTGCCAGCCAGAAATCCGTCGCCCGCGCGCTTGTCGCTGGCCAGGCCTACTACCTCGAAGCCCGGCAGAAGGAAGGCAGTGGCGGCGACAACCTGGCAGTCGGCTGGTCCGGACCCGCCACCGACAACCTGACCAACGTCATCCCCGGAACTTACCTCGCGCCGTATTTGTTGAATTACGTCCCGCACGCCATCGGTTTCACCAACACCGTTCATCGCGCCGTTCTGGCCGGCGCTCGGCTCGGTCAGGTGACGATGACCGACTTGAACACGAATGACGCCCACTCCTTCGCCATCACTGCGGGCAACACCGCTGGTATCTTTAGCATGGACACCAATGGCTGGGTTTACGTCGCCAACGATGCGGCGCTGGCGGCGAGCGCCACGACCAATTTCATCCTGACGTTCCGTTGCACTGACAATGGCACCCCGGCATTGTCCGGCACGAACACGGTTGCGTTGAACCTGGTCGAGGCCAACGTCGTTGCCACCACGTTGTTGCAGCGCGAAATGTTCACCAACATCGGCAGTGGCACGGTCGTCAGCGCCCTCACCGGCAGTGCAAAATATCCCAACAAGCCGGATGCGTTGGTGCCCTTGACCAGTTTCGCATCGCCGGCGGATGTGGCGGACAACTTCGGCTCCCGCATTCGTGGCTATGTGGTTCCCTCCGTAAGCGGCGACTATCGGTTTTTCATCGCGTCCGATGACAGCAGCCAGTTGAAGTTCAGCCGTGATACCAACGCGGCCAACGCCACCGTCATTGCGTCAGTGACCGGTTACACCAGCCAGAACGTGTGGAATACTTTTTCGACCCAGACTTCGGCCTTGATCACGGGTCTGGTCGCCGGCCAGCGTTACTACATTGAGGCGCTGCACAAGGAAGGCAGCGGCGGCGACCACGTCTCCGTTGCCTGGCTGGTGCCTGGCAGCGGTGTTACCAATATTATTCCGGGAGCAAATCTTCAGCCAGTGGATTTAAACGCCGCTCCACAAATCAACAACCTGACTTTGGGCTTGATGCAAAGCGTCGCCAACGGCACCACGGTCGCCACCGTCACCGCGTCGGACAGTCCGCTGGACCGGCTCGTGTTCAAGTTCGTCAGCGGCAACACCAACAACACGTTCGCGATCAATCCCTACACCGGCGTCATCACGGTGGCGGACAACACGCCGATCGCCAGCGGGGCCGTGGCGAATTTCCCGCTCGCGGTCAAGGTGCAGGATTCCGGCTATGGCGGTTTGTATCCAGTGCGGAGTGCAACGAACAGTGTCTCCATCAGCATCGTCAGCGCTAACAGCCTGGTGTGGGACGCGATCAGCGGTGCCATCGGCAAGCAGGATGGTGACGGCAGTTGGGATGGAACCATGGCGAACTGGTGGAACAATTATTACAACGTGGTTTGGTCGGATAATCTCATGGCCTGCTTTGGTGTGGACACGACGACGAATTGCACGGTGACACTGATCAGCGACGTGACTCCCTCGGGCCTTGTCTTCAACCAGACCAGCGGCGGCGTTTACACCTTGGCCGGCGGCGGTGGCGCGCTGAATCTGTCCGGCACACCGACCATCGCCGCCAATGCCGATGCCACCATCAGCGCCAGCATCAAGGGCGCGGGCTTCATCAAAACCGGCGCGGGCACGCTGACCTTGAGCGGAACGAATGTTTATCTCGGCACGACGACTATCAGCAACGGCACGCTGCTGGTCAACGGCGTGCTTACCACGAACGCAGCCAGCACCGTCACCGTCGCGACCAACGCCACGCTCGGCGGAACAGGTTTGATCAATGGCGCGACGATCGTGCAGGACGGCGGCACGCTCGCGCCCGGCAGCGGCGGCATTGGCCAGCTCACCATCAGCAACGACGTGAACCTTTCAGCCAGCAGCAAAAGCTCGATGGAATTGAGCAAGAATGGCGGCGTGCTGACGAATGATCTCGTGCTCATCGCTGGAACCTTGACCCAGGGCGGGACATTGATCGTGACCAACACGGGCACCAACGCGCCAATCGTCGGCGACAGTTTCCATTTGTTCAGCGCTGGAACTAACGCCGGCGGATTCACGAGTTTCAATCTGCCTGCGCTGGCCAACGGTTTGAGCTGGACCACAAATAGTCTGGCCACCAACGGCACTCTTGCCGTGGTCTTGAATACTTACACCTTGACCTACATTGCGGAAAGCAACGGCACTCTTTCCGGCAGCATGACGCAAATGGTGAACTACGGCGACGGCGGCAGCGCCGTGACGGCGGTGCCGAACAGCGGTTACGCCTTCACGAACTGGAGCGACGGTTTCACGGTCAACCCGCGCGCAGATGCGAACGTGACCAACAATCTCAGCGTCACCGCCAACTTTGTGCTGGTGAACCTCGCGCCGCCGGCAATTACGAACCTTAGCATGGCGGCCGGCCAGACGGCATTCACGTTGACTGGCACGGGCACCGCCGGCCAGGTTTATGTGCTGTTGTCGGCGACGAACCTGCCGCCAGTGATTTGGACGCCAGTGGCAACCAATACGGCGGATGCCAACGGCGTCTTCCAATTCACCGATCTTGAGACGACCAATTACATCCAGCGTTTCTACCGGGTGATGACTTATTAAACGCCGGGAAATACGGCTTAACAAATCCGTTGCATGGGCTGAAGCTCGATTTGCGCTGAATGGACCCAGCCAAAAAACGGAATGGCATTTGCAACATCCTGAAAACTTTTTGCGTCCGCCGGCTTGTCCTTGACGGTTTAGCGGATGACTTCCGCCGCAATCTCATGAACAGGTTGAATCATCGCCCGCAGCAGGCGCGATTGGACGGTGACAATACAACGTGGACAAAACGGCATGGAGCGCCGAGCTTGCTCGGCATACCAGACACGTTTCTTTCACAAGCCGAGCAAGCTCGGCGCTCCGTGGCAGTCACTTGGGCAAAACCAAGCTGCGAAACGTGTCGCGGAAACGTGCGCTGCTGAATGGCCAGTCTTCGGCAAGCTGGCACAACTTTGCCTTCACCGGGTTGCCTTCGATGTAGCGAATCGCCACTCGCTCCTGCTCCTCGTTCCGCATGAAGGTTTCCCAATACTCGCGCTGCCAAAATGTTCCAACCCGTTTCAGGCTGCGGTTGGCTTTGACTGCCGAGATGGATTTCCAGCTTTGCAGCATCTTCGCCAGCGGCCAGTTCCAGACATGCGCCAAAACATGAACGTGATTCGGCATCACGGACCAAGCCAGCAGTTCGTAGCGCTTGTTGTGAAATTGGAGCATCACGTCTTCGGTAATTTCGGCTACGCGTGGATCGCGCAAATGACACTCGCCGATTCCGCGATCCAGATATTCCTCCAGCTTGGTGCGTTTCTCGCGGTCGTCTTCAATCTTTAGCAAATGTTCCCACTCGCCGCGCCGCGAGACGGGCATGGAATCAACAAGACGAAACGTGACAAACTGAACAAGTCCCGGAAAATCACAATGGGGCATGGGGCAAGTAACCGCGTTCGTGCCAGCCAAGAAAACCGAGAACCTTTTCCTCATCCGTGAGCGGCCTATGCCAGCGGTTCTTTTCCGCCACCAAATCGCGCAAGTATTCGCGTTTGGTCTGCGGTTTCATTTCCGGAACGCCGAGCATTGCCCGGCAAGTTAATGTTCTTTTTCGGTTCGAGCCGAGCAAGCTCGGCGTTCCGTCACGCCTTCGCCACCAACTGGCGCAACACATAAGGCAAGATGCCGCCGTGCTGGTAGTAGTCAATTTCGATGGGCGTATCAATGCGGCAGCGGACGCCGACATTTTCCACCGCGCCGTCCTTGCGCGTGATCTTGAGCGTCAAATCCTGCTGCGGCTTGATGTTCGCGTCGAGGCCGACGATGTCGTAGGTCTCCGAGCCGTCCAGCTTGAGGCTTTGCGCGGTGGTGCCGTCCTTGAATTGCAGCGGCAGCACACCCATGCCAACGAGATTGCTGCGGTGGATGCGCTCGAAGCTCTGCGCGACGACAGCTTTGACGCCGAGCAGATTCGTTCCCTTGGCCGCCCAGTCGCGCGAACTGCCGGTGCCGTATTCTTGTCCGGCCAGCACCACGAGCGGCGTGCCGCGCTTCTGATATTCCATCGAGGCGTCGTAGATCGAAACCTTCTTGCCTTCCGGTTGCAGCAACGTGTCGCCGCCTTCCTGGCCGGCGAGCATCAGGTTTTTGATGCGCACGTTGGCGAACGTGCCGCGCGTCATCACCCGGTCGTTGCCACGACGCGAACCGTAGCTGTTGAAATCCTCCGCCGTCACGCCGTTCTCGATGAGATATTTGCCGGCGGGCGAAGTTTTCTTGATGGAACCGGCAGGCGAAATGTGGTCGGTCGTCACGCTGTCACCGAAGATGGCGAGCGCGCGGGCACCGGTGATCGGCGCGATGCTGCCGGGCTGCAACGCGAAGTTCGTGAAGAACGGCGGTTCCTGAATATAGGTGGACTTGCGGTCCCATTCATACACGTTGCCGGTGCTGGAGGGGATTTCGTTCCACTTGGGATTTTGCGCGGCGAAATCTTTATATAAGCGGCGGAAGACTTCCGGCCGCAACGCGGTCTGCATGAGGTCGCGGACTTCGCGCAGGCTCGGCCAGATGTCGCGCAGATGAACAGGCTTGCCGTCCTTGCCGGTGCCAAGGGCGTCGTTCGCCAAATCAATGTCCACGCGACCCGCGAGCGCAAACGCCACGACGAGCGGCGGCGACATGAGAAAATTCGCCTTGATGTTCTGATGGACGCGTGCCTCGAAATTGCGGTTGCCGGAAAGCACGGATGCGGCGATGAGATTATTTTTCACGACCGCATCCTCAATGGCCGGATGCAGCGGACCGGAGTTGCCGATACAGGTGGTGCAGCCGTAGCCGACGAGGTTGAAACCGAGTTTGTCGAGGAACGGCTGCAAACCGGTCTTGTCCAAGTAATCGCTGACGACCCGCGAGCCGGGCGCGAGCGAAGCCTTGACGGTTGAATTGACCGTGAGACCTTTTTCCACGGCCTTCTTCGCGAGCAAACCGGCAGCGAGCATCACGGACGGATTGCTGGTGTTCGTGCAACTCGTGATGGCCGCGATCAGCACAGAACCATTGCGCACGTTCCCATCCAGTCGTGGAGCTTTGGCATGAATCGGATCGGCCGTTGGATGTTCGGTGGCCATTTCGCGTTCACTTCTCCGGGCATTTCCGTCCTGCTGGCTGCCGCCACCGGGATGAATCGGGCCACCGGCGGAGACGTGGATCGTGCGGGACAAATCTTCGGCCTTCATGCCAAAACCATTTTCCGTGACCGGCTTTGAGAATGCCGTTATGAATTCATTTTTTAATTTTGGCAATTCAATCCGGTCCTGCGGGCGTTTCGGCCCGGAAACGCTGGGCAGCACGGTTTTAAGATCCAGCTCGATTTCCTGTGAATAGGAGATTTCACCTTTCTTCGGAATGCCCCACAAGCCTTGCGCCTTGTAATAATTTTCGTAAGTCTTGACGGCTTCATCCGCGCGTCCGGTGGCGCGGAGATAGTTCACGCACTCGGCATCAATCGGGAAAAAGCCCATCGTCGCGCCGTATTCGGGCGCCATGTTCGCAATGGTCGCGCGATCCACCAGCGGCAGCGCCGCTGCGCCGGGGCCGAAGAATTCCACGAACTTGCCCACGACTTTCGCCTTGCGCAAAATCTGCGTGACCGTGAGCGCGACATCCGTGGCGGTGACACCTTCGCGAATCGCGCCCGTTAGGTGAACGCCCACGACATCCGGCGTGAGGAAATAAACCGGCTGGCCCAACATGCCCGCTTCCGCTTCGATGCCGCCGACGCCCCAGCCGACAATACCCAGACCATTGATCATCGTTGTGTGCGAATCGGTGCCGACGAGCGTGTCGGGATAAAAAACATCGCCTGCTTTCAAAACACCTTTCGCTAGGTATTCCAAATTGACCTGATGCACGATGCCGATGCCCGGCGGGACGACCTTGAACGTATCGAACGCCTGCATGCCCCACTTCAAAAATTGGTAACGCTCACGGTTGCGCGTGAATTCCAAGTCCAAGTTCTTCGCCATCGAATCCGCGCCGCCGGCAAAATCCACCTGCACCGAGTGATCCACCACCAAATCCACCGGCACGAGCGGCTCGATGATTTTGGGATTCTTGCCGAGCTTGGCCACGGCGGTGCGCATCGCCGCCAAATCCACGAGCAGCGGCACCCCGGTAAAATCCTGCAACACGATGCGCGCGACGACGAATGGGATTTCCGCCGTGCGCGTTTCGGTCGGCTGCCAGTTGGCGAGTTCCTTGATGTTCGCTTCACTGACTTTCTTGCCGTCGCAGTTGCGCAGCACCGATTCCAGCACGAGGCGGATGGAAACCGGCAGTTTGGAGATCGGGCCGACGCCAGCTTTTTCCAGCGCGGGAAGCGAATAGAATTTTCCCGGCTGGCCGTTGCCGAGTTCAAAGGTTTGCAGCGTGCCAAAGAGATTGTGTGATGTGCTCATTTAATTTTCGTAATAAAAAAATAATCACAAGAAAATGAAGTCTGCGCGCGGTGGTGTCAAGCGAAGGGCGTGGGAGAAATTTGCTGCGTAACTGGAGCGCCGAGCATCGCGCGGCTGGTTCAGCCTTGATTTTTCCACGCCGAACCGTGCTTGGCGCTTCGTCAATCCACCAGCGGCGCGATGTCCAGCAGTTCGCCGAGGCGCTTTTCGAGCCGGCCCAAATCGAGCGGCTTGGTGAAGAAATCCTCGGCGTGCGTGGACGCGGTGCGCCGGGTGATGCCGCCGGTGAGCGCACGCGTGAATACTTGCGGCGATGCGGAGCCGCGCGGAGTTCCCGTCCGTCACCGCAGGCGGTCAGGAATAAAAAGCCGGCCGGAGTTATGAACCAGCCGTTTTCAGGCCATGACTTTGTCAATCGCGGCGCGCAGTTGCTCCAGGGAAAAAGGTTTGCTCAAGACGAAGTCCACGCCGCCCGACGGCTTGCCGAAGGCCAGAAAGTCTTCCGCAAAAGCCGTGGCCATGATGATGCGCTGTTCCGGCCGGAGCTGTTTGATGCGGGCGACCAACTGGTCGCCTTTCATTTCCGGCATGAGATAATCCGTGATGATCAGGTCAAAGTGGCCGGCCTCGAACAGGGCCAGGGCCACCACGCCGTCCTCGGCGGTCTGGACCTTGTGCCCGTAATGCTTGAGCATCATCTGAATGGCCTTGCAGACGGTGGGTTCATCATCCACCACCAAAATCTGATAACCGGCTTTGTCTGAAGCTTCCATGCTGAATCGCTAAAACGATAGGCGTTTCCCCGGCGAACGCAACTCATTGTTCCTGCCCTGCGGCGTAGTTTTCAAAGCAGGACATTTTTGTAGTTAGCAAAGCAGGACAAACTATTTGGGACGATTGGTGAAGAGGAGGATGGGTTTTTGCTTGGCATCGGGGGCGGCGGCCAGCACGGACTGGTGGCCGGTGGGATGCCGGCAGAGCACCACCTTGGTTTCGGGAGGTTTTTCGATTCTCAGGCGTTGCATGCCGATGGGCACGCGGCCATCGCTGCCGACTTTGATGAGGGTGCGCACGCTCCACACCCATACATCCCACCACGGGCAACGTGGGGTTGGCCGCAGGACGGAGCGTTTTTCTTTGCGGGCCTGATCCCAGGCCCGTTGCGGCG
>ODAK010000225.1_pt1 | contig 64678 bp, 55 predicted proteins | sample 1539591 | NCBI WGS metagenome assembly ODAK01 (sample SAMEA3539303, study PRJEB22396) | soil metagenome | biome: tundra; feature: field; material: soil | place: USA | collected 2010-05 | depth 0.15 m | reverse complement strand
CGTTGTGCAGCCCCGACCCCGACGAGGTCGGGTTCGACGAACAGCCCACCGAGCTGGCCCCGTCGAGCGCCGCGATAGCGGCGAGACCGAAGACCATGTGCTTGCGCATCATGACTGTAGGAAGCGCTCCGCTCGCAAAGGGGGGATCCTGGCAACGATGGCCACGGCTGCTGGAGAAAGGGGTGGATCCACCGGAACCTTGTCGTGAAGAGCTCGTCCGCGATGGGGAGTTCGTCGCAAGATGCGCGACACTCCGCCCCATCAATCCGGCGGAAAGGTGGTTGGTCCCTTGAACGGCGTCAGTCATGGCTTGCGTGGGTCGTACCCCCCATATTCCCTTGCGCGCCCTGGATAGCTTGTGGAGGACACGTCGGGACGTCCGCCGTCAGCGGCGACGACTTCGGGATGCCGGCGCTCGACGGGGACCTCGGCCTCCGACGCGGGCTCCGAGGAGCGTGACTCTTCGAGCCCCGGTCGACGCGAGTGACGACGCCGTCCAGGCGAACGTCGTCGCCGCCCGTTACGGGCGGTAGGAGAAGCAACCACCATGGGAGACTTCACTCGGTTGCTCAGGCGTCGTGACGTTGCGCGCATGGGGGCGGTGGGGAGGGCGGTGGGGTCCCTCGCGCTGAGCTGCTGCCTCGTCGCCTGCTCATCCTCCGACAGGAGTCAAGGCACTGCCGGATCGGGAATGGATGGCGCCCGATGTCCTCGAGCGGCGTCTCGACGGGCAGCGCCGGAGGGGACACGACGAGTGCCGCGCCCCACGCGGGCTCGGGGGGGAGTCGTCGATGCGCTGGCAGATGCGACGGCCGCTGTCGACGCGCGTGAGGATGGCGCCGCCGGTAACGACGGAGCCGACGTCAGGGTGGCAGACGGCAAGCGCCGGACACTGGAACGACCCGGATATGCTCGAAGTGGGCAACGGCAGCCTGAGCGTCGACGAGAGCAAACCCCACTTCAGCGTGTGGGCCATGTTGGCCGCGCCGCTCCTCGCGGGGAATGACCTCCGGTCGATGCCGTCCGCCGTGCAGACGATCCTGACGAACACCGAAATCATCGCCGTCGATCAAGACCCGCTTGGAAAGCAGGCGAGGCTCGTCGCAACCCCGCAGAGCGGCCTGGAAGTCTGGTCCAAGACGCTGAGCGGCAGCAACGCTCGCGCCGTTGCCTTGCTCAACCGCAACGCAGCCGCGGCGTCCATCTCCGTGACCTTCGGCGAGATTGGCCTTTCGAGCGGGGCCGCTTCCGTGCGCGACCTCTGGCAGCACGCGGAGCTGGGGACGTTCAATGGTAGTTACACGGCGGCGAGCGTCCCGAACCACGGGGTGGTGATGCTGCGAATCGCGCAGTGAGGGTCGGCGAGTTAGCGCCGGCGCCCGGGTCCGGCCCGCGCGGGCCGGGCTGTATTTAGCAGCGGTCGACGAGATTGACCGGGCTCTTGGGGGGGAGGGACGTTGCTCACGAGCGTAGTCAAGAGTACACTGTATCGGTTGGGCAGATTATGCTTTCGGCAGGCGCTGCGACATGCAACGGTGGGCACGCTGGTCGCGCTGGCGATCCAAGGCTGCTCTTCGATTTCCACCCGTAAACTGGACGGTGGAAGCTCCGATCGCGGCCCCGACGCGGGTCTCGATTCCGGGGCGGATGCGGGGCGCTCGTCTCTCGATGCGAGCGCGAGTTCGGAGTCGGGGACGGGCGCCGATTCAGGTGCGCCCTCGAACGCCGACGCGTCGGCGACAGACGCCTCGGCAAAGGGTTGCGGCGTGCCGACCACCTTCGAGTGGTCGGCGACAGGTCCGATCATCAGCCCCATGTCGGACGCGACGCACGACCTCGTCGCGATCAAGGACCCGACGGTCGTCTTCTTCAACGGTCTCTGGAACATCTACGCGAGCACGGTGGGCTCGGGCGGCAACTACAACATGGCCTACCTGAACTTCACCGATTGGTCTCAGGCGTCCACGGCTCCCCAATACCACATGGACCAGACGCCTGGGTTCGGGGGATACCACGCGGCGCCACAGCTCTTCTACTTCACGCCACAGAAGCTGTGGTACCTCGTCTACCAGTCGGGGCCGCCCACCTATTCGACATCCGCCGATCCCACGCAGCCCTCGACGTGGACGGCGCCGGCGAACTTCTTCGCCAGCGAGCCGGCAATCGTCATGCAAAACGGCGGGAGCCTCGGCTGGATCGACTTCTGGATTATCTGCGACACCGCGAATTGTTATCTCTTCTTCTCGGACGACAACGGACACCTCTATCGCAGCCAGACCGCAATCGGCGACTTTCCGGCTGGCTTCGACACCCCGATCATCGCCATGGAGGACTCGACCCCCAGCCGGCTGTTCGAGGCCTCCAACGTGTACAAAATGAAAGGGACCGGCGAGTACCTCTTGCTCGTCGAGGCCTTCGACTCGAGCTCGGCAGGGAGGCGGTACTTCCGATCGTGGACAGCCGACACCCTCGACGGTGCTTGGACGTCGTTGCAGTCCGAATACGCGACGCCCTTCGCGTCTGCCGCAAACGTGACCTTCACCGGTACGCCATGGACCGTCGACATCAGCCACGGCGAGATGCTTCGCGACGGATACGACGAGACGCTTGAGATCGATACCTGCGACCTCCGCTATGTCTACCAGGGCAAGGACCCGTCGGCTTCGGAAAGCTACAACCTTCTTCCATGGAGGCTTGGTTTGCTGACGAAGACGAACTAGGTTTGCCCTCGGTCGGAGCGTCCGCTGCTCACCGCACCGCGTAGACGTCATCCACGTAGATGTTGGGGGTGACCGTGTCCCCCTGCTCGGCCAGAGCACCGCCGATGGCGAGGACAAGCGTTGTGCAGTCGCTCGGGACCTTCAGCGCGCCGTTGACGTACGTCCAGACGTTCGGCTGCAGTGTAGCGAACGCGATGTTCACAAACGACGCGGCGCCCGCATCGCCGCAGTAGGCCACGCCGGCAGGCGCGACTTGGTAGGAGGATGTTCCGTCCTGCATGACCCACATGCTGATCGCATACGTGCCCGCGGTGCTGGGCAGATCGGTGCCCAGGCCGTTGTAGTATGCGGTGCGTACCGTGATCTCGCCGCTGTTCGTTCCGCAGTGGGCATGCGTGGAGGAGACGACGAATGTTCCACCGAAGTTGGCGAACCATCCGCCGCCGGCGTCCATCGGATCTTCGAAACCTGGATTGACGATGTAGTTGGTTCCGCCCGTGGACGCCGTCGGGTCGCACGCCGCGTCGTCAGGCGGCGGCACACCTTGGTGCTCGGCGTTCGCATCGCGACCGGCCTCGGCCGGCGGCGGCGCGGCTCCGTCTGCCGTGCCATCCGCGCCAGCGTCGACCGGAGGGGGACCTGCGTCCGACTCCGCCTCCATCAGCCCATCCGGCGGATTGACCAAGGCTCCGTCGATCGCGCCGTTGGCGGAGTCGAGGTAGTCGATATTCCAGCCGCAGGCGAACCAGCCGCCGGAACCAATGACGACAGCGGCGATAATGACAAGGCCGATCCGTGAATCGCCCTGGCGCCGACCGAGGCCGCTGCTGCTCTTCCGCGGACGTTGGGTGCACGCCGGCATCGTACGATGCGGCCGCATCAGATAGAGCCTCCGTCTGGAAGGATCAGAGATCGCGGTGCAAGATGCATGGGTTTCGATTCAGCGACTCGCTCGGGCGGAAAGCTCGAGCGCAAGGAGCAGAGTACAAGCTTTTGGAGGCGTCGGGAATGTGGGTGCTGGTCATCGTTCCTCGGCGCCTCGGCGCCCGCGCCTCCCCTGGTTGCGGCCTCTTGCCTGCGCTCTTGCCCTGGACCCCCGCCGGCAACTTAATTTAAAGACATTCTGGTTTCACGTGCTTTATCCCCTTATCGTCGAAATAGAAGGGGGGATCGCACGACGCGGACGCCGGCGCAGGGGCATTTGCGGCGGCGCGCACGGCCGCCGAACCGCCGACCGGCGTCGGGGACGCGCTCGCCCCGTGCTGCTTGTGGCCCGGTGCGTCGTGACCGCCCTCGCGCGCCGTCGGGTTCGAGAGAGCGCTCGGCGCGGACGCAGCGGCGTGAGCGGCAAGGGCGTCCGCGCCGGGGTTCGTCTCGGGACCCGCGTCCAGGACGACCGAGCGCGAGACCGCGCTCTCCGCTGAGGACGCCATGGCGGGCGGCATGGCCCCTCGTGCGGCCGGATGGGAGTGCAGAAGCCAGCCGAGACCTGCCGCGACTACCGCGGAACCGCCCATCGCGAACCCGATCCGAGCCGTTTGAGGGCGACGAACCGGCTGCGATCTCGACTGCACGGGCCCAGTCAGCGACAGGAAATCCACGGCGGACACACCGTCCTCGGCGACCAGCAATTCGCCGTCGTCGTCGACCACGAGGTTTACCGCCGCGGCGCTTTCGTCTTTCAGTTGGTCTTCGATGACCTTCTTGGTCGTCGTGCGCAACTCGCGAAACGCCTCGGCGACGAACTTGCCTACCTCGCGGCTGTTGGTCCCGAGCTCCAGCTCGGCGATCGCGTGGTCGAGATCCGCTTGCATGGCCGCCGCGGACTCGTACCGGTCGGCGCAGTTCGGGGCGAGGGCGCGGACGCAGATGGCTTCGAGCAGCGGAGGCACGCCTTGCGCGACGCTGCTCGGCGCGGGAATGCGCTCCTCGGCGAGGCTTCGGATGACCGTCACGTCACTGAGCCCCTCCCACATGCGCTGAGCGGTGAGAGCCTCCCACAGGATGACGCCCACCGAGAAGAGGTCGGCCCGCCCGTCGAGGGGCTCCCCGGTGAGCTGTTCCGGAGACATGTAGCGGATCTTGCCCTTGATGACACCCGTCTCGGTGTCGCCCGCCGAACCGAGCTTCTTGGCGATTCCGAAGTCGAGGAGCTTCGTATTGCCATCGTAGGCGACGAAGATGTTTTGGGGAGACACGTCGCGGTGCACGAGATGGAGCGGAGAGCCGTCGAGGTCCGTGGCGCTGTGGACGTACTCGAGGCCCGTCAATGTTTCGCGGATGACGAGGAGCTGAAGGGACAACGGCACCTGGGCGCGGCGGCCATCGCGCAAGATTCTCGAGAGAGGCTGGCCGTCCATGTACTCCATGACGATGACCGGCCGACCCCGGAGGACGACGACCTCGAACGTCTGAACGATGTTCGGGTGGTTGAGGGTGGCCGCGAGCCGCGCCTCGGCGAGAAACATCTCTCGGACTTGCGGGTCGGTGACGAGCTGGGGGCGTATGGACTTGAGGACAGCGAGCTTCCGGACGCCTGCGACCCCGCCGACGACTGCGAGATGGACGAGCGCCATTCCACCCTCGCCGAGCTTGGCGATGACGTGGTATTTCTTCCTAAGATCGTCGGGCGCCACCTCGTGCCCGCTTGTCTTCTCCAACCGCGCTTCTAGCAAAGGATCAAAGTATACGCCCCCCGTCAGTCGGGATCGAGTGCCGCGTCGCTGGTGCCATGACCCAGACGTGTGCGTCAACGAGCGCAGCCAAGGGCTCGTGTCCCGCACGCATTGCGAGAAGTCGAGAGAGACGAAGGGGCAAAAGCGTCCGAGGGCGAGGATGCTGCGTTGACGGGCCAAGTATCGTGCAGTATTTTTGGTAACTGGTAGGATTTGAGACAGCCTCCGTCGAGGCTGAGGGGGGATCGCATGCACACCCGTCGCCGCGCCGGGACCATCGTCAAACTGATTGCCGTGGCCGCTTGGGCCCTGCCGCTTACCGTGAGCTTCGACTCCTGGTCGGAGACGACGCCGGATGGGAGGAAGGAGTGCGTGGACGCGTACGTCCGCGCTCAGGAGTACCGCAAGAGCGACGACCTGCTCGGCGCGCGGGCTTCGCTCTGGAAGTGCGCGGCCACCGTGTGCCCAGGCATCATCCAGAGCGACTGCACCTCGTGGCTGAACCAGGTGGTCGAGAGCATCCCGTCCGTCGTGCTCGAGGCGAAGCTCGGCGACGACAGCGTCTTTGAAGTCACCGTGTCGATGGACGGGACGGCACTCACGAAGCAGCTCGACGGCAAGCCGATCGAGATCAACCCGGGGCTGCACACCTTCGTCTTCGAGCGGGCGGGCGCTGCCCCGATCGAAAAGAGGGTTATCGTCGCGGCGCGCGCCCGAAGCCAAGTGGTCAGTGCGACATGGACTCCGCCGCAACCCGCAGCCTCTGCCCCGCTGCACCTCGCTGGCGCTGGCGCGGAGGCGCCCGCGGCGCCGGTGCGCACGCGGCCGGTGCCGGTCTTGACCTACGTGCTGGGCGGCGTCGCGGTCGCGGCGTTCGGGACATTCGTCGGGTTCGGAGCCGCGGCGGATCAGACGCAGCACGACCTCGAGTCGTCCTGTTCGCCGGGGTGTTCTTCGAGCGACGTCAGTTCGCTCAAGGCCCGCTTCATCGTGGCTGACATTGCGGCGGGCGTGAGCGCTCTTGCCGCCGGTGGAGCACTTGCGGTGTTCTTCACGAGGCCCGAAACGAGAGAGCGCGAACCGGTCACGTCCGCGGTCCGCGTTGCGCCGCTGAACCGAGGCGCCACGTTGGAGTGGACGGGGGCGCTTTCCTTCTAAGGTAAGAATCAGTCGACTCTTATTCTGCCGGGGTGGCGGCCGAGGGGTCGGCGACGGGATGCGCCGTGGGTCGTGCCTGGTCGACGAGCGGCGGCTCGGCGGCGAGATGGCCCCGCTCCGGCGCCTCTTCCGTCGGAGCCGAGCTCGAACGGTCGGTTCGAGCGGTGGGGCCTGTCCCTTCCAGCGGACCGAGGTGGCCCACCGACACCGCGACCGCAGCGGCGAGAAGCGTTAACCCCACGAGCACCGCCCACAGTCGCCGACGCCGCCCGACCACATTCCGATTCCGGGTGAGGCTGATACCCGACGTCACCATCGACCACGCCTCGATTCCGCCGATCTCCTCCACCGCCACTTGCCTTCATCGGAAAAGACGAGACTCAATGGCTTTGCATGGCCGTCCTTGCGGAGCTGATCTTCGATGATCGTCCTCATGCTGGACCGGAGATCGCCGAACAGCTCGCCCCAGACAAAGCACTGGCGCTCGGCGTGAGAACCGTTACGTTTGGTTGTCGCGGATCGGTTCAATCGTCTCGAGCGGCCATTTTGCGACGAAGGCTCAGATAAAATCGTGGGGAGGGAAAAATGCTCAATCGGACTGATTTCGAAATGGTGACTTCATCGGTAGGCCGGAGCTGGCGCCTTGTGGCGAGCGTTGTGGTCGTCGGGGCGGTCTCTATTCACGCAGCGGGTTGCTCGTCTAGCTCGGGCGCGGGTAGCGCGGGCTCGAACGATGACGGCGGCCTTGAGGCCGGGGATGACGCGACGACCGGCGACAGCTCGACGCCCGGTAACGACAGCTCGACGCCCGGTAACGACAGCTCGACGCCCGGTAGCGACAGCTCGACCCCTCCGAAGGACAGCTCGACGCCCCAGGGCGACGCCTCGATGACGTCGAACGACGCGTCGTCCGAGGCTGCCGCCAGCGAGGCGGGTGGGCCCGACGCCTCGAACGCGGATGCCTCCGACGCCTCCTTCGCGTCGGACTCGTCCGATGGAGGCATGCAGAAGTGCCCCGCGGGATTGGGCGCCGCAGGCGCCGGCGGCTGCGCCGTCCTCGGCGCGACGCTCAGCGGAAGCGGGAATCAAGCGCACTTCTTCTTCGACCTGCCCGGGACCAATATGACGGGGGCGACAGTCACCGCCACATTCATTGCTCCGAACGCGACGGGGGGCGAGATCCAAACCTGGCTGCAGAACGCCTCGACCTACGCGCTCGATGCCGTCTCTGGTTTCCATCAGCTATCCACCCTGACGTCGTCGTGGACCACGATCACGTTGACGACGACGGGCTCGACGGTCACCAACGAAGGCCGCATTGGGATCGACATCGAGGCGGGGAGCTCGACTTCCTTCGAGCAACCGGCCACCGTCGTCTATCTGGCCAGCGTCACCGTGACGATGCCGGGCGACGCCGCCGCCCCCGTCGGACCCTATACCTTCCCGAATGCCAGCAGCGTCTCAGCATGCGTCTCGGACGGCGGCATGTGCGCGGAAATGTACACTTCGAACCTCTTCCTCGACGTGGGCCAATACGACACGAACATCCCGGCGAGCCTGACCTGGATGCCCGAGTAACTCCCGCTCGGAAAGTGAGGCCCGGGGCCCGCCCTGTACGACCGTCAGAGAGTCGTCGGACGGGTCCGTGCCCGCAGTCGCCTTACCTGGGAACGATGCTCCGGGTGGCGAAGCGGGTCTTCCCGATGGCGCGACGAACCCCGGCGAAGCTGGCGGCTTCGGGGCGGAGTCCGACTCCTCCAGCCCGAGCAGCCCGAGCGATGCGGGGCTGTGGGCAAGCGTCAGCAAGAGCGGGCCTCCCGCGTGGTCGGGCCCCTCCGTTTCGGGGACCGTCACGGTTGTGCAAGCGAAGGTAGTATGGGTTCCGCCTCGCCGAGGCGAACTCGTTCTTCGCCCATGGGGCACCCGGGGTGCGTAATGCTTTCGGTTCCGCGCTATGGGCGATCGACTTTCTCTTCGACAACGCGGAGAACGGGTCTGGTGGAGTCAACTTTCACGGCGGAGGCGCCGGGCAGGACGGAGCCTCGCCCTTTATGTACACCCCGATCGACGAGGTGAACGGAGTGGTCACCGGCGCCGCGCCCATCTTCTACGGCATGCTCCTCGTGGCCAGCGCGGGAACGGGAAATGTACTGGCAACGATGGCCGACGCATCGAACCTGAATTTCACGGCCTATGCCATCTCTCTCCCCGACGGCTCTACAAACGTCGTCCTGGACAACAAGGATACGACGAATGCTGTGCAAGCGAGCGTGAACATTGGTAAGGCGGCGACCGCCGCGAGCGGCGTGTTCCTGAATGGCCCGTCCCTCTTGGCGACGTCCGGAGTGACGTCACCGCGCCGGAGATTGGGTGGCTTGCAGAGCGAACGCGCGGTATCGGCCGGCGGGGAACTGCTCGAGATAACGACGACCCAGAACCGCCGCGGAGCGGGAATCGTACCGCGCATTGGCTGCTTCGATCGAGAGCACTAGGGCGTCCTCGAAGAGGACCCCGCGCGGATGGGCCCTTAGATACTGGGAGAGCAGGGCACTGGCACGATCGGCATCTCCACCTCCGCGCAGGGCCCGGATGGCCTGCAGCACCGGGGTAGGATCTTCGCCTCCTCTCGGCGGGGTCGTGACCCTCGTACTGGGAAGCACCACACTCGCCGATGCCGGCGGCTCGGGAGGCGCTGCCGCGGCGGCGGCGACGAAAAGCATCGGCGCGGCGAGCATCGGCACAGCCGTCGGGGGAGGAGCTCCCATCGCAGGAGCTCCCATTGCACGGCTCGAAGCGCGCGTGCGATAGACGCGGATCGAAACGGCCGCGGCCGCCGATACGGCCAGAAGAACGGCAGACGTTCCTACCAAAAATCGCAAGGTCAAAACCGCCCGGGATGGCATCGTGCCTCCGACGCGCGCGAGGACGCGTTGCATTTCGAACGGCTGCGGGTCAGCCCGCGGCGTCGCTCGGATGGCCGCCGCCAAGAAATGCTCCGGAGAGCGGGGATTGTGGACCTCGTCGACGAGCCGCTTCACAGTCCACCGCCCCCTGCGGTGCTCTGCCCTTGGAGCCGCGCGATGCCCGCCGTGAGCTTCGCACGAGCCTTGTGGATGCGGGCCCACACGGTATTCAAGGCAACCCCCTGGAGGCGGGCGATCTCCTCCCCGCTGTAGCCGCCGATCTCGAACAGAACCAACGCGGCGCGCTGCGCCTCCGGAAGATTCGACAGGAGTCGCTCGAGGATCGCAGCTCGCTGTTTCTCTTCCAGAGCGCCCTCGGGGTTCCGCGCGCCCGCGAAGGACCCCGCGAGCGAGTCGTCGACCCGGCTGCTGTGCAAGAAGAGCCGGAACCACCGAAGCCGCCGGAAATCGCGCACGCGATGGCGCGTGATCTGATAGAGCCACCCGTGAAGGTTCTTCCCGTCGAAATCGGGCAGCCTACGGTGGACGATGAGAAACACGTCCTGCACGAGGTCATCCCGCTCGGCCCCCGGGCCACCGAGGGCCCGGACCCACCGGCAAACGTGGCCGAACGACGCGCGATAGATCTCCTCGAACTGCTGGGCCTCGGGCTTGAGGCGCGGGCCGGAATGGGCGCTCGGCGCGATGGCCTCCGCGGCGTGCGTCGGGCCATGCTCGACGTCAAGCGGAGCGCTGCGCATGGGAGTCAGTGCCGCCTGCATCGTAATGCCGCCCGCGAGGTCACCTACTGGGCATCACAGGAAAGGGGGGCGTTCCTCCCGGCCCTTCTCTCTCGTTCGATAAGAGACGCAACGGGGACCTTCCGGGGGGCGTGGCGTAGAACGCGGAGCGAAAGTAGTCGCGCACTTGATTTGCGCGACGCCGCGATCCGCGGCGCTGGAAGCGTCGTAGAGTGATCAAGTTGTTCACGGCCGGGTGTCGACTACGGAGCGACGGATGTCGGCAGACCCGAGGGTGGGCGGCGGGTGGGCCCCCCGCCAAGGGCCGCGTCGCGATGGAGGCCTGGCTGCGCCCGATCAGCTCGGCGACGATGGCCGGATCGGTCTCGATCGGGGCTGGCGCGTCGCCAGCCGGCGCCCCGCCGGGACTCTCGTCCGGGAGCGACCGGATGAAGTCGCCGCGTTCGAGAATAGTCTGCAGCGCGTCCCTGATCAGCGGATCGGATTTCCCCAGCACCTCCTGCGTCCCGCCTCCCGGCGAGGCGTGGATGGCAAGGCGCTCAGGGGCTGTAGCGAAACGAATCCATGAGCGAATTCGTGACCAGGAACGGCTCGTAGCGCTGGTCGCCCATCAGATACACCTCGAAAAACGAGAGTCCATACCGCGCGACGTAAGGGTCTGTCGTGTGAGAGCCAAGAGGGTTCAGGCCGATGGAATGCCCGCTGTCGAGCTGCTTGTTGAACAAGAACTGAGCGATGAATTTGTGCGCCGCCGGGATACTCGCATATTCCGACTGGTACCCCGAGTCGCTCATATAGGGATCGTTTTGGGCGCAGATGATGCCCGAAGGCACCTGATCGCTCGTGAAATAGGGGGAACTGCCGACAGGACTGAGCCCCAGCGCGGCCTTGATTCGTGCGTCGGTGCCGCCGGCGGCATGCAACGCGCCGGCTGCGCCGTAGGAATGACCCATGACGGCCAGATTCGTACTGTTGAGCATTCCAGAGAGCGGGCTTCCCGACCGTGTGTTTTCCGAAGCCAGGACGCTGATGGCCTGCAGCAAGGCCGTCGAACGCTGCATCGCCGAGGCCCCGTAAGTCACGGGATCGGTCATCATGACCACGAACCCGTGCGAGGCCAAAAAACGCCCCCAGTCAGGGATGTTGGACAGGACGGACGTCGCGCCGTTCATACCGGTGCCCGTCCACGGATCGGAAGCGAAGTCGGAGTCGTTACCCGGAATGAACACGATACCGGGGTAGTTCCCGGGGCCATTGGCGGGATAAAATATCTCGGGCACGGCGCGCGGCGTCGAACCTTGCGGGGATATCGGAGCGGTCTGGGTGTCGCAACAGAAGGTACTCCCGCTCGGGATCAGCGACTGCGCCAACGTGTAGGTTTGCACCGTATACGGCCCTATCTTGGCCGCCGAATCGGCGGTCACCCCCCCGGCGTCTGCGGCCTGGGCGACGCCCGCGTCGAGAGGGCGCGTCCGGCCGGTCGAGTCGGCCGCGATGCTCGAGTCGGGGGAGTTCGGGTCGAGCGAGCCCGCCGCTCCGTCGATCGCGTCATTCGTGGCTGGAGCTCCCGCGCCGATGGCACCGGACGAACACGCGGCCAGGATCGAGGCAAGGACCAACCCGGCCGTGCTTGCGAGACCACGGCTGACCATCCCGATGGGATTGGCCATCGGCGTCTCGTTCTCGTTCGGTTCTCGGGGCATGTCTCTGGCTATCATGCTCGCGCCCAAGTACGTAGTGCATTGGGTGCATACCGCTGCCCACCTCTTATTCGAAGGTGGGTTTGCGAACTCGAGCGGCTCGAGCCGATTCTTGCCGCGTCCGGTACTCGGGCCCGAAGTTCGCGCGCTTCTGCCACCGATAGATGCCAAGCGCGCTCTACGCGATCTCGACGTTTGCTCTTTCGCGTTGGCCTCCTCAGTTGATGATCAGCGTTCCGCTCCCGCTCACGGCTTGGTTCAGCGTGATCCACAGCCGATGTCCGGCCGGATCGACGGTCGCGAAGTAGTCCGCGTCGGCCACGAGAGCGCGGCCGGCGTAGCTCACGGTCGCCGGCGCCCCGCCCGTGTAGCGACGGATCTCGAACATCGGGTTGGCGATCGTCGCGGCTCCGGCGTGGAGGGTCACCGTGGCCGCGTTCGAAGCCGCGTCCACGGTCCACGCCGCGTACACGGGGTCGAAGCCGGTCTGCGGAAAGCGCACCTGGTCCGTTCGTGCTGGCCCGCCCGGACCATCGATGGCGACGTCCCCGCGCGTCGCGGCGATGGAAACGCCTTGCGTCGCTTCGACCGCGGCGACCTGCGCGGCAACGGCGGACGGCGCGTGCGTGCCGAGCACCACGTACACGGTGTAGCTCTGGTACGGATAGCCGCCCAGCGTCTGGCCAAACGCCTTGTACGACGACGAGCCGACGGCTCCGTACGTTGCTCCCCAGCCAATCCGGTGCGACGTCGTAACGAAGGGAAGCTCGTATTGGTTGAGCTGGAAAGGCCATTCCCAGTTGGGGATGTCCGTCAGCAGGTTGGTCCCCGTCTTTCCCCATTTGCGCGTCAAGCGGCCAGCGCGGTAGTCCCCGCCGGCGATGCGCGACGCCCACGAAAGCGTGGAGACGAGCCCCATCTCGGAGTCTGTCGACGCCGACCATTCGTAGGCATAGGGGATCGTATTCGTCTTCGTATAGTCCCAGGACGAGGTCGGGGTCACGGGTCCGTTGCCGGTCGTCGTGAACTTGTGCGTGTCGCCCCAACCATCGCCCGAGACGTCCCCCAGCGCTCCATTGTCCCACGCGAGTTCCCCATACGGAGCGCGCGCATCGGCTTGAAGGGTGCCGTCCCTCGTGGCCGACGCGTCGAGCGTGATCGCGAAGAGCGGATGGGAGCGCCCGGTGGAGAACATCCAGTGCACGGTGACGTGAACGAGCCCGCCGGGAGAGATATCCCACTTGAATTCGTGGATCGCATGGTGCCGCCCGGCGAGGACCGTGCGGTAGCCGCCGGTGACGGTCCGGGTCCAGACGGCGTCGCCCGGAAAGTGACTGACGATGTAACCGAAGCCTTGCCAGCCGTCGACGCCAGTCCCCCGGAGGGTTCGAGTCTTCCCCGCCGCCTGATACGAGATCACCCGCAAGTAGCCGCCGCACTCCTGGAACGCGTCGGCCGCGTCGTTACGGAGGAGGGACGCCGTCCGCGAGAGGCATTGGTCGTCGTACCAAGCGAAGGTATCGGCGCTCGTCCCGTCGACCTTTGCGCCCGCCTGCACGACGAGCGCCTGGCAGCCGCTCGCGCCGGGGACGACGGAGCCGCCGCCGGGGCCGGCGTCGCTGGGCGAGCGTGAGGCGGGCTGCGTTTCCAATGCGTTCCCGAGAGCGTTCCCCACGCCGTCTGCTGAATTGCGGCCGCACGAGGCGCACGCGGCGGTGAAGAGCACTCCGAGAACGAGACCCCGCGATACCAACGAGATCGATCTTCGCGAAGGCATCGCCCCCATCAGCCTCGTCGGGGCCACCACGACCGCGGTCCGGCGGCGCCCTCGCGCGGAGGCTCTTCTCCTCGGAAGTAGCGACGTGGGTTTTCGATGAAGATCGTGCGTACGTCCTCGTCCGTCACGCCCCGTTCCTTGAGGCGAGGCACGATGCGCTTGAAGAGGTGGGTCGCGTCCCAGGTGGGCATCGAGGCGGCGATCGCCTCCGGGGTCGCGACGTGGCGGCCGTTGAACACGGGCCGGCCGAGCCAGGCCGCGCATGTCGAGTCGTGCGACAGGCAAATGGATCGCGCATAGCCCGCCCGAATCATCTTGCAGACGGAATCGATGCGCTTGTCGTCGCTGATGAAGGACTCGATGCCGAAGCGGTCGAACCCGACGTACGCTCCTCGGTCCGCCAGCGAGCGGTGGTAGGTGTGATCGTCGCGGCCGTCCGAGTGCCCGACGAGCACGCGATGCGCAGGAACGCCTTCTTTCGTGAGGGCGGCGATCTGCTCGATCCCCAGGCGCGCCTGGTCCGTGTGCGTAATGACCGGGCAGCCAACCTTTGCGGCCGCGCGGCCCGCCGCGATGAGGAGCTTCTGCTCGTAGGCGCTGATCTTCGGCACGCCCGTCGCGACCTTCACGAGCCCGGCGCGGATCCCCGTGTCGCCGATGCCCTCGGTGAGCTCCTTGAGATAAATGGCCTCGATGTCCTGCACGGGTAGCGCGCCGAAGGTGTAGGAGATGCCCTCGTCTTCCTTGAACGCCCCGGTCGTGCAGACGATGCGCATCCCCGAGCGCTGGGAGACCTCGGCCATGAACTCGACGTCGCGCCCCAGGTCCATCGGACACGGGTCGAGGAAGGTCGCCACCCCCAGCCCCATCAGCTCCTGCAGGCGATCCACGCCTCGCGACAGAGCGTCGGCGCGGCGGAACTTAGGAGCGAGGGCATCCATGAACCAGCCGGGAAAGCCCAGGAGCAGGTGCTCGTGGACCAGCGTCATGCCGAGGTCCTCGGGCCGAACCGGCCCCGTGACGGTGTGCACCCAGTCCATCGACGGCAGGGACGGTACAACGTTTCCTCCAACCGAGGAAGCGCCGGGTCCCCGCCAAGCGAATGAACTGGCTCGCCGATTCAGTAGAACGGTGACTTAGCGGGGGTTCACGGAAGCTTCTCGGCGATGGCGCGGAGGACCATCGGCCAGTCCACCGGGTCGGGGCCGCCGGGCTCCTTCCCGAAGCGCGCGATCACCAGTTGCCTGTCCGGGTAGACGTAGATCACCTGACCGAGATACCCCTCGGCGAAGTAGCCGAACCGATCCCCTTCGAGCTCGTGGCCCCACCACCCGAGCTTGTAATAGACGTTCGAGCGTCTCTGGTCGTCCGAGTATCCCGGGAGAGGCGACGGCAGCGGCGACACGGAGGCCGCGACCCAGTCCGCGGGCAAGACCTGCTCGTCGCCCCAGCGGCCGCCGTTCAGGTAGAGCGTGCCCAGCTTGACCATGTCGATGGCGCGCGCGTTGAAGCCCGACGCCGTGTATTCGAGGCCCGCGCCGTCGTGATCCAGGCTCCAGCTCGCGTCGTACTCGGCGCCGATGGGCTTCCACACCTGCTGCTCGAAATACGCCGCAATCGTGGTCCCGATGACACGCTCGAGGACCACGGCGAGCAGGGCGCTCGAGTAGCTCGTGTACTGGAAGCGCTCTCCCGGGGAGGATACGAGGCGCGGCCCGGCGAGAATCACCCGGCGGATGTTCGTGTGCCAGTACAGGAGCGGGCTGTCCGCCCACGGCATTCGACCGTAGGTGAACGGAAACCCCGCCGTCATCTGGAGCAGGTGGCGAATGGTGATGCCCTCGTAGCCGCGCCCGCGGAGCTCGGGCACGTAACGGACGAAGGGGTCGTCCATGTTCTCGATGCGCCCCTCGGACAGCGCCGCCCCCACGAGCGCCGCGGCGAAGGTCTTCGACGCCGAGAAGGCGCGCGTCATCGCGTCCCGGCGATGGCCGTTGAGGTACGTCTCGCGCACGAGGGCGCCGTTCTTGACGACGATGAAGGCGGTCGTGTCGGTTCGCGCCAGGAGGTCGTCAAGGATCACGGTTCGAGGCTGTCTGCCCTGCGAATAGGTCACCTCGCGTAGCGACGGGGCACAGAGGGTCGCCCGGGCGGCGTCCGCCGGGTAGTGAAATGGGACGTCGGCCCGGGCGACCGCCCGCGCGGGGAATCGGGCCCAGTCATTCGCTCCGGACGGGCTCCAGAGGTAAAACCGGCGGAGATACCCGAGGTCGAAGGTGCCCGCCCGAACTGCGCCGCGGGGTGGAAGGCGTGCCACTACGTTCGTCCCGTCTCTCTCGCTCGAGTAGCACGTATTGAGGGCACTGCGCGAGCCCTCTCGCGCCGCTAGTGTGGTATCGGTGAGGAAGGATGCCGCTCAAGAAACGCCTCGGCGCGGCGCTACGCGCTTTCATGAACCCCGCCCTCCGCCCGCCCCCGGTGCTCCTCCCGCCAGCGCCGACTCCGATTGTCGTCGACAAGCTGATGGAAGGCCGGAACGCGCTCGTCACCGGCGCCGGAAGAAACATCGGAAAGAGCGTCGCCCTCGAGCTCCTGGCCCACGGCGCGAACGTGTACTGCACGGAGATGGACGCGGAGCGCTGCGCGAGCCTCCATGCCGAGCTCTCGAGGCAGCCCGGGACGAGCCGCGTCTTTCGCGCCGACATCACGAAGGCGGCAGAGACGGAGGCCATGCTCAAGGCGCTGAAGGATGACCAGGTCACCATCGATCTCCTGGTCAACAACGTCGGCATCGTGACGGACGACTTCGAGCTCTCCTTCAAGACGAACGTTACCGGCCCGGTCGACCTGACCAACCGGATCGTCCGGGGCATGATTGATGCCAATATCAAGGGTTCGATCATCTTCTTGACGTCGATTCACCAAGAGTCCCTCTTCACGCGGGCGAAGGCGTACGCGCCGTCCAAGGCGGCGGTAGGCATGCTCATCAAGCAGATGGCCGTCGAGCTTGCGCCTCATCGGATCCGGGTCAACGGGATCGCGCCGGGAGACGTGAGGGAGGACGAACAGGGAAACGTGGTGCGCTACGGGTACACGCCGCTCGAGGGGACCTCGATCAGGTTCGAGTACATCGCGCGGGCCGCGATCTATCTCGCGTCCGAGTATTTCTCGCGGTACACGACCGGCTCGATCGTCACGATCGATGGCGGCCTCTCTCTCTTCAACTATCAGTGCGCGTTCGACGCGGGCCTCTTCCCATAACGACCGCAACACTTTAGCCGGAGGCGGTCGACCGTGAGCGAGATCCTCGTTGCGAATGCCGACGACATCATCGAGCAAATCGTCGTTCAATGCTGGCTCTTCCAGGCCCGCGGCGGCGATGCGGCCGGAGCGCGCAGCCGCGCCGAGAAAACGCTCGAGAGGCTGCTCTCGCGCGGCCTCTCCTGGAAGCGAGGGCCGGGGGGCACATTGCTGCTCGATCCGTACGCCGCGAACAACGCGATCAAGTCTCGGGCAGGCGATCCCGCCGACGAGGCCTGGGCCGACTGGCTGGCGACCACGCGGCGCAACGCCACCTCGCTGGATCCCGCTCCGCATGTCTATCAGCTGACCTTGCGCCGCGAGTGGCACACCTACGCGGCGGCAGCGGGCCGGCCGCTGATTTTCCGGCTCCCGCTGCCGCTTCGTCAGCCCCAGCCTGGCTCCGCGGACGTGCGGCTGCTGGAACCGGCGGGCGCGCTGTTCGACCGCCGCGACGGGCCAGGCCGCGTCGAGCTCCGGCTCGACCCGGCGGCGGCGCGCGGCCCGGTCGTCGCCGAGATGACCGTGCGGTTCGTCGCGGGCGAGGTGTCCAATCGGGAGGGGCCATCCGCGCCGCTCGGCGCGGCCGTCGGGCCGGAGGACGAGCTCTGGCTTCGCGAACGCGAAGGCGCGATCACGCCGAGCGCCGCCGTGGCCGCGCTGGCGGCGACCCTCGCCGAGGGAAGAAAGAACGCGGAGGAGTTCGTCCACGCAGCCTGGGAATGGCTCATTGACAACCTTCGCTTCGGAGACGTCCACCGCGGCGATCTCGACGCCGCCGATTCGATGGGAGGCCTGCTGCGCACGAGGCTCGCCGATTGCGTGCTGGGGTCTTCCTTGCTCATTTCCTTGTGCCGTAGCCGCGGCATCCCGGCGCGGCTGCTCACCGGGTTTCTCCTCCATCCGGCCAACCTCGGGCCCCACTCCTGGGCCGAAGTGAGGCTCGGTCCAGGGCGCTGGGTCCCCTTCGACTTCGGGTCGTGGTGCTACTGCGCCGGCGATCCCCGCCATCCGGTGTGGGGGTCGTTCTTCCGCGGGCGGGTCGATGGGCGATTCATCGCCGAGGTGGCGCCCCGCGAGTTCACCGGGTGGGGGAGCGCGCCGCCCCCCGAGGCCTGGTACCGCCTCGAGCGGCTCCGCGGCGACCTCATCGAGCACACGCTGCACGCCCTTGGAGACAGCTCGCTGGTCCGGCGAGACCTGCTCGGCCTCGAGGTGCTCGGGCCCTGCGCGACGCCCTAGTCTAAGTCTAGAAGCCGGGCACGCAGCGCTCTTTCAAGACACGTTGAATCTCGGACCGCTGCGCCTCCAGCAAGGCGCGCGACGCATGGACCCGGTCGGGAGCATGGCTCACACCGAGATCGGCGGCGAGGGCGTCGGAATCGATGGCCGAGATGTTCGGATGGCGTGTCAGGCCGGAGACCATCAGGTTGGCCTCGGCCCCGATGACTGGGATGCTCTCGGCGAACGTCTCTCCCAGCCACGAGTAGTTCGAGATGCGGTCCGCCGCGGAGGACGCGATGAGGTTCTGCACGAGCAGCGTGGCCCCGGTTCGCGCGGCGACCTCGTCGGCGAGCGCCGTCAGATCCCGCTCCGAGTCGGCGATCGTGCGGTTCACCCGTTCGAAGTCGCGCCGGAGCCAGTCGATGACGCCCGGTCCGATGAACGATCCGAAGCGAAAGCCGTGGATGGCGATCATCCAGCCGGTCCGCTTGTGACGGAAGTGCGGGGCGAACTCGCTCCCCGTCGAGAGGGCGACCGCATCCGGAGGACCCTGCTCGACCAGGCCGCTGCGCGTGAGGACCTCGGTGCGCTCGAGGATCGGCGAAGTTCCAACGGCTTCCGCCAGCATGTAGAGCGCATAGAGGACGTTCTGCGCCTCGGGCCAGCGGCCGCGCAGCGTTCCCTTCCATGCGTCGGCCTCGAACGCGGGGAACGCACCGGAGCCCGAGAGGGCCATCCTCTCGCCGATCCACGCGTAGACGGCCTCGGAGATCGCCCTTGCCTCGGCCGGCGTACGGCGCACGTGCTGGAGGACGACCGCAGAGGAATGCACGCAGCGCTCGTCAGAGACCGCGATGATCTGCGCCGGACCGGGCGCTCGGGCAAACCAGGAAAGGAAGGCCATGTCCTCGCCCCGGAACAAGCCGGTCTGCTCGCACGTGCCGAGCCCGAGCACCGTCCCGAAGCGACCGGAGCCCTCTCCTTCCCAGAATCCCCGGGCTCGCTCGTGCCAGCCAGAGAGGAGGCCGCCGCGTCCCTCGCCGTTCTCGAAGCCGCGCCGACCCGCGAGCACGAGCGCCAGCAGCTCGCCACCTTCGCCCGGGGCCACGGCGGAGCCGACGACCTCGCCCTCGTCCCAGTCCGAGCTGCCGACCATGTCCCGGTAGCCACCCTTGGAGAAGTCAGCGCGGTATTCGATGGCGCCGGCCGTTCTCGGAGCGAGGACAATCTGCAGATCGTTCTGCTCCTCGGCGAGCGGTGGCCGTCTCTCCTCGCCCCGCGGGGCGGCCAGCCGGACGTGGCAGGCCGCGATGGGCTCGCGCGCCTCGACGCTCTTCCCAGACGGTCGCATCCAGCGTAGCCCCGACCGCTGCAGGCCATAGGGGCTCGCGCGTAGCGCTGGCAAATAGAGATCGTTCATGGTCGCTCTCCCGTGGCGTCAAAGCACCCCCGTTCTTCGAGAATCCGCACCACCTCTTCGGCCACCAGCCGCCACCCTTCGCCCGTGAGGTGGAACAGGTCGACCTTGAGTCGCTCGGCGCCGGCGCAGGCCGCGATGCGCTCGACGTCGACCACCGAGAAACCGAGGCGCGCCGACAGATCGGCCAGGCCAAGGTTGAAGCGACGGGCACGGAGCTGGAGCGAGTCCTCGGCGCCAAGCCAGCAATGGGTCCGGTCGCCGGGGAGGACCGGCGACAGATTGTAGACGAGCACGTGAGCGCCGAGCTGCTCCTCGATGGCGACGATCAGCTCCTCCAGCCTGCGCAGCGCCGGCTCGATCGGCGCGAGCCCGGCGTTGACGCACTCCCGTTGGAGGAACGCCCGGGAGTCCGCGTCCCACGCTTGCAGCTCGTCGGGCAGGAGCAGCCAACCTTCGCTCTTGTGGCGTACCAGCGCATTGGTCGCGAACGACTGCACGGAGAGGATGACGATCTCTGCGGGCCCCTCGAAGAGCGCGGAGCGATGCTGCCTATCGATCGGGTGGGCTCCAGGGGACGGAAGGCTCCGCGCGAGCGTCTCGGGGGGCGCGAGGAGAACCTCTCCGGGAAGGGGCAGGAGGTCGAGACGCGCGCAGGTCTCGTGCCTGACCTTCGCCACTACTCCTGGATGCCGCACGCGGAGCACTTCGTTGATGCCGTTCCACTGAAGCTCGCCGCCCACCTTCGACCAGAGCAGCGAATCCCGGACGTCGACATTGCCTCTCGCAAAGATCCGCATCACGCGGCGGGATCCGCCGGGGCGCGCGCTCGCGATCACGCGGGCTCCAGGGCGGCTGCCACGTGCGGACGCGGGCGCAGGAGCGCGTCCACCTCTTCGAGCGTCATCAGACGCTGTGCGGGCTCGAGGGTCGCGTCTCCGGCGAGGCTCCGCCAGAGGCGGAGCATCAGCTCCGTCTCGAGCGGGTGGCGGCGCGCGAACGCCTCCTCCCAGCGATCCTCGCCCGTCAACGGATCACGCCACCCTTCCCGGTGGGTGAGATGCACCGAGACGGCGCCTTCCACCACCACCACGCGCGCACCCCGACGGCACAGCCGGAGGGCCAGCTCGCGGTGCTCGTTGATCGAGATGTCTCGGTCGAATCCGCCCGCTTCGAGGAACGCCTCGCGCGCGATCGAGAAGTTGTGGCCCGCCGCGGCCATCCATTCGGCCAGCGGGGCCGAGCGCGCGCGCAGGGACCCCATCTCGAGGTCGTAGAGCCTGCGCGGCGCGGCCCCCGGGTAGATAGCGGCCTCCGAGCGCGCGAGCAGCCGCTCGAAAGGGGCATTCGCGATCAGATCTTCTGTCACGAGGTGAGGTGTCAGGTCACCCATGCTCCGGACCTTTGCCTCCTTTCCAGGCCACGGCGTGCCTGTGCGAGGATCGCTGAAGAACCGAGTTCCTCGCAGGTGCCGCTGCTCGCCCCGGCCCATCTCGTCGGGCCCGAGCGCGCCGTGACGCGCGAGCGCCTCGGGCGAGAGGAGCACGTCGCCATCGAGGAAGAGCAAGCGCTGCCCCCGGGCGACGGCAGCCCCCGCGTTGCGCGACGCCGAGCGCCCTTGGCTCACGTCCTGCCGAAGAACACGCGGTTGGGGCGCCCCGGGCGGGACCTCCCCGGGCCCTACGGGGACGGCCGAGCCGTCGTCGACGACGATCACCTCCGCCTCTTCTTCCCAGCGCACCGTCTGCCGTCCCAAGCTCGCGAGACACAGCCTCAACCGCGGCTGCTCGTTCTTGGTGATGATGATGACGCTGATCTGCATCGCATTGACCTCTATTATCCGGAGAGCGGGTCGACCTGGATGGCCACCAACGTGGTGCGGAGGGCCCGCCCCGCGGGGCCCTCGAAGCCCTCGTCGGGCGTGGTCGTGGCGACTCCGAGCGCGGCGCCCGGGCTGAGGATGTCGCCGAGCGCGGCCGAGAGTGAGCGCAGATGGCCGCGCTCCGTAGCGAGCAACCGGAAGAAGAGCTGCGGCGGGCAATCCTGCGCCATGCTGGCGCCGAGGTCGACTCGGATCTCCAGGAGCGGAGTGCCGGGCCGCAGCGGCTCGCCGGTCCGAGCGAGCACCTTGTGGACGAGCCCGGACTGCATTTGCTCGTTCACGCGGGGAAGAGAGAGCGAGAGGATCACGTGCCCTCCGCGGGGAAGATGTCGTCCGGCAATGCATCGAGGATGAGAGCCACGAGCTCCTCCAGGGCGATCTCTGCCGCGCGGCCTTCGCCGCCGAAGCAGTCCGCGCCCAGGGACGCGCCGCCTTCCTGGGCGAGGGGTCGGTCGAGATCGAGGACGAAGCACCCCGTGCGGCGAGAGAGTCGCGCGGCTTCGAGGTTGGTGCGCCGGACCAGCTCGCGGAGCGAGGGCGCCCCTCCGCGACGGCGGTGTTCGAGCGGTTCGCGCACGTGGCGGAAGGCCGTGCACACCGCCACCGCCGACCCGCGGTCGTGCAGCCGCTCGATGACGGGCTCGAGGGCCGCCGCCGCGTCCTCCGGGGAGACCGGAGGCTCCAGCGTGCACTCGGCTTCCACGGCCGCCGCCTCTTCGGCCGACCAGAACTCGCGCATCTTCCGGTGCACGAGGAACGCGCCGCCGGAGCGATGGCGGAGGGCGGTCATCGCGACGCTCGGGAACAGGGAGAAGATCACGAGGCGGTAGGGCTCTTCGAGCAGCTGGCGGGCATCTACGTCTGGAATCAGGCCTCGCTTGCGCAAAGACTCCGGCGGAGCCGCAGCGGCGGGGTCGAGCCACTGGGGACGAGGTGCCCAGGCTGTTGTCACCTGCACTGTGCGGTGAGAGAGAACGGCTTGGAGAGCCGCTTGCGCGTCGGCGAGCAGGCTCTTCTCGGCGTCTCCTTGCATGAGCAGGATGGATAGGTCGGTTGACAACGGATACCTCAACTAGTGGATACGATGAGCGCGCCCCTCTTCCGATTCTCACTCCAAGCTCAGGTCAAGCTCACGTCGCGTCGAACGACACGAGCAACACCTCGGCTTGTGCGTCGCGCTCGGCGGGGAGCGGCTCGTCGAGCTCGTCGCTCAACCACCCCACGACATCGCCCGTCTGCATCCAGTCGCCGGCGCCATAGAAGCATTTGCGGAGCAGGCCTGCCTGCTTTGCGCCCACAAGCACGATGGCTTTGTCGGTCTCGAACTCGAGTATCGCCTCGTCGACCCCCACGAGGTCCCCCTCCGCCTTGTACCACTGCAGGAGACGTACCTCGATTCCCTCGCCAAGTTCCTTGGGCACCACAAGCTTGCGGATCACGTTTCCTCTTTTCCGGTTCGGTGCGTTCCATTCTTCACATTCGCGAGCAGCAGGTCCCGGGCAGACTGCTCGATGTCCTTCGCGTCCGGCACGATGAAGGACTCGAGCACCGGGCTGGGAGCCACCGGCGCGCGCTTGGCACCGAGCCGTGCAACGCGCAAGCTGGAGAGCCGCTCGCGCAAGCCGAAAGCGAGCTCCGCTCCGACCCCGCAGACCACCTGGCCCTCCTCGACGAAAAGAGCGTGACCGGTTCTACGGGCCGAGGTCGTGAGGGTCTCCCAGTCGATGGGCGCGAGTGACCGGAGGTCGATCACCTCTGCCTCGATGCCTTCCGCCGCCAAGGCCGTGGCGGCCTCCAGCGCCAGGACGCTCATGTACGAGTGCGCGACGATCGTCAGGTGCTTTCCCTCGCGTCGGATGGCGGCGCTGCCGACCGGAACGAGCTCCTCGGTGTCGGGCACGGAGCCTCCCCGCGGAAAGAGCTTCTTGTGATCGATGAAGACCACGGGGCCGGGGGCCCGGAGGGCAGTCTTCAACATGCCGTAGGCATCCCCCGCCGTCGACGGCGCGAGCACGGTGAGCCCAGGCACGTTCATCAACCAGGGCTCCAGCGACTGCGCGTGCGTAGGGCCCTGGCCCTTCGCCCCCGCGGTGGCCTTCACGACCATGGGGGAGGTGAGCTGGCCGGCGCTCTTGAACCGGAGCTTCGCCGCGTAGTTCACCAGCGCGTCGAGGCCGAGCATCAGAAAGTCGAGGTAGGTGATGAACGCCAGAGGCCGCAGTCCGGCCGCCGCGGCGCCTGCGGCCAGCCCCACGGTGACCGCCTCGGCCACAGGGGTGTTGCGGACCCGCGCCGGGCCGAAGCGCTCGAACAGGCCCCGCGTCTCGGCGTAGGAGCCGCCGTGGGCCGCGATGTCCTGACCCATGAGAATCACGCGTGAATCGCGCTCCATCTCCTCGGCCATTGCACGGCAAAGCGCCTCGCGAAAGAAGAGCCTAGACATCGAGCATCGCCGCCTCGGGATCCGGCCAGACCGCGGCGAGCGCGAACCGCTCCGCCTCGGCGACCTCTGCGTCCACCTCCGCCATCAGGCCCGCCCAAAGCGCGTCGCTCAAGATCCCCTCGGCGCGCAGGCGCTTCTCGTAGAGGGTGATGGGGTCGTGACCACGCAATTCCTCCACCTCGGCTGGCGGACGCTCCTCGCGCGTGAGCGTGGAGTGCGGCGCCATGCGCGCGCACTGAAGCTCGAGAAACCAGGGTCCTCTGCCGGCCCGAGCGCCCTCGACCGCCTCGCCCACGGCCGCCGCGACGGCGTCCACGTCCGTACCGTCGACCGCTGACGCCGGAATGCCGAAAGGCGCGGCCAGATCGGTCAACCGTGGCGCGGCGATGGCGTCCCGCACGGCGGTCGAGACGGCGTATCCGTTGTTGTCGCACGCGAGCACCAGAGGCAGGCGCCACAGCGCCGCGATGTTGAGCGTCTCGTGAAGCGTTCCGGATCCGCAGGCCCCGTCGCCGAAGAGGCAAAGCGCTACGGCGCCGGTTCCGAGCTGCTGCTGGGCGAGCGCGACGCCCGCGGCGACCGTGAGGTTGCCGCCGACGACGCCGTGAGCACCGAACAGACCGACCGACGGCATCGACACATGCGCGCGTCCGGCCCGTCCACGATTGGGGCCCCCGTCCTTGCCGATCAACTCGGCGAGCAACCCTCCGGGGGGGACACCACGCGCCAGCGCCGGGCCGATGCTCCGGCCGCTGCAGAGAAACGGGTCCTTGCGCTGGAGCGCCGCACAAATGCCGACCGCGATCGCCTCCTCGCCCCGCGACAAGAGCTGAAAGCCAGGCTTCGGTTGGCGAAGGAGGGCCGCCTCGAAGCTCCGGAGGAGGACCATGGCCTGCAGTCGCCGAAGCCGTTCCTGGGCGTCCGAGGGGGCCCGCTCCGGGGTCCCGGTCGGAGAGGTTATCGCAGCGCTAAGGTCTGTCACGGCGAGTCGTCCCTTCTCACAGTCAGCATCGGCCCCATCCCATGAACCCTACGAAGAATGCACTCGTTATCCATTTCACCCGTATTGCGTGACTGTAACGCATTGATGAACGGATGAATAGTTCTCGTCGCCCCCCAAAATCTATTGCGCGAGCCCCTCGCACATGGTGAGATTGTAGTGATGTCCCAAGCCCAGTCCACACTGATAGACCCAGTGCCCGCCGCCATAGTCAACCATCGGGAGGCGCTGGGGCCCGCGCGAAGCGACGAAGCGTTGAAGCGCTTCCTTCTCAGCAGCCCGGGGGCACGCACGGCGGCGCGCGCGCTCCGGAGCGGCGCGGAGGTGAGCATCGCCTTCGCCGACGTTCCCGGGGAGTGGCGTTTCTACCAGAGCAACGGCAGTCCCGTGCTCGAGGCGGCGAAGGCCAAGGATCCAGACTTCGAGCTGCGGCTCGCCCCCGGCGCCGTACACGCGATCTGTTCCGACCCCGAGGCGGACGTTGGGGATCTCGGCATCGTCTTCTTCGAGCGCATCGTCTCGCGTGAACCGGAGAACAAAGTCCGCGTAACGCTCCGCAGCGGCCTGATGAAGCTGACGATGCGCGGCTGGTTGGGTGTTCTGGCGCAAGGTGGCCCGAAGGTCGTCGGGTGGATGGCGAAGAAAGGATTGAGGGGCCCCGGCGCCGTGGTGAGCGCTCTCGCGCGGCTGAAGTCATAGGTGGGATGAGGCACGCAGTGCCCGACGATTCTCGTCAGCCGCGACTCACGCTCGCCGCGTTGAGACGTTCGGCTGCGATGCACGGGGTCCTGTACGAACGGCTGTCTTGGACGATCGCGGCGGCCGCATGTTTCGTCCTCTCGATCCGCATCGTTCGGCTGGTGAAGTTCTCAGGGCAGGACTCTTGGTTTCCCATGTCCCGCGCCCTCGACGTTCTGCACGGCTCCTCGCCAGGCGACGTCTATCAAGCCCTCTTCTTTTCCGGTCACGTCAAATTTCAATACCCGCCGAGCGGACTGCTCTTGCTCGAGCTGCTGCGCCGGATCGGCCTCGATCGTTCGTCGGAATACAACGCCCTCAACGCCGGACTGATGATTGCGACCGGGCTCGTTTTCTCGGTCTTTGCTACCCGGATTCTCGGGCCGATTCGTTGCCTCGGGCTCCGCTTCCCGGTCGCGCCGGTCGCCTTCTTTGCGGGGATCCGCTTCTATCCGACCTACACCGCGTTCCTCTTTGGACAGATGCAGGTCCTCTTGGGCTTGCTCTTCTTGCTCGCGTGTCTGTCGCTGGTGAACGACAAGCGGATCGTCGCCGGGTGTCTGATCGCGGGCGCCGCGAGCGTGAAACCGCAATTCTTGATGCTCGGCCTGCTCGCGCTCTGGCGCAAGGACTGGCGATTCCTGGGCGGGTTCGCCGCAGTATTGGCCGCGGCCGAGATCTCGTCCGTCGCGCTGTATGGGTGGGACACGCAGCTCCACTACCTTCAGGTGCTGAAATTCCTGTCGCACCACGGAGAGCAGCAGCACCTGAACCAATCCATCAACGGGATCTTGAATCGCTATCTCTACGCGGGTCCGTCTCTTGACAACGATCCCGAGAATCCGATTCCAGGCTCTGCGTTTCCTCCCTACATCCCCGCGGTCTACGCCGCCACGACGCTGTCCACCTTGATCATGATCGCGATCCCCTTCGCGCTGCGGGTCAAGGAGGACGATCGCGTTTCGCGGCTCCTGGGCTTCTGCACCGCCACGGTGCTCTTCACCATGGCCTCGCCGATCGCCTGGGTCCATCACTACAACATTCTGCTGCCCGCGTACGTCGTCGGGCTCAAGGTCGTGCTCGACCGATGGCAGACCCGCCGAGACCCCGTGGCGCTGATCGCGCTCGCAGTCTCGTTCGTTCTGACGGGCTTTGCGCTCGCGCCTCCCATGGATCCCACGGCGCCGGCCCACAATCTCGCTCAGTCCCACCTCTTCTTCGGCGCCTGTCTCCTCGTGGGTGTGTTGCTGGTCGAAGCGCGGTCGGTTCCGTCCGGATCCCCGGTTCGCGGCTCGTGAGGGGTGGATTCATCGAGGGAGAGTGGGCGTGCAGGCGGCCGGAGGAGCTACGCACCCGTCCTTGAGCGTGAGGACGACGCGATCGCCAGTCGACCAGGCGACCGGGAGACACGTCGGCTCGTTTTTCGGAGCGATCCAGTAGTCGATGCGGTAGGCGCGCGCGATTCCGCAGACGCGGGCGTCATCGAGGGTTGCGTACGCGCGGGTAACGCCTGGCCTCGCGTCGTCCACCCGGGCGCTCTCGGTGCGGAGATCGTATCCGAGAGCCGCCAGGCGTGCGATCCACGTCTCGGCGTAGCTCTGCTGCCAGAGCATCGCCGCCCCCTCCTGCCACGTGACGAAGGCCGCTCGTTCGGACATCGCCCGGAAGCTCCCCCACTCCGGCGGCACCAGGAAGACCGCATCCGACGGGCTTCGCTGGGCGGCGTCGCGCGCGGCCTCGCGGACCTCCAGCGGCGGCTCGTCCATCAGAAGGGACGGGCCGGCGTGCGCGCGCGTGATGACGCTGAAGGCGGCGAAGAGACCCACGAGGCCCAAGGGCGCTGCGAACGCGACGCGCGCCGACTTCCGCTGAACGACGAGAGGGACCAGCAGCGCCCAGGCGATGACTTGCGCCACCGCTTGCAAGCCCATGTACCAGGGGCCGAACAGCAAGCCGACGAGCGCCCCCGCGACCCAGACGCGAGCCCCCGACGCATCTTCCGCTTCCTCGATCAGCAACGCGAGCGCGCACACCACGAACAAGCAGGCAAATACGTCGACCGCGCGCGCAGGGTGAATGGCGACCAACCCCGGAATGGGCAGCACCGTGACCGAGAGAAAGCTGATCGCCAGGTAACCGGCTACCAGCGCCATCCAGCTCGCCGCCACCAGAGGACCTCTCGCAAAGCGCGCTCGCGTCAGCCAGAACGCAGCGGCGCCCGAGCTCAGCGCCACGAGGAAGCGGCCGATCTGTCCCGGGCTCCAGACCCTCGGATCGAAGTGGTACGGATAATATGCGAGCAGCGCCCGGATCCACAGAGACGCGTCGCGCGCCCGGTCTGCCGAGGCATGCGCTGCCATCGCGAGCACTGGAAGCGCCAGCGGAAGGGCGAGCGCGATTCTCCACCGATGGGGGATGTCCTTGCGCACCAGCAAGAGAGCCCCGAGAAACGTCGCCGCGAACGCGGCGTAGAGGAAATTGCAGGCGAACGCCAGACCGAGGAGGAGCCCCGCGGCCGCCGTGCGGCGCTCGAACACGAAGGCCGAAGCCATCATGATGCAGGCGAGAGCTACGGACGTATGCTCGAAGTAGCCGGGCACCATCGTCCCCGCTCCAATCGCGGGGCTCGGGGCGAGGGCGAAGAAGGCCCAGGCGATGGGTCGCGCGAGCCGTGCCGAAGGTGCGACCGCGCTCGCGAGCCGCCCGGCGGAGTACAGCATGAAGAGACGGGCCACGACGAGCCCGCCGATCAAGAGAACGCGAACCGGAATAGGCAGACGCGCAACGGCCCACCAGAACGGTGAGGCGTAGTGTGCGAGGGTCCGGACGAACAGATCGCCGGGAAAGGCCGAGGGATCGCGAATCGATTCGACGAGCGGGACCTGGAACGTCTGGTTGAATACGTAGAGCCCGATCCCCGAGCGCGCGATCGAGAGGGCGAGCATCGAGAAGAGGCACGCGGTGTCGAGCCATCTGGCGGACAGAGGGTCGCGTTGGGTGGTCATTTCGAGCGTCTCTGGCCCGACAGGCCCGCGGCGGCGCCGAACCGTACATACACCCCCCTCGGCGCGCCGGATGTCGCCATCGTCCATACCCATCGGTTCACGGCCAATCGGCCTCCGAGCGACTCTGCGCAGGCGTTCTCGCGATCACCCGTGTTGGTCCCAGGTTTCGGAAGCCACGCAACCGCTGACGAACGAGGCGAAGCATCTCGCAGCGAGGGTGAATCTATCTTGCTCGCCGTGCATCGTCGATGATCGAATGCAGTAGTTATGGGGGCCGCGATGCGTTGACACCCCCACGTTTGCGAAGTAAGCCTAAGTTAAGAATCGGCTGGGGACCATGGACCTGGGTGAGAGATCGTCGGAGCGAGTTGCAGGCCGGCGTCCCTGGGTGCGACGCGGGCTTTTCTTCGTCGCCTACTCGGGCCTCGCCGTTCTCGTCGCGCGAACGGTCGACATTCACAAGTTTCTCGCGGCCCTCGGGAGCCTCCGGTTCTGGACGGTCGTAGAGGTTCTCGCGCTGGTCGCGTTCCACCTGGCCGCACGATCGCTGCGGTACCACTATCTGGTCGCCAAGGCGCACCCCGTGGGCTACCGGGTCCGAGACGGCGTGAGGATCTTCCTCGCTGGCCTCGCCGTTTCTCTGGTTACCCCGGCGCGTGCAGGCGACCTGCTCAAGGTCGAACTCACCCGGGGGTACGGCATTCGGCGCGCCGTGAGCCTGGGCATCGTCGTGGTCGAGCGGATCTTGGACCTCTTGGTGATCACGGCCACGGTCGTGGTCGCCGGGACGCTCCTCTCGCAGCAATGGCAGAATCGGGGCATGCGGTGGGCGGCGGGCATCCTGCTCGCGGGCCTCCTGGCCGGCACGGTGCTGCTCACGGTTCGTACGCTTCGCTGGCGGACGATTGAGCTCTTTGCGCACACGGTCGCTCGCTTCACCACGCGAATTTCCAGCGAGCGCGTGACCGACATGTGCCATCGTATTTTCGACGTTTGGGACGAGGTATTCGCCTCTCCCGCGGTCGCGCTTCGCTACTTCCTGGGATCGTCGCTCCTCTGGCTTGCTGATTTTTCAAAGCTATGGCTGCTTCTCCGGTGCACCGGCGCGGACGTCTCGCTGCTCTGCGTGCTCTTCGTCTACCCGCTCTCACTGATTATCGGGATCCTCAGTTTCCTGCCGTTCTCCGATGGAGTCGTCGGTGTCACCGTCGTCGCCTTGCTGGGTGGACTTGCCGGCGTAAGCGTCAATGCGGCGACGGCCGCCATCCTGGTCGACCGTGGCGTGTCGACCCTCACCCCGGTGTTGCTCTACGCCGCCATCTCCGCGCTGCGCGCGTCACCGTGGGCGCGGAGCGCACCCGCGCCCGTGCGCGCGAACGTGTCCGAGATCTCCTGAGCCGGCTCTCACGCAGGCGCGGCTTGAGGCGACACGCGCGCGTCACGTCAGGCGAGCGTCTCGCACGGCGGCGAGCGTCGAGACCCGTAGCCCGCGACTCATCTGGCGCGGACGTCGGGTAGCCCGCCAGTCTCGGCTTGGCGGGGCCCTCAGCTACGATCCGCGCCGAGATTGACGGGGTCCACCCTTTCGAGGCTGCGCACGGCGACGACCGCGAATGCGACGAGGAGAACCAGGCGCACGAGGAGCGTTCCCACGCCGATCGCCGTGCCGTGAATGACCTGGCCGTAGTAGCCGCGCAGGTAGATTTGCGTCAGGGTCATGATGGCGAAGAGGAGCCACCTCAGGGTTTCGCCGCGTTTGACCGAGACCGCGAGCACGAGGGGCAAGGCCCACGTCAGATACTGCGGCGAGAAGACCTTTGCCGAAAGCCACAATGCGGCGAGCGCGGCGAGGAGCGCAATCGCGAGGCGGTCGCGACGCGCGACTTCGCTGTCCGGCGCGGACGCCCGCGCGCAGCGGACGGTGACGACCCCAACGAGCACGACCGCGATCCACGTGGAGAGGCTCGCGACGAGAGTCGCCGCCGGGCCGTCGATGTTGAACGATCCGTAGGACATCGTCGACGGGGACGGCCCTGCGGTCGCTAGCCGCCAGGTGCACAGGAGCACCGCCCAGGTCGACTCCACGTGAAGGCCTCGCGCCGAGTGATACCTGAGAAAGCCGAGCAACGCGTCCGGCGGGAAGAGCATGGGCCCGAGGCCGGCGCATACCGCTGCCGCGAATCCGACGACGCCGCGCAGGCGCGCCCCTGGAGACCGCCACAGCGCCCGATCCGCGGCAACGAGCGGAGCCGCGAGGATTGCGGGCAGGAGCTTGGTCGCCGTCGCGAGACCCAGCGCAACGCCCGCCGTCGCCACGCGCCGCTCTGCTGCGGCAAAGAGTGTGATCGTCAGGAGCAGCGCCGGCAGCGCATCGAGCCGCCGGATGGCGAGGCCTCCTTGCGCCAGAAGGAGCGCCGTCATCCACCACCATTGCCGTCGCGCGTTCTCAGCTGGCTGCACGCGGATCGCGAGAGCGGCCGCGGCGAGTAGCAGCACGGCCATCAGCGCGCCGAAAGCGCGCGTATACGCCTCGAAGCTCTCTCCGGCGACGAAGCTCGGCAGCAGGATCAGCGGGACCATGGCCACGGGATACTCGAGCGGCACCTCCGTGTACGGGCGATGCCAGCGCCCGTCTTCCGCGGGGGCGCGTGCAAAGGAGGCAGGCGTGTCTTGCCCGCGGCTCGTGAGCCGCGCATGGTCGTACGGGAGGCCGCGGATGGCGTTCGCGACGGCGAAGTAGATCTCCTCGTCTCCCGAGCGCTCGTAAAGGTTCAAGAGAACGTAGCGCACGACGCCCAACGGATTCGCCGCGGGGTCTGCTTGGTGCGCGGAGACGATCGCGTCCACCCGCGCGGCCTTCTGGCCCTGATTGAGCCACACGATGCCGATGAGACATGAAGCGACGAACGGGACGACCGCAGAACGGCGGAGGGACGCTAACCTCACCGTCACGGCCTATCGACTGGATGCGGCAGACGTTTCTCCCCGACTCATGAGCGCGGCGCTGAGGCTCGACACGACGATGAGCGGCACGATCTGCACGCCATGGTAGAGGAGGGCGAACGCGGCGGCCCGCTCTTGCTGCACCCCGCGTGTCGTCAGCGCGAACGTCGCCGCTAGCTCCAGCGTCCCGATGTTGCCCGGTGCTGCCGGAATGGCGATGGCAAGGTTCACGATCAGGAGAACCAGCAGAGCGGCATCGAGCCGCACCGGAATCGCGACCGCGTGCATTGCGAGGCCGATGACGACGATGTCGAGCAGCCACGCCGCCACGACGCACGAGAACGCTGCCCCGGCGTGCTTCAGGTCATCGAACAGTCGAAGGTCGGCCAGCCAACGCAGGCGCCGCCTACCGCCGCGGGCGAGCAGAATCACGGCGAGGGCCCCCACGAGCACCAGCGGGGTGACCAGTCGGACGGGACCCAGCCACGGCTCGGACGGCAAAAGCCAGGGTAGAGGCGCAACAACCAGCATCAGCGTCACGACGTCCAACATCTTTTCGAAGGCGAGGGCCGCGCCCACCGCCGCAAGGGGAATCGCATGCCGCTTGTGCAGCCACCACACGCGGAGCGCTTCGCCTCCGCGCGCGGGAAGGACGACCGACGCCCCCGACGCCGCGAGCGTGTAGCGGAGCATCGTGTGAAGCGAAATCCTCGCGAGCGGCCACAGGATCGACCTCCAATAACCTGCCCGGGCGACCTGCATTCCGAAGGCGAGGACGGCGGCGAGCAACACCGGCGTCACCGATGCGCCGGCCAGGGCGCGACGGAACCCCGTCATATCCATCCTGCGAACTGCCATCAACACGAAGAGCGCGACGACGACCGTCGTGATCAGGCGCATGAGGAGCAGCCCGCGGCCAGAACGCCGCCTGAGCACCGATGATTCCTCTTGTGTGGCCATGCGTGAGGGCATCGAATCTTCCCTCTACCACCGTTCCGCAAGCGCGCGGACCTGGCACGGACAAGCTGCGCTAGGGCCTGAGCGACGTCTTGGCCGCCGCAGCGCCTAACCCGGTTTCGATGCGATCCGCCGCATCGAAGGTCCACGAATGACGCACCGGCTTCACGCGGTGCGTGCTCCAGCGCTGGAGCAGGCCGAGCGTCGGCAGCCCTCGGCGGATCCGGTAGTTTTCGATCGTGATGAGGTACTGTCGCACCGTACTCTTCGCGACCAGCGACCAGTCGAAGCGCCGGACGTAGGCCAGATTGAACGCCGCCATGGCGCGACGGCGAGGCTCATCGGCCATCACCGCGTCGAGCGCGTCGGCCAGCGCCATCGGGTCACGCGGAGAAACGAAGACCGTGCCGCGCGGATCCGCGACGTGGCGGTATCCCTCGATGTCGCTGCAGACGATGGGCTTGCCCGTCGCCATCGCCTCGAGAAGCACGATTCCGAACGACTCCTGGCTCGTCGAAGGAGCGACGAAGACGTCGCACTCCCGATAGCGTTCGATCAAACCGCTGAGGGGCTGGGGTGGATGATACGTCAGCCCCGGTATCGTGGGGGCGTTCGGCGCCGTGCCGTCCTCCCCGACGATGTCGAGCGACCAGCGCGCATCGCGCGCTTTCAACACGCGGAACGCTTCGATCATGGTAGCGATGCCCTTGCGGGCATCCCCCAGACGGCCGATGGCGAGGAGCCGGCGGGTAGGAGCGAGCTTCGCCGGAATCAGCGATGGCGTAAAGAGGTCGATCGGAACCCCGTTCGGCACGATTTCGAGCGGGCGACGCCACGTCCTACGCGCGAAGCGCGCCGCGGACGGAGACACGGCGACGGCGTGATCGAAGAACGAGTACTGGAGGGCCCCGGCCAGGCGCATGAGGACCCGAAGCCCGAGCGGCGGCGACTCCGCGAACGCATGGAACGTGCTCATCTTCGGGACGTTCGGCGTGAGCCACGCCGTCCAGTACGAGATCGACGGGATCGGAGGCTCGTGGATGTGAACGACGTCGAACGTGCGCTCGCGGAAGAAGGCCTTGATGCGCGATCTCGAGGCGAGAATTGCCATCCGGTTGTCGGATCCGTTCGACCGGACGTTGACGACCCCGCCAATGCCGAAGGTATGCGGCTCCCGCGTCTCGACGCTCGACGCCCCGAGGATGGTGGCCTGGTGGCCCTGCTGCCGCAGCAGGCGTGCAAGTTGACAGGCATGGTGCTTCACCCCTCCGGCCCGGTCGGCTAGGTCGTACGGGACGACGATGCAGACGCGCAGGCTCAGGGGAACATCAGACAAGAGATGCTTCACTGGACCTTGGACTCGATGCGGGGTTGCCTTCGGAAAGTAACGATCGCGCTACCAACCCCTCCTCCTTTACCTGCGCACGGCCTGGACGGACAGGATTTTCGCGCTTTCCTTTCGTTCGTCGCGTGCGAGGTCCCGTTCGCAGTCCCCGGAGGGGTGCGTAGCGACGGGGGCACCTGAGACGAGCGAGCGTTGCCTTGCGGCATCCCATCGTCTAGCAGCTACGAGTAGCAGCTACGAGCGGTCTGCTGGTAGACGCGAGGGCCCTCAGGGCTAGGCGGACGGATGAAACACACAGCGCGCGTCGAAGTCGAGACCGAGGCTACCGGAGGCGGGATCAGAATGTCCGCTCTCTCCGAGCGCGCGGTCGCCTTCGGCTCGGCGGGCGGTCCGGCTCTCGCCTGCCTGGTGGTCGCGCTGCTGCACCTGCCGGCGTTCAGGTACGAGCTCATCTCGGACGACGAGGCCATCTACGATGCCATGGGGCAAGTCGTGTCTCGTGGGGGGGTGATGTATCGAGACACGGTGGACCACAAGCCGCCAGGGCTCGTTCTTGCCTACGCGTCGGTGCGCGGCGTGGTCGAGCACTTCGGCGGCTCGTTCTCCCACGTGCTCGCCGGAGTCCACCTTCTCGGTCTAGTCGCCGCCATGCTGACGTGCGCGGGCCTTTATCGCGTCGCGCGGCACGTGCTGCCGAAGCGCCTCTGGGCGCTTCCCCCGCTGCTCTATGCCCTGGTGTCGGTGTCGAACCAGCCCCCCGACAGTTTGGCGGTCAACGGCGAGCTGCTCATGAATCTGCCGACGGTGCTGTCCGTATGGTGCGCGCTGGCGGCTCGCGTCAGGAAGGGTCCCTCGAGCATTGCGCTGAATGTCGCGGCGGGGGCTCTCTGTGGCGTCGCGGCCCTCTTCAAGTATCAGGCAGCTTTGGTCGGCGTCTCGTTCTTCTTCCTTCTGCCGGGCCAGAACATGAAGGAGCTGCTAAAGGCGTTGCTCGTCCGCGGGTCGTCGCTCGCGGTCGGGCTTGCCTTGCCCTTCGGGTGCGCCGCTCTCTATTTTTGGGAGAAAGGCGCGCTCTCCGACGCCATCGCCTGGGGGGTCGAATTCAACCGTCATTACCTCGCCGAGGGGCCGGACGCGTGGACGGCTCTCAAGCGCTTCTCGCTTCAGTTCTTCGGCATGGTGGTCCCGAACATGGTCGTCTTTGGCGCGGGACTCTGGGGCCTGGGGTCGCTGATCAAGTGGGGTCGCGAGGGCGGCGAAGACAGGTGCGGCCTGGCAGGCACGCGGTGGATGCTCGTCGTCTGGGCGGTCGAGTCGCTCTTTTGCGTGTCGCTGGGCCGGCGCTTCTTCGGCCACTACTTTTTGCAGCCCGAGCTGCCTCTGGCGCTTCTCGCCGCCGCGCCGGTTGCGTCTCTTTGGGAGAGGCGGCCGCGCTTCGTCGTCATCGCGATCGGGCTGCCCGTGCTCGTATTTTTCCTCGTCGCGGCCCTTCCTCGGTATACCCGCAAGTATGTCTACACGACCGACCCGGACTACTGGGCGGTGGGTCGCGCCGCGGCGATGCGAACGACCCCATCCGAGAGCATCTGGGTCTGGGGTAACGTGCCGCAGATTTATTACACCGCCGAGCGCATGCCGGGCGTCCGGTTCACCTTCTGCAACTACTTGACGGGCCTGTCGCCGGGGACTCGCTCCGAATACGACCCGACCGTCGACCCGCGCCGCAACGCGGTCCCCGAAGCCTGGCGTGACCTCTTTTCGGACCTCGACTCCAAACGCCCGACGCTCGTCATCGATACGGCCGCGGCGGGGATGAAATCGTACGGAAAGTTTCCCATCCGGAGCTTTCCGGCTCTCGAAGGCTACCTCAGAGCGCACTACCGGCCCGACGGTGTCGTGAACGGCGTCGTGTTCTATCGCCGGGCGGATTCGATCTGATGGCCGTAACGGTTCGTGAACGGGTCGGGGACTTCGTCGTTCGAGTGACGGAGAAGGCGGTCGCCAACGCCAGGCTGACGCTCGCGCTCAGCTGGGCCCTTGCCATCCTGTCGGGCTTTTGCGCAGCCCACCTTCAGGTGTTCGGCGATTTTTCCTCCTTGTTGCCCCCGAACACCGAGTCGGTGTTGCAGCTGCGCGCCCTCGAGAGGCGCACGCGCGTGCTCGCGACGTACATGATCGGCCTCGAGAGCGACGACCCTTCGCAGCGAACCCAGGCGGCCGCGGTCCTTCGATCGCGACTTGACGCCATCGACCGCGATCTCGTCGCGGGAGTCACCGCCGACGAACAGGGCGCCCGTCATTTCGCCTGGAACAACCGTTTTCTCTTTGCGCCTTTGAACGAGCTCGAGAGCGCGCGCGATGCGCTCCAGGCCAAGATCGCGGAGGCGAACCCGCTGTACGTTTCGCTCGACGACGACGGGCCTTCGTCGTCCACCGACGAGCTCAAGGACCGGCTCGACAAGGAAGAGAAGGAGGCTGGCGATCCCGGAGCCTTCATCTCGAAGGACGGCCGCCTCCAGCTCTTCATCGTCCGTACGACGTTCTCGGCCGGCGACGACGAGCGCGCCCACAAGCTCAACGCGCTGCTCGAGAGCGTGAAGAGCCAAACCCAGGCAGAGTTTTCCGCCGTCAAGATAGGAATGGCGGGAGACGTCATCACCACGTTCGCCGAACACAAAGCGCTCATCAATGGCGTGATCGCGTCGACGGTGGCAACCGTCGCGCTCGTGATCGGCGCGCTGCTTCTTTTCTATCGGTCGGTTCCTGCCGTGGGCGCGTTGTGCTGGTCGCTCACGGCCGGCGTCCTCGCGACGTTTGCGTTCACGAAGCTCACGATCGGGTCGCTCAACCTCGCGAGCGCGTTTCTGTCGTCGATCGTCATTGGCAATGGGATAAACTTCGGACTCGTCTTGCTCGCGCGCTATCAGGAGGAGCGGCTGCGAGAGCGGGACCCTGGCGCCGCGCTGCGCGCCGCCGTCCGTGGTGCGTCCCCGGGCACCCTCGCGGCGGCGTTGACGGCGTCGGTGGCCTACCTCTCCCTGACGGTCACTCCGTTCCGCGGTTTTCGCGACTTCGGGATCATCGCCGCAGCGGGGATGGCCCTTTGCTGGATCTCGGCGTTCACCGTGCTCCCGGCGGGGCTCTCCGTCTTAGGCTCGCGCGTGAAAGGCATGGACCCCACGCGCTTCGGAGCCCGGATCGCGCGCATGGTTCCGAATCGACCGCGCGCGATCGCCGCCGTCGGAATGGCGCTGCTCGTGCTGACCGCAGCGGCCACGGTGCGCTACCTGAGCCACGATCCGCTCGAAGACGATCTGCGCAACTTGCGTTCCGACAACCCGGCCCTCGACGCGGAGGGGGCGTGGATGGCCAAGTTCGACAAGGCGTTCGGCAACGGGATCGAGGGCGGGTTCGTCATCGGCGTCGACGATCCGCGCGAAGCGCCGATCGTTGCCGACAAGCTTCGCAAGGTCGATGAAGGCAAGCCGAACCTCGAGCATCTCTTCAGCCGAATCAGCACGCTGGACGACCTTCTTCCAGCGGACCAGGCCGCGAAGCTTGCCGTGCTCGATGACATTCGCGAGTCGCTCGATAACCGGCTCCTCGAGCACTTGCCGGACGACGAGCGTTCGCGCCTGCGCAAGCTCCGCCCCCCGGACGATCTGCGCCGCCTGACGAACGACGACATTCCGGCCGATCTCGCCTGGCCTTACACCGAGCGGGACGGGACGCGCGGGCGCTTCGTTCTCGCCAATACCGGGCTCGGGGTCGATACCTGGAGGGTCCAGGCGCTGGAGAACTTCGCCCGCGTCGTACGCGGCCTGAAGCTCGGGCCGGACGTCCTCGTCGGCGGATCCGCCTTCGTGTTTTCCGACATGCTGGCCGCGATGCAGAAGGACGGTCCTCGCGCGACCGCCGCCGCCATGGTCGGTTCGGTCCTCGTCATCCTGGTCGTTCTCGGGACCAGCCGCTACGCGCGCGTCACGCTCGCCTGCGCGGCGCTGGGTGTGACGGGCATGCTCACGGCCGCATGGCTCCTCGGCATCAAGGTCAACTTCCTCGACTTCGTGGCGCTGCCGATCACCATCGGAATTGGCGTCGACTACGGCGTGAACATCGTTACCCGGGCGCGGCAATCGGGCGGTCCGCTCGCGGGTCGCCAGGCGCTGACGACGACGGGGGCGGTCGTCGCACTCTGTTCCTATACGACGTGCGTCGGGTACGGATCGCTCCTTTTCTCCCAGAACCGAGGGATTCACACGTTCGGACTGTCGGCGATGATCGGCGAGCTGACATGTCTGTCGGCAGCGATGCTTCTCGCGCCTGCTCTCATCGACCTCGGTGCGGCGAAGGACAGCAAGTCAAAAAAGGCTCCGTAAGCACTCGGTCCCGCCCCACCCGTTCCAGTCGCGGTCGGGTCTCCCAGGCCAACCAGATCGCGGTCAGCGGCGGGGGGCCGACGGGACTCGTGCTCGACGAGCATGGCGACAGGCTCTACGTGCTGACGCGTTTCGACAACTCGATCTCGATTCTCGATCCGCGCGGCCGTCGAGAGATCGGGCACGTCGCCATGTTCAACCCGGAACCGCCCAGCATCACCGCTGGTCGGCACTTCCTCTACGATGCGCTCTCGACCCACGGCACCGACGCGTGCGCGAGCTGCCACATCTTCGGCGACTTCGACAGCCTGGCGTGGGACCTCGGCGACCCGGATGGCATCGTTGCCCCCATGCCAGGGCCCTTCACGATCGACCCGGCCGTCATCGCGCAGCTTACCAACAATCAACCGTTGATCTTCGGCGCGCTCAAGGGCCCGATGACCACCCAGAGCCTGCGCGGCATGGCGAACCATGGTCCGATGCACTGGCGTGGAGACCGCACGGGAGGCACCGACGCGACGCGCCTCCAAGTCCTAGCGAGCGCGCAGCCCAACACGGGGACGTTTGACGAAAATGCGGCGTTCAACAAGTTCAACGTCGCCTTCCCCGGGCTCGTCGGCACCGCCGCCCAGCTCACCGATGCGGAGATGCAGGCGTTCAGCGACTTCATATTGCAAGTGACGTATCCCCCGAATCCGATCCGCTCGACAATTCGCTGACGCCGGAGCAGAAGGCCGGGCGCGACTTTTTCTTCAGCCAGACGTCGAGCGGGGAGGAGATTCCGTCGGACACGTTCCACAACTGCAACGGATGCCACGTTCTCGATCCCAACGGCAACGCCCAGTTCGGTGTACCCAAACCGGGCTTCTTCGGGAGCGATGGGCGCTACTCGTTCGAGGCGGAAACCCAGTTCTTCAAGGTTCCGCACTTGCGAAATGAGTATCAGAAGATCGGGATGTTCGGGGATGACCGGTCTTTCGACCCCAACGACACCACCGGAATCGCTGCGTCGCTGCCGCCTCCGTACAACGACGAGTCGTTCCAGGGCGATCAAGTGCGCGGCTTCGGCTTCCTTCACGATGGCGCCATCGACACGGTGTTCCGGTTCCACGGCTCCACGGTGTTCGCCGCCCGGACGCAGCCGACCCCGCAGGGCTTTCCCCCCAACCCGGGCGGCATCCCGGTCATTACCGATCCGAACGATCCGCAGAAGGCCCTTCAGGAGCTCGTGGCCAACATCACTGTGCGCCGACAGCTCGAAGCGTTCGTCCTGGCCTTCGACTCGAATCTCGCCCCGATCGTGGGCCAGCAGGCCACGCTGACCGCAGAGACCGGCTCCGACGTCGACGCACGTATCGACCTGCTGGAGGCGCGTGCCGCCGCTGGTGAGTGCGAGCTAGTCGCCAAGGGGATGGTCTTCGATGTGCCGGTTGCCTTCCTGTACGCGCCGGCGACGAGCACGTTCCAACCGAACCGTGCGCGCGGGCCCTCTTTGAGCGACCACAGGTTGCGCGAGTTCGCCAAGCTCGGCGCGATCACGTTCACGGCCGTACCGCCCGGCTCGGGGTTGCGCATCGGTCTCGATCGCGATCTCGACGGGGTGCTCGACGGCGACGAGCGCGATCGGCCGGTGTTCTGACGTCGAGTGTCGTCGAGCAACAAGCCTATGAGGGGCAGGACTTTAGTCGCCCCTGTACTCCGTCCAGTTCCTCACGACGCGCGAAGCGCTCGACGAGGTGGGAGGCGACTACAATGGGCCCCGACGATGTTCACCTTCGACAACACCTACGGGCGCCTGCCCGCTCAGTTCTATGCGCACGTCGCTCCGACGAAGGTGAAGGAGCCGCGGATCGTGAAGATCAACCGCCCGCTCGCCGAGCTCCTCGGCCTCGACCCCGACGTGCTCGCTTCGCCGCAGGGCGCGCAGCTCCTCTCGGGCAACATTCTGCCTGCAGGCGCGGCATCGATCGCGCTCGCGTACGCCGGTCACCAGTTCGGCCACTTCGTGCCCCAGCTGGGGGACGGGCGCGCGATCCTGCTCGGTGAGGTCATCGGCAAGGACGGCAAGCGGCGTGACGTGCAGCTGAAGGGCGCCGGGCGCACCCCCTTCTCGCGCGGGGGCGACGGGCGCGCCGCGCTCGGCCCCGTCCTGCGCGAGTACGTCGTCAGCGAGGCCATGGCGGCGCTGGGCGTGCCGACCACGCGCGCACTCGCGGCGGTGCTCACCGGCGAACGCGTCGCGCGCGACGAGGCTCCGCCGGGCGCCGTGCTCACGCGGATCGCGGCGAGCCACACCCGCGTGGGCACCTTCGAATTCTTCGCGACACGGGGCGACCACGAAGCGATCGCCACGCTCGCGACCTACGCGCTGCATCGGCACTACCCGGACGCGCTCGACACGGGCAACGACGCGCTGGCGCTGCTCGAGCGTGTCATCGACGCCCAGGCGACGCTCGTCGCGCGCTGGCTCGGGGTGGGCTTCGTGCACGGCGTCATGAACACCGACAACACGTCGATCTCGGGCGAGACCCTCGACTACGGACCGTGCGCGTTCCTCGATGAGTACGATCCCAAGAAGAAATTCAGCTCGATCGATCACGGCGGGCGCTACGCCTTCGCCAATCAACCCCGGATCGCCCAGTGGAACCTCGTGAAACTGGCGGAGGCGCTCTTGCCCGCCTTCGGCGAGGACCAGGACGAAGCCGTTCGCCTCGCAACCGCGCAGCTCAATCGCTTCCCCGCGATCTTCGAGACCACGCACGCGGACGTCCTGCGCGCAAAGCTCGGCCTCGCGCGCAAGGACGAAGACGATCTGGCGCTCGCCGCCGATCTGCTGGAGCGCCTCGCGGCGAACGAGGTGGACTACACGCTCTTCTTTCGCCGCCTCTGCGCGTCCGCGCTCGACCCGTCGGCGGACGCCGAGGTGGCGTCGCTCTTCGCCAACGCCGGGGCGTTCCACGATTGGGCGGTGGTTTGGCGGCGACGGCTCGCGGCGGAAGACACCACGGCGCAAGTACGTGCAAGCGCGATGCGTCGCGCGAACCCGGCCCTCATTCCGCGCAATCACCGCATCGAAGAGGTCATCGCCGCGGCCACCCTTCGCGACGATTTCGAGCCCTTCGAGAAGCTCGTGAAGGCCCTCGAGTCTCCATACGCAGACCAGCCGGCGTTCGCCTACCTGAGCCAACCGCCAAAGCGTGAGGAGCGCGTGCACGCCACCTTCTGCGGCACCTGATTCACCGTCAGCCCCGCCACGTGCGCGCGTGCGCGCGAGCCATGGAGTCGCTCGACGTGGCCGGGCCCGCGGCTCGCACCACGACCGCCGTCGTCGGAGACGTAGGCATTTCGCCCGGTACCGCCCTCGTCAACCTGAACGCGAGCGTAACGCTTCTCACGAGCGCAAAAGTATCGCCTGGGAGGGTGCGGAGCGGGCGCGGGAAGATCAGTCGCCGTGACCATCGCTGACCGCGCCTGCGTCGGAGGGCCCGACGTCGTAGGCGTCGGGGGCGGCATCGGATGGCCCCGTATCGCGGGAGCTCACCGCGCCGTGCACTTGTATGTCGCGTTGCTCTGCAGTCCACAGAGCGTCAGGTTGGCCGGGAGGACAGCGCCGACGTTGCAGGATTGCGGGATGCACTCCACCTGTCCGCCGGTACACTCGCCGTTGGTCTGGCAAAGCTGGGCGGACGTCTGGCTGGGGCATGCCGAGACGGCCTCGCACTTCGAGCCGCCGTGCATCGAATCCGTCTGGTAGCCGCAGCAGAGCTGGTTGCTCGGGCACTCGCTCTTCTCGATGCACTGGAACGAGCCTCCGACGCCGCAGGAGGCGCTGTGGCCCGTCTGGCAGGTGCCTTGGCCGATCGCGTTGACGCAGCACGTGTTGTTCGTGAGGTCGCAGGGCGCAGTCGCGCTGCAGTATGGAACGCCGGCGTCCGTGAAGGGGATGCCGCTATCGACCCGCTCGTTCGCCGGAGAGCCGGCATCGGCTGCCGGGCTGCCGCTCGACCCGGAGCTCCGGCCTCCCGAGCTGCCGCTCGACCCGGAGCTCCGGCCTCCCGAGTCACCGCTCGACCCCGAGCCGCTCGCGCCGGAGCTCGACCCCGAGCCGCCCCCAGACGCATCGCCGATCCCGTCGCTGGCATCGTCGGAGGTGCCGAGGCCGCCGCTCGTCGGTGAGCTGCATGCGACGAAGACAAGCGCCGCGAGCGATGCGGCCAGGCACCCCGTACGGCATGGACTATGACCAAGAGTCGAACGCGCCTTCATTGAGCCTCTCTTCACGATCAGGGAAGGAGGTTCAGGTTACCACGTGGTTTCACGGGGATACCGCCGCGCTAGACGATTTTCGCGCACATCTTTCGCGCACATCGGTTCGTGCGAGCCCAGGCCACCCCCGACATTCGATGCCATGGGCCGTTGTAGTGAGCCCGGGTCCTTCGTACCCGGCCTCGATGGCGGTCGCGTCGATTCGTTCGGGCTCCAGCGAGCCCCTTCCTTTCGCCGCCCGCTCACATGCCGGGCATCTGGATCACCTCGACGACTTCGATGAAGCCGTCCGGCATCATGAAATGAGGGTGCCCCTTGAGGGTCTCGGCGAGGGCTTCCTTCGACTCGGCCTGCAGGATCGAGAACCCGCCCAGGTCGTTCGTGGCGGGTGCTGCGCCTCCCGTGGTGACGCGCAGGCTCTTTCCGAGCGGCGCCCCCATGTCCACGATCGATGACGCGGCCTTCTTGGCCCAGGCCATCCACGCGTCCATGCCAGCCTTCTGCTGCTCGGGCGTGGCCTTTTGCATCTGCTCGAAACCGGACGCCGAGCCCTTGTAGAGGACGAGGAACTTTTTCATGGGGAAACCTTTCTGAGGAGCGGTTGTCGCGACGTCGCGACGTTGCCTTCGGGACCTCGGGGTCCCCCGCGGGCCGGCATTCGAGTACGCCCATCGGCCGCGCTCCGCAACCGTCACTCCCCGCGCCGTCTCGACCTGGACGTGCACCTTCGCATCCGAGCTGGACTAGAACCTCAGCGTCAGCTCGGCTCTCGCGCCCTCGAACGCCGGAAAGAAGCGGCAGATCCCGCTCGCGCACCGGAACGCGCCGCGCTGTTCGCCGACGAAGAGCCGGACATTCGAGCTGCTCGTGAACTTGTAGAGCACCGAACTGTTGAAATACGTCCGCGGCTGTCCGATGAGCGTCGTGTACTCGAAGCCCTCGGTGAAGACCCACTTCGGGGCCATCCGTAGCGCGACGTAGTCTTCGCCTTCGTGCCACCATCCCTGCGTGTCCGTCTGCGGATCGATGTCAAAGCCCTGCTCCTTGCGGCGCCGGTGCCGGCCTTGAATCTCGAGAGACCACGGGCCGCCCAGGTACTTGGCGATCGAGTACTCGAGGTGCTGCTCGCGGTACTGGAAGACGCCGTCTTCCCGCGTGTCGTCGCGCACGCCGGCCGACGCGAAGGCGTGACTCAGCTTGTCGTCGAAGGAATACTCGAACCCCGCGACGCCGTCCCACGCGACGTCTTGAACGCTCGCCGCGGCGATGCCCTCGGAGGTCCTGGTGCGACCGAGCTGGTCGCACTGGCCGTTCGGTTGTTCGGTGAGCGAGTACGCGTAGACGCCCTGCCCGTAGACGAGAAGGTCGCGGCTCACGTTCACGTCTTCGCGGAGGCGACCTCCTTCGACGCAGGCGTTGAAGTCGCCGGTCCCCTCGGCGTCGAGCATGTTGAACGACTCCGCCGGCGGCAAGAAGGAATAGGCGACGATCGCGAACTCGGGCGCCTGCTGCCCCACGGAGGCAGCCACCGTGTAGAAGTTGCGGTTGCTCTTCACCTCGAGCGTCGTGGACGCCGGGCCCTCGTCGAGCGAGAGCGCAGCGTAGAGCGCGTTCCCGTTCGAGTTCGTGCTTTGCCCGGGGACATCGCTCTGGCGTTGCTGGACGGCCGCCTCGACGTAGAACCTGCCTCGGCCCCAGAGGCTCGGCACCTCGATCGACTGCCCGGCCATCGTGATGTCTCGAGCCTGCAACCCGCGGGGGACCGAGTTGAGCGAAGCGAGCCACTGGTCGGTGTCGCTCGCGTTGCACGTGCCGAAGGTCACCGTCGACGGGTCGTTGCCGAAATCGGTCTCGATGTTTCCGCTCGCGTCGTAGTGATAAGGAGCGCAGCGCGAGAAATGCACGATATGCGTCGACAGCGTCACGGGCAGCCCTCGCCCCGCTTGCAGATCGAGCCCGGCGATGCGGTCGCTGCCGTAGAGGGGCGTACTCACGTCGCCCTGCACCAGATCGCGCGTGACCCATAGCGCGCGGCCCGTGGCCTCGTCGACCCGCGAAGGGTTGGCGAACCCGGCCACGACGGTGAGCGAGAACGGGTCCTTGGTGATCTGCACCTTGCCGCCGCGGATCGTGGTGTCGATTCCGAGCTCGTCGACCTTGCGCATCGAGAGCGTCAGGCCGCGCCCGAACTGCGCGTAGGCGTCGCCGGCGGTCACCTCGACGCCCGACGCCGAATACGTCGCCCAGAGCTTGGCCGGATAGATTGAATTCTTGTAACGCGACTCGTTGTCGAAATTGAGCTGCTGCCGGACTGCCGGCTGCTGGTCTGCCGGATACTCGGCGAGGCCGCGATCGACCGGCCGCAAACCGTACACGGCCGAGTCGAGCCGGAGGCCCATCGTCCAGTGGTCCCAGCGAAGAGACGTGTTCAGGCGGTTGATCCAGGCCACCCACCCGCTGTCTTCGAAGGTGATGGGTGGGGGCACCGTCTGCCCCGGAGGCGTGCGCGCGTTGAAATGCTGTGCGGCGATGCTCGTCTCCGTCACGTCGAGCTGCACGCGGTCGCCGCCGACGGTCCCCACGTCTACGGCGCTGGCAGGAAGCGCCCAAAGAGCGACCGAAATCGCGAGACAGCCTCCGACGCGTCGCACGGCTGGGAAGGCGCTGCTCTATGGCGAGGGAGCCGGGGTTTCGGGAGCGGCGAGCTCCTTCGCCACGTCCGCCGCGACGAGCTTCTCCTCGCCGGGGTTGTATCCCTCGCGCACGACGACGATGTGGCCGTTGCGCGCGATGAGGACGCTGAGCGGCATCGACTTCTTGGGATCGTAGAGGCTCGCGATGCGCGAGTCGTCGTCGGTGACGACCGGGAAGTCGAGCTCGAATCGCTTAACGAACGCATGGACGTCGGCGATGGTCTCGGGGCCGTCCATGGCGACGCCTACGATGAGGAGCCCCTTGCTCTTGTCGTCGTCGTAGAGAGCCCGAAGATGAGGGAACTCGGCCTTGCACGGCTCGCAGAACGTCGACCAGAAATCGAGCAAGACGACGCTCTTGCCCAGGTGATCGCTCAACCGAAAGGTCTTCCCGTCGATGTCGCTCGCGGTGAAGTCCGGCGCGATCGTGCCGGCCCCCGACGCGCTTTGCGCGGGGGTCTGCGCACCGGGCGCCCCACCGCACCCGAGGCCCGCACCGATGAACCCGAGCGCCACGAGCACCTCGAGCACCTCGACCAAGCGAGCCGGCATCATGGGTCGCCGCATACGGCGGGGATCGGGTAGCCGGGGCCGGCTGGGAGAGCGGCCAGGCCGGGCTGCAGGTCGGTGTCGAGGTCGCCCGGCCAGCCCGTGCTTTCGTGGAGAATCTCCATGGTCCTCGGATCGATATCGCAGTTCCGGGGGATTGTCGCCGCGCTGCGAGGTGGCGCTAGTTCGGTGGCGCGATGGCGCCGGCGTCCTGCGGGAGCGGATCGTCCCGCGGCGGCCGGAGCCAGAGGACGAGGATGACGCCGGCGACGCCGGAGAGCAGGAGAAGGAGGAGCGCGCGGTTCCGGTCGCGCTTCGTGGACGAGCTTCCTCGTCTCCTTGCGTTGCGCGCGATGAAGGCGTGGAGCTCCGCGTGCTGGATAGGAGGAGCTTCCGCGCGCGCAGCGCCGCAGGCGGAGGTGGCGGGGGACTTCGCTTCGCTGCGGGGGCGGTTGGCTTCGCCGGCAGGACGATCGGCTTCGCTTGTGGACGAATCTTCCTGGCTCGTCGATGCGCTTCCTTCGCTGGTGGAGGACTCTTCCTGGCTCGTCGATGCGTTTCCTTCGCTGATGGATGGCTCTTCTTGCGAAGGAGATGGGGTTCCTTCGCTGATGGATGGCTCTTCTTGCGAAGGAGATGGGGTTCCTTCGCTGATGGATGGCTCTTCTTGCGAAGGAGATGGGGTTCCTTCGCTGATGGATGGCTCTTCTTGCGAAGGAGATGGGGTTCCTTCGCTGACGGACGGCTCTTCTCGGAGCGCCGATCGGGCTTCTCCGCTGGTGGATGCCGCTTCTCGCCTTGCCGACCGGGTTTCTTCGCTGGTGCGGGAAGGCTTCAAGCGAGCCGACGCGTCGGCTTCGCCGGCTGATGCCCCGTTCCGGAAGGTCGCTGAGCCTCCGTGGCTTGCTCACTCGGCTCCCGGCGATGCCGATGCCGTCGCCTTCCCGACCGGCGTCTCCGCCGCGCGAGCGTTCGAGGGAACGCCGCTCGTCGGATCGGCCGCCGGGCGAGGCGAGGAGCCTCCGTCGCGGGGCCAGCACGTCCCCTTCGCTCGCGGGCGGGCCTCGGTCGTCCGACGATTCCCCGACATCCTAGCCCCCCGCTCCGCGAAACGCATCCGGTCGCCAGGCGGCGAACGCGGTCGTCCGCCGGGCCGGGTCAGGCGACATCGCGAAGAATCGACCGACCCCGCTGTCGATTTTTCCAAGATCCGGGATCCATCTTCGGACCTTCCAGTTAAGGGCGCAGGAAAACCGGGCGTGGTGCCCGGTCAGGCGTCCTCGATCCGCAACCAAAACGGCAACAGAAAGAAGGAAACCATCATGGCAAACACCAAAAGCAATCTGGCAGCCCAGGTGAGGCAGTTTCTCACCGGGGCAAGGAAGCACTTCCCGAACGGGAGCCAGACGCTCCAGATCGGGGGTGTGACCTCCACGGTCACTGGCTTGACGGCGATCCTGCAAAGCTTCGTCGACAACCGGGACGCCGTGGAGGCGTCGAAGGCTGCCACGACGGCGAAGCTCCAGGCCGAACAGGCTCAGGCGCCGGCTCAACTCGCGGTGTTCCGCGCGTTCGAGGCGGTCGTCCGGGGCACGTTCGGACCCTCGGCCGACGTCCTGGCCGACTTCGGGTTCGAGCCCCCCAAGGCGCGCGCCACGAGGACGGCTGAAGAGAAGGCGGTCTCCGCGGCGAAGAGCGCGGCGACGCGGGTGGCACGGGGCACGAGGGGCAAGAACCAGAAGAAGTCGATCAAGGGGTCCATCGAGGCGAAGCTCGTGGTGACGTCCGTGACGACTTCGCCTGTTTCGCCGCCCGTCGCGGCTCCCGCGCCGGCCACGAGCGCCGCCGCGCCGCCGCCGCACACCGCGTAAGCGGCGATCACGGCGGCTGACAACCAGGGAAGCGGGGAGAGCCGTCGGGACGGACGTCTCTCCCCGCTCCCGCCCCGCGTCGGCCAGCGCGGCATCGTTGCACTTTGCACACGGAGAGCGCGTCATCCGCTGTCCGCGAGCGAACGAAAATTCCACCGCGGTGCGCAAACGCCCCTCAGAGCCCGCCCGAGCGCCTCGGCGTTCGAGACGTGGTGGCGCGCGCCGAGCACACGAGAGGCCGGATGGGATTGGAATCAGGCTGATTCGGACACAAGCGCGGCCCGGATCGCCCTGCTACTGTCCCGGGGCCGCTCGACGCCTGACGGACGCTATGCACCTCGATTCAACGAAGAGACTCGTCCGCCTCGTCGCCGGCATGGTCGCGCCAGCGCTGGCGCTGATCGTGATGCTCTCGTCTTCGACTGCGGAGGCGCACTTCCGGCTGCTCTATCCGCCGCAGTGGATCCAGGAGAGCGACACCCTCGGAGACCCGCAAAAGGCCGGGCCGTGCGGCACGGATTCGACCACGCCCGGCACGCCGACGAACGACGTGACGACCTTCGCGCCGGGGCAGAAAATAACGCTCCACTTCATCGAGACGATCTCGCACGACGGCTGGTATCGCATCTCGCTCTCGTACGCGAACCGGACCGATCTCACCGACCCGCCTTATGAAACGAACCCGCCGAACTGCATCGCGAAACCTGGTCTCAACTGCTTATCGGTCGACGCGGGCATCGAGAGCCCGGTCGTCCCGCCTGTCCTTGCCGACGGGGTCTTGAAGCACTCCGCGAGCATGACCGTGACCCCGAAGGACTGGACGTACGATCTCACGCTACCGACGCAGCCGTGCGCCAAGTGCACGCTGCAGGTGGAAGAGATCATGCTCAATCACGGCGTGAACCAGGCTGATGGGCCGTTCACCTACCACCACTGCGCCGACATCGCGATCGTCGCCGGCGGCGACGGCGGAACGACCACGAAGGGCGCCGACGGCGGCGCGGTCGTCGTGGAGATCGACAGCGGCGTTAGCAGCAGCGGCACCGGCGGAGCGGGTACGTCCAGCGGAACCAGCAGCGCCGGCTCGTCGGGCGCCGGCAACGACGCGTCCGAGGGTGCCGGGACCGGCGGAGACGACGGGGGGACCGGGACGTCCTCCGGCGACAACTCGAGCGGCCCGTCGGGCGGTGGGTCGGGCGGGTGCGACGCGTCGGGACGCGGGACGACGGCCGCGGCGGGCTTCGCGCTCCTCTTTGGCGGGATCGCGGCGGGCCTCCGGCGTCGTCGCCGCAGCCGCTCCTGACGGGCTTGCTCGGGGCGGACCCTCGTGGCGGCCAGCTCGACCGCAAGGGCAGGGGGGCTGGCGCAACGGCCCCGGCGTCCGCACAGATCGCGGATGAATCGCGGCCCGGGCGCGAAGCGCCCATGACTCCATGTCTTCGCCCCGGAGCTTGCGCGGCCTCGACGGCCTGAACTTCTTCCTGGCCGACGTGCAGACCGGCGTCGGCCCGTTCGTCGCGATCGTCCTGGCGTCGCAAGGGTGGGGCGCCCGAGCCATTGGGCTCGCGCTCACCTTCGGCGGGCTGGCCGGTGTGTTGAGTCAGATCCCCATCGGCGCCTGGGTGGACGCGACGCGCCACAAGCGCGCCCTCCTCGCCGGCGCCATCCTGGCCACGGCGGCCGCGGCGATCGTGCTCGCGCTCGGGCCGGGGCTGCCGCTCCTCTTCGCGGCGCAGGTCCTTCATGGCGTCTCGACCGGCGTGATGGGCCCCGCCGTGGTGGCGCTGTCGCTCGGGATGGTCAGCCGCAGCGAGCTCGGGCGGCGCCTCGGGAGAAATCGCCGGTTCGACTCCGCCGGCAACCTCGCGTCCGCCGCCCTCATGGGGGTGGTGGGCTACGCGATGTCGCCGATCGCGATCTTCTGGGTCACCGCGGCGCTGGCCGTTCCCTCGCTGGGGGCGGTCGCGATGATCGACCCCCGCGACATCGACGACGCCGCCGCCCGGGGCAGCGCCCCGGTCGGTCCGCCGGCGCGCTTCGCCGACCTGGGAACGAACCGCAGGTTCCTCGTCTTCATGGCGTGCGCCGTGCTCTTTCACTTCGCGAACGCGTCGATGCTGCCGCTGCTCGGGATGGTGCTCGCGTCCACCAACGCGCGGCGGTCGTCGTTGCTCCTGTCGTCTTGCATCATGATGACCCAGGTCGTCGTGATGATCTGCGCCCCGTGGTGCGGGCGGCAGGCGGAGCGGTGGGGCCGGCGACCGCTCCTCCTCGCCGGCTTCGCCTTGCAGCCGCTTCGTGGCTTGCTGTTCTCGATGACGACCCGCCCCGAGCTGCTCGTCGCCATCCAGATCCTCGACGGGCTCGCGGCCACGATCTTCATGATCGTGGCGCCGCTCGTCGTCGCCGACGTCACCCGCGGCACCGGGCGCTTCAACGTGGCACAGGGCGCGATCGGCACGGCCACCGCCGCCGGGGCCGCGCTGAGCACGACCGTGACCGGGTACGTGGTCGATCGCTTCGGCGAGGCGGCGGGCTTCCGCGGGCTCGCCGCCGTCGCGCTGGCCGGGCTGGTCCTGCTCGTCGTGGCGATGCCGGAGACGCAAGCCACGACGAGCGCGAACGAGGGGCTTGCCCCCGGCGCCCGCCGTCTCCACGGCATGCCGGAGATCGGCGTTCCGCCGTCCGTTGCCCGCGAGGTGGAAGATGCGGGATAGCCCGAACCCCGAGTCCGCGCGCACGAGCGGCGTCGGGCTCGCCGTGCTGACGGCGATCGGCGTCGCCCTGGTCGCGGCGGCGGCGCTGGGGACGTACGAGGCGTCGCTCGCCCGAGCGCGCGCCGTCCACGACGCGTTGCCCTCCTCCCGCTCCTCGTCGACAGATCGTGCGTCGAAGGTCTTTCAGTACCTCCCCGGCGCGTCGAGCCAGCTCGGGACCTTGCGCGAACCGCTGATGGTGGCGCGGCGAGCCGCGCTGCGCGCCGGGTTGGACAGGGACGACGCGCCGATCGACGCCTTCGACAGGCTCCGGAGCGTGCCCGGTCACGAGGACGAAGCGCGGAGTCTCCTGGCGCAGTTCTGGGAGCGCAAGGCCATGCTGGCGGACAACCCCGTGCACCGGGTGCTCTACGCGCTGCAAGCGGTCGTCGTCGACGATGACGACAGCCGCCGCCGCACCGCCGCGTCGGCGATGGCCGCGCTGGGACCGCTGCGACGAGCGCGGCACGTGGCCGAAGGGACGATCCTCTCGGCCGACGATCGGACGCTGGTGCTCCGGGGGTCGGGCTGGTTGCATGTCTTGAACCTGGACACCGAGACCTCGTTCGACCTCTCCGACGTCGACGCCGGCTCGGCGCTCGTCGACGGTCGCCGCATGGTCACGTGGGGCGACGACACGGCTCGGATCTGGGAGCTCGACCCGGCGCCGACGGCGCCCACGGCCACGTTCAAGCTGCTCGCCGGCGAGACGCCGCTGTCCGTCGTTGGCTCTGACTCCGGAAGCTGCGTCGTCACGAGCGCGGGTCGGGTCTGGCGCGCGGACGACGGCGCCGGACTGGTGACCGTCGCCCGCGGACGATGGACCGCGGCCAGCGTCAACCCGAACTGCGATCGCCTCGCTCTCAGGGGCGACGGGTTCGTGTCCTACCGACGGCGCGGCAGGAGCTGGACGCCCGAGCCACTTTGGGCGGCGGGCCTCGGGAAGGCGAGCGGCGTCGACGTCGAGGTCTGCGCCCCGCGAGCGCCGCGGTGCGCCTTGGAGGACGCCGCGGGCGCTCGTTCGCTGTGGGACTTCGGTTCGTCGCCGCCGCGGCGGCTCTCGGAAATCGACTGCGCCCCGAAGCGTCTCAGTCCGAACGGGACGCGACTCATGTGCCGCGAATCCCAGGACGGGACCACGATGTACAGCCAGGACCAGGCCGGAAACTGGGCTCGAGCCGCCGCGCTGCTGCCCGGCGTGACGGGCGCTTTTCTCCAGGACGACGGCACGATCTGCGGCACGCTCCCGTGGAAGGACCCGACGGCGAGCGACCGCTCGGACGTTCTGTTCCTGGCCGGGCAAGCGTGCCCCGCTCCCCCCGCGGTGGAGCGCGCGTGGGGTTCCATCCGCATGCTGCCGAATGGCAGCGGCGCGGTCTTCACGTACCCCCCGACGGGAGACGGCGCGTCGGGGCACACCGAAGTCTTCGGATTCGATTCGAAGGGAGAGTCTCTGGCGGCGGCCTCGAACGCCTGGTTCGGCGAACGGCCCGGCGAGAGGCTGCTCGAGCACGACGCGACGAACTCGGCCGGGGAGAAGAGCTACGAGCTCGCCGGGGCCCCCTTCAATCCGGCGCTGGTGCTCGGGGACGCGGCTCCGATCTCCTCGGCGCAGATCGACGAAGCGTACTTCGTCGAGTCTCCCGAGCCCTCGTTGATCTTCGAGCTCGGCTACGCGAGCGGCTCCTCGCCGGCGCCGAGCCCGCTGCTGCGGCGGGTCGCGCGCTGGGATCTTCGTGGGAAGCACTTCTGCGGGCCCACGCTTCCCGGCGCGCTCACCGGGGTGGCGCCGACCGGGGACGCCGCCGTCATCGACGGCCGCATCTACGAGATCGGGCTCTGCACGTCCGACCGCGGCTTCGAGCCGACCGACGTGACCGGCGTGGCGGCGGTCGGGCCGGGCGCGGCGCGCTGGATCGACGAGGGGTTCGCGAAGAGCGCCGCCAAGGGAAGTCCGGCGCAAATCGCCTTCAGTCCGAATGGCGATCGGTTCCTCGTGCGCACCGCAGCGAGCCTCTGCACGTGGACATTCCGCGACGACGGGAGCCAGGATCTCGACGGTTGCCGCTGGTCCACCGGCGGGTGGGCATCGAACGCCGCCTGGGCGGCCGCCGACGAGGCCGGCGAGACGGCCGTTGTCTTCGATCGAACCGCAGAGGGTGCCGCGGTGCGGGCGCTCTTCGGGAGCCGCGAGAGCCGCGCAACCGAAGGCCGGCCCGAGCCCGGCGGAGACCTGGCGTGCACCGCGCTCCCCAGGTCGAACGCCCCGCCCCTCGCCGTCCTGCAGGAGTGGGAAGAGCGGCTAGGACACCGCTTCAAAGAACAGATGGCACCCCTGCAGGACACGCGCGAGATGACGTCGTCGGAGCTCGTCCCGGCGGACCCTCCGGCGCGGTAGACCCAAGGCTCTAGGTCACAACGCCGCTCATTTGGGCGAGAGAGAGATCGGCCGCAGAGGCGCAGAGAGCGCAGAGGACAGAGGGTTTTGCGCGCGCCGGAGCGCAATAACGCAGATCGGATCCGCCGCGCCGGTCGCCAGCCTTCGACCCAATCTCTGCTCTGCGACCGCGCAGTTCCGGGCTCACGGCTCCGGCGGCTGCGGCGCGAGCGACGCCGCCTGCAGGCCTTGCGCGATCTCCGGCAGGATCCCCATCTGCACGTAGATCGGCCGTACGACGCGCCGCAGCTCGGGGAGGGCCCGGAGGAAGACGGCCGCCGCGACGATGGTCGCCAGTCCGCCCGCGAGAATGGTGTTCTGAGCGCCCATCCGGCTTGCGAGCGCGCCCGCGAGCAAGCTGCCGAGAGGCGCCATACCGAAGAACGCCATGGCGAAGAGGCTCATCACCCGACCCCGCTTGTCCTCGTCGACGATGGTCTGGAGCACGGTGTTGCTCGACGCCATCTGGAGCATCATGCCGGCGCCGGTGACGAGCATCACCGGGAGCGCGGCCCAGAGCGAGTCGACGCGCGAGAGGCCCACGAGTCCGACCCCGAAGAGCATCGCCGATGCCACGATCACGCGTCCCAGCCCGACCACGGTCCTGCGGGAGGCGAGGTAGAGGGCGCCGATCAGCGCGCCCAGCCCCGACGAGGCCGTGAGGGCGCCGAGGGTGCCGGCCCCGCCGAGGAGCACCTCGCGGGCGATCACCGGCATGAGCACGGTGTAGGGCATGCCCATGAGGCTCACGACTGCGAGGAGGAGCAGGACGGCTCGAATCGGCGCGAAGCCGCTGGCGTACCGGAATCCCTCCGCCATCTCGTGGAGGACGCGCGTGGAGCGCACCGCTCGCGGCCGGCGCTGGATGCGCATGAACAGGAGCGAAGCGATCACGGCGAGGTAGCTCAGCGCGTCGACGAAGAAGCACCAGCCCTCGCCCACGGCGGCGATGAGCATCCCTGCGGCGGCGGGGCCGAGCAGGCGCGCGGCGTTGACCATGGAGGAGTTGAGCGCGATCGCGTTGGGCAGATCCGCGCGGTCTTCCACCATCTGGACGACCAGCGATTGCCGTGCGGGCATGTCGAAGGCGTTGATGAATCCCTGAAAGACGCTGAGCACGAGTACATGCCAGACGTTGATCACGCCGGTGAGGGCCAGCGCCGCGAGGAGACCCGACTGGATCATCGCAAGGACCTGCGTGACGACCAGCACGCGGTAGCGGTCCCACCGGTCGACGAGGACGCCGGCCAGCGGCGCGAGGATGAACGTGGGAATCTGCCCCGCGAAGCCGAGGACCCCGAGGAGCAGCGCGGAGCCCGTCAGCCGGTAGATGAGCCACGACGTGGCGACCCGGGTAAGCCAGGTGCCGATCAGCGAGATGCTCTGACCGCTGAAGAAGAGGCGGTAGTTGCGGTGGCGAAGGGCCCGGCCGATCGATTGCAGGCCGGTCGTCGCCTCGCGCGGAGCGTTCATCTTCCTGACCGTAGCCCGCGCCCCGGGGTCGAGCCCCAGCCCTCACGCCGACCCGAACCGCCCGGACACGAGGACCGGATCCCGCGGGCTCGGCCCGCGGGCCCATCGGGTTCGGGCAAATTTCCTGCTTTGATTCGATTCGGCGACGCGCTAGCAATCGGACCCATGAGCCGCGCCCATCGTTTTCCCATCGCCTCCCTCTTTCTCATCGCGGCGGTCCCGCTGGCCTGGCTCGCGTGCGGAGGCGGTGAATCCAAGCCCGCCGAGAGCCCGGCGAGCGAGAGCTCCGGGTCCGCCAGCTCTGACGCGCCTGCCGACTCCGAGACCCCGAGCCCGGCCGCGTCGGCGTCCTCGGCGTCCTCGGCAGCCGCAGCCGACACGTCGGCGCCCAGCCCGAGCTCCGACGCACCCGCGGCGACGACCCCGCCCCCCCCGACGTTCGGGAGCACCGACTGCGGCAAATGCGTCGACAAGACCTGCGCGAAGCAAGAGGCGGCCTGCGGCAAGAACAGCGATTGCCAGTCGACCCTCGACTCGATCCACGGCTGTTCGGGGAGCGCGGCGTCGTGTTTCGACGGAGCGACTGCGCCCTCGAGCGCGAAGCCGAAGAAGCTCGCCGCGGCTTACGAGACGTGCGCCAAGAAGGCGGTCGCATCGAAGGCCTGCAAGACGAAGTGCCAGTAGGGCAAGCGCGCTAGCGGGCGGGTGAGCGTGCCACGCGCGGGACGTATTTCGTCTATGCGTTGCGCATTCGACGGCGCTCTTGAACGAGTATTTCGCCGAAGAGCGAAAGCTGCTGGTCGCTCTTCTTCGATCTCGACGGCTTCGCTGGCGAGGACCCGGCCCAGGAGGCAGCCGCTTCAGGCACCCTGGCCACGAGCGACGCCAGCGTGTCCGTCTCGGCCGCCGATTTGTCCTCGCGATAGCGCACCACGCGCGCGAAGCGCAGCGCGACACCGCCGGCGTAGCGACGACTGCGCTGCACGTCGTTGAAGCGAACCTCGACGACGAGCTCCGGCCGCACGTGGACCACGTGGCGCTCCGTGTCGGTCGCGAGCGCCTGGAGGCGCTCGGTCTGCCAGCGCAGGAGCTCGTCGGTCAACCCTTTGAAGGTCTTGCCCACCATGCAGAAGGTTCCGTCGTCGCGCCGCGCTCCGAGGTGCAGGTTCGAGAGGTAGCCCGTGCGCCGGCCGCTCCCCCATTCCGCTGCCAGCACGACGAGCTCCACGGTCGTGAACTCCTTGACCTTCTGCCACGCTCGGCCCCGAGCGCCGAAGCGGTAGTGCGACGCGGCGTCCTTGACCATCACGCCTTCGTGGCCGGCCGCTAGGGCCGCGCGCTGGAACTCCCTCGCCTCGTCGAGGGTCGTGGCCAGCAGCGACGGCATACGGAGCAACTCGGGCGCAAACGCCTGGAGCGCGTCGCGGCGGACGGAGAGCGGCTCGTCGAGGAGATCGCGACCCTCGCAGTTGATGCAGTCGAAGAGATAGACCCGGAGCTGGTCGCCTTCGCGCGGGGCCCCCTTCGAGGCGACGGCCGAGAACGTGTCCTGGAACGGCCGCGCGACGCCGCCTGGACCGACGAGGACGACCTCTCCGTCGACGACCGCGGAGCCGACGTCCATCGCCGCCAGCGCCGCCATTGCGGGCGCGCAGCCGGCCGTGATGTCGTTTCCCTGTCGCGAGAAGACGGCGACGCGCTCGCCCTTCTTGTGAATCTGCGCGCGCAGCCCGTCGACCTTCCATTCGAGGAGCCGGGGTCCCGCGTCTTGGCCCGCCGTGGCGAACGCGTCTTCGAGGGAAGCGGCGGCCGACGCCAGCATGGGCGCGAGCGGGCGAAAGAGCTCGAGCGCGCTCGGAGGCGCGTCGGTGCCTCCGCGCCCCAGGAGAGCGTCGGCCGCCCGGGGAATCGAGCCGGTCACCATGACGGTCCGGCGCACGGCTTCCTCGTCGAGGCCTGACAGCTCGACCAGCGCGAGGAGCATCACGCCCCCGAGGCTCCCCTGGCGGAGCGAGCCGGTGAGAGCCCCGGTGAAGAGCGCGCGCTCGGGGCGCGTGAGCTTCGCGAAGAGCGCCGAGACCCTCGCGAGCAAGACCTCTCGCGGAGCGCTTTTGGCCTCCGCGAGCGTGGCCTCGACCTCACGCAGCGTGACCGTGGCCTCGTCCGGCGCTCGCGTTTGCGCTTGCGACAGAGCCCAGAGCTGCGCAGGCCCGACGCCGAGCGGGCCGCAGAGCGGCTCTTCGACGAGCCAGCCGACCGCCGCGGCGATCTCGTCGTCAGGCACCTTTGCCAGAGCGTCGACGAGAAAGCGCTTCTTCTGGAGACGGGCGCGCACGCGAGCGACCCGCTCCGACGCCCACGCGAGATCCACGAAGAGCGCCGGCGCCGACGGACGAGGTTGGGGGAGGGGCGTTGCCCCCAGCAAGCTCGCTTCGGCCGAGTCGGCGGGTCGTGGTTCGCGCATCGAGAGATATCCTTGATACGCGCGGCGCCGAAATCCAGGGGTCGCGACGCGCGCTGGCGGACCGGTCAATCCCCGTCACGACGAAAAGCGTGGCCGATTCGGCGACTACGAGACCACACTCATGTGGCCACCGGCGATCTGCCAGCGACCGCCCTCGGAAATCCATATCCTAGTGTAGCGCAGGGTGGCGGAGGTGAGTTTGCCCGCCACCAGAGCCGCAGCATCCATCTTGACGCTGGTGATGGCACCTCCGGGGATGACGCGCACCCGGAACTCCAGTGGATCGAGCTTCGTGATCTTCAATGCCCCTGACTGGTGTTGCTGCAGGTCCGCGGCCTTTGTCTCCAACGAGCCGCTCAACCCAGTGAACAGAAGGTCGTCTGCAATCAGATCATCGAGCGTCTCCACGTCAGCCGAAAGCTGCGCTCTCCAGAGCCGTTCCTCCAGCACCCGAATTGTCGACTCAACATCCAGCATCCCTCGAAACTAACTGCGTCGACGAGACATTTCAACCCTTCGGCCGTCTTCACGACCAACCCCCCAACCCCGCATTCGCGCCCGGCCCGGGCTGCCCCGATTTCTCCGCTTCCTCGCGCTCGTCAACACGTCCGACCAGGGGTGCGAGCGTTCCGCGCGCGGTCTACTGGCCCCAGTGGCGCAGGCGGTCGAGAAACTCCTGCCCGTAGCGGGCGGCGATGTCGGCTTCCTCGTCCATCGAGACCACTCCAGTAGAGTATGTTGAGCGTCATGGGCCACACGCCGTCGGGCCTACGCAGCGAAGAGGAGCTGCTGGAAGCCAACCTGGCCTTCTACGACCCTCTCTGGCAACGATGTCGACTGGAATCTGCGGAGCAGTTCAACACCTGGCCCCTGGTGCGCTCCCTTCTCACGCAGCCCCAGTCACGACTGGAGGTGGGGCCGGGCCTCCGACCGCGGCTGCCCCTCGAGGGGACGTGCTTCGTCGACGCGAGTCTCCCGGCTGTGACCAGGCTTCGAGAGTATGGCGCGTGCGCGGAGATCGGGCTCGTGTCGCGTCTTCCCTTCGGCGACAGGACGTTCGATCTCGTCGCGGCGTTCGACATCGTCGAGCACGTGGACGACGACGAGGCCGCGCTCGCGGAGCTCGCGCGCGTCACCGCACCGATGTCGTCGGTCCTGCTCTCCGCACCGTTGCATCCGTCGCGATGGACCAAGTTCGACGACCTGGTCGGCCACCGTCGCCGCTACGAGCCGGGGGATCTTCTGTCCAAGCTCGCTCGACGAGGGCTGTCGGTGGCGGGCTCCGCCGTCTACGGAATGCAGCCGCGGTCGTCGCTGCTGCTCGACTTCAGTGTCTGGGCCCTCACCCACCGACGGGAACGCGCCATCTGGTGGTACGACCGCGTCTTCCTGCGGCTCGGCGCCCGGTTCCAGAAGAAGCTCGAGCTCACTCCGGGAATGATGGACGTCGCCGATGTCGACGAGGTTCTTCTGGTGTGCCGGAAGACCGGTGGAGGGCCGTGACGTACGCGAGCGAGCCCCCCACGAGGCCCAGCAGCGCGCCGAGCACGCTCGACCCGAGCACCAGCGCGCCGAGGAGCGGGCCGGGAGCGCGAATGAGCGCACGCATGCCCTCCTTGGTCAGCGGCGCGAAGCGCCCGGTGAGGATGCGCTCGCCAGTCTGCAGGGCGGCAAGCCAAAGGAACGGAGCCACGGGGGGAATCGAGATGTTGGTCGCGAGGTAGCCCAACGCGCCGTCGAGGCGCAGCGGAACACATACGGCGAGTACCATGGGGAGGTGGAGGCCGGGCGTCGGCTGCACACCTACGAACAGCCCAAGCGCGACCGACCAGAAGGCGCGCGCCGGGGTGAGCTCTCCGCCGCGGAGGCGCTTCCAGGCGCGCCGGAACAGCACGCGGAGCGGCGTCTTGTTCGGCAATTCCTTCACTCATTCACCTGTGGTGGCGAAAAACTCGCTTTGGAGGGCTTACTGGGGCGCGGGGGGCCAGCGCCGGCCGACGGCCAGGATACCGCGCGATCCGGGCGAAGCTTTACTTCGATCACGAAGAACACCATGTAGCGGACCGTCCCGAACACGCCGAGGACCTCGACGCTGAAGAAGTCCTGGCCGGCCCACCTTGCGGCCCTTGGAGCTGTCGTACTTCTTTGCGGCCAGCTGGCGAAACCAGGCGAGGATCGTCTCCGGGCGCACGATCTGGCAGCAGGCCCGGCGTTCATCGGCCGTCAGCTCCTTGCCCTTGATGAACTGGAGCGGCGCCGGGAGCGTCAAGTCGGGCCCATGCTGCCCGCACCCGCCGCGCTTCAAGCCTGCGATTTGCACGCGAATCATGCGACAATCGGCGACGATGGCTTTCCGGACGCCACGGGCCGCCGACGGCATACTTGAACGATCCGCGAGAGATGGTGCTATCAGTGGATTTTTTTGACTCGGGGGTCATCGTGTCCCTCACGTGAGCGAGTGTGAAGATCCGGGCCAGCGGCGCTTGCAGGTACCGTTCAGTTCTTCGAGCTGCCTGCACTCCAACAAGTGCCATCGGGCCTCTCATGACTCTGCTGCTCGGTGCCGCGCGCAAGTGCTTTCTGAAGAGAGCCATTGGCGCCCGAGTTCTAGTGCGGGCTCTATATTCCGCTACCAGGACAGCGCCGAGGCCCGCGATGGTATTCAGCGCGTGCGAAATCGCATCGCACGCGGCCACGCGCGTGGCGATGCAGCTTGACCGTGCGCGCTGGGTTGGCACAGTGCTTCTGCTCGCGGGAGAGGCAAAGATGAGAATCCTACATTTCATGGGGCTGGTCGCCATCTTGGCCGTGGCTTCGATCGCGGCCTCGATCGCCGGTTGCAGCGCCGCCCCTCCACCCTCCACCTTTGGATCTACCGATCCGGGATCGAGCGGCGGAAGCAGCGGCGCCGGCGGTAGTGGCGGTTCGAGCAGCGGGGCCGACGCGTCGAGCGGCACGGGATCGAGCGGCGGCAACGACCAGAGCGGCGGATCCTCGTCGTCGACGAGCAGCGGCGGATCGAACGGCAGCTCGTCAGGGAGCTCGAGCGGAGACGCCGGCCCCGCACTCCCGACTCGGGGATGCGGACAGGCGACCTCGTGCACGCCGGCCGACGATCTTGCGCCCCCCGCCGCGGCCGACGGTTTTCAGATCGCCACGCCCGACAACGCGTTCACGATTCGACCCAACACGGAAGCCTACTACTGCTACTTCAAGCTCATCCCGGGGAACGCGGCGATCAACGTCGGGGCGTTCCAGTCGTGGATGACCCCGGGCGCCAGCCACCATTTCATCTTGTTCACGGGCAACAACGGGGCCGATAACACCGTTTCGGGTGGAGTGGTCTCGGGTGGGGCGGGAGTGGGCTGCGTTCCACAAGGGAGCTGGGTCTACGCCACCTCCACCGCGGGAGAGATCATCGAGTTGAAGATGCCTGACGGCGTAGGGCTGCCGATGCCCGCGGGCCAGATGTTCATCTTCAACATCCACCTCATCAATACCGGCACGACGGCCATCTCGCCGAAGATCAAGCTGAACGTTCTCTATGCGAAGAACGCGACGGCTACCGCCGGCGCCATGGTGTCGTTCAACGCAGGAATCGCCGTTCAACCGGGCGCCACGCAAGACGTGACGGGGAGCTGCTCTCCGCCGGCTGGCTCCAAGTTCTTCGCGTTTACCACGCACGTGCACCGGCACGGGGGCTCGACCGCGACGGGCGCCTTCACCGACGTCAACTTGATGAGGGGCGGAACCAAGACCAACCTCGTTCACTCGACCGATTGGGAGAGTCCAGACGTAGCGTTGTGGAGCGCGCCGAACTATCTGACCGTGCAGTCCGGAGATCAGTTCCAGTACGACTGCCACTTCGTGAACAAGGACGCGACGCTGGTCACATTTGGTGAGACGGCGGCGACGGGCGAGATGTGCATGTCGATCGGTTACTACTTCCCTGCCACCGTCCAGACGCAGGGCACGCTCAATCCGTACTGCAATTAGTCCCTCGGGGCTTCGCGCCGAACCCCCTTGGCATATCGAGTTTGCCGGGGCGAGAGGTTGCCGTAACGCTAGCCCGCGGTGTTTGCAGGACGGCGATGGGTCACATAGTGTGCGGCATACCGAGGATCGACGCGATGAGGTTTGGCGCTTGGTTGTCTTTTGGCTTTGCTGTCACGACGGTGGCTGCGCAGGGGTGCAGCTCGTCGTCGGGAGGTTCTCCAGGATCCTCCGACGCCGGGCCGGAGTCGCCCGACTCCGGGACGGAGTCGCCCGACTCCGGCGCGGCCATGGCTTGCGACGGTTCCCTTCCGACCATGGGCGCCGGAGCCGGCGCGGCCTGCACGGCTTGCAGGGTGAAGAACTGCGCGTCCGAATCCGCGCTGTGCGCGGACGACTGTGCCTGCGGCCCGATCGAGGTTTGCCTCGAGACTTCGCCGAACCATAACTTCACGCAGTGTCCGGATGCCATCGCGGCCGTCATGGGTGGAAACCCTGCGCTGACGATGCTGACGATGTGTCTCGACGCGCATTGTCTTTCGGCGTGCTTCCAGGGCGGCAGCGGGGACGATGCCGGTGGGGGGGAACAGTAGTCGGGTAGGCGCGGGACCGTATCGAGGTCGCGCTCTACGGACTCAGGTGACTCGCGGTGGGGGCAACGGAGCGGTCGCGCTCGCGAGGCCATCGTTCGCGCATTGCTCGCAGCGCTGCGGCCTCGGACACGTCCGCCCCATCAAGGTTAGTTCTGACCGGGAATTCCTGGGACCGGCATGCTGTCGACCTTGTAGAGGAAACCGTTGCCCATAGCGGGCGTGCCGGTGAGGGTGGATTGGGCCCGGGCCGTGATAAACAGCGTCTTTTGGTCTGCGCCGCCGAACGCGCAGTTGGTCACGATCTGACCCCCAGCGGCGACCGTGCCAAGAGCCTGGCCTGCTGGATTGAAGACCGCCAGGCCGCTGTACGTGCCGACATATACGTTTCCGCCGTGGTCCACACACATGCTGTCCGCAAGCGTGGTTCCGGTGGCGAAGGTCTGCTTGTTTTTCAGCGACCCGTCGGGCTGCACATCGAACTTTGCGACCGAGCCGCCCAGAGTATACGCAACGTACAGCGTCGTCTGGTCGGGAGAGAGGTTGACCCCATTGGGCCCTTGGGTTGACGTGTCTTCTACATGCAAGGCGCCATCCTGCGTGAGGCGGTAAACGCCTTGGGCGCTCCCGAGGACGAAGGTCTGGTTCGGTAAGCCCAGACCGCTTCCGAACGTCGGATCCGTAAAGTAGATGATCCCGTCGGCACGGGACGTGATGTCGTCGGGGGTGTTCACCTCCTGCCCATTGTAACAAGTCGTGCTCGCTGAGGACGAGCAAGTCGCAAGGGGTTGCATGATGCCGTTCGACAAGCGCCAGACCTCGCGCGACGCGAACCCCGCCGCAATGATGTTCCCCTGGGGATCGAGCCCAATGCCATCAGTGTTGCCGTCGGGCTCAAGCAGCGCATCAATCTGGTTGGGCAACGTGAGCCGGTAAATGGCGCCCACATTCTGTGTCCCTTGGTGAGCCTGAATATCGGTGAAGTAGAGGACGTTCTTCTTAGGATCCCAAACGGGGCCTTCAGTAAAGTAGAATTGACCAGGGACCAGAACGGCCTGGAGGGCCGAGACGGCCGAGGACGTCAACGGCGGATACGTTTGAAGCCCGCCGTCACCGCCGCCGTTCGCAGACCCCGAGCTTCCCCCGGATCCCCCGCTTGCGGAGCCGCTGCCACTGCTGCCGTTGCCCCCGCTCGCGGAGCCGCTACCGGACGCGCTACCACCGCTGGAGCCCGCGTTGCCGGAAGAACCTGTCGCCCCGCCGGACCCGCCGCCGCTGGACGCGACCGAGCCGGCGCCGCCCCCCGGCAGGGTCGTTGACTGACTGCTGCAGCCGCAGATCACGGCAACGAGAAACGCGCCGACGAGCGTGTGGTTGCCTGCGCAATGCATGATTGTCTCCGGGCTCGGCCACAAGGCCTACGGCCACCGTGACGAGGGGAATCGGTCGTGTCAAGGCAATGTCGAATGCGCGTCTGCTGCGAGTGTAGAAGTGCAGAGCGGGTGGAGTCGGGCCTGCGGCAGCCTCGCCTGGCAGGGGACCGGACCACCGCGAGAGTCGCCCCGAGATGTCGGCGGAGCCGGCCGGTCCAGGCGTCGGCGCCATCGCCGTGGGCGAGGAGGCCGCGCGGCACGCGCTGGCGCAGCCGATCGCAAGCCACGCAGCCACACGTTCCTGGGTATGCTTGGCAAGAGCCTCCAGGACGCGTTCCGTGGCGCCGCGCAAGAAGCCGACGTGCACTTCGTCGACGTCTACAGCGCGAGTCAGGGCCACGACGCTTGCGCTCCAGACGGCCAACGCTGGGTCGAGGGGCAGACGCCTCCTGCGGTCGTCCCGTATCATCCCAACGCGATGGGGATGCGCGCCCCGGGGCTCTTCTCCGTGACGTTACCCGTGGGTAACGGAGAAGAGCTCACGTACAAGCTATGAACGACGCTCGACGCGAACGTCGCGTCAGTCTCGTTGGTGACCACCCATGGAAATCATAGGCCTCGACCACGTCTACCTCGCTGTCTCGGACTTCGCTCGGTCCGAGAACTTCTACGATGGCGTCATGCGCGCACTCGGTTTCTTCAAGGGGGACCGCGCCATCGCCGGTGAACGGCACGCGCACTATTTCAATCGCGCGCTCCAGATCTCGATCCGACCCACGCGCGCGCCGGGGCCACACAATCCGTACGCGCCCGGGCTGCACCACCTTTGCCTGCAAGCGCCCGATCGCCAGGCCGTCGATGACGGGCACGCCGCCCTGGTCGCGCTTGGCGTCGAGCCCACCCCGCCGCAGTTTTATTCCGAGTATGTCGAGGACTACTACGCCACGTTCTTCGCAGACCCCGACGGGATACGCTTCGAAATCGTGGCTCGCCGCCCGGCACGCGACGAGATCGTCCGCGAGTGGAGCGAACTCCGGTCCTTCGTGAACCCGATCCAGGAGCTGCGCGATCGGCGGCGCAAGGATGGGACGTAACGCCACGCCCGGGCAGAGCGTGATCAGCCGTCGCCGCCCCCCGGCACCAGGCCGTAGTATCCCAGAAGTCGATCGCACGCAGGTTCGGCCGTGCGTCCCTCGCTACCGACGGTGGGCTATCGTCCGCCGACCGTGACGTCCACCGCTCCGCTTCACTTCCTCATTCTGCTGGTCGCCAGCTGGATCGGTCGCCGGCAGGGCGAAGCGATCGAGTACTTGCGCGCCGAGAACAGCGTGCTGCGCGCCCGGCTCGGGCACAAGCGTCTTCGCTTCGCCGATGCCGAGCGACGGCTGCTGGCCGAGAGGGGAAAGCCGCTCGGCCGAAAGCTTCTGGCCGAGATGGCGTCGCTCGCGGCGCCGGAGACCATCCTTCGGTGGTACCGCGAGCAGGTTGTTGCGAAGTACGACGGGAGTCGTACCCGCGGCCGTCTGGGCCGTCCAGCCGTCCGAGGTGACAAGGTCCAGCAATTGCTCACGATGGCGCGCGAGAATCCGTCGTGGGGGTACACGCGGCTTCGCGGCGCACTCGAGAACCTGGGCTTCGACCTCGGCCGGTCCACCATCCAGCGCATCCTCACCGAGCATGGCATCGAACCCGCTCCGCTCCGGGGAAGGACGATGCCCTGGAAGACATTTCCTCCGTCGGCCGCATCGAGCGACGCGAAAGGCTCGGTGGCATCCTCTCCTTCTACGAGCGAAACGCCGCGTGAGCCGTCGCGGTCGAGAATTGGGAGACTACGAGGTGCATGCGTCGATCTCGGTCTCGGCTTCGACCGAACGTCATGTGGCCCA
>ODAK010000223.1_pt1 | contig 65032 bp, 59 predicted proteins | sample 1539591 | NCBI WGS metagenome assembly ODAK01 (sample SAMEA3539303, study PRJEB22396) | soil metagenome | biome: tundra; feature: field; material: soil | place: USA | collected 2010-05 | depth 0.15 m | reverse complement strand
ACATCAAGATCTTCAGCACTCTCGGCCTGGCAGAACTACCCGTCACGCGGCCAAAAGCAACGATCGCTGGCCTAAGAAGCGCACGAGAATAACCGACCGGGCCAACAGAAGTAGGCCCGGAGAGACACAATGTTACGGAAACGTTATGCGATCTGCTTCTGGCCGGGCGGATCCTGCACGGGCGACTGCTACCTTCGGCCGCGCCCGTGACGGAGCAGATTCTCAACGCCCCGCCGCCGATTCGGCGCCGCTCGGCGTACGGCAGCTCCGCCAAGCTGAGCCCGAGCGCGCCGTCGGACTTGGTCTACCGCTACCGCTGGACGCTGAGCGCGGTCGGCCTGCCGGCGCTGTCGACGCTGATCGTCCTCTGGGCGCGCGCCCGCCCGGGTTATGAACCCTACGGCTGGCTGGTCTGGGGCCATCTGGCGATCCATCTCCAGCTCGACACCAACGGTGCTCCCTCGTGGAAGCCGTTGCCGTTCCTGTTCACGCTCCCCTACGCCGTCGTCGGCCACTACGCACTGTGGTTGTGGATGATCACCTCGGTGGCGATCTCGCTGGCCGGGGTGGCGTTCGTCTGCGTCGAGATGTACCCCCATTTCTATGGCTGGCAGGTGGTCCCCAGCCATGCGCAGTCCGCCGCCCAGGCCGCGCGCTGCCGGGATCTCAGGCTGCGGACATGAGCCCGGCCACACGCCGCCCCGACCGCACTCGGCGGCGCAGCCCAGGAATCGGATCCCGCCCTCCCATCCGGTGGCCGGGCCGACAGATCATGCGCCGGCGTCTGGCGCTCGGGGGTGCCGGCATCGCGTTGCTGGTGGCGGCGCTGATCTCCGCGCTCGGCGGTGGCGGGCTGCCACGTCTGCCCAGGGCGGGGCCGGTCTCATCGTCCCAGGTGGGCGATCCGTTCGGCTACTCGACTTCCCGGGCGGCCCAGTTCGTCGCCCGGGCGACCGCCGGTAGCGCACACGTGCTGTTCACCAAGAGCCCCGGCGGCGTAATGGCCACCGCCGCGAGGGTGGCCGCCTACCGGCAGCTGATCGATCAGGCGACGGCCGGGACCACAGTCGACCCGAACCTGCTGGAGGGACTGGTGTTCGTCGAGAGTGCAGGCCGCCCGCAGATCATCGCGGGCTCGGATCCGGCCGATGCCGCCGGGCTGACTCAGATCCTGGCCCAGACCGGCCAGTCGCTGCTGGGCATGCAGATCGACCTGGCGCGCAGCCGACAGCTCACGACCGAGATCGGCAACGCCGATGCCTACGCAGCGCTGACGCGGCTGCTGGCGCGCCGCGCGGCCATCGATGACCGCTTCGACCCGCGCAAGGAGCTGGCCGCCACGGTCCGCTACCTGCAGCTGGCCCAGCGACAGTTCGGCCGCGCCGACCTGGCCATCGTCTCCTACCACATGGGCATCGGCAACCTGCAGCAGGTGCTCAGCGATTACGACGGCGGTCGCCCGGTGCCCTACGCGCAGCTGTACTTCGACACCGCGCCGACCCGCCATGCGACGGCCTACGGTCTGCTCAACGGGTTCGGCGACGACTCCTCGCTGTACTACTGGCGCGTGCTGGGCGCCGTGCAGGTCATGCGCCTGTATCGCCGGGACCGTGGCGTGCTGGCCCGCCTGGCCAGACTCCAGACGTCCACCGATTCGGCAGCCGAGGTCCTACGGCCGCCCGATCGCACGCCGAGCTTCTCTGACCCCGGCACGCTCGATCAGGCCTATCAGGACGGCACGATCGTGCCCCTCCCCGCCAATCCCCGCCAGCTCGGCCTCGCCTACGACTCGCAGATGGGCTCGTCGGCCAAGAACGTCGGCGCACCGGTCGCGCTCTATCGGGGTCTGCGCCCGGCGGCGCTGAAGGTGCTGATCGCCATCGCCCACAACGTCCGCTCGCTGTCACACGTGCCGGCGCCGCTGACCGTGGCCGGTGCCGTGAGCGACGTGCGCTACCAGCGCACGATCGGGTTGCCCGACCCGCCCGCCACCACCGGTTACGCGTTCTCGCTGTTGCGGCGCTATGCCAACGTCCGCCAGGCCACCGCACTGCAGGATGTGCTCGACCGGCTGCAGGCGCTCAACCTGATCGCCTGGGCGCGGGAGCGGACCACGATCGATGTGACCGTCGCCTCCGACGCGGCCGGCGCGATCGCTGGCGGAGCCTAGGGCTCGATTAAGCGGTGAATCAGGCCCGGCGCGGCGGGATCGGTGTAGGTTTGGCGCCGTGACCAACGCCTTCCGCACCCCAGACGAGCTGTTGGACGGACTTCCGGATTTCGCCTTCTCGGCGCGCTACCGCCAGCTCGACGGGCTGCGCCTGGCCCATCTCGACGAGGGCGACGGCGAACCGGTGATCTTCTGCCACGGCGAGCCGACATGGTCGTTTCTGTGGCGCAAGGTGATCCCGCCGGTTCGTGACGCGGGCTACCGGTGCATCGCGCCCGACCTGCCCGGATTCGGCCGCTCGGACAAGCCGGTGGGGCTGGATTGGTACAGCTATGACCGGCACACCGAGACGGTCGCGGCGCTGCTGGAGAAGCTCGATCTGCGCGCCGCGACGGTAGTGGTGCACGATTGGGGCGGACCGATCGGACTGCGACTGGCGGTGGAGCATCCCGGGCGGATCGCCAAGATCGTGGTGCTCGACACGGGGCTGTTCACCGGCCATCAGCAGATGACCGACGCCTGGCTGGCGTTCCGTGATTTCGTGGCCCGCACCGAGGACCTACCGGTCGGCTTCCTGGTCAAGGGAGCGTGTGCGCGAGACCCGGGCGAAGCCGTGATCGCCGCCTACGATGCGCCATTTCCCGACGCCGCGTCCAAGGCCGGAGCCCGGGCCTTTCCGCTGATGCTGCCCACCTCGCCCGAGATGCCGGGCGCGGCCGCCGGACAGCGCGTGCTCGACGCTCTCCGGGGCGACCAGCGTCCGAAGCTGATCCTGTGGGCAGACTCAGACCCAGTCCTGCCGCTGGAGACCGGCCGACGCTTTGCCACGGTGCTCGGCGCCGAGATCGATCACGTGATCGCCGACGCCGGCCACTTCCTGCAGGAGGACGCGGGACCGGAGATCGGCGCGCTGATCGCCGACTGGCTGCGCTCGGGGAACTGAGCGCCGGACACCAGAGGCCCACGCCCGCGCCAAGGGTGGGGCGATCGGCAGAAAGTGCGGCGACCCTTCTAGACGGTCTGCGCCTCGCGCTCCTCCGACGGCTCGGCCGGCGTTTGCGGAGCTTCGGTGGCGAGCGTCGACCCAGTGGCGGGCGAGGCCTCGGTGGCGGGCGGCCGGGCACTCTTCTCCGCCGCCGCGACGGTGCTCCCCAGCCGCTGCTCGTACGCGGCGCGGGCGGCGTGGTTGGGATTGGTCAGGACCTGGTCGGCCTTGAGCACCCTGGTGACGGCATCCGACACCCTGCGCCCCACCAGCGACGTGAGGCGGAGAACGCGACCGACCGATTTGGGCACGAACACGTCGACCCGGCCGGTCTGGAGCGCCTCGACGATCGCGTCGGCCACGTCCTCGGGCTCGGCGGTCTTGAAGCCTCGCGCGGCCTGGAGCCCCGAGTAGAGCTCCGTGTTGACCCCGACCGGCATCACGATGCTGACGCCGATTTCGGTGCCGCGGACCTCGGCGCGGATCGCCTCGCTGAGCCCTACCACGGCGTGCTTGGTAGCGCAGTAGGTGGCGCCACCGGGGAAGCCCGCCTTGCCGGCCGTGGAGGCGATGTTGACGAGATGGCCGCGCCCGCGCGGCAGGAAGCGGGTCAGGGCCAGCTTGGAGCCGAAGATCACGCCGTGCAGGTTGATGTCGATCAGCCGCTGCGCGGTCCCGTCGGTCTCCTCCACGAACGGCCCGACCGGCATGATCCCGGCGTTGTTGATCATCACGTCGAGCGGGCCGAGACGGGCCTCGACCTCCTCCAGGAAGGTCTCGAAGCTGTCGCGGTTGGTGACATCCAGCGGCAGGCCGATCGTGCCTCCGCCGAGCTCCTGCGCCGTGTGCTCGGCGAGCGATGCATCGATGTCTCCGATCGCGATCCGGGCGCCCTGGCTGATCAGCGCCGCGGCCGTGGCCCGACCGATCCCGCGCGCCCCACCGGTGATGGCCACGGTTTGCCCGACTAGCGATCGTGGGGCCTTCGCCATGTTTCGTCCTCCTGATTGGATCCTGTGGCGCGATGCGCCGATCGTTGGGATGGGACAGTACCGCGCTACCGGGGGCGGTGTCTTCCGTGGAACGTGCGGATATCCTGCCTCACGGATGGCCCACTTCCACTACGACGGACAGCAGCTGGCCTACACCGTCTACGGGGCCGGCTCCCGCACGACGGTGCTGATGCCCGGGCTGTTGCTCTCCCAGAAGATGCAGTCACGGCTAGCGCGCGAGCTCGCCACTGCTGACAACCGCGTCGTGACCTTCGACCCGCTCGGCCACGGCGACTCCGACCGTCCGCAGGACATGTGGCGCTACTCGATGTCGGCGTTCGCCAAGCAGGCCGTCGCCCTGCTCGACCACCTGGAGGTGCCCACGGCGGTGATCGGCGGCACCTCGCTGGGGGCCAACATCACGCTCGAGATCGCCTCGCTGGCTCCCGAGCGACTGCGCGGCATGATCATCGAAATGCCCGTGCTCGACAACGCGATCCCGGCCTGCGGGGCCGCCTTCACGCCGCTCCTGTTCGCGCTCACGTTCGGCGGGCCGGTGATGAAGGTGATCGCCCGGGGCGCGCGGCTGGTCCCCCGGACCGGGGTGCCGTTCCTGGCCGAGATCGGGCTCGACGTGATCTCCCAAGCGCCCGGCCCCAGCGGTGCGGTGCTGCAGGGCATTCTGTTCGGACGCACCGCGCCCGACCACGCCGAGCGCTGCACGTTCACGGCTCCCGCGCTGGTGATCGGACATCCACGCGACCCGGTGCACCCGTTCTCCGACGCGGACATGCTCGCCTCCGAGCTGCCCAACGCGCGTCTGATCGATGCCAACTCGATCATCGAGCTGCGCCTGCATCCAAAACGCCTTACGGCAGAGATCGGAGAGTTCATCCGCGAGTGCTGGAGTGAGCCGGTCCTGGCGCGCGCGATGCCCCGACGCCGCACCGCGCCCGCGTCGTGAGGCCACGACTGAGGGCTTCTAGGCTGGACAGGAGCGTCGTCACGCGCGTGGCGTGGCGCCGACGACTCGCACGACGAAAGGAAAGACTTCGTGGACTACCGATCACTGGGAAGCTCCGGACTACGGGTATCAGCGCTCACGCTGGGCACGATGACCTTCGGTGGCACCAACCAGTTCAAGAACGTCGGCAGCACCGATGTGGACGGAGCGCGGCGCCAGATCGACATGTGCCTGGAGGCGGGGGTGAACATGATCGACACGGCCGACGTGTATTCCGGCGGGCTGGCCGAGGAGATCCTCGGCCAGGCTCTGGAGGGACGCCGAGACGACGTGCTGATCGCCTCCAAGGTCCGCTTCCCGATGGGCGATCAGCCCAACATGACGGGCCTCTCCCGCCATCACATCATCGCCGGGTGCGAGGCGAGTCTGCGGCGCCTGCGCACCGATCACATCGACCTCTATCAGCTGCACGAATGGGACGGCCAGACGCCTCTGGAGGAGACGCTCTCGGCCTTGGCGCATCTGCTGGACTCCGGCAAGGTCCGCTATGTCGGCGCCAGCAACTACGCCGCCTGGCAGCTGATGAAAGCGCTAGGGATCGCCGCGCGCGAGCAGCTGCCGCGGTTCGTCAGCCAGCAGGTCTACTACTCGTTGCAGGAGCGTTCGGTCGAGTACGAGCTGATCCCGCTGGCGATCGACCAGGGTCTCGGCACGCTCGTGTGGAGCCCGCTGGCCGGCGGGCTGCTGTCAGGCAAGTACCGCCGCGGCCAGCAAGGACCCGAGGGCTCGCGCCACCTGACCGACTGGGACGAGCCGCCGATCTATGACCAGGACGCGCTCTACGACACGATCGACGTGCTGGTCGAGATCGCCGACGCCCGTGGCGTGTCGGCCGCCCAGGTCGCGCTGGCGTGGCTGCTGGGACGGCCGAGCGTGAGCTCGGTGGTGATCGGCGCGCGCACCGATGAACAGCTTGCCGACAATCTCGGCGCCGCCGAGCTTGTGCTTTCAGACTCCGAGCGCGAGCAGCTGGATGAGGTCAGCCGCCCGCCGCTGCTGTATCCGTACTGGCATCAGCGTAAGACGGTCGCCGATCGCCTGAGCCCGGCGGATCTGTCGCTGCTGGGCCCGCATCTGCAGTGACCACCGCGGGCACAGGGGACTGGGCGCCCGCGGCCGCGGTGCGACCGCCGCGAGCCCGGCCAGGCGCAAGCGACGCCCTCGGGCCCGCGCTAGCGCGGCGCCGGCGGCCCGGGCGGGTCGACGATGTCGCGCCCGGTGGGCGCCAGCTGCCGGTCGAGCTCCAGCTGCCAGTAGTAGCGCGTGAAGGTAACGCCGGAGCGGAACTCGCCCACGTGGGGCTCAGGCTGCTCGCCTCTGGCCATGCGCACGATCAGCTCCGGGTAGGTGCGGCCCGGCAGCGCCGCGTACATCGGACCGGGGAAGGCCCCACCGAAGCGCGTGTTCACGTCGGTGATCCCCAGCCCGATCTGCGCGTCACGGAACACCTGGACGGTGCAGGGGCCGCGCACGCTGAGCGCCTCGACGACGCGTCGGCCGAGCTCGATCAGTTCCGGGTCGGCGATCACCGTGCCCTTGATCGACTCACCGCCGCGTGATTCGATCATCGTGCGCGGGATCGCGTTCAGGCAGCGCCCGCCGGGATCCGACAGGCAGTCGATCGAGAACTCCGGGCCGTCCATCAGCCACTGGACCATCGCCGGCTCGGGCACGTAGTCGACGAAGAACTCCGCTGCGCGGGCGTCGTCGGCGCGGTGGATCGAGCGCGCGCCCGAGCCCTGGCGTGGCTTGACCATCACGGGGTAGTGCTCGACGGGCTCCCCTGGCAGGACGGTGGGCGGCGAGGGGAGGCCGAGTCGCTCCAGCAACCGGTGGGCCTCGTACTTGTCGAATGTCGCCCTGGCGATCTCCGGGTCGGGCACCAGCGCGGGCAGCGCGCCGGCCGCGCGAGCGTGGGCCAGCACCTCGATGTCGAGGTCGGTCAGCGGGATCACCGCGCCGACGCCCCACCGCTCGCACAGCTCCGCCAGCGCCGGGACGTAGCCCGGGTCGTCGATCCGGGGCACAGCGCACCGGTGATGCGCGGCGTACTGAGCGGGCGCCAGCGGGTTGGGGTCGGCCGCCACGACGGTGGCGTGCTGAGCGAACGCCGAGACGATGTCGTAGCGCTTGCCGACCCCGGTCAGCAGGACCGCTACATCACGCTCGGAGGATGCCATCCGCCCTTGTCTCCCTTGTAGAGGCCCTGACCGCTGAGCACCATCCGCCCCGTCCGAGCCAGGATCTTGACGTCGAGCGCCAGCGAGCGATGCTCGACATAGAAGAGATCGAGCTCGATCCGCTGTGGCCAGGGCAGCGAGGCGCGGCCGTTGACCTGTGCCCAGCCGGTTATCCCGGGCTTGACGGCGAGCCGCCCGCGCTGGCGGGGGGTGTAGTGCTGGACCTGCACATCCACGGTCGGCCGCGGCCCGACGATCGACATCTCCCCGCGCAGCACGTTCCACAGGTTCGGCAGCTCGTCAAGCGAGTAGCGACGCAGCAGCGCGCCCAGGCGCGTGATTCGGTCATCGCCGGCCTGGATCGCCAGACCGGCGCCAGCGAACTCGGCGCCGGCGACCATCGTCCGCAGCTTGTAGATCGAGAACAGCGCGCCGTCCTTACCGACCCGTGTCTGGCGGTAGATCGGGTGACCCGGGGACTCGAGCCTGATCGCCAGGGCCAGTAAGGCGACCAGCGGCGCCGAGACGATCGAGCCGATCCCGGCGATCGTCAGATCGAGCGCACGCACGATCACCGCGTGCCCTCCGCCCGCTCCCAGCCGGCCGCGGTCCCATGCCGCAGCCAGTCCCAGAGCCCCGCGGCCAGCGAGGCGGTGGTGAGCACGTAGTAGCGCGCGATCAGCAGCGGCCGCGCCGGGATCGCCCCCGCGGCCGCCGCGGCCGCCAGCACGGCCAGCTGGATCCCCAGCGCGACGGCGTACACCCAGCCCTGGCCGAGCAGGGCGATGCTGCAGGCCAGCGCCAGCACGTGCAGGAACGGTGAGACGTAACGCAGCAGGCGATGCGAGACGATCATCAGGGCGTACAGCAACCCGTAGCCGCGGGGCGAGAGCATGCCCCCGCGCAGGACGATCGGCCAGCCGTGGCTCATCATCCGGCGCTTGCGTGCGAACTCACCCTCGATCGTGGGGACCATCTTCTCGGTTGCGCGCGCGCCGGGCGCATAAACGGCCAGCCAGCCCCGTTTGACCATGTTGAACGGGAACGACAGATCGTGCCCCATGATCGGATCGACGATCAGGTAGGACTCCCTCCGGGTGGCGTAGATCGCCCCGTTGCCGCCGGTCACCGACCGGATCCGCGACTCCAACGCACGCACCGCCATCTCATAGCGCCAGTACAGCCCCTCCTGGTTGGTGCCGGACTCGTTGACGAACGCCACGTTGCCGCAGACGTAGCCGACCCGGCGATCTGCGAACGGCACGACCAGCTCACTCAGCGCGCCCGCCTCCCAGCGCACGTTGGCATCCGAGAACGCCAGGATGTCGCCCCGCGCCCGCGCCACAGCCGCGTCCTGGGCACGGATCTTGCCGCCGCGCGACAACTCCAGCACGACATCGGCGCCCGCCTCCCGCGCGCGCTCGGCGGTCGCGTCCGGCGAGCCGTCGCAGGCGACCAGCACCTCCAGTTGCGCGGGTGGGTAGTCGAGCGCGCGTAGGTTGGCGACTCGTCCGGCGATCACGTCCTGCTCGGCGTAGGCCGCCACGATCACCGAGACGGCTGGCGGATCAGACGCCGCGAAGGCGGCCGCGGGGGGCAGCCGGCGGATCCGGGCCACCAGCACCAGCGCCAGTGCGTACCCGGCGTGTGTGTAGAGCAGCAGCCCAACCGAGAGCCAGAACAGAATCGCCAGCGCCGTCATCGCGCGGGATTCTGGCGCAGGCGGCCACCCCGGCGCGATCCCGGCGCGTCCCGATGCCGTTCGACGCGCGTCGGCCCAGTTAGTTGTGCCAACAACTAACTGCTATGCTGTCCGGCATGGAACTGGGCCTTGCCACTTTCGCCGACCTCAGCCCAGGAGTCAGCGGCGAGCAGCGAATGCAGGAGCTGCTGGAGGAGGCGGAGCTGGCCGACCAGCTCGGCCTCGACGTGTTCGCGATCGGCGAGCATCACCGTCCGGACTTTCTCGTCTCATCGCCGGCCGTGGTCCTGGCCGCGATCGCGGTGCGGACCGAGCGGATCCGCCTGTCCAGCGCCGTCACCGTGCTCAGCTCCGATGACCCCGTAAGGGTCTTTCAGGACTTCGCCCACGTCGATCTGCTCTCACACGGCCGGGCCGAGATCATGGCCGGCCGGGGATCGTTCACCGAGTCCTTCCCCCTGTTCGGCTATGACCTGGAGGACTACGACGAGCTCTACGCCGAGAAGCTCGAGCTGCTGCTCGCCCTGCGCGAGTCGACGCATGTCAACTGGTCAGGACGCCACCGCGCGCCGCTCGCCGAAGCAGGCATCTGGCCACGGCCCGTCCAGGACCGCCTGCCGATCTGGATCGCCGCGGGTGGATCGCCGCAGTCGGTCGTGCGCGCCGGCAGCCTCGGGTTGCCGCTGACACTGGCGATCATCGGAGGTCAACCGGAGCGCTTCGTGCCGCTGGTGGAGCTCTACCGCCGAGCCGCCGGTGCTGCCGGACGTGACCCGGCCGAGCTCAAGCTGGCGATCAACACTCACGCGTTCGTCGCACCGACGAGCGCCGAGGCGGATGCGGCGTTCGCGGCCCCGTATCTGGCGATGATGAACCGGATCGGACGCGAGCGGGGCTGGCCGCCATCGGGACGGCCGGAATACGAGGCGCTGCGCTCCCCGCGCGGGGCGGTCGCGGCCGGTTCACCGGAGCAGGTCGCCGAGAAGATCCTGTTCGAGCACGAGCTGTTCGATCATCAGCGCTACATCGCCCAGATGAGCGTCGGCGCGGTCGCTCACCGCGACGTGATGCGCTCGATCGAGCTGTTCGGCACGGAAGTTGCCCCGGTCGTGCGCGACGAGATCGCTCGGCGCGAGTCCGCCGCGACGCCAGCCGGCCGGGCCGCCTGAGCCAGCTCCGGGCCCCGCTCGCGCTCGACCATCCGCGCCAGCTGGACCCGCGAGCTATCCGCCAAGCGCCTCGTACACCGCAAGCGTTCGCCGGGCCGCCTCGTCCCACGAGTACGGCCCGGCGGCGGCGACACCGGCAGCCGCGGCAAGCCGGCCGCGGGCGCCGGGGTCCTCGATCAAGCCACTGAGCGCCCGGCGCAGAGCTTCCGGATCGTCTGGCGCCACCAACCGCGCGGCGCCTGCGGCTGCGACCTCGGGGAAGCCACCGACCTCGGTCAGCACCGCCGGCTTTGCGAACGCGAGCGCCGTGGCCAGCACGCCGGACTGGTCGAACCGGTCGGTTCGCGAGTAAGGGAGCACCACAACGTCGGCGCGGCGAAAGTACGCGGGTAGCTCCGCGTCGGAGACGAACCGGGGGACGAACCGGACGCCGGCGGGCGCGAGCGCCCGGAGCGGCTCTAGCGCCATCCGGGGACGTCCGACGATCCACAGCTCGGCACCCGCCACACCGCGCCACGCCGCGAGCAGCGTCTCGAGCCCTTTGTAGGGGCGCAGCAGGCCGAAGAACAGCACCACCGGCCCGCTGACGCCGCGCAGCTCATCCGGGAGTCGCGACTCGCTGGTCTGGCGGGTGAGGTGCTCGAACGCACCATGGTGGATCACGTGCACCTTGGCCGGATCGATCCCTAGGGAGCTGACCAGCTGGCCACGGCCGTACTCAGAGTGGACCACGAGCGCGTCGACGGCCTCGTAGCACCGACGCTGGGCGCGTGCCTGCCCGAGTCGCGGCTCACGCGGGAGCAGGTCGTGCGCGGTCAGCACGAGCGGGCGGCGCGGCAGCAGGTGTACGTCGAGCCACTGCATCGCCAGCCATTGGAAGTGCACCACGTCGGCGGCTCGCGCGGCGCGGCGGTAGCGGACCATGTCCGGTCCGTGGGCCAGCAGCTTGGTGATCCGGCGGCGCCGGGATCCGGGGGCCCCGCGCGCGCGGCGGTAGAACAGCTGACGAACCGCATAGCCCTCGACCGGGGGCGCCGAGTCATAGGCGAACTCACTGGTGATCAGTTCCACCTCGGCGCCAGCGCGGGCCAGCGCCGCGCATAGGGCATGATCGTAGGGCGGCGTGTACGCGGACGGATCGACGACCTGGACGCGCATCAGGCCTGTCCGCGTCCGACGTGGCGCCCGGCGAGTGCGGCCAGCCGGCGGGCGACGAGCTCGCACTCGCGGCCGCCGATCGGGACGACCCGCGCATCGGCGTCACGGGCGAGCCGAACCACCACCGGCGCCAATACCCTCAGGCTCGGCTCGCCGGCCTGCTGGCCGGCCAGATCGCGTACGCAGCGCAGCGGATGGCTGACCACCAGACGCGCCAGCGCCAGCGCTCGGCCAGCGGCTCCCTCGTCCTCCCGGTAGTCGATCTCCAGCGCGCGGGCCAGTTCGCGCTGCAGCGATTCGGGGCGGGCCGCGGCTTCCACGCGGGCCCGGTCAAGCGAGCGGGCGAACTCCCCCAGCGGGTCCCCCTGCGCGGGAAAGCGTCCGGCGACGAGCACCACCGCGGCCGAGCCGCGGCGGGTCCGCCGGCTCGACGGCGAGTCTTCCGCGGGGCGGTTTGAGAGCGTGAAGCCGACCAGTTCCTGAACTCCCAGCAGCAGGTCGAGGATCAGAAACCTGGGGTTCCCCGGCCGCGTGGGGTGCCCCGCGTCGGGCGCGGCAGCGGCCTTTGCTGCGACGGCGGCGTCAGACACGACAGCGGACGCGGTGGGCCACCCGCCGCTGCGCAGCGATCCCCGCCTCAACCCGCTGCGCAGCGCCAGCCACGCGCGCGCGCCGGCGCGGCGCGCGGCCGGCTCGGGAGCGAAGCCCTCGTAGCGGCGCCCGAGCCACGCGCGTCCGGCCGCGTATCCCCGCCATTGGCGCGTGAGGCCGGGCACGGTGGTCCGATAGCGGTGCTCGACGGACGCCTCGCGGCACAGCTCCAGCCGCCAGCCCGCGCGCTGAAGGCGCCAGCTGAAGTCGGTGTCCTCGGCCGCTCGCACGCCCTCGTAGAAGCCGCCGAGCTGCTCAAAGGCCCGGCGGCGGACGAGCAGGTTCGCGGCCGCCGCCCGGGGCAGGTACGGGTGGGACAGGTGGGCCGCCTGCCCCAGGAAGCTCCGCGCCGCGCCGTAGCGCGCGGCCAGCGTGGTCCCGTCGGCGGCCGGCGCCACCTCGCCGGCCACGGCGCCCACGTCGGCGTCGATCGGTTGGTGAAAGTAGGCGTCGATCAATCCGCGGGGCGCCAGGCAGTCAGCATCCAGGAACAGGATCCAGTCGCCCTGCGCGTGTTCGGCGCCGACGTTGCGGGCGTGCGCCGGAGAGCGCTCGGCGGCCGCCCGCACGACGCGGATCCCCTCCGCGGCGCCAAGGACCCCGGAGTTGTCGGCCACGATCAGCTCGTCGCCGGGCCGGGTGTCGAGCGCTGACAGCGTCTGCACCGCCGCCCGCGCGGCCGCGAGATCACCGGCGAACGGCATCACCACGCTGACCGCCGGGCGACTCATCCGCCCTCGGCCGGAGAGGGATGGAGGCTGCGCGCCCGCGCGATCAGCGCACGCAGCTGCCCCAGCTCCTGGGGATGGGCGAATCCCGTGAACAGCAGCACGAGCGGCATCGCCGCGAACACCCCGCCTCGCGTCAGGAAGCCGACCAGGCCGTGCGTGGGGAGCAGCACGTCGCCGGCGGCGGAGAGCCCGCCGAGGACCAGCGCCAGCTGGGTCAGCCGCCGCCACTCAAAGACCACCCGGAACGCCCGCCGGGTGAGCAGGTGCATGGCGGCGAGCATCACAACGTAGGCTCCGCACAGCGCTATCCCGGCGCCGGCGATGCCCAGCGGCGGCACCAGCGTGACAATCAGGACCACGTTGACCACGAGCCCGGCCAGTGAAGCCGGGAAGTTGCGCGTAGTCACCCGGGCGCGTCCGGCGATCACCAAGAATACCACCCACAACCCGTACAGTGCCCAGCCCAGCGCCACCCACGGAAGCGCGCGGTAGGCGCCGAAGTAAGCATGGGCGGCCAGCAGGCGCAGCACCCAGCGTCCCAACAGGGCGAGGCCCGCGACCACCCAGCCGCTGACGAGCAGGTAGTAGGTCGTGACCAGTCCGTACAGGCGCCCGGCCTCAGCGTCGTCGGCGACCGAGTAGGCCAGCGGCGGCCACGCATACTGGAAGGCCCGCACGATGAACGCCACGGCGCCCGCCAGCTTGATCGCGATCGAGTAGAGCCCCGCCAGCGCCTGGCTGCGATCGTGGTAGATGTAGTAGCGATCGACGATGCTGAGCGCGTACACCGAGGCCTCCGCCGGCACGGTGGGCAGCCCGAAGCGCAGCAGCACCGCCATGCGCTCGGCTCGGGCGCCGCGGATCCGCAGCCGGTTGCGCATCGTCCACCACAGGGCCAGCAGCACAACCGTCGAGGCGCCGTAGTTGCCCAGCAGCAGGCCGCGCGCGCCGTCCCCCAGTCCGACCACCAGCACCACGGACGCGGTGATCGTGATCCCGACGTTGGCCAGCGATGCCGTGGCATACGCGCGCAGACGCTCGTCCACGCGCAGCAGGCCGTAGGCGAGCTCGAGGTTGGTGAACGACCACAGGCCGAGCACGGCGACGCGGAAGATGGTGGGGTCGCGGTGGCTGAGGACCAGGCGGGACAGCGGCGCAGCCGCGGCGGTGAGCCCGGCGGCGGCGATCGTCGTCGCGATCAGCAGGAAGCCCACGGCGCGCCTGGCCAGAGCGTCGCGCCGCTGCTGATCGGCGTCGGTGAAGTAGAACCGCAGGAACGCTTCGATCATCCCGAAGCGAACGACGATGCTGACGAAGATCACGCCGTTGGCGAGCAGCTCGACAACGCCGTAGCCGGCCGGATCGATGTAGCGCGTGTAGACCGGCAGCAGCAGGACGGCGATGAACTTGGAGACGACGTCGGCCAGCTGGTAGGCCGCCAGCGAGGACACGAGGCGTTTGAGGTACGCGGTCACGGCGCCAAACGGTACGGATCCGCCGAGGGCACGGCGATCAGCCGGTGCTCGACGAGGGCGACGGGAGCAGGATCAGCTCCGAGACCGCGCGGCACTAGCCCACGGTCAGGACAGCCTGTGGCGCGAAGGGTGGCACCGGTGGCAGCTGCGCCGGAAACGCGCCGAGGTTGCAGGCCGCGTCAATCGCCTGCAAGCCCACGAGATACCTCCCCGCGGGCGCGGGGCGGCGGTGTATCTCGCCGTTCCAGATCGCCTCCTGGCTCTTCCCTCTGACCGCAAAACTCTTGACGAGCCGCGGCCCGCCTCGAACATCGGTGCGGTAGATCTGGACGAAGGCCTTGTCGTTCTCAGTCCCGCGGTAGTGGATCGTGAGCGAGGTCCCGCCCCGCGTGATCACCGACGGGGTGACCTCGGTGACGACGGGACGCGGCGCCACCGTAAGCACCTTGATGGGCTCCGGCTCGCCGGCGGAATTGGAGATCACGATCGTGCGCCCCTGGTGGACCAGCGAGACGTGGACGTAGTAGGTGCCGTCAGGCGCGATCGAACCGTTGTCCAGCTTGCCGTCCCAGGTGAACTGCGTCCGCACTGGGTGCGCCCCCCCGCGCATGTACCTGCTCGTCGCGAGCGTCCTGACCATATCGCCGCTCTCGTCCACGACATAAACGTCGACATCGTCTGAGCGATGGAGCAAGTAGAAGGAGATCTTCATTCGGCGGAAGCTGACGCGCTGCTTCCCTACGTGTGTGCTCACCAGGCAAATCCGCCCAGCCACGGGGTTGATGGCGCTCGGGACCGGTGCCGGCGTCCCCGAGATCAGCGGCGTGGTGACCTTCAGGTGCTGTGTGATGAAGAATGCGGCGATCGTCGCAACCACCAGCGCGACGAACGCCGCGACCGGCAGTCGACTCACAGCGGGACCACCGCCACGTTGGGCACCTTGAAATCCCAGAAGGCGTCGAGGCCACGCGGGTCCCGCGCGCAGAGCATCACCCGAATGCTGCCGCCGTGACAGACGACCAGCGCGGGCAGCTGACCCGTGCCGTGGATCTCCGTCAATGCCTCGGTGACGCGCTGCTGCTGCTCGAGCAGCGACTCGCCGCCTGGAAAGCGAAAGTCCGCCCCGGCGCGCCGCCAGGCCGCGTAGCCATCCGGGTCCTCTCGCTCGATGTCAACAAATAGCCGCCCTTCCCATTCGCCGCGATAGCCCTCCCGCAGGCGGGTGTCCAAACGCGGCGCAAGCCCCACCCGGGCGCCGACGATCTCCGCTGTGACACGCGCCCGGCTCAGGTCAGACGCCCACAGCGAGGCGATCGGCTCGCCCGCCGCGATTCGCTGCGCGAGCTCACCGGCCTGGCGCCGACCGATGTCGTTGAGCGGGGTGTCGGTGAACCCCTGGGCGCGAATCGGCTCGACATTGTCATTCGTCTCGCCGTGGCGGGCCAGCCGCACTCCCCCGAGGTTCATGCGCAGACCGGGAGGGCGCGGCGCGGCGCCTCAGTCATCCACGTCCGCGACCGCGGTGTCAGACCGCAGCCCCAGGCGGATCGTCTCCAGCGAGAGCACGTCTTCAGGGGTGACGTTGCCCAGGTTGACGTCGGGTCCGAATCGCCGCACGAACCACACCTGCTGATCCTTACGAGGCGCCTCGAACAAGATCTGGTCAGGCGAGACCGCATGGGCGATCTCATCGATCAAACCCATTCGGACCTCGCCATCGTGGCGGAAGATCCCCACCGTTCCGCTCTCTCGCGCCTCGGCGATCACCTTCCACGCACCCGCCGCCAGCTCTGACTCGATCTGCTCGACCCAGCGAAACGGCGCCATGATCCGCGTGTCGTCCTTGGATCCGACCTCCGACAGCACGACGAACTCGCTCGACAAGCGCTCGATCAGCTCCAGCTTGCGCTCGTGCTCCAGTGTGATGGTCCCGTCGGAGATCTCGATGTAACCCAATCCCAGCTCGTGCAGCCACTCGATCAGCCGGTCGAGCCGATTCTGGGCGATCGCCAGCTCGGTCAGGGTCCCACCCAGCACGACGTCTATGCCGTGAGCGCGGTAGCGCTCCAGCTTGGGCTCGAGGTTGCCGGTGGCGACCGCGGTGCCCCAGCCCAGCTTGACCAGGTCGACGAACTCTCCGGCCACCTCGATCAGTCCGTCCACGTCGGCCACCGACAGACCGCGGTCGAGCACATGGGTGATCCCCACCTGTCTCGGCTTGACGGCACGATCGGGGAGGTCGAGCAGTCGCGACTTCACGCCCAGAGCCTCAAGCGCCCGGGGCCAGGTCGGACCCGACGGTCACGATCACCGTCGCCGTACACGGCGCCGGTGGCGGGCACGCGAGCGCCTGACTGCTCTGACTGACGGGCGCAACGGACGACGAGCCGAGCTTGAGCGAGGCCGCCACGGCCCGCGCTTCGCTGAGGTGGCCGGGCAGGTAGCCGACCATGGTGGTCGTTTGCGTCTGGTCTGACGCGTTGATCGTCGCCCCCTCCCTATAACCGACTGCGACCAGCCGCGAACCGATTGTGTGCGCCAGCTTTTGGGTGGTGGTCCCGTTCAGCAGTGCCACCGTCACCAAGGCCGGATTGACCGCCGTTGCCCTGGTCCGGCGATGGGTCTTGGCTTTGCTGCGCTGGGCCGCCGTCGTGGTGGAGGTCCTGGTGGAGGAACCGCCTCCACTGGAGGTCACGATCAACAGCACGGCCACCACGACCACGACGCCGAGCACGCCGATCAGCGCCAGCACCCCACGCCGCGCCCGGGACGGCTGATCGTAGGAGGAGCCGCGCCTGCGCGCCCCACCGCCGGATCGGCCTCCTCCGCCACCCGGTGGCGGGCGTAGCGCGACGCGTGGGGGCGGCGGGAGCGTTTGCGCGCCGGCTGGCGCGGGTCGCGGCGCCGGTTCGCGCGCGACCCCGTTGGCCGCCCCGGCGGCCGTCGCCGGCCCCGGGCCGTTGGCGATCCCGTCGGCGGAGCCCGGCGCGAGTGAGCCGGGGGCTTGATCAGCCACCGGCGCCGCGGACGCCATCGTCAGCTCAGCGGGCAAGCTCTGAGGCGGGTAGGCGACATGGCCGGGGATCAGACGCGTGGCGGCCGTCAGCGCTGGCGCGCCAACGCCGGCGGGGGCTCCGGGAAACACCGAAGGCGCGGGCGCAGCGGAATTGCCGGCGGCCGCGACCGGATTGGCCGTCGCGCGCGCGATCGAAGCGGGTGCGGGGACCACCCGCGGAGCAGGCGCCGCCACGGGGGCCTGCGCCCGCGTCAGCGCAGCGACGCGCAGCTCCAGCTGGCCCACGCGATCCACGGCATCGGCCGCCTGATCACGCAGCGAGCGGGTCTCACGGGCCTGGGCGAAGTACAGCACGACCAGCAGCGCGAGGCCGATGATCGCGGCGAAGCCTGCGTCTGCACCCACCGAGGAGATGAAGTGGCTGACCGACAGGGCGAATGGAATGGCTGCCATTGTTCGAGCGGCAGTCTAAGGGGCGAACCCGGCGCCTTCGCCGCCGGTGAGGGTCATCCGGGCGTCGGAGAGCTTGGCGACGTGGTCGGCCAGGGCCGCAGCGTCACCCTCCAGGACCAGCAGGTTGATCTCCGCAAAGGTGTGCTCCACCCAACTCGGCTCCAGCCGCTCGTGCTCGGCGCGGACGATCTTCTCGGCCGGCGTCGGCTGCGGATGCTCGTAGGGATTGAACAGGTCCTCGTGGAACTTCTCCCCGGGCCGGGCGCCGATGATCTCGATCGCGATGTCACGCTCGGGCTCCAGCCCCGACAGGCGGATCATCTGCTCGGCGAGGTCGATGATCCGCACTGGGTCGCCCATCTCGAGCACGAACACCTCGCCGCTGGCCTCGCCGAGCGAGCCCGCGCGGATGATCAGCTGCACCGCCTCGGGAATCGTCATGAAGTACCTGGTCATGCGCGAATCGGTGACGGTCACCGGGCCGCCGGCGGCGATCTGGCGCCGGAAGATCGGGACCACCGATCCGGAGGAGGCCAGCACGTTGCCGAAGCGCACTGTCGAGTAGGTGGTGGCCGGGTGCTTGGCGGCGGCCGCCTCAACCGCCCACTCGGCCAGCGCCTTGGAGGCGCCCATCACCGTCGCCGGCTTGACCGCTTTGTCGGTGGAGACCAGCACGAACGCCCCCACCCCAGCGTCGCCGGCGATCCTGGCCATGAGCCGGGTCGCCAGCGCGTTGTTGCGGATCGCCTCGACCGGATTGAGCTCCATCAACGAGACGTGCTTGTAGGCGGCCGCGTGGAAGATGACCGACGGGCGGTGCTCGGCGACCACCTCGCGCATCCGCTCCTCCTCCCGGCAGTCGGCGAGCACCGGGACCGCCGTGCGGATGTGACGATCCTCCTCGAGCTCGCGCAGGATCTCGAACAGGTTGTCCTCGGCGTGATCGACCAGGATCAAGTGCCGCGGACCGACGCGGGCGATCTGCCGGCACAGCTCGGCGCCGATCGAGCCTCCCGCACCGGTGACGAGCACGACCTGGCCGGCCAGATAGGCGCCAACGCGCTCCAGCTCCTCGCGAACGGGCTCGCGTCCGAGCATGTCCTCGACGCGGACCTCACGCAGCTGCCGCGTGACCCTGAGCTGGCCCGAGCCGTCCTTGAGCAGCTCGAACACGGTGGGCGTCGTGCGCACCGGGATCCCGCGGGCCCGGCAGGCGGTCACCACGCGCGCTCGCAGCGTGCCGGGCGCCGACGGGATCGCGATCAGGACCTCGTCAGGCTCGACCTCGTCGAGGACCCGGTCCAGATCCGCGGCCGACGTGGTACCGAGCACCTTCAACCCGTGCTCGTCCTTGATCCCCTGCTTGCGGGGGTCATCGTCAACGAATCCGACCGGGCGCAGTCTCAGCTGCGGATTGCGCAACAGCTCACGGACCACCAGTCGACCGCCCTGACCACCACCGACCACCAGCACCTCGCCCGCTCCCTTGCCGACCCTGAAGCTGCGGACACTGCGAACGCGCCCCTCGACCACCAGGTGCACCAGGAAGCGCGCGGCCACCAGCAGCGCCATCTGCAGCAGGAAGAACAGCGAGATCACGCTGGCCGGAAGCGTCACGGCTTCGGATACCACGCGAAAAGTGTCGCCGTGGGAGACGAACCCCGGAGGGGTCTGGACCGGATGCAGCAGCGTGATCACCCCGACGATCACCAGCGTCGAGCTGACCAGTCCCTTGACCACCGCCTCGTAGTCGCGCTGGCCGACGTACTTCCACAGACGCTGGTACAGGCCGAAGGCGGCGAGCACAACCAGCGTTACGACGACGACCCAGAGGATTGACGCGTCCAATAGATGCTGGTAGCGGTGATTGGAACCGTTGAAGCCGTCCGCGAACCGCAGCCTGAAGGCAAGGAAATATGCGAGCGCGACCAACACACCGTCCACCAGCAGCTGGGGCAGTGCGTGGCGATGGACGGGAAAGGCCGCGGATCTGATCCGCCGGCGCATTGAACGGGGATTTTAGTGGCGGGCGCGCAGAACCTCACGCTAAGGGCGCGTTAGCGACCCGCCGGTCCGGCGCCCGCGCCGACTCAGCGCTCGATCAGAACACCGTTGGGGTGATGCGCGGTGGGTACGTCGAGCGCATTGGCCAGGTTCGAGCAGGAGGCTCTGAGGGCCGGTTTGACGCGGTAACTCTGAACCGCCCAGCCGTTGGGCAGCGACGTGAACACGACGATCGGATACTTCTCCTTCTTCAGCTCGAACTGCGGGCGGTAGCCGATGTATCCCGTGTCCAGCTTGACGTACCAGGCCATGACGCTCACGTACTCGACATTCACCACCGGTCGGCCGCAGGCGCGGATGTGCTGGTAGCCCCCGACGGCGTTGATCGTGGCCGAGAGCTTGTTGATCTCGGTCGTCCGGAGGCGCTCGTGGCGGATGTCCCTGTGCTCGGTGCGGGCTCGCGCCAGGGCACCCGGCAGGAGGCTGGCGACCAGAACGACCACGATCGGGATCCCACCCCAGCCGGGCAGCTTCGACCACAGGCGGGGCCCGTCGGCCAGGACCCAACCCACCCCGATACCGCCCAGGACAGCCGCAACGCCGGCCGGTTCGAACAGGTAGCGCGGCACGCCGGGGAAGCCGTGCAGCGTGAACGCGATCTCGATCACCACCCAGAGCACGACGGCTGCCGTGAGCGTCAGCACCAGCCGGTTTCGCTTGAACGCCGCGATCACCACGGCGGCGGCGGCGGCGAGCTCGATCGGGAAGTAGTTCAGCGCGGTGAAGCGGCTAATCGTGCCGACCACCTTGTTGCTGTGCAGCTCTCGCGGCGACCTCAGCGCCAGCTGGCCGGCGATGTTGGGCCGGTGATTGGTGATCTCCGGGACCCCGAACCACAGCGCCGCGATCACCAGCAGGCAGACTCCGATCAACCAGCGCATCGCGGGGATCGTTCGCCACGCCCAGATCGCATACAGCCCGGTGAAAGGCCACGCCTCTGGGCGGCCCAGCGAGGCGAGCGCCAGCAGCACGAACGTCCACCGAGGGTGGCCCGACAGGTGGCAGTCAATCGCGGCCAGGCAGACGGACACCAGCATCGGGTCCGACTGAACGCTCAGCACATAGTGCATGTAGTCCTGGATCCCCAGCAACGCCAGGCCGGCGAAGATCGCGCCGGCGATCGCGGCCGAGCGTCGCTCCGGGCTCGTCGCGGACGACGAGTCCCGGACAGTGCCACCTGAGGCTGAGGAGCCCATCGGCGGGCTCGTCGCGGACGACGAGTCCCGGACAGTGCCCCTTGAGGCTGAGGAGCCCATCGGCGAGCTCGTCGCGATGACCCGGTAGGCGATCCGCCCGGCGAAGATGGAGCCCGCCAGCGAGGACGCCACCGCGGTCACCATCCACAGCCACAGCGCGTAGTGCCCGAACAGCGAGTACGGGACGGTGAACAGGTACGCGAACGGCTTCCACGAAGGAGCGCCGCCCAGGTTCAGCGAGGCGTGCAACGTCTGATAGCCCCAGACCAGCCAGCCATAGGGGTCGTAGCCGGGCCGGGTACCGGCCACGAGAACGACCACGACCGAGAAGATGACCAGCGCGCCGGCGACGATCCACCAGGCGTAGCGACGGGCCAGTGCTCGGCCCTTCGTCGATCCAGTCGCCCGTGAGGATCCGCCCTCCGGCTGGCGGCCGGCAGACGAATGCTGAACTGCGGTGTGAGACACGGGCAGCGACAGTACCAGCCGCCCCGTCGGCGCCGGCTGACCGAGCGGATGCGAAACCTACGCCTAACGCACGCGCCGTCAGGCTGCCGGGGCGGAAAGCAGCTCGGCGAGCACGGCGGGATCGCGACGAACGCGCTCGACAGCCACATCCGCGTCGGCCCGCTTGACCACCTCCAGCTGATCTGCACGCTCCAGACGGCGCAGCCGTCCCTGCGCGATCAGGCGCTCGTCCACGGCCCCCAGCCGCCCCTCGAACAGCGTGTAGACGGGCGTTCCGAGCGCCACCGCCTCGCGGTTCATCGTTCCGCCCGCACTGACGACGAGATCGGCGTAGGCAATCAGCGACTGCGCGTCGACGGGGCGCTCAGGCACGATGAATCCACCGGCACGCGCCAGCTCGGCGCGCTGCTGGCCGGTGCGCGGCATGACGACCGCCTGGGTCCCCTGCAGCTGCGCCAGCACCTGCGCAAAGTGGTGATTCTGAAAGCGGTGATACAGCGACACGACAGGCGGGGTTCGCACCACGACGATCGGCTGGGCCGGGTCGAGCTCCAGCTCATCGAGCACCGCGGGGTCGGGCTCGAAGTCCGACAGGTAGTACTCCTCCTTGAGCCCCGCGTAGGCGTGCAGCTTGCCGCGCGCGCCGTAGCGATACAGACGCTCGGGCGGGATCACGTCGGGGACCACGACCGCCTGGGCCAGGCGGCAGTTGACGTTGTGCTGCACGGTCGCCCACTCGTAGTCGAAGGTCGTCGAGCAGGGGATGCGCAGCAGCGCGGCGGCCACCGTGACGTCGTTGGACCCGTGTCCGAGCGCCAGGTCGAAGTTCCGGCGCCAGGCCCAGTGGACCAGCTGCGCCGAGCGAGACACCAGCCCGCGGGCCTTGGCGGCGAGTCCGGCCCCGCGATGGTGTCCGACCGCCGTGTAGCCGATCCCGAAGCGATCGCACAACCCGAGCGTCTGCGCGAAGTCACGGGCGGTCACCTCGACCTGGTGACCGTTCGCGCGAAGCTCGGCGATTACCGGCCGCATCACCAACACGTGCGGGGAGTTGGTCAGGTCGACCCAGACCCTCAACCCAATGCACCGGCGATCGCGGCCACCACTTCGCGCGCCTGCGCCGGCCCGAAAACGGGGCTGATCGGAAGCGCGATATTGGTCGCCGCCAGCTCATCCGTCGCCGGGAGCCTCGGCGTGTCACGAGCGTAGGGCGCCATCGCCGGCTGCTTGTGCAACGGCGTGCGATAGTAGCCGCGCGCCTGCACTCCGGCCTGGTTCAGCGCGCCGATCAGCTCATCCGCGCGCGGATGCGTGACGACGAACAGATGCCAGGCCGGGTCAGCGCCAGCGGGGGTGACCGGGAGCGTCACGTGACGATCGAGCCCCTCCGCTGCGTACGCGCTGGCACCGGCCCGTCGCCCGTCGCACCAGGCGTCCAGCTGAGCAAGCAGGATCCGCAGGACGGCGGCCTGCAGCTCGTCGAGACGGGAGTTGTAGCCGACATACTCGAATATCTGCTTGTCCCGCGAGCCGTGGAAGCGAAGCGCTCGCGCCAGCTCGGCCACACCGTCGTCGTCGGTGGCGATCGCCCCACCGTCACCAAAGCAACCGAGGTTCTTGGACGGATAGAACGAGAACGTGGCGGCCTCGGAGAGCGAACCGGCGCGGCGGCCGTCCTGGCTCGCGCCGGCGGCCTGAGCCGCGTCCTCGATCACCGGCAGACCCAGGCTGCGCAGCTCCGCGAGCGGAGCGGGACAGCCGAACAGGTCGACCGCGACAATCGCCGCGGTGCGGGGGGTCAGGGCGGCGCGCACCGTATCGAGGCTCACGTTGCGTGTCGCCGCGTCGACGTCGCAGAAGATCGGCCGCGCGCCGGCGTCGACGACCGCTTCGGCGGTCGCATAAAAGGTGAACGACGGCACCACGACCTCGTCCCCCGGCCCGATCCCCAGCGCCCGGAGCGCGATCACGATCGCGTCGGTCCCGTTGGCGACTCCGATCACGTGTCGCACGCCAAGGTAGGCGGCGAACTCGGTTTCGAAGGCCTGCACCTCGGGCCCCAGCACGAACCTCCCGCCCGTCACCACCTCGGCGATCTTGGCCAGGATCGCCTCCCGCAGCGGCGCCAGCGGCGTCGCGGTATCGAATAGCGCAACTGCCATCGCGCGCAACCCTACCGGCGCCGCCTGCTACGGCGGTTGGCTACCGCTACGCTTGACCGCCTTGTTGCTCGCGCACGCTTCAATCACCGACTCGCTGGTGACGCTGGCCACGCACCTGATCGGGAGCCTCGGGCTGGCCGGCGTCGGGCTGCTGACCATGACCAGCGGCGTCGTCGGTGTTCCCGGCACCGAGCCGACGATGCTGTTCGCCGGCTTCAACGTCTTTCAGGGGAATCTCACATTGCCCGGGATCATCATCGCCGGCTTGATCGGCGATCTCGCCGGAGCCACAATCGCCTATTCGATCGGCTACTACGGGGGTGAGCTGCTCGAGCATCAGGGCGGCAAGCTGCACATGAGCCAGACAAAGCTTGATCGCGCTCATCGCTGGTTCGAGCGCTACGGCGCGCCGGTGGTCGTGGTCTCACGCCTGATCCCATTCGTGCGCGCCGCCTTCCCGTACGCCGCCGGGGTGGCCAGGATGCCGTTCTGGCGTTTCATCGCGCTGGTCACGCTCGGCTCGATCGTCTGGATCGCCGGTCTCGGCGTGCTCGGACGGGAGGTCGGAGGCGACTGGCAGGCCTGGCGCCATCACCTGGAGTACGTCGACTATGCCGGCGTGGCGCTGGTCGTGGTGGTGATCATCTACCTGATCCGCCGCGGTCGTGGGGACGGCAACGACGCCGGTGCAGGCCCGGTCACCCCGGCGGACGGCCGCGCGGCGGCAGCACCGGAGCGAGAGCCCGCCGCGGATGCCGTTCCTGATTGAGGTGCGGTCACCAGGCGATCCTCCGGGCGGCGATTTCACGATCGGACAGGCGCTGGCGCTGGGAGCGCTGCATGGGCCCGCCGAGCTGCTGCCGATCTCCTCGTCGGGTCACATCGCGCTGATCCCCTGGCTGCTGGACTGGGACTACGACCGCCTCGACGGGGAGCTGCGCAAGTCGTTCGAGGTCGTTCTGCACGCCGGCACCGCCGCCGCCCTGCTGATCACGCTGCACGCCGAGGTCGATGAGGCGCTGCGGGGCATGGACCATCGCCTCGCGGCGCTGATCGCACTGTCGTTCTTGCCGCCGGCGCTGATCGGCTATCGGTTCGAGCGTCAGATCGAGCGTCACCTCGGAACGCCGCCGACGATCGCCGCCGGGCTGATCGGCGGCGCGGTGGTGATGGCCTGGGCGGACCGCAGTCCCCAGACGCGGCGCTCATCGCAGGCCGGGGCGCTGGACGCGCTGTGTCTGGGGCTGGCGCAGTCATGCGCGCTGATCCCGGGTGTGTCGCGCAACGGCGCCACCTTGGCGGCCGCCCGCCTGCGTCAGTTCACCCGCGAGGATGCCAACCGGCTCTCGCGCCACGTGGCCCTGCCGGTGATCGCGGGGGCGACGCTGCTCAAGACCGTGCGCCTGGCGCGGCGCGGACTGCCACCGCACACGGCCGTGCCGTTCGCGGCCGGGGCCGCGGCGTCGTTCGGCTCCACGCTTGGCTCCACCTGGCTGATCCGCCAGGTGGAGCGCGACCGCTCGCTGCTTCCCTACGCCGTCTACCGGGTGGGCCTGGGGCTCGCCGTTGCCCGGCGCCTACGCCGGCGACGGGCGCGCGCGACAGCGGTCGCAATCGCGCCGGGAGGGTCCGGCTGATGCACGACAATGCTCGCGTGAGCAGCACCGGCACCTACGCGGCGGTTGGGGTGGACACGCACGAGGCCGATCGTGGCGTCCATGCCCTGGTCGACGTGCTGCGCACGATCGAGCCCGGCCGGGCTTCGCTGACGGTTCCGCTGCCCGGTCACTACGCCAGCGTGGTACGGGTGGCGCCGAATCTGGGGATCGCGCTGGCGACCGACAGCGTCGGATCCAAGGTGATCGTGGCCGAGCAGGCTAGGCGCTTCGACACGATCGGGATCGATGTCATCGCGATGAACGTCAACGACCTGATCTGCGTCGGCGCCGAGCCGTTGGCACTGCTCGACTACCTGGCCGTCGAGCAGGCCGACCCGGAGATCCTGAGAGAGATCGGAGTCGGACTGCGGATCGGTGCCGAGGCGGCCGGAATCGAGATCCCGGGCGGCGAGGTCTGCCAGCTGCCAGAGGTGATCCGCGGCCATCCCTCGCCCTACGGCTTTGACCTGGTCGGCTCGGCGTTCGGGACGGTGGCGCTGGACCGGATCGTCGACGGCTCGGCCTGCAACGCGGGCGACGCCCTGATCGGGCTGCCAGCGTCGGGGGTGCATTCGAACGGCCTCACGCTGGCCCGCAGGGTGCTGCTGGAGCGCGCCGCCCTGTCGCTGGAGGCGACCCCGCGCCAGCTGGGCGGCGCCAGCGTGGCCGACGCCCTGCTTGAGCCCACGACGATCTACGTCCGGGCGATCCTGGCGTTGCTGGCCGGTGAGATACCTGTGCACGGCCTGGCGCACATCACCGGAGGAGGCCTGCTCAACCTGCTTCGGCTGGGCTCAGGAGTGGGTTACGAAATCACCGCACCGCTGCCGGTCCCGCCGGTGTTCGGCCTGATCGCCGAGCTGGGCGAGATCAGTGCGGCGGAGATGTGGGAGGTCTTCAACATGGGCTGCGGATTCTGCGTGATCGTGGCCCCGGCAGACGCCGATCGCGCGGTGGAGCTGCTCAGCTCCCATCATCCGGGAACCGCCACCATCGGCCGGCTGACCGATCGCGGCGGCATCGTGGAGATGCCGGACCCGGGACTTCTGGGAAACTCCAACGGCCTGCGGCTGGCCTAGACCATCGTTCCGGAAGACCTTTGATGGTCTGGCGAGGGATTTCGACAACGGTGCACCAGCATTAGGCCGGCCATCACATACGTCAATTGCAGGCTTTCGCCCAGCTCTGAGACGAGCTTGCGCCGCGAAGGTTCCAGCGCCCAGGACCAAGGGCAGGCGGGGTCGGTGTATTAGTAGGCGTGGACGACGGCCATTTGGCGCAAAATAGAGGGCTACTGATGAGCACGCTGCTCGGCACCACGCTCAACGGGCGCTACCGATTGGAAGCACGGATCGGCGCCGGCGGCATGTCGACCGTCTACCGGGCGTTTGATTCGACGCTGGAGCGCCAGGTCGCCGTGAAGCTGATGAACCGCGAGGTGGCCAGCGACTCCGAGGAGCTGGAGCGCTTCCGGCGGGAGGCGCGCGCGGTCGCGCAGCTGTCGCATCCCCACGTGGTGGGCGTGATCGACGCGGGCGAGGACGACGGGCGACCGTACATCGTGTTCGAGTACGTGGAGGGCGAAACGCTCAAGGAGCGCATCCGGCGGCTGGGACGGCTCCCGATCGCCGAGGCGGTGGCCTACGCGATCGAGATCGCGCGAGCCCTGGGCGCTGCCCACGCCCGCCACATCGTCCACCGAGACGTCAAGCCCCAGAACGTGCTGATCGACGAGGAGGGATCGGCCAAGGTCACCGACTTCGGGATCGCTCGCACGCTGGAGGAGGAAGGCCTGACCGCCGACGGCCGGGTGCTGGGTACGACCGACTACGTCTCCCCCGAGCAGGCCCTCGGCCAACACGTCACCGGTCAGTCGGATCTCTACTCGCTCGGCGTGGTGCTGTACGAGATGCTGACCGGAGAGGTCCCGTTCAAGGGCGACAACCAGGTCGCGGTGGCGATGAAGCACGTGCGCGAGGCGATCCCCGACGTGCAGACCAAGCGCCCCGAGATCTCGGCGGCGCTGGCCGCGGTCCTTGACACCGCTACCGCCAAGCACCAGGACGACCGCTATGCCGACGATGCCGAGCTGATCGCCGACCTCGAGGAGGTGCTGGGAATCGAGACGGCCCGCGCCGGCAGCGCGACGGGAGAGGTCACAACGGTTCTCCGCACGCTGCCCTCCCGCGCTCAGCGACGCGTTCCCTTCCGGGTGCGCCATCCCTCGATCGCGGTGGTGGTGGCGCTGGTGGTCTTGGCGCTGGCGGGCGGCGGCGTGGCCTGGCTGGCCACCCGAACGCACCACGGAACCGGCCAGCTGCCGCAATCGCCGCCCAAGGCCGCCCACGTGCAGGTCGTACTCTGCGCCACCTGCGCGCACGACTACAACCCGCTCGGGCCGGGTTCGGACAAGAGTCAGCATCCCGGCGAGGTGGGCTTGGCGATCGACGCCAACCGCAATACCGCGTGGACGACGGAGACGTACTTCAACGGCCTGCAGAGCAAGTTGGGCGTCGGCATCTACGTCACCGCGAACCCGGGCGTCGCGGCGCGCGAGATGGTGATCGACACATTGACCCCGGGATACCGCGTCCAGATCTACGGCCGGACCTCCGCCCCCAATCCCGACGTGTGGGATCCCGGGCCCAGCGGCTGGGTCCTTGTGGGCGCGGCGGGTAACGTCCACGCCAAGCAGACGATCGAGCTCGGCACCGACGGCGGGCGCTACCGCTACTACCTCGTGTGGATCACCAGCCTCGGCCTTCACAACCAGGTGGCGGTCAACGAGATCGCGCTCTACACGTGATCGCCGCCCACCGCGGCCGGTGCGGCGCCCCGGCTGGCGAAGCGTTCACTAAAAGCGATGGCTGCGCTGCGCCCGGTGGCGCTCCAGCGCCAGCTTGACCAGCCGGTGCAGCAGCTCGGGATAGGGAATCCCGCTGGCCGCGAACAGCGAACCGAAGACGCTGGTCTGCGTGAACCCCGGCATCGTGTTGAGCTCATTGACGAGCACGTCGTCGTTATCGACGAAGAAGTCGACGCGGGCAAGCCCGGAGCAGCCGGCCCGCTGGAACGTGGTCACCGCCAGCTCGCGCACCCGCGCACGCGCCCGCGAAGTGATCCGCGCCGGCACAATCAGCTGCATTCCGCCCGGTGAGTACTTGGCCTGGTAGTCATACCAACCCTGTTCGCCGGCCGCGAGCAGGATCTCCCCCGGCTCGGACGCGATCGGCTCGCCGTTGCCGATCACCGAGCACTCGACCTCGAGCCCCGCGGCGGCGGCCTCGACGATCACCAACGGGTCGTGCGCGAACGCGCTGCGCAGCGCGTCGGGCAGCGCCCCGGCTGCGCCGACCCGCGAGATCCCGACCGATGACCCCAGCCGGGCTGGCTTGACGAACACCGGTAGGCCGAGCTCTGAGAGCTCGCGCTCCACCGCCTCGGCGCGATCGGTCCAGCGCTCGATCCCGACCGCTCGATAGGCGACCTGTGGCAGCCCGGCCTGCGCCATCAGGTCCTTGAAGCACACTTTGTCCATGCACAGCGCCGAAGCCAGCACGCCGGCGCCCACGTAGGGGACGTCTAGACATTCCAGCAGCCCCTGCACGGTTCCGTCCTCGCCGAAGGGCCCGTGCAGCACGGGGAAGACGACGTCGGCGCCGGGCAGCCCCCGTCCAGGCGCGAGCGACACCTCGCGGTCGTCGCATCGCCAGACGCCGTCACGGTCGACCTCGATCATCTCGACCGCGTAGCCGGCGGCGCTCAGGCCGGCGCCAACCGACGTGCCGGAGGCGAGCGAGACCTCGTGCTCGGAGGAGCGCCCGCCGGCCAGTACTGCGACGCGGAGCTCGCTCATCCCTTGGGGGTGCTGGTCGTCGATTTGGTGGTGCTGGTGCTGGTCGTCGAGCTGGTCGTCGGCGTGCTGGAGGTCGGCGTGCTGGGAGTGTTGGGCGGCGTGTACAGGCCGACGACGATCGTCACCTGGCTGTTGGCCTTGCCGTTGGTGCCGCCGCGCGGGCTCTGGGAGATAACCAGCCCATCCTGGTTTGACTTGGTGACGTCCTTGGTCTGTTGGACGACAATGAAGCCGGCGGTGGTGAGGGTGGCGCTGGCGGCGCTGGCGGTGTCCCCCCTGACGTTGGGTACTGAGGCCGTGGTCGGTGCGGTCGCGATCACCAGGTTGACGGTCGAACGCCGCGCCGCCGCGCCGCCGTCCGGAGTCTGGCTGATCACGGTGCCCGCGGTGTCGGACTTCGACGTCTGGCTGGACGTGGTCACGTTGAAGCCCAGATTCTGCAGGGTGGTCGTAGCGGCTGCCTGCGTCTGCCCGCGCACGTCGGGCACGGAGACCTGCGCCTGGCCGGATGAGATGAACAGCGTCACCGTGTATCCGACCGGAAGCTGGGTGCCCTCGCCGGGAACCGCTCGCGTGGCGTCTCCCGCCGGGACGGTGTTGGAGGATTCGGTCTCGAAGCGCACCTTCAGGTTCTGCGCCTTGATCGCTCGGTCCGCCGCGGCGCGAGTCAGGCCCACGACGGTAGGCACGACCACGTTCCCGAGCCCCTGGGAGACGGTCAGCGTGACCGTGGTGCCCTGGTTGGCCTTGGTGCCCGGCTGTGGGTCCTGATGGAACACGGTCCCCAGCTTGTGCGTGCTCGTTTCTTCGATGACGTTGACCGAGAAGCCGGCGTTCTGGACTTGCGCAGTGGCGTTGTTGACGCTCTCGCCGACCACCGTCGGCACGATCGCCTTGACCGGACGGGTGAGCAGGTACGCGGCCACTCCACCGCCGGCCAGCAGCAACGCCACCAGCAGCGCCCACAGCCACGGGCTCGGTCGGCGACGGCGGCGATCGTCGACCGGTGGCGAGATGAAGCTGCCGGTCCCGTTGCCCGTCCCCTCGCGGTAGGCCGTCGGTGGTGCCTCGGGTACGACCCCGGCGACGATCGGCGCCGCGTCAGGCCCCATCCCAGCAAAGGCGACGGCGGCCATGCTGGCGGTGTGCTCACCCCCGCCGCCGGACAGGATCGCCCGGCACTGCTCCAGAGCGGTGATCAGCTGATCGGCATCGGCCGGGCGGTCGGCTGGATCCTTGTTCAGCGCCCAGAGCACCACCTGCTCGAGCTCGGGCGGAATGGCCGGGGTAATCAGCCGCGGTGCCGGCGGCGATTCCGACACGTGCTTGAGCGCGATCGTGACCGCAGTCTCACCGTCGAAGGGGACGCGCCCGGTCAGCAACTCGTAGAGCACGACGCCCACCGAATACACGTCAGAGCCGGCGCTGACAGGATGGCCCTGCGCCTGCTCAGGCGACAGGTACTGAGCGGTGCCCATGATCGACCCGGTCTCGGTCATGTCGGAGGCACCCGCGCGCGCAATCCCGAAGTCGGTCACCTTGGCGTGACCGGAATCGTCGACGATCACGTTGTGGGGCTTGAGGTCACGGTGGATCACGCCACGACGGTGCGCGAACCGGGCCGCCTTGAGGATCTGGATCGTGATGTCGATCGCGCGGATCGGGTCCAGTGGCGCCTCCTCGCGGATCACCTGCTTGAGCGACCGCCCTGGCAGGTACTCCATCGCGATGTAGTACGTGCCGTCGAAGCTGCCGCGGTCATACACGCTGACCACGTTGGGGTGCTGAAGGCCCGCGGCGGCCTGGGCCTCACGCCGGAAGCGCTCGACGAAGTCGGGATCCTCGGCGAAGCGCCGATGAAGCAGCTTCACCGCGACGTTGCGACCCAGCTGTTGATCCTCGGCCAGGAAGACATCGGCCATTCCCCCCGTCCCCAGTCGCGAGATCACGCGGTAGCGCCCGTCGATGAGCGTGTTGGGGACGAGCTCGGGCATCGGCTAGCGCCCTTCCGCCAGCAGTGTCTGCACCACGGCCTTGGCGATCGGCGCAGCGACCGTCCCGCCAAAGCCACCCTGCGTCTGCTCAATCGTCACCGCGATCGCGACCTTGGGGTTCTGGATCGGGGCAAAGCCGATGAACCAAGGCTCGGTGAGATTCGAGCCGCTGGCGCCGATCGACGCGGTCCCGGTCTTGCCGGCGAACGGGATGTTGTTGCCCAGCTGGGCCGGCGTGCCGGTTCCCTCGTCCACCACCGTCTTCATCATCTGCCCAACCTCCTGGGCGGTGGAGGGCTTCATCACCTGGCTGTAGACGCTGGGGTTGATCGTCTGGACCGTGCGGCCGTCCTGGTCCACGACCCGGTCGGCGAAATGCGGCGCCATCAGCCTGCCGCCGTTGGCCACGGCCGCCGCGACCATCGCCATCTGCAGCGGCGTCACCAGCAACCCGCCCTGGCCGATCGCGATCCGGCCGATGTCCTCGTTCGGACTGCCGGGAGGGAAGGCCTGGTTAGTGCTGAAGTATGGACGGCTGGCGTCAATCTCGCCGGAGGGGTAGTCGAGCGGTGGCTTGGAGTAGAAGCCGAAGCGCTTCATGTACTCGGTCATCGTCCCGCGCCCCAGCGCCTCGGCGACCTGGGCCCAGACCGTGTTGACCGAGTAGGTGAGCGCTTCGGTCAGGCTGATCGAGCCGAAGGCCTGGTTGTTGTCGTTGGACAGCGGCACGCCGGAGATGGTGACCGGTGACTTGCCGTTGACCAATGAGTTGGGCGTGTAATTGCCGCTGTCGATCGCCGCGGTTGCCGTCACGATCTTGAATGTCGACCCCGGCGGGTAGCGCGCCTGGGTGGCGCGGTTGAACGTCGAGAGGTTGGCGCCCTTGGCGTCGACGTTGTTGTCGTCATAGGTCGGGTTGGAGTACATGACCTGGACCGCGCCGGTCTGCGGGTCGAGTGCGACCACCGACCCGGCCCGGCCGGCCAGCTGCTGGATCGCGACCTGCTGGGCCTTGGGATCGAGCGTCGTGTAGACGTCATCGCCGACGGGATGCGGGCTGAGCTGACCGAAGACCGAGCCGAGCCCGGTCTGCAGCCCCCGCAGCGCCGAGCCTCGTGAGCGCTCCAGCCCGGCGGCACGTCCCTCCGCTGCGATCAGGTAGCCGACCGGCTGGGCGAACTCCGGGCCCGTCGGATAGGTGCGACTCCAGGTGGCATCGGCGGCCGGCACCGACTTGGCCAGCACCGTCCCGTCGTCGGCGAGGATCCGCCCGCGCTTGATCCGCAAGTCGTCGACGAGGGGGCGCCGGTTGAGCGTGTTGCTGGTGAGCGACGACGCCTCGAACACCGTCCACCGTGAGGTCCAGGCGATCAGCAGCGCGAACAGCAGCACCACGAGCCCGAACAACTTGACGATCGCGCCGTTCACGCCGGCCTCCGAGCGCGATCGGACACCAGCAGCAGCAGCGCCAGCAGGACGAAGTTGGCGACGATCGAAGAGCCGCCGTAGGAGATGAACGGCAGCGTCACGCCGGTCAGCGGGATCACGCGCGTTACGCCGCCGACGATCACGAACACCTGCAGGGCGATCACCGCGGTCAATCCGGTGGCCATCAGCTTGGAGAACGAATCGCGGGCCAGCAGCGCGGTCTTGAACCCGCGCCAGACGAAGATCAGGTAGGTCAACAACACCGCGGTGGCGCCGAACAACCCGAGCTCGTCGGTGATGACCGCGTAGATCATGTCGGTCTGCGGGAACGGGAGCAGCGTCGCGTGAAGCGGCCCCGGCATGGTCAGCACGGCCTGTCCGAATCCCTGGCCGAACAGACCGCCCGCGGCTTGGGCGAACAGCGAGTTGGCGATCTGGTAGCTGCCGAGTGGCGCGTTGTACAGCCGCGGGTCGAACGGATGCAGCCACGACTCCACGCGGGCGTGGATGTGGGGGATGTGCGTCCCCAGGTACCAGAACCCGATCCCGGCGGCGATCAGCCCGACGACCACGAACGACAGCCGATTGGTCGCCACGTACAGCATCGCCAGCAGCGCGCCGTAGAACATCACCGACGAGCCGACGTCTGAGAGCACGACCAGGATCCCCATCGCCAGCCCCCAGATCACCACGACCGGGCCGAAGTGCTTCAGCGGCGGGATCGTCACGCCGAGCACGCGCCGGGCGCCGACCACGAGCACCTGACGCGTGTCGCGTAGATAGCTGGCCAGGAAGACGACCAGCCCGATCTTGGCAAACTCCGGGGGCTGGAACACGAACAGGCCGGGTACGCGAACGCCCAGATAGGCGCCATTGACCTGATCGCCGACCACGGGCAGGCGCGGCAGGATCATCAGGCCCAGCGAGACGAACACGATGATGTAGCGGTACTGCTCCAGCTTGCGGTAGTCACGGAAGATCACGATCGTGGTGGCGAACAGGATCAGTCCGAGCACGAACCACTGCGCCTGCTGGCGCGCGAGCGTGCTGTCCAGGCGGTAGACCATGACCAGCCCGAAGCTCGCCAGCACAGCGACCAGCGGGAACATGTACGGGTCGGCGTGCGGGAGCGTTATCCGGATGAAGATGTGTCCGGCCACGCACAGCGCCAGGAAGATCGCGCCGTAGGTCAGCGAGACGTTGGAGAGCGCATTGGAGCGCTGGATGAACACGCCGGCGAACCCGGCCGTGACCAACAGCGAGGCCGGGATCAGGCCGACCAGCTCTCGGTTGCGAGCGCTCATTTGACGATCTGGCCCAGCTCGATCTCGCGCACGAGATTGGAAGCGTCCGACTGGGAGCGCAGCTGATGGTTGAGCAGCTGTCCGCGGCGGTCGGCTGGGATCACCGAGGCCGGGACGCCGGAGACGTAGTAAGTCTCATACAGGCGGATCCCGCCGACGACGTCATAGGGGAGACCCCGGAAGACGGTCACGACCCCCTGCTGATTGGTGCCCAGGAAATACAGCTGCCTGGTCGCGAGATATCCACCAGCACCGACCAGGAACAGGACGATCGCCGTCGCCAGCAAGGCCGCGGCCGGTTTCGCCCACCGACGCCTCCGGGCCGACACGCCGCGGGCGCCCTGCGCGGGCCGCCCCAGCCGGCGCGCCCGCCTGGGCCGAGTGCGCTCCCTCCGAGCCTCCGTGGGCGGCGGCGTGGGCGGCGCCTGCGCTGGGGATGTCGCGGCGGGCGGGCTCGAGGCCCGGGCCTCCGGTGCCAGTGCCGTGCCGGATCTGGCCCCGGACGAGCCGCGGCCCGCTGCGGGCGAGTCCTCCCCCGACGGGTACGGCGCCTCTATCCCGACGACCGTAGGCTCATCGGTGTGCCCGTCCCCGCCGACCTCCTCGAGGCGGAACAGGATCACCGTGATGTTGTCGCGCCCGCCAGCCTCATTGGCCGCGGCAATCAGACCCTCGGCCGCGCGCTCCAAGCCGGGCGTCGAGGCCAGGATCTGCGCGATCTGCTTCTCGTTGATCATTGAGGTCAGCCCGTCGCTGCACAGCAGCAGCACGTCTCCGGCCCGCACCGGATAGGTCCAGGTATCGACCTCGACTTCAGGTTCAGGCCCGAGTGCGCGCGTGATGATCGAGCGCTGCGGATGCTCAGCCGCCTGCTCCTCGGTCAGCTTGCCTCGGCGCACCAGCTCCTCCACCAGCGAGTGATCCTGGGTCAGCCGCTTCAGGGTCTGATCTCGGAACAGGTAGGCCCGGCTGTCGCCGACGTGGGCTATCGCCAGGTCGCCGTCGTCCAGATAGGCGGCGGTGAGGGTGGTCCCCATGCCCGCCCGCTCATGCTCGGTGCGCGAGATCTCATAGATCTTGCGATTGGCGGCGCGGACGCAATCGGCCAGTCGCTGCTCCGGCGTCCCCGACTCCGGGAGCTCGCGCTGGAACGCCTCGATGGCCAGCCGGGAGGCGACCTCACCGGCTTGTGCGCCGCCCATGCCGTCGGCGACGACGAACACGGGCGCGCGCGCGAAGGCGTTGTCCTCGTTGTCCCGGCGCTGACGGCCGGTGTCGGTCTTCCAGATGGTCTCGGCGGCGCGGAGCATGGCTGGGGCTTACGAACAGATCACCGTCATTGGAGGTAGGAGAATTCGCAATCGCCGATCCGGATCCGGTCCCCGTCGTGCAACGGCTGCGGCCCGGTCAGCGGCTCATCGTTGAGGTAGGTCCCGTTGGTTGATCCCAGATCCTCGATCACCACGGCGTGTCCCTCGCGCGAGATGCGAGCGTGGCGTGAGGATGCAAATGGATCGTCTAATTGAATCTCGACGTCGCCGCGCCCGAGAGTAGCGCCGTCGGCCAGATCGTAAGCCACTCCGCTCTCGTGTCCGGCGGCGCGCTCCACCAGCAACCGGGGCTCAAAGCCGTCCAGCTCCGCCGCGCCCGCAACCGCGTCGTACATCCCGGTCGCATCCGAGGAGTCCTGACGCTGCGGTGAAGCCAGGCCACCCCGGCCGCGGCGCAGGTCCCGCGCGGCGCTCCAGGCTACCCACATCAGGAACAGGTACAGCACGGCCAGGAAGCCGAACTTCAGGCCCACGGAGACGGGTTGCAGCACGGTCTGCCGCTTCCTACTCCAACTCGAACGTGATCAACGACGTGCCGACCTCGATCTCGTCGCCGGGCTTCAGCACCTCAGGCCGCTCGATCCGGCGCCCGTTGAGGCTGGATCCGTTGGTCGAGCCGAGGTCGCTGAGGACCCAGGAGCCGCCACGCGGACGGATCTCGGCGTGGGTGCGCGAGATGTTGGGGTCGTCGAGCACTACGTCGCATTGACGGCTGCGTCCGATCGTCGCGCCGGCGGGGCCGACCACCAGCCGCTTGCCGTCCGCCAGCAGCAGAGCGGTCTCGTTTCGCGTGCGGGCGCGCTCCTCCAGCGGCTCGGCCACACGACCGGCGGTGCTGTAGATCATCGTCCGACCCGACTCCTCCACCGCGGCCTCCTGCTCGGGCTCTGGGGACGGGTTGACCGCCCGGGTCTGGATGCCGAACTCGCCCAGGCCGAGACGGTCATCGGTCTCGAACTGGATCACCGGGCGCGAGACCAGCGCCAGCCGCTCCCGGCGGGCGTACTCCAGCAGATAGCCGACCAGCTCGCTGACCAGCGCCTCCTCGTAGTCGGCGAACCGCTCACGATCCCGTGGTGAGAGGAAGACCCGGTACTCGTTGGGGACGTACGTGTGCGAGACCGCGCGGGACTTGTGCTCCTCCATCTCGCGTGCGAGCTTGCGCGCGATCTCCACCGGGCGCACCTCGGAGCGGAAGGCACGACTGAACGTGCCTTCGACGAGGCCGGCGATCTTGCTCTCGAGGCTCCTGAGCACACTCATGACGCGCCCTCTCGGGCTGGTCCATGCTACGCAAGTCCCGCCTTGGGGCCGCGTGACCGATGGAGCATCAGCCCAGCCGCCAGCGCGCTCGGAGCCAGGGCCACCGCCGCACCGGCAAATGCGCCCAACAGGGCGGTGGGCGGTGCGCCGAGCCCGTGGCCTCGGTTAAGGAGCCCCAGGCTCAGGATCGTGGCGCTGACCACGATCGCGGCCCAGCCGATCACGCGCACCGTGTCGACGATCAGCGAGCGGCGTCTGATCAACCAGGGCGCCACCACCGCGGCCAGTCCCCAGACGGGCGCGCCTGCCAGCACCCCCGTGCTGATCAGCGGTAGCAGCACGTGGTGGAGGCTCGCGCCGATCGATCCGCTCCAGGAACGCAGCGGCCATGTCCCAGGGACGTGGGCGAGGTACAAGACGTGGCCGCTGATCGGGGCCGCCAGCGCCAGCCACACCCATCCCGTCACTCCGAGCGCCGCCCGTCGCCACGGGGTGCCGGCGCGGGCCGCCAGCGCCGGCCAGGCGCCGGCCAGGCCGATCAGTCCCAGTGCCGGAGCGGCGGCGGCCAGCGGCCACGCGAGCGGGCGGCGGCCGAGCAGGAACACGGGCACGAGAGCGCCAGCCAGGATCACCACAGCGGCGCCGGCTTGCTGCTGGAACAGGGCGGCGACGCACACGATGGCGGTCAGCGCCGCGAACCCCAGGCGCGGCAGCGCCAGCGTGAGCCCCGCGGCGGTGAGCCCTGCGGCCGCGGGCGCCAGCGGCGACGGGTGCAAGAGCCTTGAGCACAGCCAGGCGGTGAGCGCCGCCGCCGCCAGGGCCGCGAGCGCGCGCCCGACCCAGATCTGCTGACCACCGATCCGAGACTCCTGATCAGCGACGTAGTTCTGATCGGCCAGCGGGAGAACGACGGGCGACCGTACCCGGAAGGGATCCTCGTCCCGCAGCGCTGCTGCTGGCGCACGCTCGCCCGGCGACTCGCCGACCGCGGACTCAGAACCGGAAGCCTCGTCCCCCCGCCGCCACCGTGCGCTCACCACGCCGGGACGGTCCTGCACCTGGTCGCGCGCGATCACCAGCGCGCTGCGCAACTCGCCGATCGTTCCGCGCTCGCGCGGGCGCGGGCGCAGCGCCAGGTCGACGGCTCGCCCCAGCTCCCGCGGGAGATCACGGCGCTGGCGGCGCAGCGGCGGTAGATACGCCCCCAGCCGGCGCGCGCGCTGCGCCGCCGTGGCGACCCTGACCGGATTGGTCCCGGTCAGGGCCTCGTAGACCACCAGCGCCAACGAGTACAGGTCCGCGGCGGCGCCCGCATCGCGCCCTTCGGCCTGCTCGGGAGCCATGTACGCCAGCGTGCCGATCACGTCGCCGGTCAGGGTCAGGGAATCGCCCCCGATCACCCGCGCGACCCCGAAATCGGTCAACTTGGCCACCTGGGCCGGACTGGCCGGGGAGTCGGGCACCAGCACGTTGGAGGGCTTGACGTCCCGGTGGACGACGCCCTGCGCGTGGGCGTGGGCCAGCGCGTCGCAGAGCGCGATCGCGATCACGATCACGTCACGGTCCGACAGCCGCCCGTCGGCCAGCAGGGCGTCAAGCGTGCAACCGCGAACCAGCTCTGAGACAAGATATGCCCCCTCGTCATCGACCGCGGCTTCATACAGGGTCACGATTCCAGGGTGCGCGAGCCTCGCGGTCGCGCGAGCCTCGCGTTCCAGCCGGCCCCCGACCACCCGGGCGCGCGGCACGATCTTGACTGCCACCTCGCGATCGAGTCGCTCATCGCGCGCCAGCCACACGGTCCCGAATCCACCCGCGCCCAGGCGCCGGTGCAATCGATAGCGATCGAGCACGAGCGGCGCCTGGCTCGCCGCCTGAGAACCGCCGTCGGTTCCGGCGGATCGACGGGCGGTGGGCGGCTGGCTCGTGCTCATGGTGGGCTTTTCCACACGGCGGCCCGGGTCCCTGCGGAGCCCTTCTGTAGCGCGAGCACGACGGGACAGGTGCACGACCCCTTGCGAGTTGCCAATCCAGCCGAGGCGGCGGTCATACTGGGCCTTTCCCGGTTCCGGCAAGGAGCGAGAGCTTTTGTCGTTCTTCGACGAGACGGACGAGCCTCAGACAGCTTCTCGTACAACGCCCCGTTCGGCGGCGCGCAGGCGCCGGCCGTCGGGGCCCGGTCGCCGACCGCCCACCGACCGCCAAGCGGTCAGGACGCGCCAGGCAGTGGCTGCCGTCGCGCTGGTGATCGTCATCATCCTGATCGCGATCGGCGTGCACAGCTGTCAGGTCAGCGCGGCCAACAGCGCGCTGAAGGATTACTCCAACAACGTCTCCTCGCTGATCGCGCAGTCCAACGGCATCGGCGACCAGTTCTTCAAGATCCTGGCCAGCAGCGGCGGCGCCAGCGACGCCACCAACCTCCAGACCCAGATCAACCAGACGCGCGTCGATGCCGCCAAACAGCTCGTCCACGCCAAGGGCATCGACGTGCCGGACGCCGTCAAGACCGCCCAGCAGCAGCTGCTGCTGGCGCTGCAGATGCGTCTCGACGGAATCGCCAACATCGCCAACCAGATCCAGCCTGCGCTCGGTACCTCGGCAAGTAAGGACGCGATCAACGCGATCGCGGCCGAGATGGCCCGCTTCTACGCCTCCGACGTGCTCTATAAGGACTACGCCGCGCCACAACTGGTCAGCGCGCTGCACGGCGCGGGCATCGGCATCGGCGGCACCAGCGGGCAGACGATCGTGGGGCGCCAGTTCCTACCCAACGTTCAGTGGCTGACGCCGACCTTCATCACCGGCGAGTTGCACGCGACGCTCCCGACCACCGGCAAGATCGCGTCGGGGCTGCACGGACATTCGCTTGACTCCGTCAGCGTCGGCGGAACGACGCTGCAGACCGGGTCGACCAACTCGCTCCCGGCGAGCCCGGCTCCCACCTTCACGCTCAACTTCACCAACGGCGGAACCAACACCGAGACCAACGTCGTCTGCAAGGTGACTGTCAGCGGCACGAGCGTCAGCGGCTCCACGACGGTGCCCCAGACGACCGCGGGTCAGCACGCCACCTGCCAGGTGACGCTCTCCAAGGCGCCACCGGCCGGGACCCAGACCGTCCAGGCCACGATCTCGCCGGTACCCGGCGAGAAGAACACCTCCAACAACTCGCTGTCGTTCCCGGTGACCTTCTCCTAAGTGCTCCCGGCGCGGCCGCAGGGCGTCAGGCCCCCGCGCGAGCCGAGGACGGAGGCGCTCCGGCGATCCGCCTATGCTTCCCCCGGTGCACGAGCTCACGAGCACCACGGGGATCGTGGCGATGGCGTCCGGCGCCGTCGCCGTGGTCGCGCTCGGCCTGAGCGCCGGACTCGCCATTCGCCTGCGCCGTGTCCGCGCCAACCAGCGCACGGTGCTGGGCGGACGCCAGCAGGATCTGGTCGCCCATGCGGCTGACCTGCAGGGACAGTTCGAGGCGCTGCACCAGTACGTCCAGGATGTGGCGGCACGCCTCGACGGCCGCGTGCACATGGCCGAGCGACGCCTCGACGGCGCGATCACCTACCGGTCGCTGGTACGTTATGACGCCTACGGCGAGATGTCAGGGCGCCAATCGACTTCGATCGCCCTGCTTGACGCATCCCGCTCGGGCGTGGTGCTGTCCTCGATCCAACATCGCGATCAGGCCCGGCTGTACGCCAAGCAGGTGCACGAGGGGCGCGGGGAGCTGGAGCTCTCGCCCGAGGAGGATGAAGCAATCCGCATCGCGCTGGCCGAGGACGGCGGGCAGCAGAAGCCGGGATAGCCGGCATCCTCGATGCGGGTCGGCTATTTCGGGCCTGAGGGCACGTTCACCCAGGAGGCGCTGATCGCCTCAGTCGGCGAGGCGGAGCTGGAGCTGGTGCCGCTGGCGACAATCTACGACACCGTGATGGCCGTCCACGACGGCACGGTGGATCGAGCGCTGGTCCCGATCGAGAATTCGCTGGAGGGATCGGTCAACGCCACGCTCGACGCGCTGGCGATCGAGATCGAGGACGTGGCGATCGTCGGCGAGGTCGTACACCCCATCCGCCAATGCCTGATCGCCCGCACCGAGCTCGAGCTGGCGGAGATCGAGGTCGTAGTCTCCCATCCGCACGCAAGCGCCCAGTGTGCGCGCTTCATCCGCTCGTGCCTTCCCGGCGCGCGGGTGCTCGCCGGTAGCTCGACGGCCGAGGCGGTGCGAACCGTAGCGGCCAGCGAGCAGCCGTGGGCGGCGCTCGGCAACCGGCTCGCCGCGCTGCGCTATGGATGCCACGTGCTACGCGCCGGCGTCGAGGATGTGGCCGGCAACGAGACCCGGTTCGCGTGGCTCGGACCGGTGGGCGCGCTGCCCGGGACGCCCGGCGCCGAGCAGGCGCCGCTGGGTCCGTGGAAGACCGCCATCGTCTTCTGGGGCGCCGGGTCCGAGTCCCCCGGCTGGCTGGTGGCCTGCCTGTCGGAGTTCGCCGACCGCGGCGTCAACCTGACACGGATCGAATCGCGCCCACGCAAGCAGGGCCTTGGTCGCTACATGTTCTTCGTCGATCTGGAAGGGCGTGACAGCGAGCCCCGTGTGGTGGACGCCCTGGCGCATTTGGGCGCGCATGCCGAGGCGCTGCGCGTGCTGGGATCGTTTCCGGTCGCCTGAATGTCCCGCGCGCGGCGGAGTCAAGCGACGCTTGGACGGCCAAGCTCAGGCCCGCGTCGATGGCGCCAAAGGGCGCTTGCGCCCCCGCTAAACTGACCGCAGCGAGCCATGGGCAGCCCGGTACCACCAGCCCCATCAGGGTCCGCGCCGCCCTCCGAGCACCAGCGGCGCTGGCCTGAGCTTGGACGGGTGCTCGTCCTCAACGCGACCTACGAGCCGATCAACGTGTGCACGGTCCGGCGGGCGATCGTCCTGTTGCTCAAGGACAAGGCGGAGATCATAGAGCGCGGCGATTGGAGGCTTCACTCCGCCACCGCGGCGATCGTGCGGCCCGTGGTGATCAGGTTGTTGAGCTATATCCGCATCCCGCGTGACGCCCATCGGCGCAAGATCACCCGTCGCGCGGTGTTCGCGCGCGACGACTGGATGTGCCAGTACTGCGGAGCGCGATCGAATCTGACCGTCGATCACGTGGTGCCGCGATCGAAGGGCGGCGCGTCGAGTTGGGAGAACATCGTCGCCTCGTGCGCCCCGTGCAACCGGCGCAAGGGCAACGCGCTCCTGCGCCACGCGGGAATGAAACTGATCAAGGAGCCTCGCACGCCCAGCCCCCACGTGTTCATCCAGGTGGCGAGCCCCACGATCCCCATCGCCTGGCGAGCCTACCTGGCCGCCTAGGCTGCGTAGCGCTGGGCGGCGCGGGCCCGCGCCTTGGCGGCCTCAGCCTCACGATCCTTGCTCGGCGCGGCCGTGCTCAGTTCGCCCAACAGCTGCGCCGAAGCGGCAGCGACGGCCTCCACCGCCTGGGCAAAGGCCTCCTGGTTGGCCTGCGAGGGCTTCGTGAAACCGCTGATCTTCCGCACATACTGCAGCGCCGCGGCCTGGATCTCCTCGTTGGTCGCCGGCGGCTCAAAGTTGTAAAGGGTTCGGATGTTTCGGCACACGCGATCCAGCCTAACAAGCGCGCCGGGCCCGGACGCACGGAGGGCGCCGTCGACACGGCGCCCTCCGAAGAACTACAGGCTGCTTAAACCCGGAATGAGCCTAAAGATGCCGGAGGGACTAATCCCGGGCACTCATTCCGACGGTGTCGCGGGGGGACTCCGCCAAGCGGTGTCAGCCTCCGACCTAGCGGCCGGACACCTCCAGGGTCCCGCATAAACTGTCAGACAAGTTCGGACCACCTCCTTTCTCTGGTGCGCAGAAGATTAGCGAATAGGCCTGATGGGATAAAGCCGAAAGCAGCATCCGATCCTGTCGGAGCGTGCTGATCGGAAGTGCGAGGGCTTTGTCGGGGCGCCGGCGACGCGAGCTCCGCAGGATCGGATGCTGCTTTCGCCCCTGCGGCGGCGTTGCTCGCTGCGGCTTCAGGCCCGGGCGCCTGGTCGTCGGAAGAGCCAGCGCTCGGACAGCGGTGCCGCCCCGCGGGCCCTACTCTTCAGAATCCGGCGGCTCGTCGCCGTCCGGCTCATCGACCGGTTCGACCGCGTCGAGGTCGAGGTCGAGGTCGTCAACTTCGATTGGGGTTGCGTCGTCGTCGAGGACGGGCGCCGCGGTGGACGCCTCTGACTCGACGATCAGCGCGACGGCGCTGACCTGGTCGTCGTCGCGGATGTTCATCACCTTGACGCCCTGAGAGGCGCGGCCGTAGCGGTTGATGCCGCGGACTGACGTGCGCTGGACCATCCCGTTCTGGGAGATGAAGACGAGCTCTTGATGCTCGCGGACGACCAGCGCTCCGGCCAGCGCACCCTTGTTCTCGGTCAGGGTAATCGTCTTGACGCCCATCGTCCCGCGGCCCTTGACGGGATAGTCGGGGATCGGGGTGCGCTTGCCGTAGCCGTTCTCGGTCACCACCAACAGCTCCTGATCATCGCGCGCCACGTCCATTGCCAGCACCGCGTTGTCCTTCTGGGAGACGTTCATGCCGCGCACGCCGCTGGTGTCACGGCCCATCGCGCGGACCGCGTCCTCGCTGAAGCGAGCCGCCTGACCGGAGCGCGAGACCATGATGATGTCGTCGTGTCCGCTGGTCCGGCGCACGGCGATCAGCTCGTCGTCGTCACGGATGTTGATCGCGATGATGCCGTCGGCCTTGATCGGGGTGTTGTAGGCAAGGAACTCGGTCTTCTTGATGATTCCGTTGCGCGTCGCGAACACCACGTACTTGCCCTCGGTGAAGTCGCGCGTGGACAGGACCGACTGCACGCGCTCGCCCTCGCGCAGCGGCAGCAGGTTGACCAGCGCGCGCCCCTTGGCGGTCCGCGAGGCCTCAGGCAGTTCGTAGACCTTCAGCCGGTAGATCTTGCCGCGGTTGGTGAAGAACAGTAGATAGTCGTGCGTGGAGGACACGAACAGGTGCTCGATGTAGTCGTCGTCCTTCATGTCCATGCCCGTAACGCCCACCCCGCCGCGGCGCTGCTGGCGGTAGGTGGAGAGCGGCAGCGACTTGATGTAGCCCGAGTGGGTGATTGAAATCACCATCTGCTGGTCGGCGATCAGGTCCTCGATATCGATCTCGCCCTCGGCGTGGGTGATCTCGGTCCGGCGCTCGTCACCGTAGGCCTGGACGATCTCGGAGAGCTCATCCTTGATCAGCGCATTGATCCGGCTCTCATCGCCGAGGATCTCCCGCAGCTCCTTGATCCGCTCGACCAGATCGGCGTGCTCCTGCTGGATCTTGCCGGCCTCGAGCGCCGTCAAACGGCTGAGCGTCAACTGCAGGATCGCCTGGGCCTGGATCAGGGTCAGCTCGAAGCGCCCGATCAGCCCGGTCCGAGCCGACTCGGGATCACGCGAGCTACGGATCAGCGCGATCACCTCGTCGAGGTTCTGCAGCGCGATCAGCAGGCCCTCCAGGACGTGGGCGCGCTCCTCGGCCCGGCGCAGCTCATACTGCGTGCGCCGCACGACCACCTCGCGCTGATGGTCGACGTAATGGCCGATCACCTCGCGCAGCGACAACGTGCGCGGCACGTTGTCGACGAGCGCGACCATGTTGACCCCAAAGGTCGTCTGCATCGGCGTGTGCTTGTAGAGCTTGTTGAGCACGACCTTGGGGATCGCGTCGCGCTTGAGCTCGATCACGATCCGCATCCCGTGACGATCGGACTCGTCGCGCAGGTCGCTGACCTCCGAGACCTTCTTGTCGATCACCAGATCGCGGATCTTCACGATCAGCCCGCCGTCACCGCCCTTGCGCACCTGGAAGGGCAACTCGGTGACGATGATCGCCTCCTTGCCCTGGCCGATCGGTTCGATGTGCGCTTTGGCCTGGACACGGACGCGACCGCGGCCGGTGGCGTAGGCGTCACGGATTCCCTCGCGGCCGAGGATCGTCCCGGCCGTCGGAAAGTCAGGGCCCTTGATGTAGCGCATCAAACCCTCGACGTCGATCTCAGGGTCATCGATGTAGGCGATCGTCGCGCCGATCACCTCGCGGAGATTGTGCGGCGGGATATTCGTTGCCATGCCGACGGCGATGCCCGAGGAGCCGTTGACGAGCAGGTTCGGGAAGCGCGCCGGCAGCACGACAGGCTCCTGCCGGGTGCCATCGTAGGTGGGCACGAAATCGACCGTCTCGGCGTCTAGGTCGCGCAGCATCTCGGTGGCGAGCCGGTCAAGCCGCGCCTCGGTGTAGCGCATCGCGGCCGCGCCATAGCCGTCGATGTTGCCGAAATTTCCGTGGCCGTCGACCAGCGGGTAGCGCATCGAGAAGTCCTGCGCTAGGCGGACCAGCGTGTCGTAGATCGACGCGTCCCCGTGTGGGTGGTACTTACCCATCACCTCGCCTACGATCTGAGCGCACTTGACGTGCTTGCGACCCGGCTGCAGGCCCAGCTCGTTCATCACGTACAGGACGCGGCGGTGGACGGGTTTCAAGCCGTCACGGACGTCGGGAAGCGCGCGCCCGACGATGACCGACATCGCGTAGTCGAGATACGCCGAGCGCATCTCCTCCTCGAGCCCGCGTGGCTCGATGTTGCCGCCGCCGATGGTGTCGATTGCCGACATCGCTTACACGTCCAGGTTGGTGACCAAACGCGCGTTTTCCTCGATGAACGCCCGCCGCGGCTCGACCTGATCGCCCATCAGCATCGAGAACACGTGGTCGGCGGACGCCGCGTCCTCCATCGTCACCTGCACCAGCGTACGCGAGGCGGGATCCATCGTCGTATCGCGCAGCTCGTCGGCATCCATCTCGCCCAATCCCTTGAAGCGAACGTAGTCGACGCCCTTCTGCGCGACCGCGAGGACCGCCGCGCGCAGGTCCTCGAAGCTGACCGCCTCGCTCGACTGGTCGCCCAGGCGCACACGGAACGGTGGCGAGCCCGCCAGGGCCGACAGATCCGCGTGTACGTCGGCGAGATGCTGGTACTCGTTGGCCTCCAGCGCCGCTCGCCGGACGCGATGAGTGCTGGCCAGGCCGCTCTTGGCCTCGATCGTGCGGACCACGATCTCGAGCGGATCCTCTGACAGCAGCTCGACCCGATGGGCGTCGCCGTTCTGGGACTCCTTGCGCACGTGGCGCAGCAGGCCGTCGACATCGGTGATCTGCTCCTCCAACAGCCGTCCCTCCTGGAGGAAGGCGACGATCCCGTGGCCGTGGGCAGTGCGCAGCGCCGCGGACCAGCCCTCGTACTGCTTGAGCAGCCGGGAGAAGCGCTTCCAACGCGTATCGGTCAGCTTGAACTGCTTGTTGAAGCGATCAAGGACCTCGATCCGCTCGAACTTGTCACCGAGCAGGATGTCCTCCAGCTCTGACTCACGCTCGATGTAGCGGTGCTTGCGACCCTGGCGCAGGGCATACAGCGGCGGCTTGGCGATGTACACGTAGCCGGCCTCGATCAGCGGCTGCATCTCCCTGAACAGGAGCGTGAGCGCCAGCGTGCGGATGTGAGCGCCGTCGACATCGGCGTCGGTCAGCAGCACGACCTTGTGGTAACGGGCCTTGGAGATGTCGAACTCGTCGCGCACGCCGGTACCGATCGCGGTTATCAGCGCCTGGATCTCCGTATTGCCGAGCACCTTGTCGATGCGGCTCTTCTCGACGTTGAGGATCTTGCCGCGCAGCGGCAAGATCGCCTGCGTGTTGCGGTCCCGCGCGCTGACTGCCGAGCCGCCGGCCGAGTCGCCCTCGACCACGAACAGCTCCGCGAGCGATGGGTCCTTGACCGAGCAGTCGGCGAGCTTGCCGGGCAGGGTCGAGTTCTCCAGCGCCGACTTGCGCCGCGTCAGGTCCCGCGCCTTGCGGGCGGCGGCGCGGGCCTGCGCCGCCTGGACCGCTTTGCTGATCACGTCCTTGGCGTCGCGCGGGTTCTCCTCCAGGAACTCCGCGAGCCGAGCGTTGACGATCGACTGCACGAAGCCGGCCATGTCGGTATTTCCGAGCTTGGTCTTGGTCTGGCCTTCGAACTGCGGATCGGTCAGTTTGGCTGAGATCACGGCGGTCAGGCCCTCGCGCACATCCTCGCCGACGAGGTTGTCGTCCTTCTCCTTCAGAAAGCCCTTGTCGCGCGCGTACTTGTTGAGCACGCCGGTCAGAGCGGAGCGGAAGCCGGAGAGGTGCGAGCCGCCCTCGATCGTGTTGATGTTGTTGGCAAATGAGAACACCGACTCCTGGTAGGAGGCGTTCCACTGCATCGCCACCTCGACGGCGCCCTCCTTGCCCTCGCCTGAGAGCGAGATCACCTTCTTGTGGATCGGCTCCTTGTTCTCATTCAGATAGGAGACGAAGTCGACGATCCCGCCCTCGTATCGGAACTCGGCGCGGTGGCCTTCGCCGCGCAGGTCGACGAGCGTGATCCGGAACCCGGCCGTCAGGAACGCGGTCTCGCGCATCCGCTGCTCGATCGTGGTGAAGTCGAAGTCGAGCGTCTCGAAGATGTCCGCATCGGGGAGGAACGTGATCGTCGTCCCGGTGTCCTTCGTTGCGGCGCCCTTGGCCAGCTCGGTCATCGGCTTGCCGCGCTCGTAGCGCTGAGTCCAGCTGAAGCCGTCGCGGCGCACCTCCACCGTGAGCTGCTCCGACAGGGCATTGACCACCGACACGCCAACGCCGTGCAAGCCGCCGGAGACTTTGTACCCGCCGCCGTCGCCGAACTTTCCGCCGGCGTGAAGCACGGTGAGCACGACTTCGACGGCCGGGCGCTGCTCCTTGGCCATGATCGAGACGGGGATCCCGCGGCCGTTGTCGACCACGGTCACCGAACTGTCAGGATGGATCGTGACCGAAGCCTCGTCGCAGTAACCGGCCAGCGCCTCGTCAACAGAGTTGTCAACAACCTCGTAGACAAGATGATGCAGGCCGCGCGGGCCGGTTGACCCGACGTACATACCGGGTCGCTTGCGCACCGCCTCGAGGCCCTCGAGAACCGTGATGTCCTGTGCGTCGTAACTGGATCCTGGCTGCGGGCGCGCGGCGCCGTCGTCGTTCGTCAACGATCCTCCGATGACGTTGAGACGCCCCGGACCCGCGCATCTCTCAGCGCGCCGGGGCGTCGGAAACTGGTGTACAGAACAATAGCACAACGGACGGTCAAAACCGTCCCTTCACCAGAGTTGTTTTGCCTGCAAAAGCGGGTAAAAGGGAGGGTCTGGAGGGCTATCTCAGAGGGCCTACGGCGACGCATCGCAGTCGTTGCACCCGGCCCCGCCTCAGCAGCTCGTTCAGGCGCTCGATGATCTCCGGCGCCATCAGGTCCAGTTCCTGGGCCCAGACCGAAGCCGAGCACGAGACCGTGACCATACCGCCGCGCTCGGCTGTCGGCTGGGCCTGAGCGGCGATCGACTCGCCGACGGCCTTCCGCCACGCACGCTGGACGTCGGCCAGCACCGACTCTGGCGCAAGCTCCTCGGCGATCGCCTCGAGCGCGAACGTCAATGGCCGCGGCGAACGCCGGTGCGGACTCACGCCGCCGCCTCGTACAGCAGCCGGCCGCCGGAAACCGCCAGATGTGCCACGCCGACGTCAGCGGCACCCGGAACGTGATCCAAATCGGTCGTCGTGATCACCGACTGCCCGCCGCTGGCCCGCAGCAGGTCGGCCAGTGCTCGCCGGCGATCACCGTCGAGCTCGCTCATCACGTCGTCGAGCAGCATCAGCGGAGGCGCCGGCCGGCGCTGCGCGATCGTCTGGCGCTCGGCGAGCAGCAAGGACAGGAGCGCGAGACGCTGCTGTCCCTGCGAGCCGTAGGACCTCAGTTCACGCCCATCGAGGGTCAGCACCACCTCATCGCGGTGCGGCCCGTGATCGGTGAAACCCCGGTCGAGATCCCCATCCAGTCGCCCGGCGAGCTCTTCGGCCAGTTCCGCGGCGTCAGACGCGCGCGATCGAGGGCGGTATCTGACCGTCACCGTGCCGTCGAACCCCAGCTCGGCGCTCAGGTTCGTGAATGATTCTGTCAGTGCCTCGATCGCGGCACGGCGATCGACGATCAAGGCGATCGCGTGACGCGCCAGCTCGGCATCCCAGCTCGCCAGCGAGTCGCGCCGGGCGACCCCCGAACGGATCCGCGCGATCAGAGCGTTGCGCTGGGCCAGGGCCTGGGCATATGAGCGCCGCGTCGCCACGCGCGCAGGCCATAGGGCCGCGACGAACTGATCCAGGTGTGCGCGCCTCAATGCGGGAGGGCCCTTGACCAATTCCAGCCGGTCAGGCAGAAAGACACTTACCAGCGGGCGCTGCTCGACATCGAGCAGGCGATCCACCACGGCACCATCGACGCGCATCCGCTTGGGTTCCCCCGGGATGAAGCCGACCGCAAGCTCATGCATCCCGTCCTGCGCCTCCGCCACGATCACCACGCGCGTCGCGCTCGCACCGAAGCGGACCACCTCGCGCTCGTTGGTGGTTCGGCAGGAACGGGCCGTACAACCAAAGTAGACCGCCTCGAGCAGATTCGTCTTGCCGGCGCCGTTGGGACCGGTGATCACCGTCAATCCGGGTCCGAGCTCCGCTTTGGCATGCTCGTAGCAGCGGAAGTCGCGCAGGCTCACGTACCGGACGAGCATCAGCCAACCCGCGCTCTGAGCGCTGAGCGCCGGCGACTCACGTTCGCCGCCGCGCTAGACGTTCAGCCGGATCGGCATGATCAGGTACTGAAAGCGGCTCTCGTCGGCCGCCTCGATCAACCCCGGCCGCAAAGGGCTGATCAACTTCAGCAGCACGTCACCGTCTTCGATCGCCTCAAATCCAGCTCGCAGAAATTCGGGGTTGAACCCAATTTCCAGCGGCTCGCCCTGAAAGGCGACGGGAAGCGATTCACGCGCTTCGCCGACATCCGGGGTCTGGGCCGAGATGGTCAGCTCACCGGGGGTGAAGGCCAGGCGCAGGGGAGCGTTCTTCTGCGCCAGCAGACTGACGCGGCGAACGACGTCCGTGAGCTCGCCGCCTGCGATCCGCAGCTCGTGCTCGAAGCTCTCTGGCAACAGCTGCCGGTAGTTGGGAAACTGGCCATCGATCAGCCGTGAGGACAGGATCACGCGACCAAGCGTGAACAGGACCTGATTCTGGCGCACGCTGACGCTGAGTCGCTCTTCTCCCGCGTGCGAGACCAGGCGCGCCAGCTCCTGCAGCGCGCGGGCGGGAACGTTGACCTCGAAGGCGGCCGACAGCGTGGTCTCCAGCGTGGTCTCCTTGACGCTCAGCCGGTAGGAATCGGTCGCCACCATCCGCAGCTCTCGATCCGACGCCGACACGAGGACGCCGGTTAGCACGGGCCTGGTCTCATCGCGTGAGGCCGATCCGGCGACCTTCAAGGCGGTGGCGATGAAGGCCTCGGCTGGAAGCTCGACGGCGGCGTCCAAATCCGGCTCAGGGAAGGGCGGGAAATCCTCGGTGCGCAGCGTCCTGATGTGGAACGTGGCATTGCCTGACACGAGCTCGACATCCTGTTCGGAGGGTCGCAGCTCCAGCGAGACCTGATTGGCAGGAAGTGAGCGAACCACGTCCAGCAGTAGTCGCGCCGGCAGTACGACCACGCCCTCGCGGGCCACTTCGGCTTGTAGGGGGACGCGAAGCCCGACGTCCATGTCGGTTGCTCGGAGCTCACATTCGGTTGCTCCGGCGGCCAGCTGTACACCCGACAGAGCCTGGATCGCGCTGCGGGTGGAGGCGACGCGACTGACGGTTTGCAGCTGACTGAGCAAGACGTCGCGCTCAAGTGAGATCTTCACAATGAATACCTCAGAAGGAATGTAGAAGTCATAGGGCGAATAGAAGCTGTGGAGAAGTACGCGATCGCGTGCATTTAGCGGGAAAGTTCTCGCACGAGAGCGACGTGCAAGTGTGTCAACAGTCGCGGTCGGCTTGGCGTTTGCTGATCACTTCGGTCAGCTCTGCGATCTCCATCGCCAAGTCTTGCTCCTCGACCAGGCGGTCTGAGACCCGCTTGCAGGCATGCAGGACGGTCGCATGGTTGCGACCGCCGAAGGCGTCTCCGATCGCTTGCAGGGACTGATCTGTCAGATCGCGTGAGAGGTGGATCGCTAGCTGCCGCGGCCAGGCGATGCGTGCGGTTCGTCTGGCTGATACGAGCTCGTCGACCGACAGCTGGAAGCGACGAGCGACCGCGGACTGAACCTGGCCGATCGAGATCGCCGCCGGCTTACCGACCGGATACATGGTATCCAGCGCTCGGCCGGCGAGCGCTCGGTTGAGGGGATGCTGCGTCAGCGAGTGGTACGCCACGACACGGATCAGCGCACCTTCGAGGGCGCGAACGTTGGTGGCGACTCGCTCGGCGATCAGCTCCAGCACCTGTGGATCGGCGATTTCGATCCGGTCCAGCGCGACGCGCTTGCGCAGGATTGCGACCCTGGTGGCGTGGTTGGGGGGGCTGATGTCCGCGACCAGGCCGGATTCGAATCGCTCACGCAGGCGCTCTTCCACCGACACCAGTGCGCGGGGGAGTCGATCGCAGGTTAGGACCAACTGGCGCCCGTTCTCGTAGAGCGCGTTGAAGGTGTGGAAGAACTCCTCCTCGGTCCTGGCCTTGCTGGCGAGGAATTGGACATCGTCGATTAGTAGTACGTCTGCGTCCCGGTAGGCCCGCTTGAACGGGGCCAGCGATTTGGACCCCAGTGCGGTCAGGAAGTGGTTCGTGAACGCCTCGGCTGTGGTGTATCTGACCGTTGCGCCACCGCCGAAGGCGAGCACGTAGTTGCCGATGGCGTGCAACAGGTGCGTCTTGCCGAGCCCGGGCGGGGCGTGAAGGAACAAGGGGTTGTAGGCCTGTCCAGGGAGCTCGGCAACCGCCAGCGCCGCCGCGTGAGCGAGTTGGTTGCTCTTGCCGATGATGAACTGGTCAAAGCTGTAGCGCGGGTTGAAGCTCACGTCGGGGGTGAGGGGCCGGTCCGGCCTCTGGTCTCGCGCGCTACCGCGCTGCTCGACGGTTGTGAATTTGACCTGCGTGCTGGGCCCGAGGACTGCTTGCACGCATTTCTGCACGATATGGCCGAAGCGGTCCGAGACCCACGATTCGATCGTCGGCGGGGCCTTCAAAATCAGTAGATTTTCCTCCAGGCCCTGTGGCTGAAGTGGGGCGAGCCAGATGTCGTAGGTCGTCTCGCCGACGATCCGTCTGAGCTCAGAGCAGATTGCGCGCCACGCGGGCGCTAGTTCGGTTTGCGCAGGCAACTCCAGCACCCCTCCCTGGGGAGTGTCGAGAGAGACATTCGTGAGGGTGCCCGACCGACGGCGGTTCGGGTGGGCGAATATACCAGCGCTGATCTGGCTTCAGACGGCCCTTCGGGGGGGTTGGCGCAAAGCGCGGGAAAAAGCGAATCCGCAGAGAAACCACGCCTGGCACGAGCACCGCGATCGTCCCTGCGAGGCGCTCCCTATCGGCCTCGCGGGGCGCGCTCTGGGGTTGTCGCCGCGTGCGTATACTGAAGCCGTCCCCGATTGCGGGGATCGAATGCCATGAAACGCACTTACCAGCCAAAGAAGCGCAAGCGCGCGCGTACTCACGGATTCCGCGCCCGGATGCGCACGCGCGCGGGGCGCCTGACGCTCAAGCGACGGCGCGCAAAGGGCCGCAAGCGCCTAACGGTCTAATGGCTCTCGCCCGCAACGGCCGGCCGCGGCCGGGGCGTTCGAGGCTCTCGCGCAGCGCCGAATTCGACCGGGTCTTTCGCCAAGGGAGATCTCACGCCGGGCGGGAATTGGTCCTGTATGTCTTTCCGCGGGAAGACTACGAACCTGCGCGCCTGGGACTGTCGGTCTCCCGCAAGGTTGGCGGTGCTGTGGAGCGCAACCGCGTCAAACGCCTGTTGCGAGAGGCTTTCGCGCAGGAGGTTCACCGCCTGCACGCGGGCACCGACGTGGTCGTGGTGGCGCGCCAAGGGGCCCGGGAGCTGGCCGAGCGCGAGTCGCTGGCGGGGATCCGCCGGGCGTTGGGCGAGTTGATCGACCGCGTTGCCGCGCCCGCGCCCTCCAGCCCTGATTCGGCGGTTGCTCAACCGCAGAAAGAGGTGATCGGTTGAGAGCTCCGCGCCTACTGCTGCTGGCCCCGCTGCGGCTCTACCAACGGATCTTCTCGCCGGTGTTCGGCTCACGCTGTAAGTACTACCCGTCGTGTTCGGAGTACGCGGCGCAGGCGATCGACAGATTCGGCATACTCCGCGGGCTCGTTCTCGCCGGCTGGCGGTTGTGTCGCTGCAACCCTTGGAGTCACGGGGGATTTGATCCGGTTGAAGACCAGCGGATGTTCAAGCCCCAAGCTCCGATTCCAAGCGCCTGACCATGCTCGTCACCGCGAACATCTTCCAGCCTCTAATCGACGTGTTCGAGGCTGTGTTGAAGTTCATCCACAACAACCTCGGCGTTTCCTGGGGCTTTTCGATCGTCCTGCTGACCGTGTTGATCCGCGCGATCCTGATCCCGCTGACCCTGAAGCAGTTTCACTCGATGAGGGCCCTGCAACAGCTGCAGCCTGAGCTCAAGGCGCTTCAGAGTAAGTACAAGGACGACAAGCAACGTCAGCAGCAGGAAATCATGAAGTTCTATAAGGAGAACAAGGTTAACCCGCTGGGTTCGTGCCTGCCGCTCGTGGCGCAGCTGCCGGTGTTCATCTCGCTGTTCTACATGTTGCGCAAGACCCTCCGTGGGGACATCTGCCCTGGAGTTCAGGCGAAGTACGTGCACTTGCACGGCGCCGGATCGACGACGCCCTGCGGCGCCAATCACGGCGCTGGTTTCCTGTTCATCAACGATCTGACCAACAGTGCAAAGGGTGCGGTTCTGATCGTCCTGATCGTCCTCTACGTCGGTACACAGCTGGCTTCGAGCTTGATGATGTCGAGCTCGACGATGGAAAAGACCCAGCGCCAGATCATGCTGTTCATGCCGCTGGTCTTCGTCTTCTTCATCATCGGCTTCCCCGCCGGCGTGATCGTCTACTGGATCACCACAAACTCATGGACGATCCTGCAGCAGTACGTTGTCAAGAAGCGCCTGGGACCGCCGGTCGTCACTCCAGCGGTGGCGGCCGCGACAGGCACGGTGGTCACCACTGGCTCGTCACGCGGGAGTGGTGCGCGCTCGGCCGCCCGAGAGCCCGAGTCCAACGGCTCGACGGGCGCCGGTGGAGCGATCGGCGCACTTCTTCGCCGGGCCAAGCCCGCGAAGGAAACAGCCGGCGTCGCTACCGGCGGACAGGATCGAGCGGCCCCACCTCCGCGTTCCCCACGCAAGAAGAAGAAGCGCTCCGGCCGCAGGAGATAAGGTGAACGGCTCGGTCGACGAAGCCAGGGCACGGGTTCGCGAGCTGCTGGAGCGGATAGCGGCCGAGGCCGGTGTTGATGCGGACGTCGAGGTCCACGAGGGCCAGGATGGCGTCGTCGCCGAGTACCTCGGCGACGATCTCGGTCTGCTGATCGGTCATCATGGCGAGACGATTGATGCAATACAGCATCTCGCCTACCGGATCGCCGTTCACGGAGACCAGGAACGTAAGCGAGTCACTGTGGATGCCGGTGGCTACCGCGAGCGCAGGGCCGTGGCGCTGCGCTCGGCGGCCGACCAAGCGGCGGCGACTGCTCTACAGGATCACCGGTCGGTGTCGCTGGAGGCGATGAGCGCACTCGAGCGCAAGGTCATCCACGAGCACCTGAAGACGCGCCGCGACATCGAGACCTATAGCGAAGGCCAGGAGCCAGCCAGGCGACTGGTCGTTGCTCCGCTGATCGACTGAGTCGGCCGACTGGATCGTTTGGCTTGATCCGGGCACCAGACGTTTCACGTTTTTGTTGACGGTGAAACAGATGCGCGAGTGGCAGCGGCGGCAATCGGCATGAAACCGCTCTCCGATTTCGAGCGCGGTGTGGTGATCGGCCTGCTCGTAGGCGAGGGCTCATTCGGAGGCGACGGCAAGCAGCCTCAGGTGACGCTGCGTATGCATACACGCCACGAGCCGCTGTTCCGATGGCTGGTGGACCGGTTTCCCTCCAGCCGCCTGTACGGCCCTTATCACCACGGCGGCAGGTCCTATTACCAGTGGATGGCCAGGGGCGCGACGCTGGTCAACGATCTGCTGCCGTTGCTCGAGCACGACCTTCAGCCTGAGCTCGACGCTTATGCTGCCGAGCGGCTTGGCGCCATGCGCGAGCGATATGCGGCGTACATCCAGCGCGAGCGACGCCGCGGAAAGGGAGACGGCGGCCGCACCGATGGCCAACCCTGACCAGCATCGGCGGTTGCTCGCACTGGGCCGACGCCACGGGCTGCCAGACGACACGATTGCCAAGCTGGGAGCGCTCCTGGACGCACTGGTAGCGGATCCGCTTGCGCCCACCGCCGTCCGCGATCCCGACAGGGCGCTCGATGACCACCTCGCCGATTCGCTTGTGGCGCTCGAGCTGAACGAAGTGCGCCAGGCCCGGACTATCGTCGATCTCGGATCCGGCGCCGGCGTCCCCGGCCTGCCCTTGGCGATCGCCCTTCCGGCCGACGTCGTGCTGGTCGAGAGCAACGCCCGCAAATGCGCGTTCATCGAGCGGGCTCTGGCGTCCTGTGAGATCGCCAACGCGACGGTGATCTGCGCACGCGCCGAGGGCTTCACCGACGGATTGGAGCGATTCGACTTGGTCACCGCTCGGGCGCTCGCGCCGTTGCCGGTGGTGGCCGAGTACGCGGCGCCCCTGCTGCGCGTCGGTGGCGCGCTGCTCGTCTGGCGAGGACGGCGAAATCCAGACGAGGAGGCGGTTGGCGCCGAGGCCGGCGCGCAGCTCGGCCTGGAGGTCCGCGAGCCGGTCCACGTCAGCCCGTACAAGGGCGCTCACCATCGCCACCTACAGCTGATGTTGAAGGTGAGATCGACCCCGCCCGGATTTCCCCGCCGGCCAGGCGTGGCCCGTAAACGCCCCCTTGGTCAAAGGGGCAGGTGAGCATGACCGGTCGTGCCATTCGTCTGACCGCGCCCGGCGCTAGCTTGACGAACATGATCGGGACCGTTTACGCGATCGCAAATCAGAAGGGTGGCGTCGGCAAGACGACAACTGCCGTCAACCTCGCCGCGTGCGTGGCCGAAGCGGGATATGAGTCGCTGCTGATCGATATCGACCCGCAGTCCAACGCGACGCTGGGCCTCGGGGTCGCCAAGGACCTGGAGCTAACGGTCTACGACGCGCTCGTGGGAGACACTCCCTTGGAGGACGTGATCGTGGCCACCTCGATCGAGCATCTGGCCTTGGCTCCGGCCGGGCCGGACCTCGCCGGGGCGACCGTGGAGCTGCCGCGGATCGCCGGCTCCGAGACGCGCCTGCGGGAACGGCTGGCGCCGATCCGGGATCGGTACGCGTTCACGCTGCTGGACTGCCCGCCGTCGCTGGGTCCGCTGACCGTAAACGCGCTGGTGGCTGCCGACCGAGTGATCGTCCCTGTCCAGGCGGAGTACTTCGCGCTCGAGGGGCTGGCGGGACTGCTGGACACCCTCTCGCTGGTGCAACGGGAGCTCAATCCGCGCCTGACCGTGGCGGGGATGCTCTTGACCATGCATGACGGGCGGACACGTCTGGCCCAGGACGTCGAACGCGAGGTGCGTCAGCATTTCCCCGAATTGGTCTTCGACACCGTGATCCCGCGCAATGTCCGGGTTGGGGAGGCGCCGAGCTTCGGTAAACCGGTGATCCACTACGATCCCCACTGCGCCGGTTCAGATGCCTACTTCGAACTGGCAAAGGAGGTTGCCGCCCGTGGCTGACAAAGCGCGCGGAATGGGGCGAGGACTGGCCGCGATTCTGTCCGTCGCACCCCAGGACGACCAGGAGGAGTTACGACAGCTTCCACTGGAGCTGATCACACCAAATCCGCATCAGCCTCGACGCGCCTTCGACCAGGAGACGCTGCTGGAGCTGGCGGAGTCGATCAAGCTGCGGGGCGTCCTGCAGCCGGTGCTAGTGCGGCCGGTCGCGGGCGGGAGCTTTGCGCTGATCGCCGGTGAGCGACGCTGGCGGGCGGCCGGCCTGGCCGAGCTGGAGACGGTGCCGGCGATCGTTCGCCATCATGACGACGCGGCTTCGCTGGAGATAGCGCTGATCGAGAACATGGCCCGTGAGGACCTCAACCCGGTCGAGGAAGCCCGGGCCTGCGCGGCGTTGACGGAGGAGCTCGGGTTGACGCGTGAGGAGGTGGGCCTCCGCGTCGGTCGCAGCCGGGTTGCGGTCTCCAACCTGATACGCCTGCTCGATCTACCGGACGAGGCGCTGGCGCTGGTCGAGCGCCGGGACCTGAGCGAGGGTCACGGCCGCGCTCTGTTGCTGGCCACCGACCACGCCGAGCGGCGAAAGCTCGCCCGGGCGGCGGCCGAGGGGCGGTGGTCGGTCCGCGAGCTGGAGGCTCGCGCCCGCAACGCTTCGGGTCAACAAGCCGGCACAGCCCGCAAGCACGCTCAGGCCGGACTGCACCCCGACCAGGATGCCGCGATCGCCCGGCTCGAGGACGAACTGGGCGCCGCGCTTGGTTGCGAGCTGAACGTCACGGCAGCCCGCGGTCACGGATATCGCGTGCAGCTGGCGTTCGAATCGATCGACGAGGCGCTTGAGCTCGCCCGCCGGCTGGCGTTGCGCCCAGCGGCCTGAGCGCCGCGACACCGATAGAATCGCGCATTCGGTCCGTACCGATGCCGTTGTCTCGGTAGGGCCGCCTCGGGCGGCGTTCGCTCGAGTTTCAGACGGGCGATTAGCTCAGTCGGTTAGAGCGCTTCTCTGATAAGGAAGAGGTCCCAGGTTCGAGTCCTGGATCGCCCACTCGAAAGGCCTGCAAAGAGGCATTTAGCTAGTATTCTGTGTGGCGTGCTTCGCCTGGCGAGGGGTGCATGGGGTGCGTCGTTGGACCGGACAGTCTGGCTCGGGCGAGCTTGATCGACGAATAAGCGTCGGCGACGTCGTCGAGCCACTCACTCTTGGACTACCGGACTCGTATCGGCTGCCGACATCGCCCCCCACGCCTCCCTCGGTTATGCCCAGGAGTGCGTTATGCCGGCTGGTGTCCGCGGAGCGGTGCGGTCCAGCGCTCGTGTTTGAGGCGAAGATCGCCGTGAACGTAGTCGCGGGTCGTTTTCTCTTCTCATGTGGCCAACACGCCGACCTTGGCGTGTTGGCCACATCTACCTCCGAGGGATAGCCGGCGCCGAGATCGTCGGCACTGTCCACGCACGACCGTCGCCGGCGATCGCGGCGACCGCTGGCCTCCAAATCACGCGCTAAGGGCATCAGGCCGGCCGGTCTGACGTTGGCGTCGATCGATCTTAGCTTTCGCTCAGCTGTGGCTGTTGCTCCTCCTATGAAGCTGGGATCCCGCTCGCGGGCGGAGCGGGCTGGGTGCCGGTATAGGGGGTGATCGCCCCGCTTGCCGTCGGATCGGTCGTCAGCATCGGCCCGAAGGCGGTAATCCCGTTGCCGACCACCTTGGCCATCTGTACGCCGGAGTAGCCGCCGTGCTGGGTCTTGGTGTAGCGGAACGGCACCAGCCCCGGGCCCTTCCATGAGCCGCCGTCGTTCTCCACGGCGTTGACCAGGCCCTGGCGGGTGAGGTTCTTGCCGGCCGCCTGGAGCGCCTGCGCCAGCGTATAGGCATTGGCCATCCCGTATTCGACGTTGCCGTCGAACGGGGCGCTCGCGTCGAATTGGCTGTGGATCTTCATGAACAGTTTGATCCACGGGTTAGAGGTGTCACTGAACGACGGCAGGTAGCCGTCGGTGATCGCTCCGCCGATCAGAGCGGCCCCGGAGGCCTTGCCCTTGGAGACCACCTTCAGCAGACCGGCCACCGTGGTTGGGTCGATCCCGACGTTCGAGACGACGAGCTGCGGACTGTAGCCCAGCGTGAACGCGGTCAGGCGCGCGATTGCCGTATAGATCGGGACGGTGAACTCGACCAGGACCTTGGCCCCGGAGGACTTCAGCGCGGTGATCTGGGGCGCCAGCGTGGTCGTGCCCGACTGGTAGGGCTGGGCCGAGACGATGCTGGAGGCGGAGACCTCGTCCTTGATCCCGGCCAGGCCGCCCTGACCGAAGTCGTCGTCCTGGTACAGGACGCCGATTTTCTGGCCGGCGAAGTGCTGCTTGATGTACTGGCCGAGGATCTTGCCCTCGATCGTGTAGCTCGGCTGCCATCCGAAGGTCTCGGGCTGGCTCGCGCCGTTGTCCCAACACGGGCAGCCGGAGGCGACGAACAGATCGGGCACCTTGGAGGCGTTCAGGAAGCCGACGACCTTGGTGTGGGTCGGGGTGCCAAGCCCCTCGAAGATCCCGAACACGTTGTCCTGGAGCACCAGCTGATGCACCACGTTGACCGTCTGCGTGGGGTCGTACTGGTCGTTCTTGATGTCCAGGTGGATCTTGCGACCGAAGACGCCGCCGTGGGCATTGACGTAGTCGAAGAACGCCTGCGAGGCCGGGGCGATCTCGCTGTAGCCCGGCGCGGCCGGGCCGGTCTGGGGCTGGTGGGTGCCGAAGGTGATGCTCGTCGCGGTCACCCCCGGCGCGCTCGATCCGCCCCCGCCCGAGCCGCCCGAACTGGATGACCCACATCCGGCCACGCCTAGCCCCGCGCCCGCGAGCGCCAGCACCGACAGCCAGGTGCCGGCTGTTTGTACCCTCATCATGATCCTCTCTCTCCTTGGTTTGCTTGTGCGCCCCCGGTCTTCTCGCCCCGGGCACGTACCCAACTGGTCAGTTTCGCAACACCACCCTGGATCCCTGTCGGCCAGGCGAGCATCGCCACGATCAGGACCAGCCCGTAGATCGCAAACGGCAGGTTGCCCTGGACGTTGGTGCTGAGCGACAGGCTGTGGGCGAGATCATTACTCCACGACGGGAGCAGGACGAGCAGCGCGGCGCCCCAGACCGCGCCGGTGAGGGTCCCGAGCCCGCCGACGACGACACCAGTCAGCAGACTGAGCGAGAGCTGGAGGGGAAACGCGCTCGGGGTCGCCAGGTTCAGCACCATCGCGTAGAGGCCGCCGCCGAGGCCCGCGCAGCCCGCGCTGACCGCGAAGGCCAGCGTCTGCTGGCGACCGACCCGCAGGCCACAGAGCGAGGCGGAGATCTCGTCGTCGCGGACAGCCCGCAGGCTTCGGCCGACCCCGGACCGCTTCAGATTGAAGAGCACAAATAAGACGATCAGCGCGCCGGCGCAAGCGATCCACGCCTGCCACTGCTCGATGGTGAAGCTCGCTCCCAGCCAGGACGGAACCGGCGGCGGATTGATGGTCAGGCCGTTCTGGCCGCCGAAGGTCCCCGGATAACGGTTGGCGATCGCCGGCAAGCCGACGGCAAAGGCAAGGGTCGCGCCGGCGAGGTAGGGACCACGCAGCCGGCTTGAGGCTGCGCCGACCGGAATCCCGATGGTGACGCTCACGAGCACCGCCACGACCAGAGCCGGGAAGGTCGCCCACCCCTCGTTGCCCACGAGCAGCAGCACCGAGTAGGCACCGACGGCCATAAAGGCCCCGTGCCCGAGGGAAACCTGGCCCGAGAGCCCGATCAGGAACGTGAGGCCGGCGAGCGCCGCGAAGTAGTAGGCGCCATCGGCGAGCTGGAGGTTCTGATACGGGCCGATCACGTCGCTGATCACGATCAACCCGACCGCCCCGAGGACCACGAGACCGAGCGAGCGGGCCAGGGTGCTGCGCCGGAGCGCCACGGTCATACGCGCCGCTCCAGCGTCGCCGAGAACAGGCCGGTCGGCTTGATCATCAGCACCAGCACCAGGATCACCAGCGCCGCGAGCGGCACCAGCGCGTCGCCCTCGTAACCGGACACGTAGGAGAGGGCCAGGCCGAGCAGCACCCCGCCGATCACCGCCCCGGGCGGGCTGTCCAGGCCCCCGAGCACCGCAGCGACGAAACCGCTGATCAGAATCGGGTCGAAGTTGTTGGGCCCGAGGAACACCGACGGGGCGACGAGCACGCCGGCGATCGCGCCGGTCGCGGCGGCCATACCCCACCCGAGCGTGAACATCCGCCCGACCCGCACGCCAAGCAGCTGGGCGACCTCAGGCTTGAACGCCGCCGCGCGCATCTGCAGGCCGAGGCTGGTGGCCCGGAACAGCGCGGCCAGGGCCAGGGCGACGGCGACCACGACCAGCACGATGAAGGTGTCGTTGGGGGCGAAGAGCACCCGGGTGCCGCCGATCTCGTAGCCCCGGATCGAGAACGCCGCGGGAAACGAGCGCGGCGTCGCGCCCCAGATCATGCCCGCCACGGAGATCATCAGGGTGTACAGCCCAAGGGCGACGATCACCGCGTTCAGCGGCGGCGCGTTCTCCACCGGTCGGATCAGCACCCGCTCGACCACCGCCCCGAGCGCCAGCCCTGAGGCCAGCGCGACCACGAAGCCGAGCACGTAGGAGCCGGTCGAGTTGATCACCGCCGAGGCGATGTAGGTAGTAATCATCAGCATCGCCCCCTGCGCGAAGTTGACGATCCTGGTGGCGCGCCAGATCAGGACGAGCGCAAGCGCGACCGCGGCGTAGATCGCGCCGGTGGAGATGCCGTTGAGGGTGAGGTCGATGAACTTGGTCACGCGGACTCAGAAGCCGAGGTAGGCGTGGCGGAGGCGCTCGTCGGCGAGCAGGGCGTCGGGTGCCTGGTCGGCGACAACCCGACCAAGGTTGAGCACGACGCCGCGGTTGGCGATGCTGAGCGCCGACCTCGCGTTCTGCTCGACGAGCAGGACCGCGAGGCCGAGTGTGTCGGCGAGATGCTTGACCGTGCCCATGATCTGGGCGACGAGGCGGGGCGCGAGACCGAGGCTCGGCTCGTCGAGCAGGAGCACCCGCGGCCGGCCGACGAGCGCGCGACCAATCGAGAGCATCTGGCGCTCGCCGCCGGAGAGCCGGGATGCCGGCTGGCTCCGACGCTCCTCGAGCAGCGGGAACATCTCGTAGATCTCCTTCGGCGGCGCGGCCTGCGCCTGGTTGAACAGGCCGCCGAGGCGGAGGTTCTCCTCCACGGTCAGCTCGCCGATCACCCCGCGGCCCTCGGGCACGTGGGCGAGGCCCCGGCGGACGATCTCCTCGACCGGCAGGCGCGTGATGTCGGTGTGGTCGAACATGACGCTTCCGGCGCTCGGCCGGACGAGCCCGGACACGGTCCGCAGCAGCGTCGTCTTGCCGGCCCCGTTGGCGCCGAGGACCGCGGTGACACCGCCGGGCTCGACCACGAGCGCGACGTCGTCGAGGGCGCGGATCGCCCCGTACTCGGTGCGCAGGCCGTCAACTCGCAGCATCGAGAACCTCCTCCGGCTCGAGCTCGGCGTCGCGGCCGAGGTAGGCCTCGAGAACCTTTGGGTCCTGCTTGACCTCGGCCGGCGAGCCGGACGCGACCACTCGGCCGAAGTCGAGGACGGTGAGACGGTCGCAGACCGACGTGACGAAATCCATGTGGTGGTCGACGAGCATCACCGCGATCTCGTCGCCGAGGCTCTCGATCAGCTCGGCGAGCGCGCGCATGTCGTCGGCGCCGAGTCCACCGGCTGGCTCGTCAAGCATCAGCAGCGCCGGCTCGGCGACCAGGGCACGCGCCAGCGCCACCCGCTTCTGCACCCCGTAGGGCAGCGTGAGCGGTTCACGAGCGGCCACATGAGCGCAGTCGAGGCGCTCGAGCGCGACCATCGCGCGCTTGCGCAGAGCCAGCTCGTCGCGGTCGGACTGCGGCAGCCCGAGCAGGGCGCTGGCCAGCCGGCCGCGCCGGAACCGGTGAGCTCCCGTCATCACGTTCTCCAGCACCGTCAGATGAGGAAACAGCCCCACGCCCTGCAGCGTGCGGGCGATACCGAGGCCGGCCAGCCGGTGAGGGGCAATGCCGCTCAGCGGCGTCCCACGCCAACGCAACGTTCCCGAGTCCGGGGCGGCGAAACCGCAGATCACGTTAAACAACGTCGTCTTGCCCGCGCCATTGGGTCCGATCACCCCCAGCACCTCGCCCGTGCGGACCTCCAGCGACACTCCCTCCAGGGCTGTAATCCCCCCGAACGAAACCGTGACATCTGCCACGGCCAGGTCAGGTTCGCTAGGGAGTTCCCCCGGCTCCCCTCCCACAGGGATGCGAATCGGGCTCACGAGGTCGCCACTTGCTCGCAATCATCCATGCGAACCTTCTGAGGCGCGGAGATCGCCCGCTTCAGCAAACTGCCGAATCCGGCTCGCCGCCTTCAGATTTCATGGTCAACCACCCTACACCTGGTCGGCAACCGCGGCCTCGGTCCAAATCACAAAGTCGGTTGACCGCCTCTTGCTCGAGGCGACCAAGTGAGTTGCTCAGCTCGATCCGCGACCCGTGTCGTCGAGAGCGATCGCGACGACCAGATCCAACATGTCTCGGAAGTGCCGAGGGTTTCGGCCTGTGAGCTCCTCCACACGCCCGAGGCGATAACGAGCCGTATTGGGATGCACATTAAGGCGCTCGGCCGCCACCTTCACCTTCAGGTCAGCATCCGCGAAAGCCCGGATCGTCGCGGTCAACACCCCGCCCCGTTCGCCGTCCTCATCGAAGAAGGCACGCAGTCGCTCATCGACTAGCCGGCGAGCAGTGTCATCGGCGCTCAACCCTAAATATTCGAACGCCGAGAGGCGCTCGAGTCAAGCAGGCTGACGCTAAGCACCACGAGCAGCGACGTGGTCGACGGCGGCCGCGTGATCGCAAACGTGGCAAAGCATGCGCGCCGCCGGGAGCGCCCCCCGCGCTCGGTCATGGGCGAATGCACAAGTGGCGAGCCCGGCGCTGGCTGCCCGGTCGGCGCCGCTGCTCGCACGCAATAGGGACAGTGATGGCGATGGCGCCTGTCGCTTGCTGGGGACCGTCACCATGGCGAGGCAGCTAACGTCCCAGATGCTTGCTGATACGCGTCAGACAAGCAAACGCCTGAGCAGGACACGTCGTCGGGGGTGCGGACGGCGTGAGCCAGCGGCTCGGTCAGCACCGACCGCTCGTGGTACCGCTCCGACGGCAACATCGGGGCGGCGAGCGCCGCCCGCCAGGATGGGGAGAGCGGCTATTGCCCGCGAGCCGGCGGAAGGCCCCGCACGGGCCGACGCGGACCCTGTCAGGCATCGAGGGTCTTGTCCGGGGGGGGGAACCCGCTGCGAACGCGGCCGTGGGATCCGATACTCCGAGTCGACGCTCTCGGTGCACCGCCGGCAGTTGCCCGGATTGGAGCGACGGGCGGCGGTGGCGATCTCAGTCCAGCGTCTCCTCCTTGATGCTGAAGAGGCACTTTGCGGTGAGTCAACCTCGCTCGGAACGCTCGGAACTGATGTGTCATGCGCCGGGGGAGAGAGAAGCCTCCTGCCGGGTTGGTTCGAACAGTTCGATGGGGTTGCCGCAGGGGTCGTCGAGCAGGATCTGTTTCCCGCCGACGCCGATTACGATGTCGTTGCGGAAGTGGACTCCCGCTTCCCGGAGCGCCGTGACGGTTGTCGCGAGATCGGGGAGTTCGAGCATGAACCGGTTCCAGCCCCCGGGCTCGGGTTTGGTCCCGTCTGCCATTGCCTGCCCACCGCCGCCGGCGCCGCTTGGGGCGCTCAGAACGAGGCGAAGATCGCCCCGGGTGAGCATCGCGAACGTAGGAGCTGGGTGCATCTTTTCCTTGAAGCCGAGATGCCCGCAGTAGAACGCGATCGCGGCGTCGACATCGTCGACTATGTATCGGACGCTGACGGTGGCCATCGGGTGTTGCTCCTTGGTCGGACTAATCGTGGTTACGTGCCGTCGTGCTCATGTGTAGAGCTCGCGGTCCTGCTCGTCGACCTGGATAACGGTCCCGTCGGGGGCCGGGACCAGAAGGGATCGACCCCACTCCTGATCAACGATCGTGCCTTCGGGCGGGAATCCCGCCGCGCGCAAGCGTCGCTCGATCGCTTCGAGTGGCTCGTCAGCGACGAAGTTGAGCGCCAAGCCTGTGCGACCCTGCCCATCGGCGGCGATCGTGGCGTCGTGTAGGCCGAGTTCCCCGCCAGCCGCGACTAACTCGACCCAGTGTCCTGAGCGCGAACTCGCCTCAGGGGTGAGACCGAGCGCCTCGTAGAACCGCACGGCGGCCGCGAGGTCCGGCACGAAATGAATCGGCCTGACCCTCATCCCGACGAAGCCTCTTCGAGGCGATCGAGATGGGCAACGAGCGCGTCCTCGACGAGCTTGGAAAGGGAGGCTGCCTGGTCAACAGCGGCGTGCTTGACGCGACGGATGAGCCCCGGCGGAAGGTAAACGTTGAACTGCTGCTTCTCGGCCGCGGGTTTGTCCGGCATCACACAACCATGCTAGCAAGCTAGCACCGCTTCTCGTCCACCAACGGCTGTTGCGGAATCGGCGGCGATGGGCCAGAGCTGTTCCAACCTGCCTTGGATCGACGGTCTCAGAGGCGAACGCTCACCGCGACGCGCGGAACTTTATAACGACCGACCCGTGCTCGGTGTCGCATTTTGCGAC